>Ga0335084_10001017_pt1 | contig 25350 bp, 24 predicted proteins | sample Lox_Sample_44_FD_206721 | JGI IMG/M metagenome (GOLD analysis project Ga0335084, IMG submission 206721) | Soil microbial communities from Loxahatchee National Wildlife Refuge, Florida, United States - Lox_Sample_4.4 | ecosystem: Environmental > Terrestrial > Soil > Wetlands | place: USA... | reverse complement strand
CCGATCCCGCGCGCGGCCAGCCGCTCGCGCAGCCGGCCGGCCTGCTCGTCGATCACCGGGGGCCGGACCCCGATCTCCCAGGCCTCGAGCGACATCGCCGGCGCGTAGCCGGCCCGCTCCACGAGCGGCGGGAGCCAGGGCGGGTTCCACGGCATGAGGATCGCCGGCGGGAGCTCGAACCCGTCGACGAGCAGTCCGCACGTGTCGTTGGTCGAGAACTCGACCGGGCCGACGACGGCATCACACCCCCAGTCGCGCGCCCGCTCCTCCACCCGCCCGAGCAGCGACGACACGAGCGCGCCGTCCTCCTCGGCGTCGAGGAAGCCGAAGAGCGCCTCGCGCCGGCCGGAGTGCCCGAGGTGCGAGCGGTTCAGGAAGGCGGTGACCCGGCCCACCGGCCGCCCGCCACGGACGGCGAGGAACGACTCCGCGATCGAGTGCCGGAACCAGGGGTTCTTCCGCGAGTGCTGCCACGCCTGCTGGGCGTGGAGCCGCGGAACGTAGGCCGGGTACGCGGCGTAGAGCCGGTGCGGAAGGTCGATGAACGCGTTCCGCAGGCGCCGCCCCTCGACGGGGATCAGCGTCGCGCCGGCCGCCAGCTCAGAAGACGAGGGGGATGTCATGGCGGCGCACGTGCCGGCGGTAGCGCAGGTTCACCCAGCAGGCGAACAGGTAGGAGGCCGGGTTCCGCCACGCGTCGGGGTTGAGCACGGTGCGGCGGAGGATCGAGGGGAAGGAGTAGACGCGCTGGTTGAGCGCGTCGTAGCGGCGGTCGAGCTCGTCGCTTCCCATCGACGACGGCCGGTGCACGCACTGGTAGCCGGTGTAGCGGGTGAAGTCCTCGTGCAGGAGCCGGCCCTCCCGCCGGTAGGCGTCGAAGAGCTCGGTGCCCGGGATGGGCGTCATCACGTAGAAGCGTGGGATGGGCAGCCGCTCGCGCTCCACGAACTCCAGCGTGTGCTCCATGGAGGCCGCGGTGTCGCCGTCGAGGCCGAACATCATCTCGGTGCTGGGCAGGATGCCGGCCCGCGCCACGCGCCGGAGGAGCGGCCCGTGCGCCTCGGCGTGTACCCACGACTTCCCGACCGACTCCAGCCCGCGCTGCTGGAGGGTCTCGATGCCGAACGAGAGGATGCGGCAGCCGGAGTCGTGCGCGGCGCGGAGCAGCCGGTCGCTCCGGGCGATGGCGATGGAGCACTGGCTCGCCCAGGTCATCCGCAGCGGGCGGAGCGCCTCGCACAGCGCCAGGAAGTAGTCCGGGTCGGCGAGGACGTTGTCGTCGATGAGGAGGAAGCGCCGGCAGCCCTGGGCGCGCACGGCCTCGACGTCGCGGATCACGTCGGCCACCGGCCGCGTCAGGTAATGCCCCCGGTAGATCGCGGCGATGGAGCAGAAGCTGCACCCGTGGTTGCAGCCTCGACCGGCCTGGACCGGCAGCATCCCGCCGATGCGCTTTCCGGCGAGGAGGTCGTAGCGGGGCACCGGCAGGCCGTCGAGCGACTCGAGCGGCTCGCGGTAGACGCGCCGGAGCGGCCGCCCGGCCTCGTGGTCGGCGAGCAGCATGGGCAGGGCGCGCTCGCCGTCGCCCACCACCACCGCGTCGGCGTGGTCGAGGACGAGCTCCGGCACGAGGGAAGCCATCGTTCCGCCGAAGAAGACCCGCTTCCCCCTCCTGCGGAACTCGCGCGCGATCTCGAACCCACGGTAGAGCGCGTGCCCCATGCCACCGATGCCGACGAGGTCGACCGGCGCGTCGTAGTCCACGTCGTCGATCACCTCGAGGGCGATCCGGACGTTCCAGCCGGGTGGCACCGTGGCGGCGAGCAGCGGGAGCGCCAGGCCAGGGAGGTGCAACCGGCGCTGCTTCACGAGCGCGCCGCTCGATCCGCGCTGGGTCGGCTGCACGAGGAGGAGCTCAGGCATGGGCCCGCGCCTCCCGGTGGACCCGGCGGTACTGCCGTTCGACGCGGGCGAGCCCCTGGAGGACTCGCCACTGCATGTGGAGCGGGTACTTCCGGTTGGTCCACAGGTTGCGCGGCCGCCAGATCATCCGCCGGTAGAGCCGCAGGGTCTCCGCGTAGTAGTCCCCCGGCGTCAAGCGCCCGGGCCGGACGGTGAGGTGGGCGAGGTCCCAGCGGGGCCAGTCGTCCCGGCGGACGAGCAACCGGTCGTCGCTCACCCGGTACTCCACCCCGGGGAGCGGCGTGAGCGGTTGCAGGTTCGCGAACCGGACGTGCAGCTCGGACATGCGCCGGTCGAGCCGGGCGAAGTCGTCGCGATCCCAGTCGGGGGAGAGGATGATCGTGGCGTAGACGTCGATGCCCAGCCCCTCGAGCAGGCGCAGGGCGCGCACGTTCTCCTCGGCCTCGGCACGCTTGCCGTAGCGCGCCAGCTCGTCGTCGCTGAACGACTCGATCCCGACGATGACCACGGTGAGCCCAACAGAACGGAATCGCGCGAGCACGTCCGGGTTGCGCGCGATGAAGTCCGCGCGGCCGTACACCTGGAAGCGCTTCCTCACGCCCCGCCGCTCGAGGCCCTCCACGAAGGCCAGCACGCGCTCGCGCGACACCAGGAAGTCGTCGTCCACGACGTAGACCTCCTCCTCCTCGAGCGCGGCGATCTCCTGGAGCACCTCGTGGAGGGGCCGGACCGCGTAGTGATCGCGGGTGATGGCTCGGCAGAAGCAGAAGCTGCAGGTGTAGGGGCAGCCGAACGACGTCTTCACCAGCGCCACCCGGTCCTGGTAGAGGTAGAAGTAGCGGTGGCGTTGACTCGCAGTGAGATCACGCCGCGGTGCCGGGTAGGTGAAGTCGAAGGGCGGCAACCTGGAGAGGTCCGGAGCCTCGCCGCGGGCGAGCACGCCCGCCGGCAGCGGGCCCTCGCCGCGGAGGTGGGCGAGGAGCCGCGGGAACGTGGTGGTGGCGTTGCGCACCACCCGGAAGTCCACCGCGGCGACGTCGAGGTCCGTGGGGCAGACCTCCACGTGCGGACCGCCCACCACCGTGACGGCGCCCGGCGACCAGCGCTTCACGCGCGCCGCGAGCTCGCGCACCACGCCGACGTTCGTGATGTAGCCGGTGAAGCCGACCACGCCGGGTCGCTCGCGGTCGAGGAAGGCCTCGAGCGGCTCCTCCTCGAGCAGGAGGTCCACCAGGGCGACGTCGTCGGGCGGGGCCACCGTGGCCGCGATGACCTCGAGCTCCAGCGGCTCGACCACCATGAGGTGCTGGAGGCCGATGGTCTCGGGCGGCTGCGGGGGGCGGACGAGGAGGACCTTCACGTCTCGCCCCCGGCGTCGCGGAACGCCTTGTTCCCCGCCTGGCGGAAGACATGGAACGACGGCGCCGTGCCCCGGTACTCGAGAAGCGGTCGCAGCCGCCCGAGGAGCGCCTGGACGAAGGGCCGGTGGTGGCACAGGTACATGTCCTTCGGGACGAGCGCACCGCCGAACCTGAGCTTGGGCTCGTCGGCGGTCTGGCCCAGGTCGAGCCGGGGCGCGCCGCGCTCGACCGCCTGGCGCACGATGCCGGCCAGCCCGACCAGGTAGGCCTGGGTGTCGGGCAGCGACCGGTAGTCCATGCCGCCGAAGAAGTACATGAGGAGGTCGCCGTCCGGGACGGTGATGGTGAAGGAGACGATGCGCTCGTCGCGCCGGTAGGTCGTGAGGGCGAAGCGGGGCGGCAGGTTCCGGAAGAACTCGAGCGAGAGGTTCTCGAGCTTGGCGGGGGCGCGGTCGTGCACCTGCCGGTAGAGCGCGTGGTGCGCCTCGGTGAAGCGGTCGCAGCCGGTGGTGGCCGCCTCGAGGCGCTGGGCGCTCTCCTCGAGCTTCCTGAGGCGGCGCCGGTGGGGCGCGCGCAGCGCGGCGAGATAGGCCTCCCAGCCCGCGAAGCGGCCGTCCATCATGATGGTGGGGATCATCCGGCAGCGTGCGCCCACGGGCAGGTGGTCACCCGCCTCGGCGTTCAGCACGACGAGGAGGCCCCTCTCGCGCGCGGCCACGTCGCGCAGCACGGCGTCGCGGTCGGCGGGCCTGCCGAAGTAGCCCGGCGTGGCGATGCCCACCGGGATGCCGACGAGGTGCATCGTGATCGGGCTCGGGATCCGGAGGAACGTGAGGAGGTCGAGCGTGAGCGAGTAGACGATCGCTCCCGCCCTCACGCGCTCGCCCTCGCGCAGCTGGTAGTAGCGCTGGCGGCAGGGGTTGAATCGCTCGGCGTAGGCGAGGAACTCGCGGCTGCGGAACCACGAGCCGGCAGCCGTGTCCCAGCCGGGCGCGAGCCCGCTCGCCTCGCCCAGACGCTCGATCGCCGGCATCTCGCCTCCCGCCCGTGCCGCGACGGACCGCCCGCCCTCTTCACGGTCCGTGGCCGGCTGCCGTAGACGAGCGTACGATGCGTCGCGCGTGAAGGTCTTGATCGTGAGCGCGTGGCGAGACCGATTCTCGGGAGACGAGCGCGCCCGCGGGTTCCCGTCGCTCTCGGCCATCCACCTCGCAGCCCTGTGCCCTCCCGGGGTGGACGTGACGGTCCACCACGAGCACGTCCGCCCCCTGGTGCCCTCGGCGGTGGACGCCGACCTCGTGGCGATCACGTCCACCACCGGGGGCTCCGGACGCATGTACGAGCTCGCCGACGCGCTCCGGGCGCGCGGCCACGCGGTGATCCTGGGCGGCACGCACGCGTCGCTCCTGCCCGGCGAGGCGCTCGCCCATGCCGACGCCGTCGCGGTCGGCGAGGCCGAGCGCTCGTTCCCGCGCATGCTCGCCGACTTCCAGCGCCGGCGGCTGGGCGGCGTGTACCGCCAGGAGGAGAACCTGCCGCTCGCGGGCCTGCCGGTCCCGCGCTACGATCTCCTCGAGGACGAGTTCCGGTTCCGCTGCTTCGTGCAGGCCACCCGCGGCTGCCCGCACCGATGCTCGTTCTGCACGCTGAAGCAGCTCGACCACCACTTCCGGACGCGCCCGGTCCGTGAGGTGATCCGGGACATCGAGGCGTGCGAGGGCCGGACGTGGCTGCAGCGGAAGATGGTCTGGTTCTGGGACGACAACCTCACCGGCGACCGCGACCACGCCCGCGCCCTGTTCGAGGCGCTCCGGCCGCTCCGCCGCTGGTGGTGGACGCAGGCGTCCATCGACGTCGCCCAGGACCGGGGCCTTCTCCGCGCCGCCGCAGCGAGCGGGTGCCTCGCCATGTTCGTCGGGGTGGAAAGCTTCAGCGCGAGGAACCTCCTCGCCGTTCGCAAGCGTCAGAACCGGGTCGAGGACTACCGCCGAGCCGTCCGGACCTTCCACGAGGCGGGCATCGCCGTGCAGGCCGGCATCATCGTGGGCCTCGACGACGACACGCCCGAGAGCATCCGCTCCATCCCCGAGGCGGTGGCCGAGATCGGCGTGGACCTCGCCTTCCTGAACGTCCTCACCCCCTTCCCGGCGACGCCGCTGCGCGACGACCTGGCCGCCTCGGGCCGCCTCCTCGAGCGCCCGTGGTCGCACCACGACGCGGCGCACGTCACGCACCGGCCGGCCCGCATGACCCCCGCCGCGCTCGAGGCGGCATACTGGTCGGCCTACGCCGACCTGCACTCGCCCGGGCGCGCGCTCCGCCGCGTCCTCCGCACGGCGGGCACGCGCCGGCTCCCCAGCATGCTCCTCAACGGCTGGGCCGACGGGCTCATGGCGCTCGAGAACCTCCTCCATCCCGACCATCTCGTCCCCGGCGAGGCGCTCGACCCGGGCACCCCGGTGGCGGCGTGATCCGGCGCCGCAACGCCCTCGCCCGGATCGCGCTGCGCCCCCTTTCGCTGGCGCTCCACCGGGCCCATCGCCTCGCGCTGCGCCGGCCGCGGACCGTGCTCCTCGCGGCGGCGCTGGTCGCCGTCGGGTTCGGCGCCGCCGCGACGCGCGGGCGGATGGCACTCTCGGTTCCCGACCTCGTGGGCCGCCAGGCCCGCGCGGTCCGCTGGCTCGACCGGATGCAGGAGGACTTCGGCGGCGGCCACCCGCTGCTCCTCGCCTTCGGCTCCGCCACGCCGGGTGAACGCCTCTCCGCCGGCGCCCTCGAGGACGTGCGCGCCTTCCTCGAGCGGACCCGGCACGAGGATCCGGAGGTGTCGTCCGTCTTCACGCCCTGGGACGTGCAGCGCGCGGTCCGTGTGGACGGGCGGCTCGTCCTGCGCCCGGTCCTCCAGGGCGGGGATCCCTCCGGCCTGGCCGAGCTCGCGGGGGGTCCGCTCGGCCGCTTCCTCACCGACCGCGACGGCGGCGACGTCGCGGCGATGATCACGTTCCGGGACTCCCCACGTCCGGGCCTGTTCGGCCGGTTCGACCCGTCGCCGGTGGGAGCGCTCCTCGCGCGGGCCGCCGCCGAGGTGGGCGCGCGCCACCCCGAGGTGCAGACGATCGCCGGCGACGCGGCCGCGTTCGAGTGGTGGGCGCTCCGGGCGCAGGCGCGCATCGACCAGCTCGACGTGGCGGTGGTGGTCCTGCTCCTCGTCGCCTGCCGTGCGCTCCTCGGCACGTGGCGGTCCGGGTGGCTGCTCGTGGGGACGGTCGCCTGGGCGGGCCTCGTCGTCTACGGCGGCCTCGCGCTCATGGGCCTGTCGGTGGACATGCTCACCTCGGGCCTCTTCCTCCTCCTCGCGGTGGCGGCCATCGAGGATTTCCTGTTCCTCGCCTGGGAGCGGGCGGGCGGCACGCCGTGGCGGACGGCCTTCCGGCGCCTGCTCCTCCCCGGCGGGCTCACCTCCCTCACCACGTTCATCGGCTTCGCGAGCCTCTGCACCGCCGACCTCGCCATCGTGCGGCGGTTCGGCCTGTGGGGAGCGCTCGGCGCCGCGCTCGAGTGGATCGCCACCTTCGTGGTCGTGCCGGCCGCGCTCACCCTGCGCCCGTCGCTCGCCGCGTGGTCGCGCCCGGACCGCGCGCTCCCCCACGCCTGGGTCGAGCGCGTGGCGCGCCTCCGCCTGCCGCGCGCCGTCGCCTGGGGGGCGCTCCTCGTCCTGCCGCTCGCGGGCCTCGCCGCGGCGAACCTCCGGTACGCCGACTCCGCCTCGGCCTTCTTCGCGCCCGACCATCCGTTCCGGCAGGCGGCGGAGGTGATCCGCCGCACGCGCGGCTGGGAGGGCGCCGTCCACGTGGTGTTCCCCGGGGACGCGTCGCCGGGCGAGGTGGCCCGGGCGTCGCGCCGCCTCGAGCGGCTGCCCGGCGTGGCGCAGGTGCTCGACCCCGCCGCGGTGCTCGACTGGACGACGGGGGGCGAGGCGCTCGCGCGCTACGAGCTCGCCGGAGAGCTCGAGCGGCTGTCGTCGGGAGGGCTCTGGGGCCGGGAGGGCCGGCTGCGCTCGGTGGTGTTCCTCTCCTCGACCGACGTCGCGACGGTCCTCTCGGTGCGCGATGCGGTCCTCGCCGCCTTCCCGGAGGGCGACGGCTTCCCTGCCGGCGAGCTCGTCGCCTACGCCGAGTTCGCCGAGGTGGTGCCCGTGACGCTCATGCGCAGCCTCGGCACCTGCCTCGCCGCCGTGGCCGCGGTGCTCTGGCTCCTCTACCGCGCGGTGGGCCTGGGAGGCGGCGGGCGGGCGGTCATGGCCTCGGCGCTGGGGCCGGCGGTGGCGCTCTGCGCGCTGTGGGCGTCGGGCCTTCCGGTCACGTTCGTCACCGCGGTCTTCGCGAGCGTGGCGGTGGGGCTCACGGGCGACAACGCCGTGCAGTTCGCGTGTGCCGCGTCGGGCCGCTCGCTGCGCCTCGGCCTCGCCCGCCGGGCCGGCGCCGCGGCCCTGGTGTCGGCGGTGATGGCGGCCTGCGCGCTCCTCTTCCTGGGCTCCGTGTTCGCGCCGCCTCGCGGGCTCGGCGCGCTCCTCGCGATCGGGCTCCTCTCGGCGTTCGCGGGCGATACCTGGGTGCTCGGCGCACTGTGGGGAGGCTCGCCCTCCGCCAGGGGGGCGCCCGTCGCGTCGGGCGCCGCGCCGCGGTGAGTCCTGCACACACCGCCGCATGTACCCGGGGCCCGGCATTGGCCCTGGTTCTCGGTGTTTGCTACGCTCCACGGCGATGGAACTGAACGAGATCCTGCAGGTGGCCCTCAGGGCCGGAGCGAGCGACATCCACCTCAAGGCGGGCCTTCCGCCGATGTTCCGGGTGGACGGGGCGCTCGTGCCGCTGAAGGACGCGCGCCGCCTCCCCCCCGAGGACATCGCGCGGATGTCCCTCGGGATCATGAACGACTACCAGAAGGAGAAGTACAAGCAGACGAACGAGGTGGACCTCGCCTACGGCGTCCCCGGCCTGGGCCGCTTCCGCGTCAACATCTTCCAGCAGCGCGGCACGCTGGGCGTCGTCCTCCGCGTCATCCCGTTCAAGATCCAGACGATCGAGTCGCTGATGCTCCCCAAGGTGCTGGAGAAGGTCGCCGGCGAGCAGCGCGGGCTCGTCCTCGTCACCGGCACCACCGGCTCGGGCAAGTCGACCACGCTCGCTGCGATGATCGACCACATCAACACCACCGAGACGTGCCACATCATGACGATCGAGGACCCCATCGAGTTCCTCATCCGCGACAAGCGCTCGATCGTGAACCAGCGCGAGGTGGGCGTCGACACCATGAGCTTCGGCCAGGCGCTGAAGAGCGCGCTGCGCCAGGACCCGGACGTCATCCTGGTCGGCGAGATGCGCGACCTCGAGACCATCGAGACGGCGCTCACCGCCGCCGAGACCGGCCACCTCGTGATGTCCACGCTGCACACCCTCGACGCCACCGAGACCATCAACCGCATCATCTCGGCGTTCCCGCCCTACCAGCAGAAACAGGTGCGCCTGCAGCTCGGCTCCGTCCTGAAGGCCGTGGTCTCGCAGCGACTCGTCCCGCGGGCCGACGCCAAGGGCCGCGTGCCGGCGGTGGAGATCCTCCTCGCCACCGCGCGCGTGCGCGAGCTCATCGAGGACAAGGACCGCACGAAGGAGATCCCGGACGCCATCGCCCAGGGCCACGTGTCCTACGGCATGCAGACGTTCGACCAGTCGCTCATGGCGCTCCTCAAGGCGAGCCTCATCACCTACGAGGAGGCGCTTCGCCAGGCCACCAACCCGGACGACTTCGCGCTGCGCGTCTCGGGCGTGTCCGGCACGAGCGACTCGAAGTGGGACTCGTTCGAGAGGCCGCCCGATCAGGGCGCGGCCCCCGCGCGCGGCGCCCCGGCCCCCGCTCCGGTGGTGAACCGGATGACGCCCGGGAAGGGCGTCGCCCCGCCGCGCCCGGCGCCCGCCGCCCCGGCGAAGCCGGCCGCCGGAACCGGGCCCGCCGGCGACGACGACTTCCAGATCGAGCGGTTCTGAGGGTAGCCTCCGGCGCCCATGGCGCCCACCGACCCCGCCGACGAGACTCCGGTCGCGCGCGCGAAGGCGCTGGCGCTCCGCGCGCTGGCGGCTCGCGCGCGCAGCGAGGCCGAGATCCGGGCCCGGCTCGGGCGCGCCGGCCTCGGGGAGGAGGCCGCGGAGGTGGTGCGCTGGCTCGCCGGGCTCGGCTACCTCGACGACCGGGCGCTCGCCGCGGCCCGTGCGCGCTCGCTGCTCCGTCCCGGCCGGCTCGGGCCGAGGCTCGTCGAGCGGCGGCTCCTCGCGGCGGGCATCGACGGCGCGCTGGCCCGCGAGGCGGTGGCCGGTGCGCTGGAGTCCGGGGGCGGTGGCGCGAGGGCGGAGCTGGCCCTGTGCCTCGCGCTCGCCCGGCGGCGGGCGGGCGGCGACCCGGAGGAGCTCGCCGACCGGGAGAAGGCCAGGCTGGCCCGCTTCCTCGCCGGGCGGGGCTTCTCGGGGCGGGCGATCGCGCAGGTGATGGGCCTGCGCGAGGACCTCGACGACGAGGTGTAGGGGGCCGGGATACCCCCATGCGCGCGGGGGGACCGTCTGCTATCCTCCCGCGCCCATGTTCCGGTCCCGCCTCACCATCGGCGCCCTGGCGACCGCCTCGGCCGTGGCCCTGGCCGGTTGCCCGTCCAAGCACACGACCTTCAGCGGCGCCCTCAAGTACGGCAAGGACGCCGAGGAGAACTACCAGTTCGGCGTCGACGAGCTGAAGGCGGAGAACTTCTCCGAGGCCGGGAAGTTCTTCGAGCACGTCCGCCTCAAGTACCCGTTCTCGAAGTACGCCTCGCTGTCCGAGCTGCGCCTCGCCGACGTGAAGTACGACCAGGGCCGGTTCCTCGAGGCCGCGGACGCCTACGCCGGGTTCGTGCAGCTCCACCCCACGTCCGAGGACGTGGACTACGCGGAGTACCGGTCGGCCATCTCGCATCTCAAGGAGGCGCCCAGCGACTTCGCGCTCTTCCCACCCTCGTACGAGAAGGACCAGCGGCAGGTGCAGAAGGCCGTCGACATCCTCGAGGACTTCGTGAAGACCCGCTCGGCCTCGAAGTACCTCGAGGACGCGAAGAAGGCGCTCGCCGACGCGAAGACGCGCCTCGCGGCGCACGAATGGTACGTGGCCGAGTACTACTACAAGCGCTCGCGCTGGGCGGGAGCGGCGGGCCGCTACGAGGCGCTCCTCGACAGATACCCCGGCTCGCCGTACGAGCCCGAGGCGCTCTACAAGCTCGCCCGGTCCTGCATGCGCATCCAGGAGAACCACCGCGCCCGCACGGCGCTGCAGAAGCTCATCGTGAACCACCCGCAGGACCCGCGGCGGCCGGAGGCCGAGAAGCTCCTTGCCTCCCTCCGCTGAGCGCTCGCGCCAGATCGACCCGCTGCGGCGGCGCGTGCTCGCCGGCCGGCTCGGGGCGCCCCACCTCTTCCCCGTCTCGCTCGTCCTCCTCGCCTGCCTGGGCGGATGGCTGCTCTTCCGCGAGGGCGGCCCGGGCCGGGAGTGGCTCCGGGCCATCGTCACCAGCCCCGAGACGCAGGTGAGGGAGGCGCTCGCCCGCCAGGGCAAGGCTCGCCTGGGCGACGTGTACGGCTTCGCCTCGGGCGGGACGCTGGTGCTCGATCCGATCTCGTACGGCGACGTGGCCGTGCGGGTGGAGGGCGAGCGGGCCCGGGTGCTGGCGGTGGTGGACGGGTCGGGCGAGGTGGCCTGGCGCGACGAGAAGGCGCGGGTGGCGTACCTCGGCCGCGAGGCGTTCACGATGAGGCCGTGCTCGGCGGCTGGCTGGTGCGCCGACGGAGTGCAGTTCGTGCGGCTGCGGGCGGCGCTCTCCACGATGTTCCGCCGCCTCGACGGGGCGAGGTCGGGCGACCTCGAGGTGATCGCCCCGCTCGTGTCGGACCGCTACGAGGGCGGCAAGCCCGCGATCCTGCGGAGGCTGCGCGAGGAGCGGGCGGCCGCTCCCGCGGGCCGGCGGCTCTCGGTGAGGGCCTGGCAGGTGCGCGTGGAGCGCGACACCGCCGCGGTGGGCGAGGACTACGAGGTGGCCGACGGGGACGGCCCGCCGCGCGCGCTGCGGGCGCGCTACGACCTCGCCTGGGAGGACGGCCGCTGGAGGATCGTCGCGGGCCTCTGACGGGCGGTGTAGACTCCGCGCGACCGGGAGACGCTCATGGACGACACCCTGAAGCAGGCCCTCACGCTCGGCCGCGGCTACTACATGAAGCGGGAGTACGGCCTCGCGGAGCAGTACCTGACCCAGGTGGTCGAGCAGAACCAGTCGTTCGCCGACGTGTACAACATGCTCGGCGTCATCTACCACGACCAGGGCCAGTACCAGAAAGCGCTGCGCGCGTTCGAGGCCGCGCTCCGCATCAACCCCGGGTACACGGACGCGGCGCTCAACCTGGCGGTCACGTACAACGACACCGGCAAGTACCGCGAGGCGCAGGAGACCTACAAGCACGCGCTCACGCGCTCCGGCGTCAACCAGGGCAAGCTCGACCGCTTCGTGCAGGGCAAGCTCGCCAACATGTACAGCGAGATCGGCGACGTGTACCTCTCCTCCGGCCTCTACCCGGAGGCCATCGCGGAGTACCGCAGGGCGCTGGCGCTGGGCCCGGCCTTCGTGGACGTGCGCGCCAAGCTGGCCGGCGCGCTGCGCGACGCCGGGGAGCGCGAGTCGGCCATGAAGGAGTACGAGGAGATCGTGCGCCAGAGCCCCACCTACGTGCCGGCCCGGCTGAACCTCGGCCTGGCGCTGCTCGCCGCCGGCCGGAAGGAGGAGGCGGTGGGCCACTGGAAGACCGTCCTCCAGATCTCCCCCGGCAACCGGAACGCGGAGCTCTACCTGCAGCTCGCGGGCGGCGAGTGACGCCCGTTGCCCCGGCCGCCTCCGGCCGGTAGGGATCCCGGCGTGAAGCCCGAGGACGTCGTCCGGCTGACCAGCCTCAGCCACGGGGCCGGTTGAGCCTGCAAGATCCGCCCGGCGGACCTGGCGCAGGTCCTGCGCCATCTACCGAAGGTGAACGACCCGCACGCGCTCGTCGGCCACGAGACGCGCGACGACGCGGCCGTGTACCGGATCTCCGACACCGAGGCCATCGTCGAGACGGTGGACTTCTTCACGCCGGTGGTCGACGACCCGTACTGGTTCGGCCGCATCGCCGCGGCGAACGCGCTCTCCGACGTGTGGGCCATGGGGGCGCGGCCGCTCTTCGGGCTCAACCTCGTCGGCTGGCCCGTGGGCAAGCTCTCCATGGAGATCCTGGGCGAGGTGCTTCGCGGGGGCGGCGACGCGGCCCGGGAGGCGGGCGTGCCCGTGCTGGGCGGCCACTCCATCGACGACCCCGAGCCCAAGTTCGGCATGGCGGTCACCGGGCTCGTCCACCCGGAGCGCATCCTGCGCAACGTGGGCGCCCGGCCCGGCGACGTGCTCCTCCTCACGAAGCCGCTCGGCGCCGGCATCGCCTCGACCGCCATCAAGCGCGGCATCGCCTCGCCCGACCTCGTCGACCGCGTGACGCGCACCATGGCGACCCTCAACCGCACCGCCGGGGAGGTCCTGGCCGCGAGCGGGGCCGTGAGCGCGCTCACCGACGTGACCGGGTTCGGCCTCCTGGGCCACGCCTGGGAGATGGCCGAGGGCTCCGGCGTGGCCATCCGCCTGGTCGCCGGCGAGGTGCCGCTCCTCGAGGGCATCCGCGAGCTCGCCGCGCAGGACGTGTTGCCGGGCGGCAGCCGCGCCAACCTCGCCTGGATGAGGCCGAACCTCGAGGTGGGGGCCGGCGTCGACCCGCTCCTCCCGTCCATCCTCGCCGATGCGCAGACGAACGGCGGGCTGCTCGCGGCCGTGTCGCCGGCGAGGGCCGAGGCCGTGGCGTCCGCGCTCCGCGCCGCCGGCGTGCCGGTGGCCCGGGTGGGAGAGGTCCTCACCGGGCCGCCCCGGATCGTGCTCGCGTAGACCGGCCGGATTTTCGCGGCCCGGGCACGCCGGGCTACCATGGCGGCGCATGCTCGCCCAGGTCGTCGCCGCCGCCGCAGGGTTCGCGATCGCGGCCTCGCACCGCCCGGCCTTCGTCGCGGTGGTGGATCCCGGGCACGGGGGAGAGCAGGAGGGGGCGCTCTCGCCGGACGGGCTGCGCGAGAAGGACCTCGCGCTCTCGATCGCGCGGCGCACCGCGGGGAAGCTGAAGAAGCTGGGCGCGAAGGTGATCCTCACCCGCACCGGCGACATCTCGGTCCCGCTCGCCAACCGCGCGGCCATCGCGAACGCGCTGCGCGCCGACCTCTTCGTCTCCATCCACATGAACTCGATGCCCACCGCCGAGCAGCGGCGGCACAGCGCCGGCGTCGAGACGTACTTCCTGTCGGCCGACGCCACGGACGCCTCCGCCACTGCCGTGGCGGCCCGCGAGAACGCCGACCGGATCGCCGGGGAGCCGCTGGCGGACCCCGAGGACCCCGTGGCCGGCATCCTCTCCGACCTCGAGGACCAGGCCACGCTGGAGGGCTCCTCGCGGCTCGCCTATGCGGTGCACGACCGGCTCGTCACCTCGCTCGGCGCGGAGGACCGCGGGGTGAAGCAGGCCCCGTTCTACGTGCTGGCCGGGGCGAGGATGCCGGCGGTGCTGCTCGAGGTCGGCTTCATCTCGCACGACGCCGAGTCGCACCGGCTGCGCGACCCCGCGTACCAGGATCGGATCGCCCAGGCCATCGCCGACGGGATCGCGGCGTTCCGCGAGGCGGCCAAGCGGGCGAGCCGTTAGCGCGCCCGGAGGCTCGTGCCGCGCGATCGCACCGCGCGGGGGCCGCATCGCGGCCCTTCGGGAGCCCGCCTCCTTGGGTCGACACCCAATTCATTCCCCAGTGATCCCGGTGGGAACACGCGTTCCGATCTCGTCCGGGGCGCGCGCCCAGGTGAGCGCCATCATCTCGGCCGCGGGCGCGTCGGCCCAGGCGAAGTACGCGCGTGGCGTCGCGGTGTTCACCCTGGCGAAGGCGGGCCTCATGGCCGAGGTCAGCATCGGCGGGCAGAAGTTCGGCTACGAGGCCTTCGCCCCCCGGGTGAAGGCGCGCACCGGCCGGTGAGGAGGACCGCCGTCACGGGCTCGGCGGCGGGGGGCCGGGGATCTCGGGCACCCACCCCGGCTTCTGGGGCCCCGCCTCCGGGTCCAGGCAGGAGCACACGTAGCAGGACCGCCCGGAGTCGAAGGCACAGATCTCCTCGGACATGCAGCGCGGGGGGCTCTCGCCCGGGCAGAGGTTCCTGTGCTCGGCGCGCTGGGGCCCCACGCAGGCGGGCGCGGCGAGGAGCAGGAGGAGGAGGGCGAGGCGGGCCGGGAGCGGTCGGGAGGGGCGCACGGCGCCATTCAGCACCAGACGGGCCTGCCGGTCGAGGGTTCCTTGGCGTCCCGGGGACCGCGTGTTATCGAGCGCGGATGCGAACGAACGGCCGCGGCGACCGCGACCTCAGGAACGTCGTCCTCGACACGGGCGTCTCCCGCCACGCCGAGGGCTCGTGCCTCGTGAAGTTCGGCGACACGCACGTGCTGTGCACGGCCAGCGTGGAGGACCGCGTGCCTCCGCACGTGATGGGCACGGGCGCCGGCTGGGTCACCGCCGAGTACGGCATGCTGCCCCGCTCCACCCACGAGCGCATGCCGCGCGAGGCCGCCCGGGGCAAGCAAGGCGGCCGCACGCTCGAGATCCAGCGCCTGGTGGGCCGTGCCCTCCGCGCCGCCATCGACCTCCGCGCGCTCGGGACCCGCACCATCACCCTCGACTGCGACGTCCTCCAGGCCGACGGCGGGACGCGCACCGCGGCCATCACGGGCGCCTGGGTGGCCCTCGCGCTCGCGGTGAAGTCGCTCCACGTCCGGAAGCCGTTCGCCCAGCCGCCGGTGCGCCGCTCGGTGGGCGCGGTCTCGGTCGGCATCGTGGAGGGCGTGGTCCGGCTCGACCTCGACTATGCGGAGGACTCGACGGCCGAGGTGGACATGAACGTGGTGGCGACCGGGGAGGGCGACCTCGTGGAGGTGCAGGGCACCGCCGAGGGCAAGCCCTTCCCGCGAGCCGACCTCGACCGCATGCTGGAGGTCGCGATGGCGGGGCTGGCCCGGCTCCGCGACATGCAGGTCGCAGCCGCCGGCTGGAAGCCGTGAAGCTCTTCTTCGGCACCACCAACCCCGGGAAGCTGCGCGAGCTCCGCCGGCTCGTGGCCGGTCTCGACGTCGCGGTGGTGTCGCCCGCCGACCTCGGCCGCCCGCTGCCCGAGGTGCCGGAGGACGGTGCCACGTTCGCCGAGAACGCCGAGCACAAGGCCGCCACCTACGCGCGGCTCACCGGCATGTTCGCCCTCGCCGACGACTCGGGCCTGTGCGTCGACGCGCTCGGCGGCGCGCCCGGCGTCCTCTCCGCGCGCTGGTCAGACGTCGAGCCGGCGTCCTCCCCGGCGAGCCCGGTGTGCGACCTCGCCGAGGGCGCCGCCGCCGAGCTCGGCGAGGAAGCCGGGCGGGCCGCGCGCGACGAGCGCAACAACGACAGGCTGCTCGCCGAGCTGGCCGGCCTCCCGCCCGCGCGGCGCGGCGCGGAGTACCGTGCCGTGCTGTCGCTGGCCCGACCCGACGGCACGCTCGCGGGCTCGGTGGAGGGCGCCTGCCGGGGGCGGATCGGGTCCGAGCGCCGCGGGACCGGTGGGTTCGGGTACGACCCGCTCTTCGAGCCCGAGGCGGACTGGCCCGAGCGCGGAGGACGCGGGCGCACGATGGCCGAGCTCGGCCCGGAGGAGAAGGACGCCCTCTCGCACCGGGGCGCGGCGTTCCGCGCGCTGCGACCGCTGCTCGCCCGGTGCCTCCTTGACGTTCGCGCGTCGAACGGCTAGGAACTGCCGTTCTCGGAAACGGCTGGAGCTCCGAGGCCTTCTGAGTTGTTCCGGGGCGTAGCGCAGCCTGGTAGCGCGCCTGCCTTGGGCGCAGGAGGTCGCGGGTCCGAATCCCGCCGCCCCGATCTTTGACAGGATGGTGGAGGGCCATTGCAGGCCGGACGGCGGCCGGGCCTTGCGCCCGTAGCTCAGCAGGATAGAGCAGCGGCCTTCTAAGCCGCGGGTCGGGGGTTCGACTCCCTCCGGGCGCGCTGACTCGAATTGCGGTGAGCAGTTTACGGTGAGTATAGCTCAATCGGTAGAGCACTGGACTGTGGATCCGGGGGTTAAGGGTTCGAGCCCCTTTACTCACCCACCTCTTTCCCGCGGGGGGATGCTCGCATCCCGGCGGCCCTCCGACGTTTCGCGCCCGTAGCTCAGATGGATAGAGCGTCGGCCTTCGAAGCCGCAGGTCGGGGGTTCGATTCCCTCCGGGCGCGCCAGCTCGTTGACACCTCCCGGGGGCTGCTGCTAGATGGGCGGCCCTCGCAGTCACCGGCCCGGGGAAAGCCTTGAAGCACGGGCGCGTAGCTCAACTGGCAGAGCAATGGACTCTTAATCCATAGGTTGAAGGTTCGATTCCTTCCGCGCTCATCACCGTTCGGCCTCCGTCCCAAAGGGCGGAGGCCGAACGCGTTTCCGGGCTCACGGATGGTGATCGTGCTCGTGCACGACCACCGGTGGCACGAGGAACGCGGCGTCGAGCTGGCGCTCGGGATGCTGGGCGTTCCAGTCGTTCAACACGTCGACGAGCTCGTCCCGCCTCGGCGCCTGCGCCATGGCGTAGGCGACCGACACCACGGCGGTCACCGTCCCCACCACCATCAGGGCGGGGCCGCGGTTCGACGTCCGCTGGCCGAACGTCGGGCTGTCCAGGTTCGAGTCGACGTCGTTCACGGTCATCATCCCTCCGGCCCCGACGAGCAGCATGCCGACGAGCCCGCCGGCCCAGAACACCGACCTCGCCCGGCCCGCCCTCGCCGCGAGATCGTCCGCGCGGGCCCCGATGGCCGGGTCGCCCTTCAGGATCTCGGCGAGGTGGTCGAGGTCCTTCACGTAGATCCGGGCGTGGAGGTCCGGTGGGGGGGCCGTCGGCGCCGCGACGGCCGGTGGCGGGGCGGCGCCCGCCGGGGCGACCACCTCCGCTCGCGTGGCGACGGGCAGGAGGGCGGCGAGGACGATCGCGATCGTGCGCATGTCGGTCTCCCCTCCACCCGGTTACCCCGAGGCGAGGGCACTGGTTACCCGTCGACCCCGGAAGGGTCTGCGACAACCCGCCTTGACGGCGCCCGGGCCGTGAGTTACATCCGGGTTCACGGAGTGAATCTAGATTCATGAATCAGAGGACGAGTTCAACATCTGGGGAGAGGCCCCGGCGCGGCATGCAGCGCCGGCTGCGCGACCGGCAGCGCGAGGAGGCCTCCCGGGCCATCCTGGACGCGGCCGAGCAGGTGTTCGGCGAGGAGGGCCTCTCCGCCCGCCTCGACCGCGTTGCGGCCAGGGCCGGCGTGGCCGTCGGCACGCTCTACAACCACTTCGAGGACCGCGACGCGCTCGTCGCGGCGCTCTCCCGGCGGAGGCGCGAGGCGCTCGTGGGGCGCATCGACGCCGCCCTCGAGACCTCGGAGCGCGCGCCCTTCGAGGACCAGATCCGCGCCTTCGTGGGCGCCATCTCCGCGCACGCCCGCGCGCACGGCCGCTTCCTCGCAGCGCTCGTCCAGTCCGGCGAGGGGCCGGCGAGGCAGATCCCCCGCGGCTCCGTGATCGACCTGCTCGTCGCCCGCGCCGACCTGCTCGTGGAGCGGGGCGTCGCCGCCGGCGCGCTCCGCGCCGAGGGCGCCGGGCGGTTCGGCCTGGCGCTCGTCGCCCTGGCCCGGGCCTTCCTGCTCCGGCAGGTGCTGGGCGGGGACGATCCCGCCGAGGCCGAGCCCGCCGTCGTGGAGCTCTTCCTGCGAGGCTGCGCCCGGTGACCGTCGCCGCCGCCACCGCCGGGGCGCTCCGGGCGCCCCGGCCCGCGCCGTCGAAGTGGCTGGTCACGCTCTCGGTCACCTTCGGCACGCTCATGGGCGCGATCGACGCCTCGATCGTGAACGTGGCGCTGCCGCAGATCCGCGGCGCCGTCGGGGCCACCGTGCAGGAGATCACCTGGATCTCGACCGGCTTCGCCATCGCCACGGTGATCGTGATGCCGCTCACCGCCTTCCTGGGCCGGCTGTTCGGCCAGAAGCGCGTCTACCTCGCGAGCCTCGTGCTCTTCGTCCTCGGCTCCGCGCTCTGCGGCGTGGCGACCAGCCTCTGGACCCTGGTCGTCGCCCGCGCGCTGCAGGGCTTCGGCGCCGGCGCGCTCCAGCCGACCGAGCAGGCCATCCTCCGCCAGACCTTCCCTCCGGAGGAGCAGGGCACCGCCATGGCCCTCTTCGGCATGGCCGTCATGATCGGCCCGGCGGTGGGCCCGACGCTCGGCGGCTGGATCGTCGACAACTTCCACTGGTCCTGGATCTTCTTCATCAACCTGCCGGTGGGCGCGCTGGGCCTCTTCATGGTCACGCGCTTCGTGCACGAGCCCGAGGACATCCGCGCCGCCAACGCCGCGGCCGCCGCGCGCCAGCGGGCCGACATGGACTGGCCGGGCATCGCCCTCATGGCGGTGGGCCTGGCCGCGCTCCAGTTCTTCCTCGAGGAGGGGCAGCAGCACGACTGGTTCCAGTCGCCGGCCATCGCCGCGACCGCCGCCGTCTGCGCCGTCGCGCTGGGCCTGTTCGTCTGGCGCGAGCTGACGGCCCCGGTGCCGGCCGTGAACCTTCGCCTCTTCAAGGACCCGGTGTTCACCTCGAGCACGCTCATCGGCGCGCTCATGTTCGCGATCCTCATGGCGAGCATGTTCCTCCTGCCGCTCTTCATGCAGGAGCTGCTCGGCTTCACCGCCATGCAGTCCGGGCTCGCCCTCATGCCCCGGGTGCTGGTGATGATGGTGATCGTGCCGATCGTGGGGCGCCTCTACCGGAGCGTCCCGGCCCGGATCCTCATCGCCGTGGGCGTGCTCTTCATCGCCTGGGGCGCGTGGCTGTCCTCGCAGATCACGCTCGAGACCACCTCCGCCGGGGTGATCCACGCGATCATGGTGCAGGGCGCCGGCTTCAGCTTCCTCTTCGTGCCGCTCACCACCGTCGCGCTCTCCAACGTCCCGCGCACGAAGCTCACCGACGCCACCGGGCTCAACTCGCTGCTCCGCCAGGTCGGCGCCTCGATGGGCCTCGCCATCTTCGCGACGCTCCTCTCGCGGTACGGCGTCGAGGCGCGGCACGCCGTCTCGTCGCACGTGACCGTGGACCGACCGGAGGTCGGCGAGCGCCTCGCCGCCATGGCCGGCGCCTTCGCCTCGCGCGGGTTCGACCCGGTCTCCGCGCGCGAGGCCGCCCTGCGCGCCCTCGACGGCATGGTCACCCGCCAGGCGATGGTGATCGCCTTCGAGCGGGTGCTCCTGCTGACCGGCGCCCTGTTCCTGCTCGCGCTTCCGATGCTGCTCTTCCTGAAGGTGAAGAAGGTTCCCGCGCGGATTCCCCCGCACGCGGAGCCGATGGAGATGTGACGATGACGCCCCCGAAGAACGACACCGCCCCTCGCCTGCACGAGGTGACTCCTCCTCCCGCCCCGCCGGCCGCCCCGCCGACCGTGCCGCGGCGCCGCCGGCTCCCGCTCGTGCTCGGCGGCCTGGCGCTCGCCGTGGCCGCCGCGTTCGGCGTCCGCATGGCCCTCACCCGCGGCGAGGAGTCCACCGACGACGCGCAGGTCGAGGCCGACGTGGTCCAGGTCGCCCCCCGCATCGGCGGCCAGATCGCCGAGGTGCTGGTGGCCCCGGACCAGGTGGTCGAGGCCGGCCAGCCCCTCGTGCGGATCGACGACTCCGAGCTCCAGGTGAAGGTCCGCCAGGCCGAGGCCGACCTCGAGACCGCGCGCGCCCAGGCGCAGGCCGCCATCGCCCAGGCCGGGGCGGCGCGCGCCACCGTGACCCGCGCCGAGGCGGAGGCCGAGAAGGCTCGCCTCGACCTCGCGCGCGCGCGCGAGCTCCAGGAGGGCGGCGCCATCGCCGCGGAGCGCTTCGACGCCTCGCGCATCGCCAGCGAGACCTCCCGCGCCGGCGCCGGGGCGAACCGAGCCCAGTACGCCGCGGCCATCGCCAGCGAGGCCCTCGCGCACGCCAGGGTGAAGAGCGCCGAGGCCGCCCTCGACCTCGCCCAGCTGCAGCTCTCCTGGACGGTCGTGCGCGCCCCGGCGGCCGGCGCCGTCTCCCGGCTCTCGGCCCGCCCCGGACAGCTCGTCCAGGGGGGGCAGTCGCTCGCCCAGCTCGTGCCGAAGGCCACCTACCTCGTGGCGAACTTCAAGGAGACCCAGACCGCGCGCATCCGCGTGGGCCAGCGCGTGGACGTGGAGGTGGACGCCTACCCGGGCCACCCGCTGCACGGGACCGTGGAGAGCATCTCGGGCGGGACCGGCGCGCGCTTCGCGCTCCTCCCGCCGGACAACGCGTCGGGCAACTACGTGAAGGTGGTGGAGCGGGTGCCGGTGCGCGTGGCCTGGGCCTCGCCGCCGGACGTGGCGCTCCGCGCCGGGCTGTCGGCGACCGTGACCGTGCACACGCGGTGAGCGCGGAGTGCTAGCGTCGGCGCCTCCGTGGCGCCGGCGCCTCCCCGCGTCTTCCTCCTCTCGCCCGCCTCGAGCGGCGGCGCGCGCATGGCGCTCGTCCTGTCGCCGCGCGCGAGGTTCCCCCTCGCGGCGGCCGTCCAGGGCCCGGGCGCGCCGCTCGGCGAGGTGTTCCGCTTCGCGAGCGGCCTCTACTTCCGGGGCAAGCTCGCCTACGCGACGGCGTTCGGCCGGCCGCCCGGCGGCGCCGCCGCCTCCGCGGCGCTCGTCATCGCCCCGGGCGCTGGCCTCCTGCCGGCCGACACGGTGGTGCGCGCCCGCGATCTCCGCGCGTTCGCCGAGGTGGACGTCCACGAGAGGGAGCCGCGGTTCCGGGAGCCGCTCCTGCGCGACGCGCGCACCCTCGCCGAGCGCATCGGCCCGGCGGGCGAGGTGGTGCTCCTGGGCAGCGTCGCCACGAGGAAGTACGTCGAGCCGCTCGTCTCGGTGCTGGGCCGGCGCCTCCTCTTCCCGCCCGCCTTCGTGGGCCGGGGGGACATGAGCCGCGGCGGGCTCCTGCTCCGCTGCGTGAGCGACGGGGCCGAGCTCGAGTACGCCCCGGTCGACGGCGCGGTGGTGCACGGCCCCCGGCCGGCCCGGCTGCCGCCCCCCTCGTCCTCGCCGCGCTCGTCGCGCGGCCACCCTCGGGGCCGGCGGCCTAGTCCTTCTTCCCGCCCTCGATGACGCCGAAGCGCGGCCGCTTGCGGGGCGGCGGCCGGAGCTCGCCTCCCATGACGGAGGCCCAGGGGAAGGCGCAGTCGAAGCGGCGGCCGCGGAAGGTGAGGGTGCAGCGCAGCCCCCACTCGTCCATGAGCAGCTCCGGGCAGTCGCGGCCGGCCACGAGGTTCACCCGCACGACCTCCTCCTCGAGGAGGTAGTCGGGCAGCTTCACCCCCGGTGCCGACGGCGCGATCAGCACGAACTCGAGCGCCGCCGCCTCGCGGCAGGACGCGAGCATCTCCGCGTACCGGCCCTGGAGCGCGTAGACGGAGAGTACGCCCTCCGCCCAGGCCGGGCAGCGGCTGGTGCAGCTCCCCTCGGGCGCGTGGTCGTGCGCGATCTCCACGAGGTTTCCTTACCACAAACGGGCAGCCGGGCTCCCCGCATGATACGACTGCGCCGCGGGCGGGTGGCGGAACTGGCAGACGCGCCAGACTTAGGATCTGGAGCCGCAAGGCATGAGGGTTCGAGTCCCTCCTCGCCCACAAGCCGCTTGACCGCGCACCGGCGCGGCCGTATCGCTACCGGCCCCTCGGGCCGAACGGGCCTTCCGGGAACACGACATGAAGATACAGGTCGAGAACGTCTCTCCCGTCGAGCGCAAGGTCACCGTGGAGGTCGACCCCGAACGCGTCGCGCGAGAGCTCGAGCGCTCCTACCGTGCACTCTCGCGCCGCGTGCGCCTCCCCGGGTTCCGCCCGGGCAAGGCGCCGCGGAACGTGCTCGAGCGCCACTTCCGCTCGGAGGTCGAGGGCGAGGTGGTCGAGCGCGTCGTCCGCGAGACCTTCACCGAGGCCGTGAAGGTGGAGTCGATCGCCGCCGTCGCCCCGCCGCACGTCTCGGTGACCGACGGCGTCGCCGAGGGCCAGCCCCTGCGCTACACCGCGCGGGTGGAGGTGAAGCCTCGGTTCGAGCCGAAGGGCTACCGCGGCCTCAAGGTGACGCGCCGCGACCCCGAGGTCACCGACGAGATGGTGGCGGAGGAGCTCGTCCGCCTCCAGGACGGCCTCGCCCGCCTGGCGCCGGTCGAGGACCGCTTCGACGCGCAGGAGGGCGACTGGGCGGTCATCGACCACGAGGGCACGATCGACGGCAAGCCGTTCGAGGGCTCGGTCGCGCAGGGCGTGACCGTGAAGGTGTCCCCCGGCCCCCTCTCCGAGGGCAACGTGCCGCAGCTCGTCGGGCGGAAGCTCGGCGACGTGGTGGAGGTCGACGAGCTCATGCCCCCGGATCACCGGGTGGAGGCGCTCCGCGGCCAGAGGGCCCACATGAAGGTGACGCTCCGGTCGCTGCGCAAGAAGGAGACGCCCGCGCTCGACGACGCCTTCGCGAAGGAGGTGGGCCTGCCGGGCATCGAGACGCTCTCCGCCCTGCGCGAGCGGATCCGGGGCGACCTCGAGAAGCGCGAGAAGGCCCGGGCCACCTCCGAGTACAAGGAGGCCCTGGTCAAGGCGGCGCTGGAGGACAACGCCTTCGAGGTCCCGCCCGCGCTCGTCGAGCGCGCCATCGACGGGATGATCGAGGCGGCGGCCCAGCGCTTCGCGCACTCCGGGATCGACATCCGCAGGCTCGAGCTCGACTTCGCGCGCATGCGCGGCGAGCTGCGCGAGCAGGCCCTCGCCCAGGTGCGGGGCGCGCTCCTCCTCGAGGCCATCGCCGACCACGAGAAGATCGAGGTCACCGAGGAGGACGTGCAGGCCGAGCTGGCGCGCATCGCCGAGGAGGTCGGGACGACCCTGCCGAAGATCCAGCAGCAGATGCGCGGCGCGGAGGCGCGGCTCGCCATTAAGAACAGGGTGCGGGAGGACAAGGCGCTCGCGCTCATGGCCACCCAGGCCACGGCCGATTAGGAAGGAACGATGCCCTACATCCCCATGCCGTTCGTCGTGGAGCAGACCCACCGGGGCGAGCGGAGCTACGACATCTACTCGCGCCTCCTCAAGGATCGCATCGTGTTCCTGGGGACGCCGGTCGACGACGACGTGGCCAACGTGGTCATCGCGCAGCTGCTGTTCCTCGAGTCCGAGGACCCGGACAAGGACATCAGCCTCTACATCAACAGCCCCGGCGGCTCGGTGACCTCGGGCCTCGCCATCTACGACACGATGCAGTACGTGAAGCCGCAGGTGTCGACCATCTGCCTGGGCCAGGCGGCCAGCATGGGCGCGTTCCTCCTGGCGGGCGGCGCGGCCGGCAAGCGCTTCGCCGTGCCCAACGCGCGCATCATGATCCACCAGCCCGCGGGAGGCTTCCAGGGCCAGGCCGCCGACATCGACATCCAGGCCAAGGAGATCCTGCGGATCAAGTCCAAGCTCAACGAGCTCCTGTCCCGCCACACCAAGCAGCCGCTCGAGCGGATCGAGAAGGACACCGACCGCGACTACTTCATGGGTCCCGGAGAGGCCAAGGAGTACGGGATCATCGACGAGGTCATCGTCCACAAGAAGGCGAGCGAGCGGAAGCCGCAGTAGGATTGGGGAGGGCCCCCGGCCCGCCCGAGAGGTGACCGACGTGGAGAAGCGGGAGACCCTGAGCTGCAGCTTCTGCGGCAAGTCGCAGAAGGAGGTGAAGAAGCTCATCGCCGGGCCGACCGTCTACATCTGCGACGAGTGCATCGGCCTCTGCAACGACATCATCGCCGAGGAGATCGCGGGCGAGGAGAAGCGCGAGCAGAAGCTGCGCGTGCCGCGGCCCTCCGAGATCAAGACCATCCTCGACGAGTACGTGGTCGGGCAGGAGCGGGCCAAGAAGACGCTCGCCGTGGCCGTCCACAACCACTACAAGCGCATCGAGAGCCGCGTCTCCATCGACGACGTCGAGCTGCAGAAGTCGAACATCCTCCTGCTCGGCCCCACCGGCTCGGGCAAGACCCTGCTCGCCCAGACGCTCGCGCGCATCCTCAACGTCCCCTTCACCATCGCCGACGCCACCACCCTCACCGAGGCCGGCTACGTCGGCGAGGACGTCGAGAACATCATCGTCAACCTGCTGCAGGCCGCCGACCACGACATCGAGCGCGCCCAGAAGGGCATCGTCTACATCGACGAGATCGACAAGATCGCCCGCAAGAGCGAGAACCCCTCCATCACCCGCGACGTGTCGGGGGAGGGCGTCCAGCAGGCCCTGCTCAAGATCATCGAGGGCACCGTCGCCAACGTCCCGCCGAAGGGTGGGCGGAAGCACCCCCAGCAGGAATTCCTGCAGGTCGACACCACCAACATCCTCTTCATCTGCGGCGGCGCGTTCTGCGGGCTCGAGTCGATCATCGAGCGGCGCTCCGGCGGGCGCAGCCTCGGCTTCGGTTCCGACATGAGCTCCAAGACCGAGAAGAACATCGGCGAGCTGCTGGCCATGGTGGAGCCGGACGACCTGCTCAAGTTCGGCATGATCCCGGAGTTCGTGGGCCGCCTGCCGGTCATCACCAGCCTCGAGGAGCTCGACGAGGCCGCGCTCATCGACATCCTCACGAAGCCGCGCAACGCCCTCAGCAAGCAGTACAAGCGGCTTCTGGAGATGGACGGGGTGAGCCTCAAGTTCACCGACGGCGCCCTGCGCTCGATCTCCCGCGCGGCCATGAAGAACAAGGCCGGCGCCCGGGGCCTGCGCGCCATCCTCGAGAACGCGATGCTCGACATCATGTACGACGTGCCGAGCCGCCGGAACGTCCAGGAGATCGTGATC
>Ga0335084_10001015_pt1 | contig 25369 bp, 18 predicted proteins | sample Lox_Sample_44_FD_206721 | JGI IMG/M metagenome (GOLD analysis project Ga0335084, IMG submission 206721) | Soil microbial communities from Loxahatchee National Wildlife Refuge, Florida, United States - Lox_Sample_4.4 | ecosystem: Environmental > Terrestrial > Soil > Wetlands | place: USA... | reverse complement strand
GCGCTGGAGGCCGCCCGCGTGCAATTGTCATACACGCGCATCGACGCACCGATCGGCGGCCGCGTAGGCAAGATCATGATCCAGATCGGCAATGTCGTGAAGGCCAACGACACCGCGGCTCTGGTAACGATCAATGCGGTGGTACCGATCTACGTGAGCTTCGCGGTCCCGGAGCAGTATCTGCCGGAGATTCGCCGGTTCATGGCCAAGGCGCCGCTCGTGGTGCATGCTTCTCCGGCCGGCGACGCGTCGACTCAGACCGACGGTCAGCTCACCTTCGTCGACAACGCCGTGGATGCTCAGACCGGGACCATCCGGCTCAGGGCGACCTTCCCGAACAAGGACCACATGCTGTGGCCGGGTCAGTTCGCCAACGTCACGCTGACGCTGAGCCAGCAGCTGGAGGCCATCGTCATCCCCTCCCAGGCGCTGCAGAACGGGCCGAAGGGCCAATACGTGTACGTGGTTCAGCCCGATCAGAGCGCAGAGATGCGCAGCGTGACGGTGGACCGCACCGACGGCCTGGAGGCGGTCATCGCCAGCGGCCTGAAGGAGGGCGAGACGGTGGTGACAAGCGGACAGATCCGCTTGACCCCGGGCGCTAGGGTGGCGCCGAAGAGCGCTTAGCGCAGCGCCCGCGATGAACATCTCGGAGATCTTTGTCCGCCGTCCGGTCATGACCCTGCTGGTCATGATCGGCATTCTCACCTTCGGGATCCTCGCCTACCGCCAGCTGCCGGTAGCGCAATTGCCCAACGTCGATTTCCCCACCATCCAGGTGAGCGCGCTTCTGCCCGGAGCCAGCCCGGAGACCATGGCGTCCGCGGTGGCCACACCGCTGGAGAAAGAGTTCTCTACCATCTCGGGGCTAGACCAGATGACCTCCTCCAGCGCCAAGGGGTCCACGCTGGTCACGCTGCAGTTCGCGCTTGAGCGCAACATAGACGCTGCGGCCCAGGACGTCCAGACGGCGATCGCGCTGGCCCGCCGCAACCTGCCGCCCGACATGCCCACGCCGCCGTCGTATCGCAAGGTGAACCCGGCAGACCAGCCTGTGTTCTTCCTTGCGCTGCAGTCCGACACCTTCCCGATGTCGACAGTTGACGAGTACGCGGAGACGCTCATCGCGCAGCGCGTCTCTACAGTGAGCGGGGTGGCTCAGGTGCTGGTCTACGGGGCACAGAAATACGCGGTGCACGTGCAGGTGGATCCCAACGCGATGGCCGCCCGTGGCATCGGGATCGACGAGGTCGAGCAGGCAGTGGCTCAGCACAACGTCAATCTGCCCACCGGCACGCTGAACGGACCCCAGCGCGCAGTCTCGGTGGAGTCCAGCGGCCAGCTCACCAACGCCGCCGGCTTCCGTGAGCTCATCGTCGCATATCGCAACGGCGCGCCGCTGCGGCTGAAGGACATCGGCACCGCCATCGACAGCGTGCAGGACGACAAGCAGGCGGCCTGGTACAACGACAAACGCGCCATCCTCATCTCGATCCTGCGCCAGCCGGGCACCAACACGGTCGAGGTGGTGGACGCCATCTACAGGCTGCTGCCGCTGTTTCGCCAGCAAATTCCGCCCGGGATCAAACTGGAGATCGTCTACGACCGCTCGCAGTCGATCCGCGAATCCGTGCGCGATGTCCAGTTCACTCTCCTGCTCGCGCTGGCGCTCGTCGTGATGGTGATCTTCCTGTTTCTGCGCAAGCTGTCCGCCACGCTGATCCCCAACCTGGCGCTGCCCATGTCCATCATCGGCACGTTCTCGGTGATGTACCTGATGGGATACAGCCTGGACAACTTATCGCTGATGGCGCTCACCCTGTGCGTGGGCTTCGTCGTGGACGACGCCATCGTGATGCTGGAGAACATCACCCGGCACGTCGAGATGGGCAAGCCCGCGCTGCAGGCGACCCTGGACGGTTCCAAGGAGATCGCGTTCACCATCGTGTCGATGACGATCTCACTGGCCGCGGTGTTTATCCCAGTGCTGTTCATGGGCGGGATCCTGGGCCGACTGCTGCACGAGTTCGCCGTCACCATCATCGCGGCGATCCTGGTATCTGGCTTCGTGTCGCTCACCCTGACACCGCTTCTGTGCAGCCGCTGGCTGCGCGCCGAGCATGGCAAGCGCCACGGGCGCGTCTACATGGCACTGGAGCGCGTGTTCGACTCGACGCGCGCAGGTTACGACCGCACGTTGCGGCTGGCACTGGCGTTTCCTCGCGTGTGCATGGCGATTTTCCTCGCCATCACGCTGTTCACCGGTTACCTCTTCTACACGATGCCCAAGGGGTTCCTGCCGAGCGAAGACGTGGGGCAGCTGTTCGCGTTCACCGAGGCCGGGCAGGACATCTCATTTGACGCCATGTACCAGCTGCAGCAGCAGGCCGCTGCCATCGTACGGACCGACCCGGCGGTGGACGCCACCATGGCTTTCATCGGGCTCAGCTCGTCGGGCTCGAGCCAGACGATCAACCTCGGCCGCATCCTGATCCGGCTCAAGCAGCGCAGCGAGCGGCCGAGCGCGGACGAAGTCATGCAACGGCTGCGCCCCAAGCTGCAGTCGATCCCGGGCATGAAGGTCTACCTGCAGAACCTGCCCACGATCCGCCTCGGCGGGACGCTCACCAAGAGCCAGTATCAGTACACGCTGCAGGACGCGGACGCCGAAGAGTTGTACCAGTGGGCGCCGTTGATCGAGGAGAAGATCCGCGGGCTCGCGGGGTTTCAGGACGTCACCAGCGACCTGCAGATCAAAAACCCGCAGGTACTTCTCGACATCGACCGCGACAAGGCTTCCTCCCTGGGCGTCACCGCGCAGCAGATCGAGAATGCCCTGTACGACGCTTATGGGCAGCGCCAGGTGTCGACCATCTACACCCCTACCAATGAGTACTGGGTGATCCTCGAGCTGCTGCCGAAGTATCAGCTCGACCCTTCAGCCTTGTCGATGCTCTATGTCCGCAGTTCCAACGGCAATCTCGTCCCGCTGGGCGCGGTCGCCAAGATGACCCCGGGGGTGGGTCCACTGATCGTCAGCCATCTGGGACAACTGCCGGCGGTTACGATCTCGTTCAATTTGAAGCCGGGCGTCGCCCTCGGCCAGGGCATCGCAGAGATCAACAGGCTGATGGCGGATCTGCGCGCGCCGGGCACGCTCAACGCCACTTTCCAGGGCTCGGCGCAGGCGTTCCAATCCTCGCTCGCGGGCATGGGCGTGCTGCTGATTCTGGCCGTCTTCGTCATCTACCTGATCTTGGGCATTCTCTACGAGAGCTTCATCCATCCGCTCACCATCCTGTCCGGCCTGCCGACCGCCGGGCTGGGCGCGCTGCTCACCCTGAAGCTGTTCCACATCGAGCTCGACATGTATGGCTTTGTCGGGCTGGTTATGCTGATCGGGATCGTCAAGAAGAACGCGATCATGATGATCGACTTCGCCCTCGAGGCGCAGCGCAAGGAAGGCAAGGCGGCGAGCGAGGCGATCTACTCCGCGGCACTGGTCCGCTTCCGGCCGATCATGATGACCACCATGGCCGCGCTCATGGGCACGCTGCCCATTGCTCTCGGGTTGGGAGCGGGAGCCGAGGCCCGCAAACCTCTGGGCCTCGCGGTCGTGGGCGGGCTGGTCGTCTCTCAGGTCTTGACGCTCTACATCACGCCGGTGATCTACATCTACATGGAGCGCTTCCACGAATGGTTGCGCGGCCGGCTTCGCAGGCCGGCCGCGGGCGCCGCGGCACCGGGATCTGCGTCGGGGCCGGCGCACCACGCGCCGCCGGCGCGCTGAGGTGAGCGAGTAGCACCTCGAAGCGTTCCCGCAGGCATGAGCACAACCGCGCGCAAGATAGCGCACGGGCAGGGTTGTCGACCACGGTAAACGGGTGAAGCGGGATCCACGCGTGCGGCTGCGTTGGCGATACGCCCACGGGACTGCGGCCTTATAATGAGTTACCGCCCTGGCATCGCCTGCCGCGCACCGGCTCTGGGCCTTCGCCAGACAACGAGAATGGCCGGTGGCGGCGCTACTCCATCCAGAAGAATGAGGAGACACTCATGACCGACAGCATCAAGTACGTCCTCGACGAGAATCACATCCCCAAGCACTGGTACAACTTGATGGCGGATCTGCCGTCGCCGCCTCCGCCCGTGTTGCACCCGGGCACGCTCAAGCCCATCGGGCCGGATGACCTCGCGCCGCTGTTTCCCATGTCGCTGATCATGCAGGAGGTGACCACCGAGCGCGAAGTGCAGATTCCTGAACCGGTGCGTCAAGTCTATCGCCAGTGGCGGCCGAGCCCGCTGTACCGTGCGCGGCGCCTGGAGAAGGCGCTCGATACCCCGGCCCGCATCTACTACAAGTACGAGGGTGTGAGCCCCGCCGGCAGTCACAAGCCCAATACTGCCGTGCCGCAGGCCTTCTTCAACCGCGAGGCCGGGGTGAGGAAGATCAGCACCGAGACCGGCGCAGGTCAGTGGGGTTCGGCCCTTTCCTTCGCTGGCGCACTCTTCGGTATCGAGGTGCTGGTCTTTATGGTCAAGGTTTCGTACAACCAGAAGCCATACCGCCGTGCCTTGATGGAAACCTATGGGGCACGTTGCATTCCGAGCCCGTCGATGGAGACCGACGTGGGCCGCAGCATCCTGGCCGCCACGCCTGACAGCAACGGCAGCCTTGGCATCGCCATCTCCGAAGCCGTTGAAGTCGCGGCCAAGAACGACGACACCAAGTACGCGCTGGGCTCCGTGCTCAACCACGTGCTGCTGCACCAGACCGTGATCGGGCAGGAGGCCATCAAGCAACTCGAGATGGCCAACGATTATCCTGATGTGGTGGTCGCCTGCACCGGCGGCGGGTCTAACTTCTCCGGCATCGCCTTCCCCTTCATCGGCGCACAGCTGCGCGGAGGGAAGAAGGTCAAGGTGGTTGCGGTCGAGCCGGCCGCTTGCCCGAGCCTTACCCGCGGCAAGTACGCTTACGACTTCGGTGACACCGGCCACCTGACACCGCTGGTGAAGATGCACACCCTGGGTTCCACCTTCATTCCGCCCGGTTTCCACGCTGGCGGTCTGCGCTACCACGGCATGGCGCCGCTGGTGTCGCACGTCAAGGAGCTGGGATTGATCGAAGCCAGGGCCTATCACCAGACCACCTGTTTCGAGGCTGGAGTGTTCTTCGCACGCACCGAAGGCATCGTTCCCGCGCCCGAGGCCAATCACGCAATCAAGGGCGCCATCGATGAAGCGCAAAAGTGCAAGGAAGAAGGCATATCGCGCGCCATCCTGTTCAACCTCTGCGGCCACGGCCACTTTGACATGCAGGCGTACATGGATTACTTCACCGGCAAGCTCGTCGATCAGAAATACGACGAGAAGGAACTCGCCATGGCGCTGTCCGGGCTTCCCTCAGTCAGGGCGGCGGCGTGACCGGGTAACCGGCGAGCGGCAAGGTGTAGGCAACGCGCGGCTCCATGCTCCTCCCCCGGTTATTCGGGGAGAGGAGTGGAGCGCGTCGATCCGATACGTCGATCGGCAGTCGGGATGATCCGGTCAGGGATCGGGCCGATCTAGGCAATCCCGATCCGACCCCCGAAATCCGGATTCAGGCGACCGCGCACGACCGTGACCGGAATATCGCTCAGATGCACGACTCTTAGGCACACGGATCCCAATAACATCTCGCTGACCTTTCCGCGTCCGTGCGTCCCCATGACGATGCTGTCGGCACCCAGCTCGTGCGCCTTTGCGACGATTGTGTCGGCAATCGACCCCACGGCCCGGTGCACAGTGAACGCCAGGCCGGCGTCCTTGAGCAGCTTCTGGGCTGAAGCCAACGCGCGTTGCCCTTGGTCGAAGTAGAAGGTGTCGAGCTTGTCCTGCGGAAGGTATATCAGGCTCGGCTCGGAGAAAATAGGCGGCTGGACGTTGATCAGGTGGATGTCCAACGGCCCGGACTTCTCGACCGTCGCGATGACTTCTTGCACCGCCTGGTCCGAGCAGCCCGATCCGTCGACGGGCACAAGTATGCTTCTCATCATCTCCTCCAAGGTGTCGGCAAACAGCGTTGAGCCGTGCAGGGCTGAGCGCCCAGCGCCCCAAATCGTAGCTGGCACCGGCGCCGCGGTCTTTGACGGTTGTCAAACTCCCGTGGCGGCGCGCGGATCTGGCTGCTCCGCACGCGCCATTTTGGGCGCCTGCGGACGTATCTGGCGTTGCGCGTTTCAGAGCCTCCGAGTTACCGATCGATGAAGCTGCGCCGCCGCGCTAGATACATTCTCCTGAGCATCGCCGTGGTGTTGACCACGGCCTTGGGCTGGGGCGCCTACGCATTGTCTCGCATGGCGCCGATCGCAACCGCTTACATGGCGAAGACGTTATGCTCCGGCGTGTTCGTCGCCGGGCGGCCGACCGACGACGTGCTCCGTGACGACATCGTGGCCGATAACCATCCGTTGTTGCAGCTGTTACGCCCGTCGGTGGACGCGGCCCGGCACATCGCCACGGTCACCTTTCTCGGCGCCGCACGCAGCGATGCCGCCTACCACCCGGGATTGGGATGCACCATCTCGATCGGCTCACCTGCGGCGGCCCTTACGACCGCGTCCACTACGGGAGCCGCGGTGGCGTCAGGCACACACGCCGGTCCCTCCGAGGATTTGTCGGCAGACACTCTCGGTCCGGGCACGGACGCCTTGAAGCTGCGCGATGCTGTCGACTGGGCGTTCGCCGAGCCCGACGCCGCAAGGTTGCGGCGCACCCGCGCGCTGGTCGTCCTGCGCGACGGCCGCATCATCGCCGAGCGCTATGCGCCGGGCTTCTCCGCTGCCACGCCCATGCCAGGCTGGTCGATGACCAAGACCACGACCGCGGTGCTGATTGGCACCCTGGTCAAGAGCGGTAAGCTGTCCGTGGAGCAGAAGGCGCTGTTGCCCGAGTGGCGCGGTGCCGGCGATCCGCGTGCCGACATCACGCTCGATCAGCTGTTGCGCATGACGAGCGGTCTGCATTTCACGGAGCGCTATGGCGACCCGGAAGCGGATGTAGCGCTCATGCTGTTCGCGCGCGCCGACGGTGCCGGCTACGCGATCGACAAACCGCTCGAAGCTGCGCCGGGGACGCGCTGGCAATACTCGAGCGGCACCAGCAACATCCTCTCCCGCGTGATCCGCCGGGCGGTGGGCGGCACCGAGCAGGACTACCTGGGCTTCCCCCGGCGCGCACTGTTCGACCCTGTCGGGATGCGCAGCGCCATCATCGAGCCGGATGCCTCCGGCACGTTCGTCACCTCCTCTTACATGTACGCCACCGCGCGCGACTGGGCGCGGCTCGGCCAGCTTCTGCTTCAGGGGGGCGTGTGGCGGGGCAGCCGTATCCTGCCCCAGGGCTGGGTGAAATACATGGCGACGCTCACGCCCCAATCCACGCGCAAAGACTTCGGCGCCCACCTCTGGATCAAGGTGACGCCGCCGTTCGACAGCCTGCTCGTCCCACCCCCGAAGCTTCCGCCCGACGCATTCCACGCCGTGGGTTACGAGGGTCAGTTTGTCAGCGTGATCCCGAGCCGCCGCTTGGTGGTGGTGCGCCTGGGGCTGAGCCGAGGCGATCACGCGTGGGACCACGAAGCTTTCCTTGCGCGGCTGCTGGAGGCGTTCCGGGATAGGGAAGCTCCGATCAAATCTCATAGGGCGTTGCGTCGCGTCCCTGGCTTACGGCGCACGCGCCGCCTGCCTCATGAACAGCTGCCGTACCGTGCCTATCGTGTCGGCTTGCTCCGGGCGCTTGTCACCGCGGTAGCGCTTCACGCGCGCGAAGCGCAGCGCGAGTCCGCCCGGGTACTGCGGACTCGCTTGGATTTCGTTCACTGCAATCTCCACCACCAGCTCGGGACGCACGTACACCGTGTAGGCGTCGCGCGCGGCCTCGAGCGCAAGCAGCGTCTTCGTCTGCCACTCGAGCATTTCGTCGGTCAATCCCTTGAAGGTTTTGCCCAGCATGACGAAACCGCCCGAGACCGGGTCGCGCGCGCCCAGATGCAGATTGGACAGCCTGCCCCGGCGGCGTCCGTGCCCCCACTCAGCTGCGAGGACAACCAGGTCCAGGGTGTGGGCATGCTTGACCTTGAGCCAGCTGCTGCCCCGGCTCCCCGCTTCGTACGGCGCGTCCAGCGACTTGGCCATGATCCCCTCGTGTCCGCGCGCGAGCGCCGCGTCGAAATACCCCTGTGCGGTTGCTCGATCGGCGGTTATCAGACGTGGGATCAGGAGCTCGCTGGGCAGCGCCTCCGTCAGCGCCGTGAAGCGACGGGTTGCAGGCCAGCCGGTGACGTCTTCGCTGTCGCGGCGCAGACAATCGAAGAAGAACACGCTGAGCGGCAGCTCCCGCTGTATCCGGTCCACGTCCAGCCTGCGCCCGAACCTGCGCATCGTGACCTGGAACGAGTAAGGACGCCCGTCCGGCTGCAACGCAATGGTCTCTCCGTCGAGAATCAGCTCGGTCACGCAAAACCCCCGCACTGTCTGCACGAGCTCCGGAACCGCTGCGCTGACGTCATTCAGCCCACGGCTGTAAACGCGCACCTCTTCGCCGGACTTGTGCACCTGGACGCGCGCGCCGTCCAGCTTCCACTCCAGCGCCGCGGTCCCCAGCTTCTGCAACGCTTGCTCCACGTCCTGTGCGGGCTGCGCAAGCATCGGCAGCACCGGGTGAAACAATTGGAGCGAGAAGCGATGCAACCCGACGCTGCCTTCCGTGAGCGCTGCTCGCGCCACCGGGACCAGGCCCCCAGCGACCATGGACGCGCGTCGAACCTCGGACAACGGCAGATGCGCGGCCTTCGCGATGGCCTCCAGCATCACACCTTCAAGCGCCCCTTGACGCAGTTCCCCCATGAGCAGGCGCACGAGAAAGCCTTGCTCGTTGACGCTGGCGCGTGCGAGCAACTGAGCGAGCAGCTGGCTGCGTGCGGCGGTCGAGCCCGCGCCGCGGGTGCGCGCAATGCGCTCCAACGCCTGGTCAACCTCGCCCAGGGTCAGCGCGGCGGATGGGGCTGCGGCATGAGTGCGTGCCTGCACGATGGCGGCTGGCCCGATTCCCAGCTTGCCCTGGCACGTGTCGCCGCAGAGAAAGGCGACCGCAACGTCGATCTCTTGCGGTGTCGATCGGCCCAGGCAGTCGGCCAGCGCGGCGATCTTGTCCAGGCGTCGGCTGGTGCCGGCGACCCGCTGTGAAGTCTCGACCAAATCAGCGAGGAGCATGAGGCAAAGGACGGGGAGGGTGTGCTTTAGCGCCGCCGAGAAAACTCGATTGTCAACCGTTTCCGGGGCTTGCGCCGTGAACGCCACGCACCTAGACTCGCAGTTACTCCACCACCGAGAAGCGCAGAAATTGGTCGTTTACAACCTATCTTGCGATAACGCGCACGAGTTCGAAGGCTGGTTTTCCTCGCCCGAGGCGTTTCAACACCAGCACGAGCGGGGACAAGTGTTCTGCCCGGTGTGCGGCTCCGCGTCGGTTGCGAAGCTCCCCAGCGCCCCCTATGTGAACCTGCCTCGGAACGAGGCAGTGAAGGAGACCGCCGTCACCGGCGGCGCCGCTTTCATGGCGAGCCTGCGCGCCAAGGTGATCGAATACGCGCTCAAGCATACCGAAGATGTCGGCGAGCGCTTCGCGGAGGAAGCGCGCCAGATTCACTACGGCGAGGCGCCCGAGCGCGCGATCCGGGGCCAGGCCTCCAGACAGGAGGTGAACGAGCTCCGCGACGAGGGCATCGAGGTCCTGGCCTTGCCGGTTGCGCCGGTGCCACCGGAGCAACTGCACTGACAGTCTGCTGAAAAACTACGGCGCGAGCGCCTGCGCGTTGCTTGCACGGCGCGCACGCCGGGGCAGCGTTTGATCCGGCCCGAGCACGCGAACCAGTATGCCCAGAACCGTGGTCGCCACAGGTTTTTCTACTTCGCCGAGCATTACTTGAATTCGTGCAGCGCGAGGCGATTGCGCGCGATGAACTCCCAGTCATACTGGACGCCCAGCCCCGGCCCCAGCGGCACGCTCACGGTCCCATCCTTGTCGACGCAATCGAGCTGGTCGGTGTAGCCGCATTTATACACCGGCGGTATCGCATTCGGGCAATCCGGCCCCACCAGCGCGACCTCGTAGTAGTTGCTGTTGCGCATCGCCGCCATGCAGTGCCGATGCGCAGGGCCGCAGGCGTGCACTTCGGCATCCAGTCCCATCGCCTCCGCCAGGTGGCCGATCTTCATGGCCCCGGTGATGCCCATGTCGTACTCCGGGTCGACGCGGACGAAATCGGTACCGCCAGCGACGATGAAGTCTGCTTTCGGCTCCACCCCGCGGATGTGCTCAGTCTGCAGCAGCGGCGTCTTGATCATCTCGCGCAGCTTCTTGTGCGCGAAAGCCGAGGTGCCGGCATCGCGAAACGGATCCTCATACCAGAAGTAATCGGCCTCGTCGCATGCGCGTCCCACGTAGAGCGCGTCGGCAAAGGTCCGCAACTGACAGGCAGGGTCGATCATGAGCTCCATCTTGTTCCCAACCTGCTTGCGCACGTTCAGCAGGTTCTGGGCTTCGATGTGCTTGTTGCCCTCGTTCCAGCCGTGGATCTTGAAGGCGCGATAACCGATCTCGCAGCAGTGCTGCGCGAAGTCAGCGAAGGCCTCCTTGCTGTGCAGACCGCCATTGTGATCGCCGTGATAGGTGCTGGCGTAGGCCGGCAGACGCTTGCGGTAACCGCCAAGCAATTCTTGGATCGAAGCCCCCAGTTTCTTGCCCGCCAAGTCCCATAGCGCGATGTCGAGCGGCCCGTGGCCCATGTGATCGAACTGCCGCGCACCGCGTTTGAGGTCGTCGTAGATGCCCTCGCGCTCCTCGGCATCGCGGCCGATCAGCGACGGCGCCAGCATCAGCGTTTGCCCCAAAGCGGCAGATGAGCCTACCCAGTGGGTCACGTATTCTCCGCGCAGACCGTTGCCGGTCATGATGACCACGGCGTACCTCATGAGCCGTGCCTTGGCGCCTCGCGCAAACCCGAACGCGCCAACGCCGCCGCCGACCACCGCCAGATTCACGGCGTCGAACTCGAACACGTGCACCTCTACTTTGGTGATCCTGCTCATCGTGGTCTCCCCCCGGGTTCGTGTAACGCAGCCGATGGTACCTTGCGGCATTGAGCGCTGCACGTAGCGTCACCGAGCCCGCCGTGCTCTCTGTGCTATAAGAGCACGATGACGCGTTGGCTCGCATTCGGACCTTACCTTGTTCTCGCCTGCGGCGTGGTGATCGTGTCAACCGCGTCGATCCTGATCCGCATTGCACAGGGCGAGGGTATGCCTTCGCTGCCCATCGCGGCGCTGCGGCTGGCGCTCGCGGCATTGGTCCTTACTCCGCTCGCCTGGGTGCGCTCGTCCGACGAGATGCTGCGAATCGGCCGGCGCGAGCTCGGTCTGTCTCTGCTCTCGGGCGCATTGCTCGCCGTCCACTTCTGGTCCTGGATCGCCTCGCTCGCCTACACCTCGGTCGCGAGCAGCACAGCGCTGGTGACGACCAACCCGCTGTGGGTGGGCCTGGCGTCGGTATTGATCCTGGGCGAGCGCCTCGCGAGGAGCACTGCAGCTGGCATCGTCATGACTCTCGCGGGCAGCGCGATGATTTTCGCGAGCGACCGTGCGTGGCCGACTGCTGCGGTTCATGCTGACTCGACGCTCGGGAACCTGCTCGCCCTGCTCGGTGCGGTGGCGGCGTCCGGATATCTGCTCGTGGGCCGGGCGCTGCGCGGCCGCGTGAGCCTCCTGACCTACATCTGGCTGGCTTACGCCTCCGCAGCGATGCTACTGCTGATCGCCACGGCCGCAAGCCGGCAGGCGCTGACGGGCTATTCCTCGATCGCTTATGCTGCGGTGCTAGCGCTGGCGCTGGGACCGCAACTGCTCGGCCACACCGCCTTCAACTGGGCCCTGCGACACCTGTCCGCGACGTTCGTCGCGGTATCGATCCTGGGCGAACCCGTGGGCTCGGCGCTGCTGGCCTTGTTCCTTTTCGGCGAGCGCTTCGCCCCTTTGCAGCTCGTTGGGTTCGCGTTGTTGCTGGGGGGAATCTTTGTGGCGGCGCGCGCAGAGCAACGCGCGGCCGCAATCGGAGTGCCTCACGAATAACATACCTCACCCAGGAAGGAGTCAGCATGCCCGGACGCAAGATCGATACTTGTACGATCCGCCAACGCGTGACGATCGCCGCGCCTCCTGCAAAGGTCTACGAAGCGCTGGTGAACGCCAAGAAACACGCTGCCTTTACTGCGGCTGAGGCGACGGGCGTGGCGCGTGTCGGTGCGCGGTTCACGGCCTGGGATGGATACATCAGCGGCAAGCATCTGCTCCTGGAGAGGGGCCGGCGCATCGTTCAGGAGTGGGCCACAACGCAGTGGCCCAAGGGCGCGATCGCGTCCCGGCTCGAGATTCGGCTCGAGCCGAGCGGCGGGGGCACAGCGCTGACCATGATCCATTCGGGCGTGCCCGCTTCGCGAGTGGCGAGCCTGCGCGATGGTTGGAGGCAGTACTATTGGCAGCCGCTGAAAGCGTGGTTCCGTGTCCGCTGACGGCAGCTACGTGCGACGCATTCCCGCGACGATGGCGTCAAAGGACACCCACGGTCGCCCCAGATCCTCGGCCAGCCCGCGATGAGTCAGCTGCCCGGCGTAGACCTGCAGCCCGGCACGCAGACCCGCATCCAGCGTCAGCGCCGTGTTCACACCCTGGTTCGCCAGCCGGAGCACATAAGGCAGCGTGGCCTGGGTGAGCGCGAGCGTGGCTGTGCGCGCAACGGCCGATGGCATGTTGGGAACGCAGTAGTGCAGCACGCCTTCTTCGACGTACAGCGGATGCGAAAACGAGGTGGGGCGTGACGTTTCTGCGATGCCGCCCTGGTCTATCGCGACGTCGACCAGAACAGAGCCGGGGCGCATCTTCGCCAGCAGGCCGCGGGAGATCAGCTTGGGTGCGAGCTTGCCGGGCGTCAGCGTGGCGCCGATGACGAGATCCGCCGCGCCCACATGGTCCGCCAGACCGAGCGGCTCTGAATAGCAGGTCTTCACCCGGCCCTGATATAGATCCTCCAGGTGCGCGAGAGCCGCGCTGTTGAGATCGAACACCGTCACGTCCGCGCCCACGCCAACCGCGATTCGCACCGCGTTGGCGCCCGCGGCTCCCGCTCCGATCACCGTCACCCGTCCGGGAGCGACCCCCGGAACCCCGCCCAGCAGCACACCGCTGCCGCCATTGGCCGTCTGCAGCGCCCAGGCGCCGAACTGAACGGACAGCTTGCCGGCGATGCGCGACATGGGGGCGAGCAGCGGCAACCCTCCGCCAGCATCGGTCACGGTCTCGTAGGCGATGCCGACTACGCCCGCGTGCAACAGCGCATCCAGCAGCCGCGGCTCAGGTGCGAGGTGCAGGTAGGCGAACATAATCTGGCCCCGGCGCACGAGCCCGTACTCGCGCTCCTGCAGTTCCTTGACCTTGACCACCATCTCGGCCGACCAGACCTCGGCGGGGTCGCGCACGACGCGTGCTCCGGCGGCCTCGTACGACTGATCGGAAAAACCAACTCCCGTGCCGGAGCCCGTCTCTACCAGCACTTGGTGGCCGTGCTGTCGGAGCGCGTAGGCGCCGGCCGGCGCAAGCCCCACGCGATACTCCTGGTCTTTGATCTCTCTAGGGACCCCGATCAGCATAGCGTGCTCCTGCAGTGTGGTTTCGCTTCGACGCGCCTGGGGAGAGCCTACATCGCGGAGCTTCCCTCGAGCAACGCTGCGTCAGGCGACCTGGGAGCGGACGGCCGCACCGGCGGGGGCGGCGGCCTTGCGGTTGCGATAGATGAGACGGGCCAGGAAGAGCAGACCCAGCAGCGTGCCGAAGATGAGCGGCTCCCTGATATCTTTCTTGACCAGCCACCAGAAGTGCAACACTCCCAAGCTCGCAATGACATACACGGCGCGATGCAGGCGCTGCCAGCACTTGGCACCGAGCCGCCGGACCATGGCATTTGTCGACGTGGCCGCCAGGGGGATGAGCAGCACGAAGGCCGTGAAGCCCACCGTGATGAAGGGGCGCTTGGCGATGTCCTTGAGCATGCCGCGCCAGTCAAAGAACTGGTCGAGCCAGATGTAGGTGACGAAATGTAGGCTCACGTAGAAAAAAGCGAACAGACCCAGCATGCGGCGCAGCCGCAGCAGCCAGTTCCAGCCCGTGAGTCGCCGCAGCGGCGTCACGCTGAGGGTGATCAGCAGAAAACTCAGCGTCCACCAGCCAGTGGAGTGGGTGACGTATTCGATCGGGTTGGCACCCAGGCCATGGTGCGTGCCCAGCCAGGCTAGCCGCGCGAGTGGGACCAGGCACAGCGCGAACACTGCCGCCTTGATCCATTTCACCTGGTCCGGTTTGAGCTGAGCCAGCGCCTTCATCATCTCTAGTAATATTTCTTGAGATCCATCCCGGCGTACAGAGAAGCCACCTGATCGCCGTAGCCATTGAACATCAGCGTGGAACGCTTGCCGAACTCACCGATGCGCCGCTCCCTAGCCTGGCTCCAGCGCGGATGGTCCACCTGGGGATTGACGTTGGAATAGAAGCCGTACTCGCGCGGGTTGGCGAGCGCCCAGGTGGTCTTGGGCTGCTCCTCGACGAAGCGGATCTTCACGACGGACTTGCCGCTCTTGAAACCGTACTTCCACGGGATCACCACGCGGACCGGCGCGCCGTCCTGGTTGGGCAACACCTCGCCGTACATGCCCACACACAGTATCGTGAGCGGGTGCATCGCCTCGTCCATACGCAGGCCCTCCGTATAGGGCCAGTCGAGGATGGGCATCCGGATGCCGGGCATCTGCTCGGGATCGGCGAGCGAGGTGAACTGCACGTACTTGGCTTTGGACGAGGGCTGGACGCGCTTCACCAGCTCGGCGAATGAATAGCCGACCCACGGGATCACCATCGACCAGCCCTCCACGCAGCGCATGCGGTAGATCCGCTCTTCCAGCGGCGCGAGCTTCACCAGTTCCTCGATGTCGAAGACCTTGGGCTTCGCCACCTCGCCCTCGACCGCCACGCTCCACGGTCGCGTGCGCAGCTTGTGTGCGGTCTCACTCGGGTCATCCTTGCCGGTGCCGAACTCATAGTAGTTGTTGTACGTCGTCACATCCTTGAGGGGAGTGAGATCCTCGCCGGTGGTTGACAGAGCGCTCTTACGCACGTCTGGCAATTTCGCACCGGCGTGGGCCACGCTGGGAATCCCGAGTCCGGTGGCAGCAAAGCCCGCCGCCGCACCCAACGCGGCGCTGACCTGCATGAATTCGCGCCGGTTCAAGTACAGGTTCCGGGAGGTGATCTCCGAGGGGAAGATCGCGACGGATCGCTTGATCAGCATAGGGACGCTCCAAAGCTTCGGATTGAGTGGACCATTGGTCGAGGCCGACCGGATCAACTTTACGCATATTCTACGGGGCCCGCGGGATGTCGGATGCACCCCCCGCGCGGGCAGGCTCTGACGAGGCACCCTGCCGGCCGCTAATGGTTCAGCGCAACAGGACCAGAGTGGCGAGGCCCAGAAAGATGAAGAAGCCGCCGCTGTCGGTGATGGCCGTAATCAGCACGCTGGAACCTACCGCCGGATCGCGGCCGAGCTTCATCATCAGCAGCGGGATGAAGACGCCGAACAGCGCCGCCACCAAGAGATTCAGCGTCATGGCCGCGGTCATCACCAGTCCCAGAGCCAGGCTACGGTATAGCAACATCGCGAACAGGCCAATGATGCCGCCCCACACCAGACCGTTGAGCACGGCGATGGCGATCTCCTTGGCTACCAGCTTCCTGGCGTTCGCGGGGTTGATCTGGCCGAGCGCGATGGCGCGCACCAGCATGGTAATGGTCTGGTTGCCCGAATTGCCGCCGATGCCGGCGACGATGGGCATCAGCGTGGCGAGCGCGACCAGCCTTTCGATCGTGCCTTCGAACACGCTGATCACGCGTGAGGCGACGAAGGCGGTCACCAGATTGACGGCCAGCCAGGCCCAGCGGTTGCGCGCGCTGGCCCATACCGAGGCGAAGATGTCCTCTTCCTCACGTAGCCCGCCGAGGTTAAGGCGTTCGGCCTCGGCCCGCTCGCGGATGAAATCCAGCACCGCGTCCACCGTTACGCGGCCGACCAGTCTGCCGCGCCGGTCGGTTACCGGCGCCGTCACCAGGTCATAGCGTTCAAAAGCCTGGGCCGCTTCCTGGGCTTCATCATCGTCGTGCAGCACCAGCATGTCCGTTTTCATGACATCGCGCACGTGGACTTCGGGGTCATTGACCAGGAGGCGGTTGACGGGCAGCGCTCCCCGCAGCGATTCGCGCCGGTCTACGACGAACAACTGGTCGGTGTGATCCGGGAGCTCATCCAGCCGGCGCAGATAGCGCAGCACGACCTCCAGAGTGACGTCGTCGCGTACGGTGACAAGATCGAAATCCATCAGCGCGCCCACCGCATCGTCGCGGTAGGACATCGCGGCGCGGAGCTGCTCGCGCTCGGCCACCGGCAACGCCTTGAAGACGTCGTCCATGACGTCTTCGGGCAGGTCCGGCGCCAGGTCCGCGATCTCGTCGGTGTTGAGCTGCTCGGCGGCGGCGACCAGTTCCTCCGGCTCCATGTGCGCGATGAGGGTCTCGCGCACCGGCTCGGACAGCTCCAGCAGGATCTCGCCTTCGCGCTCGGCCTTGACCAGATCCCATACGCGCAGGCGTCGCTCGAGCGGCAGGGCCTCGAGGATGTAAGCGATGTCAGCCGAGTGCAGTGCGGCGAGCCTGCTCTGCAGCTCGGCCACGTGCTGCTTGTGCAGCAACGACTCGACCAGCTCTTGGCGCGGCCCTCCCTGCTTGTGGACGAGATCCTCGACTAGCCGTTGCTTATCGAGCAGCTCCAGGATTTGGTGCAGCGTGTCCTGCACGCTCTCCTGGGGTTTGGAATGTTCGACTTCTCGGGGCATGGTAGCTCAGGCGCAAGAGCGAGGACGGCGTCCGCGCTCGAGATCAACTGCGCAATTCTATGCGCTGCGCGCAGAGGGTGTAACGCACACGAGCCGAGGACCGGGCTTTGACCCTTGGCCGGGTCGAAACTGATTTGCCCGCCGGAGTGCCGGTGCCGCTCGCTAGGCCTGCGTTAGGCCGCGGCGATGCCTGGCCGCGTCTTCCAGAATCCCGTGTGCTGCTCGAAAGCATGCGCCAGCTGCAGGACACCGAAATCATCTTGGTGCCGCCCCACAATCTGCAACCCAACCGGCAGGCCTTCGGCGCTGAAACCGCAGGGCACGGAAATGGCTGGCAGCCCGGTGACGCTGATGAAATAGCACGACTTCATCCAATCCACGTAGGTTGACATGCGCTGCCCGTTGATCTCGGTGACCCAGGCTTGGTTCACGTCGAAGGGTAGGACTTGCACCACCGGCGCAGCCAGGAAGGCATATCGTTCCATGAACCCGCGCATCCGGTGGTACAGCTCGGTGCGCTTGAGCTCGGCACGGCCGACCTGGGGCCCAGTCAGCTGCGCGCCCCGCTCGATGTTCCACACGACCGTGTCCTTCATCTGATCGCGCTTGGTCTGGAGCAGGGTTCCGTAGGACAGCTCGAAGTGGTAGGCGCGCAGGACTTTGAATATTTCATCCGCGTCGGCAAAATCCGGTTGGGCGTCCTCTACGATCATCCCCAGCCGCTCAAACACGTGGCGCTGCGCCTCCAGCACGGCCGTCACCTTTGCATCCACCGGCAGCCCGCCCAGGTCGCGGCTCCACGCCAGCCGCACATCCTTGAAGCCACGCTCGAGAGGCTGTGCAAAGACCGAGCCTGACTGTGCGATAGAGATGGGGGCGCGCTGGTCCGCCCCCGCCATGGCGGCGAGCTGAAGCGCGAGATCCTGCACGGTGCGCGCCATCGGGCCGAGCACCGCGAGTGAATACCAGGCGTTGTACACGGGCCAGGACGGGACCCGGCCGGCTGAGGGGCGGAAGCCAGCGACGTTGCAGAAGCTGGCCGGGTTGCGCAGGCTGCCGCCTAGATCGCTGCCGTCGGCGATCGGAACCATACCGCACGCCAGGGCAACGGCCGCCCCGCCGCTGCTACCACCACAGGTCTTGGTCGGGTCGTAAGGGTTGCGAGTGGCGCCGAACACGGTGTTGAAGGTCTGCGAGCCGGCGCCGAACTCCGGCGTATTGGTCTTACCCAGCGTGATGGCACCGGCGGCTTTGAGCCGCTCGACGATGAGTGAGTCAGCGTCGGGAACGAAGTCGCCGAACAAGGGTGACCCGAACGTGGTGCGGATGCCCTTGGTGAGCACGAGGTCCTTGTGGGCGACGGGCAACCCATACAGCGGCGCCGCCTGGGGAGCAGGGGCTCGCTGCCGCGCCAGCGCCTCATCGGCCGAGCGCGCGGACAGCAAAGCTTGCTCTGGCACGAAGGTGACGATGGCGTTGACGGCTGGATTCACGCGCTCGATTTGGTCGATGTGGGCGCGCATCACCTCTTCGCAAGACACCTCGCGGCCGCGAATGCGGCGCGCCAGCTCCGTGGCCGTTAGAAAGCACAGCTCGCGCGAGCTCATGAGTCAGGTCCGAAAGTAGAAGTACAGCGCGCGCAGTATCAGTGCTTGGCCCCGATTCCTCGTGCCATCAGCACGGCCACGAGCGGAATAAAAGCAAGCAGCACCAGTTCCAGCGCAATATAGCGCCTGGCCGATCCGATGTCGCCGTCCGCCGGAACGCGCTTCTCGCTCGCCTTCAGCGCGCGCTGCCAGCGTATGAACTGGAGCGTCGGCGGGATCGACACCAGCCCTACCGCCAAGAACAGGGCCAGCTTGATGTAGAACGCCGGGTTGCTCAAATAGAAGCTAGCGCCCTTGCCCGTGGCGAACAGGCGCAGGACTCCGGAGATCAGCACGGCCACAGCGGCGATCAGATAGTACAGATCGACGCGCGCCAGCGTCTTCACGTGCCCAGGCTGAAGTCCTGGGCGACAGAGGAAGAACTCGGTGACCAGAAACGCGGTCACGAGAAATGCCGAGAGGAAATGCAGATAGGCGATTGCGGCTTCCATCTCTCACAGCGGTATGGAGGGCAAAGACCTGGAGCGCGTCCCCGGCAGGGGGTGGTTGTCCGCGGCATGATAGGTAAACACGACAGAGAACTTGGTCTCGTCAGTACGGTTGCTTCCGGCCGCGTGCAGGGTCCGGCAATGGAAGAAGACCGCGTCGCCGGGCTCCAAAACCGGGGTGACTCGCGTGGCGATGAGCTCCTGATTGAGCCGGTCGCCGGGGCGCAGGAACAAAGCGTCGTCCAGCTGATCGCGCGCGAACGCCATGTTGTGCGAACCGGGCAGGAACGACAGGCAACCGTTTTCTGGAAACTCGCGTCCCAGCGCCAGCCACACTGAAACCAGCTCGGGCCGCTCGAAGGACCAGTAGCGGATGTCCTGGTGCCATCCCGTCTCGCTGCTGTAGCGCGGCTGCTTGGTCATGATGCAGTTGTGGTGAGTCTGCGACAGCATAACCGCGGAGCCGAGAATCTGCTGCAGCGGCGCTGCGATCTCGGGCGCGGTCGCCCAGTCGCGGAAGACCGAGTCCCGAGCATAGGCTTGAAGCAGCCTGCGAACCGTTGCGCCCCCCGGAGCGTCGCGGGCAGGCGGGGCGCCGGGATAGTGGAGATCGGCCTCATACTCCGCTGGGGCAGCTCCCGCCGCCAAGTGTGCCAGGGCTGCCGCGCGCAACGCGCGCACCCTTCGCGCCGGGGCCAGCTGTGGCACAACGACGAAGCCGATCGCGGCGAACTGCTGCAAGCGCTCAGGCGTGAATAGAGGCTCGCTCATGCGCTTCGTTTCGACTGGAGCGGAAAGCGTTGGTGATCGCACGGCCGATTTGAATCGGCTGCGACGCGGCGATCATGCGGTCACCGGCACGGTCTGTTGCCCAGGTTCATAGGACAGGGCCGACGCCAGCCACCTTTCTACCTCCTCAAGCGGCATGCCCTTACGGCGCGCATAGTCCTGTGCTTGGTCGCGGTCGATCTTGCCGACGGCGAAGTAACGCGATTCGGGGTGCGAGAAATAGAAGCCGCTGACGGCCGCCGTCGGAAGCATGGCGAAACTCTCCGTCAGCGTGATGCCGGCATTTTCCGGTGCGCGCAGGAGCTCGAACAGCGTGCCCTTCTCGGTGTGATCCGGGCAGGCCGGGTAGCCCGGCGCGGGGCGGATGCCCCGGTACTTCTCGTCGATCAATTCCTCCAGGGTGAGGCTCTCCGCCCGGGCGTAGCCCCAGAACTCCTTGCGCATCCGCAGATGCACGAGCTCCGCGAAGGCTTCGGCGAGCCGATCCGCCAGCGCTTTGAGCATGATCGCGCTGTAATCGTCGTGCTTGTCCTCGTAGGCCTGGATGCGCGGTTCGATCGCGATGCCGGCGGTTACGGCGAAGCAACCCAGATAGTCCCGGACACCGGTTTGTTTGGGCGCAACGAGGTCGGCCAGACAGTGGTTGGCACGGTCCTCGGGCTTCACCATCTGCTGTCTGAGAAAGTGAAAGGTCGTCGCCACCTGAGTGCGCGACTCGTCCGTGTAGACCTCTATGTCGTCGCCCCCCACGCTGTTGGCCGGGAACAGCCCGATCACCGCGTTGGCGCTCAGCCACCGCTGCTCGATGATGCGCCCCAACATGGCCTCGGCATCGGCGAACAGGTTGCGCGCTGCTTCCCCGACAAGCGGATCGTGCAGGATCTTCGGATAGCGTCCGGTCAGCTCCCAGGTCTGAAAGAACGGGGTCCAGTCGATCGACCGCGCGATGTCCGCCAGCGGGTACTCTCTCAGCGCCTTGACGCCGAGGAACGCGGGGGCGGGTGGCACATAGCTGCTCCAATCGATCTTCAGCCCACGCGTCCTGGCCTCGACGATCGTGTGATGCGGACCCTGGCCCTTCTTGCCCCTGTGAAGCTGGCGCGTACGCTCGTTTTCCTCCTTGACCTTGCGCACATATTCGGCGCTGAGCTCCCCGCTCACCAGGCTGGTGCATACGCCGACGCTGCGCGATGCATCCGGAACCCATATTGTAGGACCGGAGTAGTGGGGCTCGATCTTCACGGCCGTGTGCACGCGCGACGTGGTTGCCCCTCCGATCAGTAGCGGGACTTGAAAGCCCTGCCGCTCCATTTCCTTCGCCACGTGCGCCATTTCCTCCAGGGATGGAGTAATCAGGCCAGACAGGCCGATGATATCGGCGTTCTCGTCGCGGGCCGTCTGCAGGATCCTGTCCGCCGGCACCATTACGCCGAGATTCACGACATCGAAGTTGTTGCACTGGAGCACGACCGACACGATGTTCTTGCCGATGTCGTGCACATCGCCCTTGACCGTGGCGATGACGATCTTGCCCTTGGCCTTCTGCCCGGTTCCGGCGCTGCGTTTCTCTTCCTCGATGTAGGGGACTAGATGAGCTACCGCCTGCTTCATCACGCGCGCCGACTTGACGACCTGGGGCAAGAACATCTTGCCCGCCCCGAACAGATCCCCCACCACGTTCATGCCGTCCATCAGCGGGCCTTCGATCACCTGGATCGGATGCTCGTACTGACGGCGCGCTTCCTCGGTGTCCGCGACCACCCAGGTATCGATTCCTTTGACCAGCGCATGCGAGAGGCGCTCCTGCACGCTGCCCTTGCGCCAGCCCAGGTCTTCCACCGCCTGCTTGCCCTCCTTCTTGTAGGTTTCCGCAAACGCTACCAGGCGCTCGGTCGCATCCGGCCGCCGGTTGAACAACACGTCCTCGACTCGCTCCAGCAGGTCCTCGGGAATCTCCCCGTATACGCCCAGCTGGCCGGCGTTGACGATACCCATGGTCATGCCCGCCTTGATCGCGTGGTATAGGAACGCCGTGTGGATGGCCTCGCGCACTGGATCGTTGCCGCGGAAGGAGAAGGAAATGTTCGACACCCCACCGCTCACTTTGGCGTGCGGCAGCGCCTGCTTGATCGCGCGTGTGGCCTCGATGAAGTCCACGGCGTAGTTGTTGTGCTCCTCGATGCCGGTGGCGACGGCGAAGATGTTGGGATCGAAGATGATGTCCTCGGGCGGAAAGCCGACCTCCTTCACCAGCAGGTGATGGGCGCGGGAGCAGATCTCGATGCGGCGCTGCAGCGTGTCGGCCTGGCCTTTTTCATCGAATGCCATGACCACGGCGGCCGCGCCGTAGCGTCGCACGAGCTTCGCCTGCCGGAGGAACTCAGCCTCGCCTTCTTTCATGCTGATGGAGTTCACCACGGGCTTGCCTTGCACGCACTTGAGCCCCGCTTCGATCACGCTCCACTTGCTGGAGTCGATCATGACCGGCACGCGCGAGATGTCCGGCTCGGAGGCGATCAAGTTGAGGAACGCGACCATGGCCGCCTTCGAGTCCAGCATGGCCTCGTCCATGTTCACGTCGATCATCTGCGCACCGTTGTCCACCTGCTGGCGCGCCACGTTCAGGCCTTCGGCGTAGCTGCCGTTCAGGATCATGCGCGAGAAGGCCCTTGAACCAGTAACGTTGGTCCGCTCGCCCACGTTCACGAACAGCGTATCGTCGCCGATATTCAAGGGCTCCAGCCCCGACAGACGCAGCTTCTTCTGCACCTGCGGGACGACCCGCGGTGAGAACGCCCGCACCGCTTCGCCTATCGCGCGGATATGCGCAGGCGTGGTACCACAGCAGCCCCCAACGATATTGAGAAAGCCCGCCTGTGCGAACTCGCTCAGGATCGACGCCATGTATTGCGGCGACTCGTCGTATTCCCCCATCTCGTTGGGCAGGCCGGCATTGGGGTGCAAAGTGGTATAGGTGTCCGCGATGCCTGCGAGTTCCTCGATATGCGGCCGCAGATCCTTGGCGCCTAGCGCGCAGTTGAAGCCGACCGAGAGCGGCTTGGCGTGTGACACCGAGTTCCAGAACGCGCCCACTGTCTGACCCGACAACGTGCGCCCCGAACGATCGGTGATGGTGCCCGAAATCATCACCGGCACACGCATGCCGCTGCGCTCGAAATACTCTTCCAGGGCGAATAGAGCGGCTTTGGCGTTCAACGTGTCGAAGATCGTCTCGACCATGATCAGGTCGACGCCGCCCGCGACCAAACCCGGCACCGCCTCGGCGTAAGCTACGACCAGCTCGTCAAAGCTGGTGTTGCGAGCGCCGGGGTGGTTGACGTCGGGGGAGATTGAGGCGGTGCGATTGGTCGGGCCGAGAACTCCGGCCACGAAGCGCGGCTGGCCCGGCGTCCGGCGGGTGTACTCGTCGGCCGCCTCCCGCGCGAGCCGCGCACCCGCGAGGTTCAACTCCCGCACCTTGTCCTGCATGCCGTAGTCAGCCATGGAGATGCGGGTCGAGTTGAAGGTATTGGTCTCGATGATGTCGGCGCCGGCCTCGAGATAGGCGCGATGGATGCCGGCGACGATGCTCGGCTGCGTCAGCGTGAGCAGGTCGTTGTTGCCTTTCTGATCACAGGCGTGATCGTGGAACAGATCGCCGTGATAGGCGTGTGCATCCAGCCCGTGCGTCTGGATCATGGTGCCCATGGCGCCATCCAGGATGAGGATGCGCTCCTTGAGCAGGCGATGGAGAACAGCAGTGCGATCGTGAGCCATGAAACAAAAAACCCGGCCGCGCGCGCGGACGGGTTTGCCGATTACTCCCCGCGCTTTAGCGACATTTGTTAAGCGCCTGCAAGCTGCGATCAAATCGGCGCGATCGCATGCAGATTAACCGGCTCCGCTGCCTCTGTCAATCAGAGCGCGGCGAGCGCTCGCCGCTACCCAAGGCCCACACCCAGCAGCCTGCCGATTGCAAATGTCAACGCACCGGCTGCGCCGCCGATCAGCAGCATCCGTATCCCACCGCGCAGCGCGCCCCTGCCGGTGAAGAGGCTCAGGGTAGACCCTACCGCAAACAGTGCTGCGCCCGTAAGGCCGACGGAAACATACAGTGTGCCTGCGCCGCTCCCAAACAGGAACGGAACGAGCGGGATGAGCGCACCCGCGCCGAAGGACAGAAACGAAAACGCGGCCGCGCCCCACGGCGAGCCCAATTCATCTGGGTTGAGTCCCAGCTCCTCGCGGGCCAGCGTGTCCAGCCCGCGCTCGGGGTCGGCGATCATGGAATCGGCCAGGCGTTTCGCCTCGTCCCAGTGCAAGCCGCGCGCTTCGTATATCAGAGCCAGCTCCTTTGCCTCTTCGTCAGGATATGCACCCAGCTCGTCACGCTCGAGTCCAATCTGGTATTGGTACATCTCCCGCTGCGAGCGCACCGAGACATATTCGCCTGCAGCCATGGAAAAGGCGCCAGCCAGCAGGCCCGCAACGCCCGACAGCAAGATGATTCCGGGCTCGGCGGCTGCCCCCGACACGCCCAGTATCAAGCTTGCGTTGGACACGAGCCCGTCGTTGACGCCGAACACGGCCGCACGCAGGTTTCCGCCTCCAGCTAGACCCCGGTGACGACGCTCTACACCAGTGGAGGCGTCCGGCATCGGGTGGCCCGGGTCCGCTCTGGAATACACCGACATGCCGCGCACTTTCATGGCGGCAAGCATCGAGCGCATGTGGCCTGGCCCGAGGCGGCGCGTGAGCCGCTCCACGATTCGCGTCCGCAGATCGGGCTGGTAAGCGGGCACCACGCCACCCTGCCTGCGCACAGCATTCGCCCAGATGCCCGACTGAGCAGCGGCCTCTCGCGCAAGCTCGGAGAACAACCTCTCGCGCGGCGTGCCCCGTTCGATCTCGGCCAGCACCCGATACAGGTGCGCCGAGCGCTGCTCTTCCTGCCAGCTCTTGAGTTCGTTCATTCGGATGCCTTGTCGGCGTGCTCGGGACCGAGCGCGGTCAGCTTCTGTCCAGCCTTCGATACTGGATCGCTTCCGCGACGTGCGAAGCCAGCACGCGCGTCTCGCCCGCGAGATCGGCGACAGAGCGGGCAAGCTTCAAGATCCGATGATAGCCACGCGCGGACAGGCCCAGGCGGCTGATGGCCTGCTTGAGCAGCTGCTCGCCTTGCGTGTCGGGCGTTGCGTGCTGGCCCACTTCGCGCGACGTGAGCTGGGCGTTGGGCTTGCCTTGGCGCGCCAGCTGGCGTTCGCGCGCCGCGCTCACGCGCGCCCGGATTCTCGCGCTGGGCTCGCCTTCCTGGCGTCCCGCGATCTCTTCGGGGGGCACCGCCGGAACTTCGATGTGGATATCGACCCGGTCCAGCAGAGGCCCCGAGATGCGCCGTCGGTAGCGCGCCACTTGCTCGGGTGTGCAGCGACACCTGCCGCTGTAGTGACCGAGAA
>Ga0335084_10001014_pt1 | contig 25439 bp, 22 predicted proteins | sample Lox_Sample_44_FD_206721 | JGI IMG/M metagenome (GOLD analysis project Ga0335084, IMG submission 206721) | Soil microbial communities from Loxahatchee National Wildlife Refuge, Florida, United States - Lox_Sample_4.4 | ecosystem: Environmental > Terrestrial > Soil > Wetlands | place: USA... | reverse complement strand
GTTTGACGGAGTGGTGGCCATTTTTCTGCACCTGCCGCCGGAGGAGCGCGCAAAAGTCCATGGCGCGATGGCGCGGGCGTTGAAGCCGGGAGGCCTGCTGATTTTTGAAGCGTTCTCGCGGGGGCAGCTGGAGTTCCGTACCGGCGGGCCCAAGGATGCGAATCTGCTTTATACGGCGGAGTTGCTGCGGGAGGATTTTGCGCCGGCGGAAGTGCTGGAGCTTGAGGAAGTAACGCAGTACATGGAAGAAGGAACGAAGCATAGCGGGATGTCCGCGGTGGTGCACGGAGTATTTCGGGCGGTGTGACGGCACGGAATCACTGAAACTGTTTCTGGAAGGCGGCGAATTGCTCGCGAAGTGAGTCGAGTTCCCTTCGCAATTCGGCAATTTCGGATTCCAAGTGAGCGATGCGCTGGACGCCGGGCGAATCAACGGACGCGTGGGATACCTCTTTCGAATCCTCGGAGTCCGGATGGAACGCCGGGGCCACGTCACCGGAGAGCAAATGCATGTAGCGCGATTCCTTGGTGCCGGGCTGACGCGAGAGAACTTTGGCGAGTGGCGGCTCGCGGCGCATCAGGAGGTTGAGAGCGGAGTGGACCGCGTCAAGATCCTCGAAGGAATACATTCGTTCGGTGCGTGTGCGGAGTTCGCCGGGGGTTTGCGGCCCACGGAGGAGCAGGACGCAGAGCACGGCAATTTCGTGGCGATGGAAATTGTAGAGTTCGTTGAGGCGATGCTCGAATTTTGGGACGCGCGAATCGCCGCTGGCCGAGCGAACGAGAGCTTGATCGGTGAGTGTACGCAGGGCTTTGCGGACAGCGTCCTCGTCGAGAGTCATGACGGGCTCGCGATTGGATCTCTGGTTGCAGGCGTCGAGAAGGGCGTTCAGCGACAGGGGATAGTACTCCGGAGTGGTGCTTTCTTTTTCGATGAGTGCGCCCAGGACGCGGGCTTCGACTTCGGAGAGTAGAAGAGACATTTCTGAATAATAACAGGGGCGGGAGGCCTAAGCCGCATGCCAGAAGACGCGGCCTCCAAAGAGAGGAAAAGCGGAGGGAGAAGAGCGTGCCGGAGTTAACGGGAAATCCACGCGGAATTTTCCGCGGGATTTCGCTGCGCGTGCCGAGAATCCGGCTCGTGCCGAAGCGGGACGGTGGCGCCGACCGTCGTGCCGACACCTACGGTGGATTCGATCGACAGGCGGCCTCCGACGAGTTTGAGCCGCTCATGCATGCTGGTGAGTCCGAGGCCGCGGTCCGTAGAGGTGTCGTCGAAACGGAAGCCCGCACCCCAATCCCGCACTGTGAGCTTGATCTCCGTGGAGGAACCGACGAGCGCTACCTGGAATTTCTTGGAACGGCTGTGGCGCACCGCGTTCTGAAGCGCCTCTTGTAAAACACGGAAAAGACAGAGAGCGACATCTTCGGGCAATTTTTCTGGAAACTGCTCGGAGCGGACGTCAATCTGGACGTTCTCCCGTGCTTGGAGCTCCCTGCAGAAACCATGTGCGGCAGCCTCCAGGCCCAGCAACCTGAGCTTGGAAGAGTGCAGGCGATGCGAGAGGCCCTGGATATCGGTGGCGAGGCGGGAAACACGCTCACCCTCTTCCGCAATGCGCTGCCGAAGAACGGTCTGCTCCGGCGCCAGATCGTTTTTCAGGCTTTCGAGATTCAGGGCCAGAAGACCGATGCGCTGGTTGATGTCGTCATGAAGTTCGCGCGCCAGCCAAGAACGTTCCTCTTCCTGAACTTCCAGCAAGCGCTGATTCATCCAGGTCAAAGCATCCTCGGCATGTTTTTGTTCGGTGACGTCAATGCAGGAACCGATGAAGCCGGCGAACTCACCGTTCCAGTCGAATCGAGGGACGCCCTGATCCAGGATCCAGCGGTACTCGTCATCGTGACGGCGTAGACGGTAGGTCATGCGGAAGGGGACGCGGCGATCGAATTCCCGAGTGTAGGTCTCGAGACACTGTTGGAGATCGTCGGGATGCACTCCCTCCGACCAGCCATTGCCGAGTTCAGCTTCGAGCGAACGGCCGGTGAACTCGAGCCAAGGCTGATTGAAATAGTTGCAGAGCTTATCTACACCGGACATCCAGATCATCACCGGGGCAGTGTTGGCGACAAGCTGAAAAAGCCTTTCGCTTTCGGTCAGGGACCGCTCAGTAGGCATTAAAAGACCCCGTTAATATCTTATTAACATGAAGGGTCGAGAAATGCAATTCGGGGTGCCAGTCCGCAGCGACAGAGAGCCTATTTCTTCACATTGATCGTTCCGCGGCAGTTTGCCGCGCCACAGCGGCACATGACCTGCACAGCGTTCGCGGCGTACTGGTAATCCGCGGTGAGTTCTTCGTTCCGGCAGATGCGGCGCCTGCTGTAAAAGTTTATTTTCCCGCGCTCGCGCTTGACAAACAAGTTGGGCGCGCAGGAGTGGTTGATGAGTTCCGCGCCGCTGCCGCCGACCGCGCCGTCAATTACCCATCGGGAAGAGAGCTTCGCGAGATACATGCGCTTGGGTCCCTTGCGGTGGAAGATTTTCCAGAAACGGCGGCGGGCCTCGCTCATGCGAATCTTTTCGCCTGCATACTCAACGACCTTGTAGCGCGCGGGGATAGTTTCCATGGCGAACAGACCCCGCCTATCAATTCGCGATTTGCGGAGCTCCAAATGAAAACAGGAATGTGGAGCGGAGATTTTCATAACGAAAACCGTGGCCACCCAGAAAAAAAGCGAGGCCGGCATGGTGGCGGAACCGGCCTCGCGACAAAACGTGAACCCCACGGTCCAAACCGCCGAGGGCTACTTGAATTTGAGGAACATATCTTTCTTGGAGACTACTTTTGTCGGCTTCGGGGTCTTGCCAAGTGCGGCAAGCTTCGCGGGCTTCTTCGTACCTTTCGTGGCCATTCGTTGCTCCTTTTGGCCTGCTCCCAACTGGTGGCGCAGGCGACGGAATAGATTTGAATTGCTGCAGCGCCCGAGACACCGAGAGCCTGACGGAAGAGCCCCCACCCGAGCCGACGGACTGACAGCCGACCGGGAACAACTTTTTAGCGCCGGGCGATGGCAAGCGGTGCAATCCAGCTGCCAAGAATGAGCGGCGCGCGATTGCGCTGTATCTCGCGGCGAACATTCGGGTTAGCGGCAGCACCGGAACGCGGAAGGAAGTTACCGGAGCACTCCAAAAACCGCAAGGTAAAAAATTAACCCGTGCCAGGTTAAAAGTTAACCTGCGCCACTGGGTGATCGTTGACAGGCAGCGAAGCAAGCGATGCAGCCGTGAAGGAGATAAACAGGTCCGAACAAGCCGGAGTGACAAGGTCCGGGGAGCAGGCAAACTTTGCGAATAATTGGGGAGAAAAGTGTTGGTGCGGTCGAGTGGATTCGAACCACCACGGTATTGCTACCGCCAGCCCCTCAAGCTGGTGCGTCTGCCAGTTCCGCCACGACCGCACAGAGGTAAAGACGATCTTTATTGTAGCCGCGCCACGGAAAACGAGCAAGGCGCGGAAAAAGTACCCCGCCTCCGTCCTTCGAAAGGCTCAGGATAAAAAGGCGGCCATCCCAACGGCGTTATGGTTTCGCCGGAGCGGGCTGCGCCGGAGTTGATGACTGAGGCGCCGCGGGAGCCGGGGTAACCGGCGCGGGGGCCGGTGCCGTCTTTGGCGCGGACTTCGAGAATTTCTGGAGAATCGAAGTGCCCGTTCCGCCACCGCCTTGATCCACGGCTCGATCCACCTTCACGACCATGGCCAGAGCGCAGACCATGAACATAACGGCGCACCAGGTGGTGGCCTGCGAAAGAACCGTCGCCGCGCCACGAGGCCCGAAGGCCGTCTGGCTGCCCGCACCGCCAAAGGCACCGGCGAGATCGGCTGCTTTGCCGCTCTGCAGCAGCACGACAATAATCAGCACGAGGCAATTGAGCACAAAGAAGGGCGTCAGAATGTAATTGCCCCAGGAAAAGCGAAATCCAACACCGATAATCGCGAAGCCGATGGCCAGCGCGATGGCCCACTTCATCCAACCTGGCATTTCCAGCACCTCAAAGTCTAGAATACCCGAACTTTTCGACCACCAAAGAATCCGCGTCTCAGCGGGCCCAATCCTTCACGATACTGGCGAAGGACCTGGGGTCCAGGCTCGCTCCACCGACCAACACGCCATCAACCTCGACCTGCGCCAGCAATCCCTGAATGTTGTCAGGCTTGACGCTGCCGCCATAGAGAATCCGCAGGCTGGCTGCGTGGGCAGCATCGAAAATCTCCGCCGCACAGTGGCGAACGAACTTATGAACAGCCGCAGCAATTTCCGGGGTCGCGGTGCGGCCCGTACCTATTGCCCAGACCGGTTCGTAGGCTACCAGAATACGGGAGAATTCGTCGGGGGTCAACGCGCCGACGCTGCCATGGAACTGGGTTTGGCAGATGCTCTCGGTGCGGCCGGATTCGCGGTCCGCCAACAGTTCGCCAAAGCAGACAATGGGGGTGAGTCCGGCGGCGAGCGCGGCTTTGGTCTTCTTGTAGACGGTTTCGTTGGTTTCGCCGAAGAACTGGCGGCGTTCGGAGTGGCCAATGATGGCATAGCGGCAGCCCGCCTCCACCAGCATCCCGGTGGAGATTTCGCCGGTGAACGCGCCTTCCTTTTCCCAGAAGACGTTTTGCGCAGAGATTGCTACGTGAGTGCCCTTGGTGGCTTCGACGGCGGCCGGGATGTTGGTGAAAGGCGGGGCGAGGACGATGTCGCAATCGGTGACACCCGCGACGAGAGGATTGAAGGCGGAGAAGAAGGTGCGAGTCTCCGCCTGATTCTTGAACATCTTCCAGTTGCCGGCGATGACGCGGCGTCTAAGATGAGCGGTCATTTGTTGGTGAGGGCCTCCACGCCCGGAAGCTTGCGGCCACCGAGGAACTCCAGAGAGGCTCCGCCGCCGGTGGAAATGTGAGAGATCTTGCCGGCGAGGCCGGACTGGTGAACGGCCGCAACCGAATCGCCTCCGCCGACGATGGAAACGGCGCCGCCGGTGGTGGCAGCGGCGACGGCTTGGGCGATGGCGAGAGTGCCTTTAGCGAAGGCTGGCATTTCGAAAACGCCCATCGGGCCGTTCCAGACGATGGTTTTGGCCTTGGCGATTTCAGAGGAATAGGCAGCAATGGTGTTGGGGCCGATGTCGAGGCCCATGTACTCGGGGGGAATCCCAGCAACTTCGACGACTTTTGCGGGCGCATCGGCCTTGAATTCGGGGGCGACGATATTGTCGAGCGGGAGAAACAGCTTGAAATTCTTCAGCTTCGCATCGGCCAGAATTTTGCGAGCGAGGTCGAGTTTGTCTTCCTCGACGAGAGACTTACCGATGGCGAGACCTTGGGCTTTCAGGAAGGTGTAGGCCATGCCGCCGCCGATGAGCATGGCGTCGGCGATTTTCATGAGGTTTTCGACGACCTCGATCTTGTCGCTGACCTTTGCGCCGCCGAGGATGGCCACGAACGGATGCGTGGGGTTACTGATAGCCTTGCCGATGTACGAGAGTTCTTTTTCCATCAGCAGGCCGGCAGCAGATTGCTTCACAAACTTGGTGATACCCACGACGCTGGCGTGCGCGCGATGCGCGGAGCCGAAGGCGTCGCAGACGAAGACGCCATCGCAGAGCGCGGCTAACTGCCTTGAGAATTCCTCACCGTTCTTTTCCTCTTCGGGATGAAAGCGCACATTTTCGAGGAGAAGAACTTCGCCATCCTTGAGGGCTTTGCTCTTTGCTTCGGCTTCCGGACCGACGCAATCCGAAGCAAACGCCACGGGCTTCTCGAGGAGTTCTTCGAGCTTTTTGGCCGCGGGCTTGAGGGAATATTTCGGGTCGGGTCCGCCTTTTGGCCGGCCGAGGTGGGACGCGAGGACCAAGCGTCCGCCTTTCTCGATGGCGAGTTTGAGAGTCGGCAGCGTTTCGCGGATGCGGGTGTCGTCGGTGACGACGCCGTCCTTGAGCGGAACGTTGAAATCCACGCGAATGAATACGCGCTTGCCGCGGAGGTCGAGGTCTTGGATCGTAAGTTTGCTCATATGTTTGTCCGTGTCGGATGCGTTCTTTCGTTAGTATTCGGTTAGCAGCTAACAGCTAGCAGTGAAGTAAAGAGCACGGCGCAGACTACGGGTTCGAAAACGCGGATCCTGTTCGCTGCAATCTGCCAGCCGTTATTTGCTCATCGTTATTGCGCAATCACGCACAACCATGGCGCGTCTTCGCAAGCGGGCCACGGTTGCGCAGCGCGAGCGTTTAGAACCTGGAGGCCAGCAGCTTGATGAGGTCACGGCAACGGCAGGAGTAAGCCCACTCGTTGTCGTACCAGGCCAGGACCTTGACGCAGCGATCGCCGACGACTTTGGTGTAGCCCGAGTCCACAATCGAGGAGTTGGGATTGCCGCGGAAGTCCACGGAGACCAGTTCTTCCTCCGTGTAACCGAGAACGCCCTTCATCGGGCCATTGGCGGCGGCCTTCAAAGCGGCGTTCACGGAATCCTTGGTGGCGGGCTTTTCGACGAACACGGTCAGGTCCACAACGCTGACGTTGGGCGTGGGGACGCGCATGGCGTAGCCGTCGAGTTTGCCCTTCAGTTCGGGGATCACCAGGTGCAACGCCTTGGCCGCGCCGGTGGAACTCGGAATCATACTCAGGGCAGCGGCACGAGCGCGACGGAGATCCTTGTGCGGGAGGTCCAGCAGCTTCTGGTCGTTGGTGTAGGAGTGGATGGTGGTCATGGTGCCGCTGTGGATGCCGAAGGTGTCCTGGATGACCTTGGCGACCGGGGCGAGACAGTTGGTGGTGCAGGAGGCGTTCGAAACAACGTGATGCTTCGCGGGGTCATAAGTCTTGTCGTTGACACCGAGGACGAACGTGGCATCCGGGTCCTCCGCCGGCGCGGAGATGATGACTTTTTTCACGGGGGCGCGAAGGTGCTTTTTCGCTTCAGGACCCTTGGTGAAGAGGCCGGTGGATTCGACGACGATATCCGCGCCAACGCTGGCCCAATTGATTTCGGTTGGATCTTTCACCTTGAAGACCTTAATCGGCGTGCCATTGATGCTGATGGAATCATCGGTATGCGTAATGGCGTGGGGCAGGTTGCCGAGAACCGAATCGTACTTGAGCAGGTGGGCCAGGGTCTTCGCATCGGTGATGTCGTTGACGGCGACGAATTGAATGTCCTTGTCGTCAATCGCGGTGCGCACAATATTGCGCCCGATGCGGCCGAAGCCGTTGATACCTACTTTGATTGGCATACTTCCTCCGATGCGGGATGGTAAATTGCGGCGTCACAACAGGTTCGCAAGACGCCGCGGGTAGAACAGAAAATGCTAGGTGGAGTGTAGGAAAAAGTCAACGGAAGAGGAAACGTCATAGGTCACAGAGGTTCACAAGTCTTTTCTAATAGCCGATTTACGGAGAAACAGAGAGAATAGACGCGTTTTTTGAGAGCGTGGGCGCCGCCCCTTTTATGGAGATTCTCTTCACGAGCGGGTTGATTGGATGGTTGAGCGTCGTGCTGCTTGGACTGGTGATCGCGTTGCCGTATTCGCGGGGGTGGACTCAAAGCGCTTCGGACCGCAGCTTCGCGCGGGTGCTCCGCGGGCGAATGAAGCTGCACTACTGGCTACCGGCATTGGTCGCGATCGGATCGTTCGTTCATGCGTGGCTGCCGATGGCGACGCACCGGTTGCCGCACACGAGTTACACCGGCTTGCGCCTGGCGACGTTGGCGCTGGCGTTGATCGTGGTGCAGATTGGATTTGGAATCGGGTTGCGCTTCGGGGGCCCGGAGAGAGCGAAGTTGGTGCGGCGGGTGCACTTCGCGATCATGCTGGGAATCATCGCACTGCTGGCGGCGCATGTGTGGCTGAACAACGGGATTTTGCGGATCGGAAGCTAACGGCGGCAGCGAAGGGAAATCCGAGCTGGAGGAAGTTTGTAGTTAAAATTAGTCGGGATATTGTTTGATGGAGCTGACTTTTTCTCCGCGAAAATGGACGAAGACGGTTTTGTCGGGCGGATGACCGTAAATCCAGTCCTCAGTATCGTAGCCTTCCGCATCGCGCTCACGGACCTTGTGGTCGGGCTTTCCCATCGCGGCGACGACTTCATCGCGGTCCATGCCGAGGACGGCGTGGCGCTCGGTGATGGCTTTCTTCATTTCCGGGGGAAGCGTGTCAATCCACTGGACGGCGGCCGAATGTTCGCCGCCAAAATCGAGGAATGGGGAAAGGATTTTCTTCAGATCAGCGGGGGTTAAGTTCGGAATCTCTTTGGGAAATTCGATATAGAGGGTGCCGCCGGCACCGGACTGAATGCCCGGCGGGCCCTGATCCTGAGGGGGAGGAGCGCTGGAATCGGCGGTCGGAGAAGTTGCACCGCCCATCCCGATCTGGATGTGTTCCCACCAGTGCTGTTTGGGGCGGCCCCCGCCGTTGATGTCTACCGTAATGGTGCGATCCTTGAAAGTAAGACCCGTGATTTGCGTGGGATCGCCGGTGTTGATGGCGGCGCCGTGCTTGACGACAGCGCGATCGAGATAGTCGAAATTCAACGGCTTGTCGGTATAGATGACGAAGCCTTCTTTGCCGGCGGGAATGGGCTTGCGGGCCTTGGCAAATTCGCCGGAGACGTAGCGGATCAGCGCAAGCTTGGAGGTTTCCGTTAGAGTTGCGCTATTGGATGAAGGAGCCTTGGAATCCGCAGCGCCCTGCCCGGGATCGCCCGCGAGCATTACGGGCACCGTGGGGATGGATTCGCCCTCCAGCGTGCTTCCCAAATTATTGGAATTGGAAGGATGAGCAGGCAAGAGCGTGGACTTCGGCACGTCTGCCGCAGCAAAGGCGAGAGCCAGCAACGAAATGGAAAGCCAGTTGGACATCGGGACTGCCAGGACGCCCCACTCGGCGCCTAGGTTATTTTATGATGCGGCGAGCCAGTTGAGTAGTGGCTCCCGCGGAAATTATGGGGAAACGACGGTGACGCCCTGGCGGTCAATGCGCATGGGTAGGAGTTCGCCGCCGGCTTCAAGGATAGCGCGTTCAACGCGTTCGCGGGCATCCGGCTCAATCAGGAGGACGACGCAGCCACCTCCGCCGGCTCCACAAACTTTGCCCGCCAGCGCGCCTTTTCGACGCGAGCCCTTGATGATGGCGTCAATCGTTTTGGTCGAGATGGTGGGGAGATTGCGGCGGCGGAAGCTCCATTCGGAGTGCATCAGGCGTCCGGTTTCATCCCAATCGGCGCGTTCCAGCGCGACGCGCATTTCCTGAGCGATTTGTGAAATGTGTTCGATGTTATTCTGCACGGACTTTTTGCCGTCGATGTGTGCTTTGAAGACTTCCCAGTTGTTGATGCCGGACTGGCGAGGCTTACCGGTGTAGCAGACGAGCAGGCGGCGCTCGAGTTCATCGAGATTCACGCGGAGTTCGATGCGGCGTTCGCCGCCGGGGATGAGCTCGATGGCGGCGGCTCCGCCAAACGCGGGCGGATAGTGGTCCTGGGTGCCGGTGGGGACGCGAATGACGATGCCCTCGGCGTCGCGGCTGATGTGGATCCAGTCCACCTTGCTCTTCCCTGCCCCGGTGAAGCGATCGAGCGCAGCGCAGATGGCGACGGCCATGGCGCTGGAGCCGCCAATGCCGGCGCCAGCGGGGGCTTCGGAATTCGTGGTGAGCGTGAAGCCGCCCTCCGGGCGGAAAAATTTGACGATTTCGGCGAGCAGGGGCAGACGATAGCGCTTTGCGCGAACCAGCGCGGCAAACGAGGGAAACGATTCGGAGCGATTGGTGTCGAGCGAGACAAGCTTGATGCGCGAGTCTTCGGGCGAGTGCGTTTCGATGGTGCAGCGCGCGTAACGGGAGATGGCGGCGTTGAGCGTGAGTGCTCCGGGATGGAAGAGGTAGAGCGGCCAGATGTCGAGCGTGCCGCCGGCCAGATCAACGCGAGTGGGAGCTTTCGATTCGATGCGCATGAGTTGTGAGGCTCGCGAGCGGCGAGCACACGTTAGATTATCGGAAGATGGGACTACTTGCCGCCGGCATTTGCGGCGCGGTTACGAAGGAGTAGCGGGCCGGCGGCTTCGCGGGCGGCGAGGGCGGGGTTGGGCTCGAAGCAGCGGCGGCAGCGGGCTTCGTATGCGCCACCGGCGCCGACGACGATGAGTTCCTCGCTTTCGACCAGGCGTTGGGTGTGCACGGCGGGATTGCCGCAGCGCACGCAAATCGCGAGCAGCTTGGTGATTTCCTCGGCGATGGCGAGCAGGCGCGGCATGGGTTCGAAGGGGCGGCCGCGGTAGTCGGTGTCCAGCCCGGCGATGATGACGCGCTTGCCGAGGTTGGCCAGCTTGGTGCAGACGTCCACGACTTCGTCGCCGAGGAACTGGGCTTCGTCAATGCCGACCACTTCCGTGCGCGGCTGGAGTTTTTCGAGGATCTCGGCGGCTTTGCCGACGTTGTCGGAGGCAATTTCGAGGCCGGAGTGCGAGACGATTTCGTTTGCGGCGTAACGCGCGTCAATGGAAGGCTTGAAGATCTGCACGCGCTGGCGGGCGATTTCGGCGCGGCGAAGACGGCGAATCAGCTCTTCGCTCTTGCCGGAGAACATCGGCCCGACAACGACTTCAATCCAACCCATGTTGCCCTTGACTATGTCCACGCATCGTCTCCTTGAACGAAGGTAAACCGAAACTCAAGAACCCGCAGCGGCGGCCTGCCGGTACATTCTGGAATTATAGAACGGAGCAAACGCCGTGAGGAGCGCGAGTCGAAACGATTCCTGGCGGATGATGCGGTTGCCGGTCAGCACGCCCCAGGCGCCTTGGCCATCGCGGATGCCGACGGCGCCCGCGAAGGTGTCGATGGCGACGCCGAGTTCGGTGCCGCGAGTGAGCACTTCGTCCGCGAGGACCTCCGGGAGTTCGATGCTGCCCGAACATCCGAAGTGTCCATGGGTGGCGTCGCTCACGTAGGCCCAGCTTTCGAGGAAGACATGGCGCGCGGCGTTTTCGGAGACGACGTCGAGGCCGCCTTCGAGGCCGACAAAATAATCGGCGAGGGTGCCGGCCTGCTGGAGCAAGCGTTGCAGGGCTTCGGCGCGCTGGCGTGCCCCTTGCATCAATTCCGCGCGGGAGGTGGGCGTATGGCTCACACCGCTAGCGACCTCGTAACCCTGAATTTCCACGCGGCCTTGCGGAGCGAGACTGTCGGAGCACAGAGCGAGGGCTTCTTCGACGGCCAAGAGCTTGGGACGGCGCGTGCTGCCAACGGCGATGCGGCATGGATTCATGGGTGAGACGCCACTGAGCGGAGTTTACTGGGAAATGAGCGAGAGATTGACGGAGAAATTTGACAGGCTGAGGAAAACAAGAGGAAATGGAGCGGCCTATCGGAATCGAACCGACACCTGAACCTTGGCAACCTTAAACGCAAATCCAAAAGCGCTTGAACTGGCGGCATTTTAGCAGTTTAGACAAAAACGAAATTGGAAAATAGTTGGAAAATGAAAACTGCACCACTGATCTATGCCGGATGAGCTTAGCTTTGTTTTTTTCACCCATGAGCGTGCAAGAGTCTGTTCGCAGCTAGCTTCTTTGATCATACAAACAGTCCCCCTGGGGTCTACGCTCGTACCCCGCGCCGTCCCTCGAACAATCGCGCCAATGGTCGTAATCAGCGTTCTTGGAAGATTGAAACCTCGGCAGGATGCTCGCACTTATAGCAAAGGAGCACCATTCCTCCAAGTTCGATCAATATCAAAAATACGAGGGGCAGGAATTGTATCCATGTTCGCTTGGCCTTCGAATCGATAGTCCTCGATCTAACCCAGGTCCTGCTTTCGCCGCTGGTTATCAAGTTTGTGCTCATAGGCCGCATCACTCCCTTGTCGAAAAAGGACACTCTGTGGGCCACTGGGATAGCGAGTGCCAGCATTTTTACTGCCCTGTGTCTCAGCGATTCGCTAGGACATCCAGTGCTAGAGCAAGTCGAGTGCCACGGAGAAGAAACACTCTCGTTCTCACAAGCTGTTGATTTAACGGGTGGTTCTGCAGGAAAAAAAGCATTATGACAGCTGCAGCGGCGTCATGGGCGTCATCACGCGTCAGCCTCATCATAGACACGCGAGTTATTGATTTCACATATGGCAGGAAGCGCGAAAATCGCCAGAAACGCATGAGCGAGGTACACGAAGGGGATACGCGTCGCACCCACTTTCAGTACTCATTCCTGCTCATGCGGAACGCGATTTCTGCCACTTCAAGAGCGGACTTTTGAGTTGCCGCAAATGAGCCAGAGCGTTCCCCGTGCTGCCCCAAATGGTCTATTGAATTTCAATCGACTACTCCTGCACGCGGTCCGAAATGGCGACCTTGGCCCGTCCGGCACGTAGTCCTATGGCGGGTTGCAGAGAACTGCATCTTTCTTCTGGGTCAGACATCAAACGGTTGATGGCGCGACAATCTTAGATTGGGGCCTCCTCCAGTTATTTCTTGATTTGGCTGTCAGTTGCGCCATGCCACGGTCTGCTCTACCAGGAACAAGGGTTCTTGACCGTACCGTTCCCCATCCCAATTCGCACACGGGTCCAGGTTTATCCACCAAGCGAGGCGAAACGCGCGCTCAATGAGCGAAGAATGACACAAGATCCATGTCGGCGGTATTGGAAGAAGAAGTCTGATATTTTGCGTGGAGGAAGGAAATTACAGATGAGAAAGCGGCTAATGTTGTTTCTAGCGGCCGGTCTGGGATTCACGGCATGCGCTGGCGGGACAGTCTCCTCTGACGCGCCGAGGAATGGAACGGTCGCGACTCGTACGCGCGGTATAGAGACTTGCCTGAGCCCTGCGGGGGAACAAGAACTGCGCGCCCTCGTCGAGAGTGGGCGCCTTGTAGATCTACAGTGGCCCAACTTCTCGGAACGTCGCGATAGTGTTAAAGAATTCTACGATCTGGCCGGCTACAGGCTGGCATGGAGCCACGCCGGCAAACCGACGGGACAGGCCACCGAGTTGATCGGCATCCTGGAAGACGCCGATCAAAAAGGACTCGACAACAAGGACTACGATGGCGCGCGGTGGCCGGAGCGCCTGAAGACGCTGCAGAGCCCATCCGCGGCGCCGGAATCAGCACTGATAAAATTTGATGTGGCCCTGACTGTCTCCGCGATCCGTTATGGACTTGACCTGCACCTGGGAAAGGTGAATCCCCAGGTTATCCACAAGGATTTCGATCCGGGGGTCCACAAACATGATCCCGGAGGGTACCTCTGGAAAAACGTGGTGGGAGCACAAAGTGTGAAGGCTGCCCTGGCGCCCATCGAGTCTGCCTACCCCCGTTACCAACGGACGCTGCTGGTGCTTCAGAAATATATGCAGATGCAGAAGGAAGAAGTGCCTGATCTTCTGCCGCAGGTGAAAAAACCGGTCGCAGCAGGACAGCAGTACGAGGCAACCGGGAAGCTCGTGCGCAGGCTGCAATTCTTGGATGACCTGCCTCCGTCGGTGTCGGTGCCCGAAAATTCAGTGGATTATTCGGGCGCGGTTGCGGAAGGGGTGAAACACTTTCAGCTCCGCCATGGATTGGACGCCTCGGGTAAACTCGGACCCCAGACCATCACGGAACTGAACCGGCCGATGAGTGACCGGGTGGAACAGCTGCGGCTAATGCTGGAGCGCTTCCGCTGGCTGCCGCACACCTTTACGCAGCCTCCGATTATCGTGAATATTCCAGAATTCGTTCTTCGAGCATACGACTCGTCGTTGCATCCGGAGCTGATCATGCCTGTGGTCGTGGGACGCGCTATGCGTACACAGACGCCAGTACTCGAAGAAGAAATGAAATACCTGATCATATGGCCCTACTGGAATGTGCCGCCGAGTATTTTGCGGGCTGAGATCGTCCCGAAAATTACAAAGGATCCCGAGTATCTGCAGAAAAACAACTTTGAAGTGACCACGTACTCCGGCGAAGTGGTTACCGACGACGTCGTGAGCGATGAAGTGCTCGAGCAATTGCACGCGGGCAAGCTCATGGTCCGGCAGAAACCGGGACCGAAGAACGCGCTTGGCCTGATCAAGTTTGTTTTTCCCAATGCTGACAACATCTACTTGCACTCGACACCGTCCCAAGCGCTTTTCGAAGAGAACCGGCGCGATTTCAGCCACGGCTGCATTCGAGTTGAGGATCCCAAGGCGCTAGCCACGTGGGTGCTCCGAAATAATCCGGGTTGGACGCGGGAGCGGGTGGATGTGGCGTTTCAAGCGCAGAAGCAGGAGCAGGTAAATCTGGCGCACGAGATTCCCGTGTTGATCGTCTACGGCACTGCGATTGCCAACGAGGACGGCCGGATTTTCTTTTTCGAAGACATCTACGGGTATGACAAGGCTACGGCCAAACTGTTCGCCCAAGCCTACGCGTCAAAAAACTGAATCGCTGGGCGACTCTTATGCCACAGCCAACTCTAGTTGCGCGACCTCCATAAACTATTCTGCGTTGCCGCGCGACGCGGAGCAGCCGTAACACCACGTGCGGACGTGTTCAGTGTCGACATGAATGAATCCCGAGCGGGGGTAATAACCTACCCCTCCACGACCCAGCGTCAGCGCGGCATTGCGGAGCGTAAGCGTGTCGACTCCCGGAATGCGAATATCAATGACGCCCGCCTCCATGTGTTGGCTGTTCTTCGCCACCCCGGCAGAACGGGCGCGAAGAAATTCATTGCTCCACGCGGTCCGGTACCCGCAAATGATCTCGATCTCCGCGCTCGGATGCCCGACCGCTGCGGCAACATCGGAAAGAATGTCGAAGACCCGTGGATCGTAGTGCTTGACGTCTCCGGTGCGATGGTCGCGTAGGAAATGATCTAGCTCTTCTTCAGCTTCCAAAAGGTAGACATCCCCGCGACGGTACACAATGTCAATATGCTCGCCCGTATGCGTGTGATAAAGGCGCAGACGATGTTCCTGTAAAGAAGTGGTCTCGGCGGCGACGGAGGAATTGCTGGCGGAGCTAAACGCCAGAACCAAAAGAGCGCAACAGAGGCTAAATGCGACAACTGCCTTCAACAAGCAAAACCTCCAACCCGCATTCCGTCAAACGAAAAGAAAATTGCCTGCAGACAACAATTTCACTTCAGTAGAAACGATTCACACACCCATCTGCTGTCCCTGGGGAGAGTCGTCAGGACCAGGACACGCGTCAACGGCCAGCACGTCATGTTCAGGACTGCCGAAAAGGGACGTGATATTTGGCGTCCGTATTTGGCCTCGACGTCAGATTTGCGACGTTTAGCCAAGACTCGGTGATTCTCTGATTTCTACAAACCCTTTGAATTCATAACGATGGATCAGCACCCTATCTTATGGCAGCCGCGTTGCTTGCTCCGGTGCTGGACCGGATGCCGCGCTGCTGCATCGTCTGAACAGTTTTGGCCCGAAAGGGACGTACTTCAGATGAGGACACTTACCGACACACAATCGAACCAAACTCTGCGGCGGTAGCAGGCTCATGAGAATCGAAATTCGCAAGACGTTCAAGATCCTTGCACCTGGAAACTCGCTGCGGAAGAGAGTGGGGTACAGTCTGGCCATTGCACGATTGATTCTAGTTCCGGTGTTGTCCCTGGCGGTCTAGTACCTGTTCGAGATGGGATGGATCGTGGACCGCATCGTCAACTTGAACGCGCCGGCGGCGACGCTTGCGCAACAGGCCTCAATTGAGATGCTGGAGGCCCGGCGCGCGGAAAGAAATTACTTCTTGTTGCATGATCCGAGCTATCTCGAACCTCAGCGAGCAGAAAGAAACTACCTCTTGCTGCAAGTTCCGAGCTATCTCGAGGCAAACCGCGATTCACTCGAGAGAACCAAGGAGATTTTGGGCCAGATCCAGGAGCTAGAGCCGCAAGAAGCGGGAGAGACACAAAAATCGCTGAGTTTGCTCGAGGTGTACGAACAAAGATTCGATGCCGCAGTTACCGCAATGGAGAAGCCAAGGCCGGGAAACGGAGATCGCATTCGGAGCGTGGTGCGCGCCTACGAGAAGGACCTGGATGATCTACTGCGAGCGGCAAAGCGGAAGAGGCGGGCGCAATTAGTTGAGGAGCTGCGGAGCCGTGTGGGGTCCTTTGATGCGCAGATCTCGAAGACCATTCAGGAGGGGAATCCTGCATTGGCACAGGTCACGGCAGATATGCAGAGTTCGAGTGAGGAAGTGCTGGCCCTGCTCTCCGAGATTGAAGCAGAAAACTGGAAGCGCGTGGAAAGCGATCACCAGGAGGCGCGGCGGATGATTCATCAGGCGAAATGGACCTTGAGTCTTGTCTCCGCCTTTACTCTGCTGTTCAGTGTATGGGTAAGTTTTATGCTGCCGAGCCAAGTCGTGAAACCGTTGATTAAATTGCGAGAGGCGGTGGATCAGGCGGCACGAGGGAATACTGCGATCAAGTTCGAGATTGAAGCTCGTGGAGAAGTGGCAGACCTGACGCGGAGCGTGGACAATCTAATTGTGCAATTGCGGCACAGTACGTGAACGGATTTTTGCGTTGGAACTTGGACGATCAGCGCTCGTCTCCGTTGGGGATTTGCTAGCCGTGACCTTGTCTCTCGGCAGATTTCCGCCCGAGGACTTGACTGCACCAGCTCAGGCTGACGACTCTGCTCGGAATGTCACTCACTAGCATTTGATGTCCCCTACGGATGCCCCGAGCACTGGCTTTTGAGCGGCTGTCGCGTGTCGAAGCGTGGTGGTCGGACAAGCCGACATTCATTTTGACCAGCTCTTGCCTTTTCGCACCACGCTGTTGCCTATATTCGGCCCTGCTTTCAGCCATTTACGCACAAAGCATCTTGGGCAGCCGCGTTGCGTAACTGAGTTTGCGTCGCTCGGCCAACTCACTCTTTCGCCCTAACAGAAACGAGGGGAAATCCCCATATTCAGTAAAACAACCCGCCAGCCCACCGCACCGCACTCTCGATCACAACAAAGGAATTAACTGGGGGAAGCTGCGATTCGGGGGATCTGCGCATGCGGAGCCACATATATCGCGCCCGCATGCGTAGTATGGCTATCGATCTTTATGCCCTGCCGGAGTAATGTAAGCCCCGGCTCGCGAATCTTCGAGGCCTATTGGCGGACAGCAAATGAAGGTGAGGTCGACAACCGTGCAATCATCGTGCAACGGATGATCGCCGGAGAAGAGTAGAACAGACTTGATGATCTGCTCCGGCGGCATTTCTCGTCCAGCACATTCCACGAGCCGGTGGTCCTCAAACATTTCATCCACAGCGTTCTTCGCTTCCGTTACACCATCCGCAACAATAATCAGATGGTAACGGAAACACAGACCCACTGTATTGGGTCAATTTTGACCCCGGTCCCAGGAGTCCGGATGGAGTTGGTGTATGTTAGCATTCTCGTTTAACTTGGCCTGAATTAGATGGACAAGCCAATGCGACCACCTGAGCTTCGCGGCTCTGCCAAAGTGAAACGCAGCATCCCCCCGCGGGAGCAGGAGGCGCGGCGCCAGGCCAATGCTTACAACCGCAGTCTGTTGGAAGCCAGCCTCGACCCACTGGTAGCCATCGGCCTGGATGGTGAGATCACCGACGTGAACGCGGCAACGGAAGCGGTGACCGGATGTGCCCGAGCCATACTGATCGGGACGGATTTTTCCAACTACTTCGTGGACACGGAGAAGGCACGGGCCGGTTATCAGCAAGTTTTCCGCGAAGGTTTCGTACGTGATTATCCGCTCGAACTGCGACATCGCGATGGCCATATTACGTCCGTGCTCTACAACGCCTGCGTCTATCGGGATGAAAATGGCAACGTGGCCGGCATCTTTGCGGCGGCTCGCGACATCACCAAGCGCAAGCACGCAGAGGAAGCATTGCGACAGAGCGAGCAGCGCTTTAGCTCCATGCTCGAAGCCGTGCGGGATTATGCAATCATCTTCTTGGAACTGGATGGCCGCGTCGCCAGTTGGAACAAAGGCGCCGAACGAATCAAGGGCTATCGAGCCGAGGAAATTGTTGGCCAGCACTTCTCCAAGTTCTACAGGCCTGCCGACATAGCTAAGGGCAAACCCGATCACGAACTACGAGTAGCCACCTCCGAAGGGCGGTTTGAGGACGAAGACTGGCGCGTCCGAAAAGACGGCTCTCGGTTTTGGGCTAATGTGGTCGTCACCTCCTTGCGGGACGCCAGCGGAAAAGTCAACGGGTTTGTGAAAATCACGCGCGACCTCACTGCGCGTAAACAGGCGGAAGATGAAATCAAGCGCTATGCCGAGGATCTCAAGCGCAGCAACCAGGAACTCGAACAGTTTGCTTATGTCGCCTCGCACGATCTGCAAGAACCGCTGCGGACCGTGAGCAGTTTCTCGCAACTACTGGCCCGCCGTTACCACGGAAAACTGGACGCGGATGCGGACGAATTCTTCACCTTTATTGTCGATGGCGCGACGCGGATGCAAACCCTGATCAACGACCTGCTCGCCTTCTCGCGCGTTGGCATGCGCGATAATCCATTCGCACCGGTCGCCTGTGAGCAAGTTCTTCAGATCGCGAAGCAGAATCTCGATGTAGCCATAGCCGAGAGCGGGGCAATGATCACGCACGACCCACTCCCTACACTTACCGCCGACCAGACGCAGTTGACGCAGCTTTTCCAGAATCTGTTCAGCAATGCCATCAAGTTCCGGCGGCCGGAGGAAGCGCCGCGCATTCACGTTTCCGCTGAATGGCGGAACGGTGCTTGGCAGTTCAGCGTACGGGATAACGGCATTGGCATAGCCCCGCAATACTTTGACCGGATTTTCATTATTTTCCAGCGCCTGCATGGACGTGAGGAATATTCCGGCACGGGCATTGGCTTGGCGATCTGCAAAAAAATTGTGGAGCGCCACGGTGGCCGCATGTGGTTGGAGTCTGAACCTGGAGCAGGTTCCACCTTCCGTTTCACTATTCCGGATGAAAGAAGGAATTACGATGAACCCAGTCCGCCCTATTGACATCTTGTTGGTAGAAGACAGCCCCGCTGACGTGCGTCTGACACGCGAGGCGCTCAAAGATGCAAAAGTCCTCAACATGCTTCATGTCGTGCAGGACGGCGTGACGGCGATGGATTTCCTGCACAAAGAAGGTCCATATGCCGGCAGACCGAGTCCGGATTTGATCCTGCTGGATCTGAACCTTCCCAGGAAAGACGGGCGGGAAGTGCTTGCGGAGATCAAGCAAGATGAGAACCTGAAGCGCATCCCAGTCGTGGTCCTTACTACCTCCAGAGCCGAAGAGGACGTGGTACGCTCTTACAATTTGCACGCGAATGCCTATGTCACCAAGCCGGTGGACTTGGGGCAGTTTCTCGAAGTCATCCGCATAATTGAAGCGTTCTGGTTGGCGGTGGTGACGCTGCCGCCCGGCGAGGAGCAGAAGTAGACAGCCCATGAAAACGCTCCTAATCGAAGATAATCCGACCGATGTGCGTCTGATCCGCGAGATGCTGAAAGACTTGCCGGCCGGAACTTTACAGCTTCAGCAGGTGGGCTCTCTGGATTCGGCAATGGAAAGACTGCGACAGGAGACTTTTGATGTGGTGCTGTTGGATCTGGGTCTGCCGGATGCTCAGGGAATGGAAGCGCTCACTCTGATCCAAAAAGCGAGCCGTGGCGTGCCGATTGTGGTTCTCACTGGTCTCGACGATGAACGGTTTGCCTTGGAAGCGGTACGTGCCGGCGCGCAAGATTACCTAGTCAAAGGGCGGCGATTCGAAAGCGAATTGCTCGTTCGCACGATCCGTTACGCCGTGCTGCGCAAACGGGCCGAGGAAGAAGTGCGCCGGATGAACGCAGAGTTGGAGCAGCGCGTGGTCAAACGCACCGCGCAACTCCAGACGGCTAACCAGGAATTGCTAAAGGAAATCGCAGACCGTAAACAGGCCGAAGAAGCGCTGCGCCGCAGTGAAGCTTATCTGACAGAAGCACAGAGAGTGAGCCACACTGGCAGTTTCGCCTATCACCCTGGTAGTAGGAAAACGCATTACTGGTCCGAGGAATTGTTCCATATTTTTGGACTAGATCCTCAGCACGGTATCCCTGACCCTGGGGAATTTTTTCAACTTGTACATCCAGACGATCGCGACAGAGTTTCTGAAAGCGCGCTGAAGGGATTCAGTGAGAAAGTTCAGTTTTCACAAGATTACAGGCTGATGCTACGTCACGGGGTCCTCAAGCACCTCCACGTCGTTTGGCATCCGTTCCTGGATAAAACCGGAGAAGTCGCCGAGTACGTTGGCACGGCGGCAGATGTGACGTCGAGCAAGAAAGCCGAAGAGAAATTCCGCGACCTGCTGGAATCCGCCCCTGATGCGATCGCGGTCGTCAATCGTGAGGGCGAAATTGTCTTGGTCAATGTGCAACTGGAAAGGCTGTTTGGCGTTCAACGACGAGAGGTATTGGGAAAGAAAATCGAAATGTTGGTGCCGGATCGGTTTCGGGGTAAACATCCGGAACACCGCGCGGCATTTGCGGCCGACCTTCGTACGCGGCCAATGGGGTCTGGACTGGAACTATACGGCCTGCATAAGGATGGACGTGAGTTTCCGGTGGAGATCAGCCTCGGCCCGCTGGAGACCGAGGAGGGCGTGCTCATTTCCAGCACCATTCGCGATATCACCGAACGCAAGCGCGCTGAGCAAGAGCGTGAGAGGTTGCGTCAGTTAGAGGCAGATCTCGCGCACATCAATCGTGTGAGCACCATGGGAGAATTGGCGGTCTCTTTGGCTCACGAGATCAAGCAGCCGATTGCTGCAGCTGTCACTAACGCCCAGGTGTGCTTGCGGTTGCTGGAGCGGAACGAACCCGATATTGCAGAAGCCCGCGATGCCGCCTCTGGAATGGCTGTTTGTGCCATGCGCGCGGCAGAAATCATCGACCGTGTCCGCTCACTGTTCGAGAAAAATGCTCCGCAGCGCGAGGTATTTGATGTAAATGAAGTCGTTCGCGAGATGGTTGTTTTGCTACAGAATGAGGCAAGACAGCATCTCGTTTCTGTCCACATGGAGCTTGCAGAAAATCTGCCAAGAGTTATTGGCGATCACGTGCAATTGCGACAAGTCATGATGAATCTCATCCTCAATGGCATTGAAGCCATGCGGGACCCCCCGGGTGAACTTATCATTACGTCGCAGATGACCGAGGGTGGTCACGTGTTGGTCTCAGTCCGTGACACTGGGACAGGGTTCCCTCCTGAGAGGGCGGATAAGATCTTCGACGCATTCTTCACCACCAAGCCGCAAGGTACCGGCATGGGCTTGGCGATAAGCCGCTCCATTGTGGAGTCGCATGGTGGCCGCCTCTGGGCCTCGGCGAACCCTGAACGAGGCGTGACGTTTCACTTCACTTTGCCGAGCCCAGCCGAGGAGGCAAGCACCCGCAGGAAGTCCTGACCCCGAAGGTGACGGCACCAAACACTGCGGCATCAGGCAGGAGTAAGCCCCGGCTCGCAATTACCGAGGCTCATTGGCAGACCACCAGTGAAGTTGAGATCGACAACCGTGCAATCATCATGCAACGGATGATCGCCGGAGAAAAGTTGAACTGACTTGATGATCTGCTCCGGCGGCATTTGTCCTCCGGCGCATTCCAAAAGGCGGTCGTCCCCAAATATTTCACCCGCAACGTTCTCCGCTTCCGTCACGCCATCCGTAACAATAATCAGATGGTCGCCAGGTTTCAGCCGGGTTTGAACGCTTGCATAATCTACAAGAGGGAAAAGTCCAACGGGAAGATTGGTTTCGCCCAGACGACTGATCTGCCCGCCGTTGTTAACGAGGACGGGAGCCACGTGACCGCAGTTCATATACTCCAGCGCACCGTCGGGCTGTAAACAGGCGATCACGAGAGTCGCGTACTTTAAGCCAAGATTGCGAGTGCAAAGAAACCTGTTGACGGACTGAGCGATTTCCGGGAAGGGAACTCGAGATCGCAGAGCCTCGTATATGATGCCCTGCAGCAACGAAGCCACAATGGCCGCCGGCACGCCTTTCCCCGAAACATCGGCTACCGCGACGGCGACACCATCCCCAACGGGGAGAAAGCTGAAGAAGTCTCCACCGACTTCCAGACAAGGACGATTTTGCGCTCTTAGATGCGTAAACGGAACTTGCAAGGTTTCTACGCCCATGAGCCCGCGCTGAATATAGGCTGCCGCCTCGAGTTCCTGAATGCGAAGTTGCTCAGCGTCTTGCTCGCGAAGTTTCCTGAGAAATTCGTTGGGAGGGATGTAGAACGGGTTCTCCTGCAGGAGGCCCCCAATGATAATCATCGGGTGTGATCGTAAGGCGTCAACAATCCGTTCCGCGTCGAGCGCCTCCCGGTCATATGTGCAAATCACAACGTCGTCATACTTGGGAAGCATCTGGTTTAAGGAGATTTCATATTCAACCCAGTCTGCAGTACGAGGCATGCCCGCAGCACCCCACTGCATATGCGCGACCAGTCGCGTGCGATCGTACCCTTGCAATGCGCCGGTTTTCAGCATCGCCTCCATCGTGGCAAGCATTCTATGTTTTTCGAAGCGCCCATCCGGCAGATAGGTATCGCGCCACGGGCGTATGTCCAATTGACCTCGTGTCCGGGCTAATGCGGTGTCGATGCCTTCCGTCTGCAGACGTTTAAGGTGATCGTCTTCTCGTTGCGGACTCAGGATGTGCAGAGCCTTCTCCCCCCGCTCGAATCCCTCCTTGACGAATGGCATTAGGACTTCATACTCCTCTTCGGAGCTACGGAAGAACCCGCAAACATGTCGTTGCGCTCCCAGCGTGCCGCGACCAAGGTGAATACATTCAGGCGATTTCATAGCGTTTGCTCAAGATCTTTCAATGTCCGATAGTCAGCAGGTTATCGGCTGAATTTCTTTTCGCACTCGGCGAGGCGTTTGAGAATCGCTCCTGTACTGAAGTTCTCATCAAGCCGAAGAGCAAGCGTTGAGCGATGCTTTGGGTGGTTAAACAGAACGTACGCGGGCAAACCGTGCTCCGGTGAGGCATCTTGGATACCTACAAAGTCTGCCCCAGCGTGCTCCACGATGATGGCTAGGAGTGTCTTGATCGCCTGGATCGGTTCGTCCGGAGAGATTGTAGTGACCAACGCAGCCATGGGGGGACGTTCTCCTTGCTTCACTAGCGAGATACTGCAGTAGATTTTCGCTAAGTCGTCGGAACTCCTGTCCATTCGAGTACAACTGCTACTGCTAATCCTTCCGACGACGGAGTTGTTCCATACAGCAACCTCGCCGTTACACCAACCTTACTAAGGCACAAGCAATTCCAAATAGGTCGTTGACGGGGACCGGATGGAACTTGGCTGTTATCAATCGTTTGATTGGTATTCGGAAATGCGAGAACGGAACTGTGACGACGAGAAGCGTCGAATCTATGACATGACTCCGACGGTTAGACACGCATTCACGGGCAGGCGATAGAAAATCTGCTGTCTCGATTTCTGTTGTTCCTCTTGCGAAGGCCTTGGAAGTCACTCGATTAGCACAGGCGGCGCCTATCACAGTACGTCAGCGACTGCTTTGGCGCTGCCAGAAGACTCGGCATCCCTAATGGTGAATTCAGCTCTATAGGCCTCAGGATCATCCGGCATATCGGTCTTCTAGCAGACGCGCACGAGTATGAGAGAAACGTCATCTGTGGGCGGACCGGATCGCCATGCGGCAACACCGTCCAGAATGCCCTGTTTCATTTGCTCGGCAGGCAAAGCTGAAGCCTTTCTTACGATTTCGCGGACTCCTTCGATGCCGAGCATCTCTCCGCTCGCGTTGAAGACTTCGGTGATTCCGTCGGTGTACAAAACAATGCGATCGTCTGGCTCAAGCGGCACCTCTACACTTGCATTAAGGTCAACAGCCTCGGGAAGTACGCCGACAATCATGCCACGAGACTCCAGCATTACAGGATTCTGTCCACGACGCGCGAGCATTGCTGGGGGATGGCCGGCTCCAGCAAAGACCATTTGGCGGCGCTGAGGGTCGATGCGTGCGGCGGCCAGGGTGACAAACATTCCAGAGCCGGCAATGTCTTCGAGCATGAAGCGGTTCAGTTCCCCGAACATGTCGACGAAGGGCATGCCACTGCGCAATTGTACGGTCATATTGGAGTAGATTCGGTTGGCAACAAGAGCTGAACCGATGCCGTGCCCTGAAACGTCGCCGATGAGCAAACTCACGTGCTCGTGATTCTGCGAGTTCACCAAAACGAAGTCGCCACCGATCCGATGAACCGGACGATAGAAGGAATCGACCGTGATGTTGTCCCAGGAGAGCGATTTCGGCGCGAGGCTCTTCTGGATGCGCACAGCAAGACGGAGATCTTCCTCAATTTCCATCTGCCGTTGCTGAAGCGCAGCGTTAGCCGAGCGGAGTTTGTCCTCGACTCGCACTTGTTTGGAAATATCTGTGAAGGTGACGACTTCGAGCTGTGTTCCCGAATTCGGGAGGATCCGTGAACTGATAATCACGGGCAGACGACTGCCATCCTTCCTAGCCAAAACGAAGGCGTATTGATTCTGCCCGGCTTTCAACGCCACATCGCCCTGCCGCATCAAAAACTCCCACTCCTGAGCGGAATACAAGCGAGAAAGGTCAGAATCCTGCAGATCCTGTGGCATGAGACCAGTCATTTCAAAAAACCGCGAGTTCGCAAACAGGATTTTCCCGCGTTCGTAAGCCACCACAACCCCTTCGTTAAGGACTTCCAACACATTCTCCATCTGGATCAGCCATTCAGGCTTTTGTGTCGCAGCTGAACTCCTCCGTGTCGCGAACAGGGGTTCCTGGACGTCCGGGCGTTGAACGCGTAGCTCCGTCATGACAACACAACTTCCCGCGCCCGGGTCGCTACAGAACGTGTGGAAAACGATCGAAAGTCATTCTTGTCACAGAAGAATCGGGGACGCTTTACCGTACGGCTCTGGTTCATGTGCTCTGCTCCTTCGTTTTTTTCGAATCCCTGCGCTCACCTAAAATTCTTGATCTTTCTTAATTGCTCGTTCTCCTTTTTGACGTGACCCTCCGCAAGACAAATTCCTGGAGGACGTTGATAGCGGCGCTGGTTGCGAGGGCGATCCCGGCATTTTCGAATGTCAGCCTGGCACCGTGACGGTCTCTTTCCGGTATGTAAAGGTTAGAGATGCCGCCGGCAGCAAGATCGCCGAAAATACTCGAATAATTCGGCTGCCAGCGTTGATTGTCGCCCTTGCAAATAACAGTGCGGGAAATAGCATACAGTAACCGTGAACGCTTCGTGCCCGTTCCGTTGTAGAAATAGCGAGGGTCCTGCTTGAGAATCGATGGCAGGACGGCCCCCCCGATGAACAACCCAGACGCAAGGTTGCCGTACGAGGCGG
>Ga0335084_10001013_pt1 | contig 25457 bp, 22 predicted proteins | sample Lox_Sample_44_FD_206721 | JGI IMG/M metagenome (GOLD analysis project Ga0335084, IMG submission 206721) | Soil microbial communities from Loxahatchee National Wildlife Refuge, Florida, United States - Lox_Sample_4.4 | ecosystem: Environmental > Terrestrial > Soil > Wetlands | place: USA... | reverse complement strand
TCGGTTCGCTGCGCGAGGGCCGACTGCAGGTCGAGCCCCGTGGCGCCCGGCATGCGAAGGTCCAGCAGCACGCAGGCCGGGCTCGCGGCATCCTGCGTGGCCAGATATTCGTGGGCGGACGCGTAGAGCTTCGGCATATGGCCCGCGGCGGTGAGCAGGCGCCCCATGGCTTTGCGAAACGCCTGGTCGTCGTCCACCACGTGCACGACGCCGGGAAGGGTGGCGGTCCGGTTCACGTGCCGATCGCCGGCAGGTGCACGCGGAAGACGGCCCCGCGCGGCACGTTGGGTTCGAATGTGATCTTGCCCCGGTGCATCTCCACGATCGCGCGCGCGATCGACAACCCGAAGCCCATCCCGTCGTTCTTGGTCGTGAACATGGCGTCGAAGAGGCGCTCCGCGACCTCGGGCGCGATGCCCGGCCCCCGGTCGGAGACGACGATCTCGGCGCCGTCGCGGCGCCCGTGGGTCTCGACGCGGACCTCGCGGGCTTCCTCCAGCAATCCTGCCACCGCCTCGATGGCGTTCACCACCAGGTTGATCACCACCTGCTGCAGCTGGACCGAGTCGCCCTGGATGCCGGGCACCGCCGCGTCGAACGACGGCAGCAGCTTCACGCCGCGGCGCGCCGCCTCGAAGGCGACGTGGCGCAACGCCTCGGCGACCTCGGTGTTCACCTCCAGCGCCACGGGATTCCATTCCGTGCGCGCCGCCATCTTGCGCAGCCCCCGGATCACCTCGGATGCGCGCAGGTTCTCGTCGCGGATGTCGGCGAGTATCTCGCGAAGCTTCGCGGTGTCGAGCGTTCCCTGCTCGAGCATCATGGAGGCGGCCTCGGCGTTGCTGAGGATCGCCCCCATGGGCTGGTTGATCTCGTGGGCGATGCTCGCGGTGAGCGCCCCCACCATCGAAAGGCGCCCCACCTGCGTGAGCTCGGCGCGGCGCGCGGCGAGCTCGGTTTCGGCGCGGCGGCGGCGCGCGCTCTGCAAGGCGAGCGACCACAGGAGCCCCGACTGCAGCAGGATGATCGCGAGGAGGCCCACCAGCGGCCACAGGTAGGCTTCCAGCGGGCTCACGGGCCGGTTCACGATCGCGCAATTCCCGGGCACGTTGCGCGACGGGATATGCCAGCGGCGCAGCCCGTTCCAGTCCAGCTCGCACGAGGGATCGGGTTGCGCGAGGATCGGAATCGCATCGGGGTCGCCGCCCTCGAGGATCTCGCGCGCAAGGCGCCCGGCCGCTGCGCCATGCAGGTCGATGCGTGCCGAAGATCCGCCCAGCGGCCCACGGCCGAACTGCGTCTGGATGGCGGACAGGACCGGCGCGGCCGACCCCGCCGCGACGCGCCGCATGTTCTCCGCGCCGGGCCCGGAGATGCGGCCGCTGCCGTCGCGCAGCATCGTCACGTACATCACCAGCGAATCCGGCTCGACGTGCGCCAGGCGCTCGACGGTCTCGCCCGTGGTGAGCCCTACGAGGTAGTGCTTCTCCGGCAGGGTCTCGATACGGGCCGCCTGGTGCAACGCCACCGCGAGGTGCTCCTCGTCGAAAGGCGAGTTGCCGGCCACGAAATAGACCTTCTTCGCCGTGGGCACGAGCTGCAGGCCGACCTTGAGCGCCCCCTCGAAATCGAAGGCCATGGTGACGCCCGTGGTGCGCGGCGGCCGGGTCCATTTGTCGAGGGTGCCGTCGATCACGCCGTTGAAGACGATGGGCGCGCCCGGCCAGAGGTCGTCGCGGTAGCGCGCCGCGAACTCGAGCGGCTCGGGGCCGCTCGCGATCACGAGGTCGATCTTCAGCGCGCGGTACTTGCGCCTGAGGAGCGCCACGTACTCGGTTTCGATGTCCTGGGAGAAGCGCAGCGGGTCGAAGTCCTCGGGATAGATCTCGATCACACGCGGCGCGTTGTCGGTGAGCGCCCGGCGCATCGCCTCCTCGCGGATCGTGTTGATCGGGTAGAGCGCATCCCAGCTGCGGATGAGCACGACGCGCCACGGCTGGGTGGCGGTGGCCGCCGGATACTGGGCCGCCGCGGGAACCGCGAATGCGCACAGCACGCCCGCGAGAGCGGACGCGAAGAGGCTCCGCAGACCGGCTGTCTTGCACATCGTGTTCCCTCTCCGGCGAATCGTCTCCCGGATCACGGCGAAATCATTGCGCTGGCGCAAAGGAGGGGCGATTGGACTTTGGTCCAATACAGCTGCGCGCCTTGCCGCGCGATAGTACCGCCATAGCCCAAGAGGAGGAGCCGGCATGAACCGTGCACTTTACGCATTCGCAGGACTGGTCCTGGCCGCTTCCGGGGCCTTTGCCGCCGGCTTCGACAAGCCGTACGCCATCGTCGAGAAGGGCGACGCCTCGGAGACCCGGCGCGAGGACGGCGCCGCCATCACGCAGGTGGACGGGGTGAGCACGCGCGATTCGCGCCGCACCGACCCCATCGAGCCGGGCAAGCACAAGCTCACGATCCGCTACGACACGGCTCGCGTGAACCTGAGCCCCGAGAAGGCCATGAAGGAGGTCGAGCTCGACCTGCAGCCGTGCACGCTCTACCGCGCCGTGGCGCAACGCAAGAACAACACGGGACTGGACTGGAATCCGCATTTCTATTCGGAGCCCATCGGCGAGTGCAACAAGAAGTTCGGCGCGGCGAAGAAGTAGGGCGATCCCCGTGGCCGCGCTCCTTCGCCGTCTCGCGCTCCTCGCGGGCCTCGCCGCGCCGGGGCTCGCGAATGCCTCCTTCCTTTCGGGCGACGCGCTCGATACCGCCGCCAACGTCCTCGCCTGGGTGGTGATCGTGCTGGTGCCGGTGATCGGCATCGCGGTGTTCCTCATCATCCACGTGCTGCCCGAGAAGATCGCCGAGAAACGCCACCACCCGCAGAAGGATTCGATCAAGGTCCTGTGCATCCTGTCGCTCTTCTTCGGCGGGATGCTCTGGCCGTTCGCGTGGCTGTGGGCCTATACGCGCCCGGTCGGCTTCCGGTCCGTGTACGGCACCGAGAAGCACGAGGACTACTACTTCGAGATGGGCGAGAAGGCGCGCGCGGGCGAGGTCCCGCCTGCGGAGATCGAGCACCTGCGCCATGAGCTGCAGACCATGGCTTCCAAGGGCGCGCTGTCGCCGAAGCTGAAGCGCCTGCTCGACGACCTGGACGCGATCGCCGCGGCGCCGCCGCCCGTCGTGTCCGAGCCCGCGCCCGCCAAACCCGCCAACGCCCCCGCAGGAGGGGGTGCGTAGTGGACATCCTGCTTCTCGCGATCTACGCGTTCTTCGTCTGGCTGATCTTCTTCAAGTTCAAGTGGCTGCCGTGGAACATCGTGTCGCAGGTCGTCGTGATCACGCTGCCCGTGGTCGCGCTCACGATCGTCATCCTGCTGTTGAACGTGTTCGCGCCCACCACCAGCGACGTCCACGTGCTCAAGTACGTGGTCAACGTCACCTCCCAGGTGCGCGGCAAGGTGATCGACGTGCCGGCGGAGGGCAACAAGCCCATGAAGAAGGGCGACGTGCTCTTCCGCATCGATCCCACGCCCTACCAGCTGGAGGTGGCCGCCCTCGAGGCGAAGCTCGCCAACGCGCAGGGCAGCAGCCGCGAGCTCGATGAGCAGCTCACGGGAGCGGTGGCCCAGGTCGCCGCGGCCCACGCGGCGATCGAGCAGGCGAGCGCGCGCGTCGTGCAGGCCACCGCGCAGGCCGAGCTCGCCACCAAGCGGGTCGCGCAATACCGGGAGCTCAAGGCCAAGGGGGCGGGCAACCGCTTCGACCTCGAGCAGGCCGAGACCAACCTCCGCGAGGCCGAGAGCGCGCTCGACCAGGCGCGCGCGGCCGAGGCGCAGTCGCGCAGCGCCGAGGGCCAGGCGATCGCCGGCGAGCGCCAGATCCGCCAGAAGATGGGCGCGAAGTCCAACGGCGAGTGGGCGGAGATCGCGCAGGTGCGCGCCGAGCTCGACAACGCCCGCTGGGAGCTCGCGCAGACCACCGTGGTGGCGCCCTCGGACGGCACGCCGATCAACCTCCAGCTTCGTCCCGGCTCGGCGATCGCCCCGTTCCCGGCTTTCCCGGCGCTCACGTGGGTCGAGAACGACTACACGGTGATCGCGCTCTTCCACCAGAACGAGCTGCACCAGGTGAAGCCCGGCGACGAGGCCGAGATCATCCTGCTCACCAACCCGGGCGAGATCATCAAGGCGAAGGTCGATTCGATCGTGTGGGCGCAGGGCCAGGGACAGTCCCCGCTCAGCAACGCGCTCCCGCAGACCGGCCCCGTGCCCATTCCCGAGGGGCGCTTCCCGGTGAAGCTGCGCGTGGACGACAAGGACAAGCTCTTCCTCGCCGCCGGCGCGCGCGGGCAGGCGGCGATCTACACCGAGGGCCTGGAGGTGATCCAGATCCTGCGCAAGGTGCTGATCCGCGTGTCCACGAAGTTGAACTACCTCATCCTGAAGCTGCACTGAGAGAGAGATGGAAGTCCTCCTCATCGGCATCTACGGCTTCTTCGTGTGGCTTGTGTTCATCAAGCTCAAGTGGCTGCCGTGGAACACCGTCTCGCAGGTGATCGTGATCACGCTGCCGATCGTCGGGCTCACGGTGCTCATCCTCACGCTCAACGTGATCGCCCCGTCGTCGCACGACGTGCGCGTCCTCAAGTACGTGGTGAACGTCGTGCCCCAGGTGCGCGGCCACGTGCTCGAGGTCCCCGCCGAGGGCAACAAGCCCATGAAGAAGGGCGACGTCCTCTTCCGCATCGATCCCACGCCGTACCAGAACGCCGTGAACACGCTGGAGGCGAAGCTCGCCAACGCGCAGGGCTCCAACCGCGAGCTCGACGAGCAGCTCGCGGGCGCCGTGGCCCAGGTGGAGGCTTCCCGCGCGGCCATCGAGCAGGCGAGCGCTCGCGTGGTCCAGGCTACGGCGCAAGCCGAGCTCGCGGCGCGCCGCGTGGCGCAATACCGGGAGCTCGCGCGCAATGGCGCCAACAACCGCTTCGACCTGGAGCAGGCCGAGACCAACCTGCGCGAGGCCGAAAGCTCGCTCGCCCAGGCGCGCGGCGCCGAGGCGCAATCGCGCAGCAACCAGGAACAGGCGCTCGCGGGCGAGCGGCAGATCCGCCAGAAGATGGGCGCGAAGGCCAACGGCGAATGGGCCCAGGTCGCGCAGGTTCGCGCCGAGCTCGCGAAGGCGCAGTGGAACCTGGAGCAGACCACGGTGCGCGCACCGGCCGACGGCACCGCCATCAACCTGCAGCTGCGGCCCGGGGCGCTCGCCGGCGTCCTGCCGGTTTCGCCGGCGCTCACGTTCGTCGAGGACGATTTCGCCGTCGTCGCCCTTTACCAGCAGAACGAGCTGTACGCGGTGAGGCCCGGCGACGAGGCGGAGATCGTCCTGGAGACGCTGCCCGGCGAGGTGATCAAGGCGAAGGTCGATTCCATCATCTGGGCGCAGGGCCAGGGCCAGTCCATGGTGAGCCCCGTGCTTCCGCAGACCGGCGCGCAGGCCGCGCCGCCCGCCCGCTTCCCCGTGAAGCTCATCGTCGAGGAGAAGCACAAGCCGCACTTCCTCGCGGCCGGGGCGCGCGGCCAGGCCGCGATCTACACCGAGCACCTGGAGGAGATCCAGATCCTGCGCCGCGTGTTGCTGCGCGTCTCCACGAAGATCAACTACCTCATCCTGAAGCTGCACTGATGGATCGCCGACTCGTTCATGCCCGTGCATTCGCCGCCGCGCTCGCGGCGCTCGCGGCGGGCTGCGCGCTGGCACCCCCGCCCGCGGGCGAGGACCTGCGCAAGCAGGCATTCCCGAACGTGCAGATCCCCGACACGTGGACCGCGGGACCTTCCGACGCGTCGCAGGTGGCGAGCGGCTGGCTCAAGAGCTTCGACGATCCCGCGCTCGAGCAGCTCGTCGCCGAGGCGATGGCCTACAACACGGACCTGCGCGTGGCTGCGGCCCGCGTCGAGGCGGCGGACGCCGCCGCCCGCGCGGCGGGTGCGACGCTGCTGCCCCAGGTGAGCCTCTACGGGCGCGGCGGAGGCAAGCTCTCCGGCGACAACAGCGGCCTGCAGGGCGGCGGGCTCTTCGTGAACTGGGAGCTCGACCTGTGGGGCCGTGTCCGTGCCACGCAGGCCTCGGGCGTGGCGCAGTACGAAGCGTTCGCGCTCGACTACAAGTACGCGCGCCAGTCGATCGCCGCGCTGGTGGCCAAGAGCTGGTTCCTCGCGCGCGAAGCCTCCATGCAGCGCGCGATCGCCCTCGAGATGGTGGCCGCCGCGGATTCGCTCGCCGACTACTCGCGCGATCGCGTGCGCGTGGGCAATGCCGACGAGCTCGAGGTCGCGCAGGCCGAAGCCAACGCGCTCACCTACCGGGACCTGGTGCTGCAGGCCGACCTCGCGCGTTCCAACGCGCTGCGCGCGATCGAGATCCTCGCCGGCCGCTATCCCTCGGCGACGCTGGATGCGGGCACGGAGCTGCCGCCCCTGCCGGGCCCGGTTCCCGTGGGCCTGCCCTCGCAGCTGCTCGAGCGCCGGCCCGATGTCGTGGCCGCCGAGCGGCGCGTGGCGCTCGCCTTCTACAACGTCGAGGCGGCGAAAGCCGCGCGCTTGCCCGCCATCAAGCTCACGGCGAGCGTGACGAGCGTGACCAGCGACCTGCTGGTCCTCAAGGAACAGAGCAACCCCGTGTGGGGCGTCGGCGGCACGCTGCTCGCCCCGATCTTCACGGGCGGCGCGTTGCAGGCGCAGGTGGAAGTGCGCAACGCCGAGCAGGAAGCCGCCCTCGCGGAATACCGCCGCATCGGATCGCGCGCGTTCGGGGAGGTCGAGAACGCGCTCTCCGCTTCGTTCAACCTCGAAAACCGCAACCAGGTGCTCGAGCGCGCCGTGCGCGCCAACGAGCAGGCGCTCGGTTTCGCGCGCGTGCGCTACGAGGTGGGCAGCGGGGACCTGCGCGGCGTCCAGCAGCAGATGCTCGCGCTGCACGCGGCGCAAACGTCGTACCTGCACGTGCAGGCCGAGCGCCTCATCCAACGCGTGAACCTCCACCTCGCCCTCGGCGGCGGTTTCGAGGTTCCCACGCCCTGAAAAGCCCACCGCCATGAGCGTGATCCGCAGGATCTTCAAGTCGGCCGCGCAACGCGAGCAGTTCGCCCGCGATGCCGAGGTGGCCGATCCCATCATCGACCGCCTGGTCGCCGCCACCGACAAGCGCCTCGCCCACCTGAAGGACCTGCGCGAGACCCTGCGCGCGCCGGTGCTGGCGGCGCACGAGGCGATGCGGCGCGCGATCGCCACGATTCCCGGCCCGACGGAGGTGAGCCCGCGGGCGTGGTCGCAGGATGCCACGGTGAAGGCGCTCTTCGCGCGCGCCGAGGACGCGGCCGCGGCGTTCAGCAACGATCCGGTGGCGCGCGCGTTCTTCGCCGGCCATCCGGGCTGCGACTGCTTCGCTCTCCTCGGGCTGGAGAAGCACGACAAGCGCGTGCTCTCGACCGTGATGCAGGGCGAGATCCAGGCGGAAGTCACGCGCACGACGGTGAGCTTCACGGAGCCGCAGATCCTCGCGCCGGCGGGTACCGAGGCCGAAGTGCGCGCGGAGCTGGCACTGCGCGCCCTCGAGAACCTCGCCCTGCGCGCCCTGGAGCGTGTCGGCGCCGTGCGCGCGCAGCGCCACGAGCTCGAGAAGGAACGCTCGCTCCTGCAGGCGGAGCTGCGCCTCGCGCAGCGCCGCGGCGCGGGCTTCGGGGCGCTCGCCGGCGGGGAGGCTTCCCGCACCGCCCAGATCGAGCGCGACCTCGAGGCCACGGTGCGCGAGCTGGAGGCGGCCGCGTCCAACCAGCTGCTGCCCGGCCTGCTCGAGGCCCTCGTCGACGTGCTCGCCAACCCCCACGACTATCTGAAGATCGAGCCGTGCACGCTCGCGCTGGACGCCATGAACTTCGAGGCCGAGCCTTCCGCGGGCGCCGAGGTGCTGCGCCTGGCGATGCTCGAGCTCGCACGACGCCCGACGTTCGGCGTGCTCATCGCACGTTTCCCGCGCGTCGAGCTGCGCGCCGACACGCGGCTCGCGGATGCAGAAAAGCTTCTCTAGGAGAACCCAGATGAAAGAGGGAAAGAAGGCGAAGAAGTTGAAGAAGGACGCGCAGGGCAAGCAGGCGCTCGGCGGCAAGGAATACGACGCGGAGTTGAAGCGCCTGCACGGCGAGCTCGTCGACCTCCAGGCCGCGGTGGTGAAGCACGGCCTCAAGGTCTGCATCGTCTTCGAGGGCCGCGACGGCGCGGGCAAGGGCGGGTCGATCAAGGCGATCACCGACCGGGTGAGCCCGCGCGTGTTCCGGGTCGTGGCCCTGCCGGCGCCCACCGAGCGCGAGAAGTCGCAGATGTACCTGCAGCGCTACATTCCGCACCTGCCCGCCGCGGGCGAGGTCGTGATCTTCGACCGCAGCTGGTACAACCGCGCGGGCGTGGAGCGCGTGATGGGCTTCTGCAGCGAGGACGTGGCCCGCCAGTTCCTGAAGGGCGTGCCGCTGGTCGAGAAGGCGATCGTCAATTCGGGGGTGATCCTCATCAAGTACTGGCTCGAGGTGAGCCCCGAGGAGCAGACGCGCCGGCTGCAGTCGCGCATCGACGACCCGCGCAAGATCTGGAAGCTCTCGCCCATGGACCTGCTCTCGTACAGCCGCTGGTTCGACTACTCGCGGGCCCGCGACGACATGTTCGCCGAGACCGACACGTCCTGGGCTCCCTGGTACGTGGTGCGCTCCGACGACAAGAAGCGCGCGCGGCTGAACCTCATCTCGCACTTGCTCGCGCGCATCCCGCACAAGAAGGTGAAGCGCGACCGCATCGAGCTGCCCAAGCGGCAGAAGCAGGGCAAGTACGTGTCGCCCGACTACCCGTTCAAGTACATCCAGGAGAAGTTCTAGGCGGCACCTTGGTGCCATAGAGCCTGCCCGCCGCTTCCGGCAAGCTGTCAGACAGCCGTCTTACCCACATCGGAGAATCCATGCGTCCCCTGAGCATCCTCGCAGTCGCCGTCGCGGCCGCCCTCGCGCCCGCCGCGTTCGCCCAAGAAAAGCCCATCGTGAACCAGGTGGTCGGCACCGCGCCCGGCAAGGCCGGCGCCATGCAGACCGTCAAGGCGAGCGCGGTCGTCGAGGCGGTGGATCCCGCCACCCGCCACGTGACCCTCAAGCTCGCGAACGGCACCTCCAAGACCATCGCGGTCGGCGACCAGGTGAAGAACTTCGACCAGATCAAGGTGGGCGACAAGGTGACCGTGGGCTATCTCGAGTCGTTCACGCTCGAGCTCAAGAAGGGCGGCAAGGAAGTCGTCGCGCGCACCGAGCAGAGCGGCATGGATCGCGCCAAGCCGGGCGAGAAGCCGGGCGGCGTGGCCGCGCGTGAAGTGAAGGTCGTGGCCGACGTCGTCGCCGTGGACCAGGCCGCGAAGACCGTCACGCTCAAGGGGCCGCAGCAGACCGTGGTGCTCGCCATCCAAGATCCGGCGCAGATGAAGCTGATCCACAAGGGTGACCAGGTCGAGGCGACCTACACCGAGGCCCTGGCGATCTCGATGGATCCGGCCGCCCCGGCGCCTGCCGCCGCGAAGCCCGCGCCGGACGCCAAGAAGAAGTAGCGAATGGGCGGGGCTCGTCCCGCCCTGCAGCTTTCCACGCGCGCCGCGCTCGCCGCGGCGCTCGCCGTCTCTGCAGCCCAGTGGATCGGCCGCGATCCCCAAGCTCATGCGCGAGCCCGGATCCCCGCCGGGCTGAGCGGGCGCTTCAGCGCACCAGCGGGATGTGGTCCGCGATGTCGTAGCGGATGACGCTGCGGAACTTGTTCTCCAGCTGCATGTAGCGCGCGGCCTTGCGCCCGGGCAGCGCCTTGAGCAGCTTCTTGAGCGTGGCCTCGCGCAGGCGCTGCTCCTCGCCGTCGGCGGCGACCAGGTCGCTCGCCAGGCGCTTCGCGTTGGCGTCGGTCATCGACGATTCCGCGGCGATGTAGTCGTTCATCGCGCGGTTCTGGCGGCGCAGGATGCGGTCCAGGTCCTTCTGGTACTGGTCGTAGACCGGCCAGAACTTCTTCGCCTCGGCGGGCGTGAGCTCCATGTTCTTCTCGACCAGCGCGCGCTTGCCGTCGCTGCGCAGCGCCTGGCGCACCGTGTCCGCGGTGCCCATCTCGGCCGCGGCGGAAGGTGCGGCCGCCGCCTGCTGGGCGTAGGCCGGCGCTGCAGCGCCGAAGGCGAGCAGCAGGGCGGCAGCGGTTGTCTCGATCCTCATCTCATTGTTCCTTCCTCCAGGTGGGATCGGGATTGTACTGGGTCATGGCCGAGGCGATGGAAGCGGTCTTCGGGCCCAGGTCCTTCTCGTAGACGGCGCCCTCGTGGTTCACCACGAAGGTCATGACGCCCGAATTGCCGTAGCTCGCGGGCCACGCCACGATGGCGAAGCCGCCCAGCAGCTTGTCGCCCACCATGTAGTCGTAGGCGCCACCTGGCGCGTCCTTGCCCTGGGAGGTGAGGATGCGGAAGAAGTAGCCGTGGTAAGGCGAAGGCGCGGCTCCCGCCTTCATGTGCTCGTAGCCCTGGCTGGAAGCGGTGGCGACGAGCGGGCCCAGGGGGCTTTGCGGTGCGCCGTTCTCCGCGGGCCAGTACAGGCCGTCCTTCTTGCCGGGCGAGGACTTGAACTTGCGCGCGTAATCGGCGTAGCCGTTGCCGTCGGCGTCGCTCGCCGCGTACTCGCGCTGGGCGTCGACGATCGCGAGCAGCGTCTGGATCGCGTCGAGCTCGTTGCGGCCCACCCGGCGGTTGAGGACCTCTTCGCGGCCGGCCGCCGGGTCGAAGGTCCAGCGCGTCCCCTTCTTCACGATGGGCGCGGGGAAGGGCCAGGCGTCGCTGCCCACCTCGAGGTATGCCTTGCCCTCGTCCTTCTTCTCGAGGACGTGCTTCTCGTCGTACGAGGCGAGGAATTTCATCCAGTCGTTGGTGTCGGCCACCTTGTCGCCCGAGAAGAGCCAGCTTCCGGAACCGGGGCCCACGACGGAGACGAGCGCCTTGGCGTCCTTGGCGCGCACCGCGGCGGCCAGCGCGTCGGCAGCCTCGTCGGGTGAAGCGAACGTATGCGCGGCGGGCTTCGGCGCCGCGACCGCCGCATCGGGCTTGGTTGCCGGTTGCTTGAGCTCCGTGGGAGCGGGGGCCTGCGCGGCCGAATCGGCGCCGATGGCCACGAGGGCGGCGGCCAGCGCCGCCAGTGCGAATGTTTGGGTCGTCTTCATCTTGATCTCCTTGGGTCCGGCCTAACGGCGTCCGCCGCCACCACGTCCACCGCCGCCTCCGCCTCCGCGGCTCGCTCCGCCGCGCGAGCTCGCCGCGCGCGTCGATGCGCCGCCGCCTCCCGCTCCGGAGAATCCGCCGCTGCTCCCGCCGCCGCCGCGCGAGCTCGCCGAGGCGCCGCCGCGCGATCCGCCCATGTCGCGGCTGCCCGCGCTGGCACCGCCGCCGGCGCGATCACCGCCGCCGGAGCGTTGCTGCGCCGCGGAGCGGTCGGCCGCCTGGAGCTGGCTGCGGTCCATGGTCGACATCTGCTGGCGTCCCTGCTCGGCCTGCCCGCGGAACTGCTCGCGCGATTGGGTCGCCGCGCGGTCGCCGCCGCGGTTGTACTTCTGCGCGGTCGCGTTGTCGCGGTAGGCCGCGCCCTTGCGGTGCTCCGTGTTGTGGTTCCAGTTGCCGTTCGAGATGTTGGTCTTGTTGAAGTTGTTGTACTTGTTGACGTTGATGTTCACGTTGTTGTTGCCCCAGCCGATGCCGCCCCAGATCGCGGCGCCGACGACCACGCCGGTGGCGAAGGCGAGGCCCGCGCCGTAGGCGTAGCCCGGCGGGTAGTAGTAGTACGGCGGCGGATAGGAGTACCACCACGGGCCGTAGATGGTCGCCGGGTTGTAGGTCGGCACGTAGACCACCTCGGGCTTGGGCTGCTCGATCTTGATCACCTGGACGCTGTTCTCGGTCTCCTTCTTGACCGTCATCTCGTCGCTGCTCTTGAGGTTGCCCGCCGCGTCGGCCTTCTTGCGCAGCGACTGCACGGTCTTCAGCACGTCCTCCTGCTTGGCGAGGAACGCGTCGCCCAGCTTGGTGGTCCAGTCGAGCTTCTCGTTCATCATCGTGAGGACCTGGGGCACCACGGTGAGGGACTTCACGCTCGGATCCCAGGTTTGCTTCTCCAGGGCATCCTGGAGCGCCTGGTCCTTCAGGCTCGCGTTCGCCTTCTGCCAGCGCGCCGCTTCCACCACTTCGAGCGGATAGGTCGAGGCCATCAGCACCTGGGAGAGCAGCGCGTCCGGGTAAAGCGCGATGGGCGCGAGGAGCTCGTCCAGGTCCTGCTGCGTGAAGCCTTCCTTGGAGCCCGGCGCGCCCGAGGGCGGCGGCGCGCTCTGCGCGGGAGGCGGCTGCTGCGCGAACGCGACCGGCTCGAGGACGAGTGTCGCCGCGAAGGCGAGGACGACGACGCGATGGAGGAGGGTGTCTTGTCGGGTCATTGGATTCACCTCGTCATCGCCTGCACGGTGAGGGAGCGTCCCTTCCAGTACAGGCCGTTCAATCGGTTGCTGATCTTGTCCAGGTTCTCGGGCAGCAGCTCCAGCTCGACGATCGCCGCGGGACGGCTGCCGTCGCCCTCGACCCGCTCGATGGCGCCCACGGTATCAGCCCCGTAGCGCCCCAGCAATGCGCGCACCTCGTCGTCGCTCGTGCCCGGCGCGACGTTGCCGATCCACAGCTTCATCGACTCCTCCTCATGCCTTTTCGGTTTCCTTCTCACGCACGCCCGGCGCGATGGCGAGCTCGGCTTCGGTGCCGGCCAGCACCTGCTCGAGCGTCGCGCCCGGCTGCAGCTCCATCAGCGTCGCGCGCCCGTCCGGAAACGCGATCACCGCGAGCTCGGTCACCACGAGGTCCACGGGCCGCGACGAAGTAAGGGGCAGCGTGCAGCGCTTCATGATCTTCGGCGAGCCCTTCGCCGTGTGCTGCATCGCCACGACCACGCGCTTGGCGCCGGACACGAGGTCCATGGCGCCGCCCATGCCGGGCACCATCTTGCCCGGGATCATCCAGTTGGCGAGGTGGCCGTGCTGGTCGACCTGCAGGCCGCCCAGCACCGTCATGTCCAGGTGCCCGCCGCGGATGAGCGCGAAGGACATGGCGCTGTCGAACGCGCACGCGCCCGGAAGCGCGGTGACCGGCCGGCCGCCCGCGTCGGTGAGGTGCCTTTGCACGAGGCCCGGCTCGGGCACCGGGCCCGTGCCGATCAGCCCGTTCTCGGACTGGAAGTAGACATGGATTCCCGGCGGCACGAAGTCGGCCACGTGGGTGGGCAGGCCGATGCCGAGGTTCACGAGCATCCCGTCGCGAAGCTCCGCGGCGATTCGTCTGGCGATGACATCCTGGTAGTCCATGGGGCTCACGCGGCGATGAGGTAGTCGACGAGGGGTGCCGGCGTCACGATGTTGTCCGGCGCGATGACGCCGACCGGGACGATGTTCTCCGCCTCGACGATCACGACGTCGGCCGCCATTGCCATGACCGGGTTGAAGTTGCGCGCGGTGAGCGTGTAGGCGAGGTTGCCGAAGTAGTCGGCGAGGAAGGCGCTCACCAGCGCGAAGTCGGCGCGCAATGGCTTCTCGAGGAGGTAGTGGCGGCCGTCCACCTCGACCACCTGCTTGCCTTCCTCGACGACGGTGCCCACGCCGGTGCGCGTGAGGATGCCGCCCAGGCCGCAGCCTCCGGCGCGGATGCGTTCGACCAGCGTGCCCTGCGGCACCAGGTCCACCTTGATGGTGCCCGCGAGCATGCGCTTCTGCGTTTCGGGATTGAGGCCGATGTGGCTCACGATGGTGTGCGCGACCAGCCCCGCGTCGATCAGCTTGCCGATGCCCTGGCCGGGGCGCGCGTTGTCGTTGCCGATCACGGTGAGGTTGCGCTTGCCCTGGCGGACGAGCTCGTCGATCAGCCCCTCGGGCGTGCCCACGGCCATGAAGCCCCCGATCATGAGCGTGGCCCCGTCGGGGATCATCTCGATGGCGTGCTGGTGGGTGGTGGTATGCATCGTGTTCCCTATTGCGACAGCCACGCGCCGTCCACCGGCAGGGCCGCGCCGCGGATCTGCGCGGCGTCGTCGGAGCAGAGGAATGCGGTGAGCGCGCCGATCTGGCCGGGTGTCGCGAACTCGCGCGAAGGCTGCTTCTCCCCCAGCAGGCGCGAGCGCGCGGCCTCGGGCGTGATCTTCTCGCGCGCGGCGAGGTCGTCGATCTGCTTCTGCACGAGCGGCGTGAGCACCCAGCCGGGGCAGATGGCGTTGCAGGTGATGCCGGTCGCGGCGGTCTCGAGCGCAACGACCTTGGTGAGCCCGATCACGCCGTGCTTGGCGGCGACGTAGGCGACCTTGTTCACCGAGGCGACGAGGCCGTGCACCGAGGCGATGTTCACGATGCGCCCCCAGCCCCGCTGCAGCATCTGGGGCAGCACCGCCGAGGTGGCGTGGAACGCGGCCGACAGGTTGATCGACAGGATCGCGTCCCAGCGCTCGGCGGGGAACTCGTGCACGGGCGCGGTGAACTGGATGCCTGCGTTGTTCACCAGCACGTCCACGCGGCCCAGCTCGCGCGTGGCCTGCTCGATCAGGCCGCGCACCTCGTCCGGCTTCGACATGTCGGCGCCGCTGTAATGGACGCGGATGCGGTGATCGTTGGCGATCTGGCGGCGCAGCGCCTCGATCTCGCCCGCGTCGCCGAAGCCGTTCAGCATGAGGTCCATTCCCTCGGCGGCGAGGGCATGCGCGATCCCCAGCCCGATGCCGCTCGTCGATCCGGTGACTACGGCCACGCCGCCTTCAGGCATTCGCGTTCTCCTTGCGCCGCGCCTGCGTGAGGCTGCGCGTGTGGCGGGCGATCACGCCTTCCTCGTCCGTCGGAACGCGCCACGCCTTCACGCGGCTCGCGGGAGTGGTGATGAGGCTCGCGGCCGCGTTGTTCGCCTCGGAGTCGAGCTCCACGCCCAGCCAGGCGGCGTCGCGGCAGACGCGCGCGCGGATGACCGATGCGTTCTCGCCGATGCCGCCGGTGAAAACGATGGCGTCGAGCCCGCCCAGCAGCGCGGCGAGCGCTCCCAGCTCGCGGCGAATGCGGTAGACGTACAGGTCGATGGCGAGCCGTGCGCGTGGCTCGCTCGAGGCGAGCAACGTGCGCATGTCCGCCGAGATGCCCGACACGCCGAGCAGCCCCGACTCCTTGTAGATGAGCTTCTCGATGGCGCCGGCGTCCATGCCGAGCGTTTGCATGCAGTAGAGCACCACGCCCGGGTCGAGGGCCCCGGTGCGCGTTCCCATCAGCAGCCCGTCCACCGCGGTGAAGCCCATGGTGGTCGCGATGCTGCGTCCCTCGAGAAGGGCGCACATGGAGGCGCCGTTGCCCAGGTGGAGCACGACGGCCCTGCCGCCGGCCGCCCTGGGATCGATGTCGGGAAGCCGCGAGGCGATGTACTCGTAGGAAAGGCCATGGAAGCCGAAGCGGCGCACGCCCGACTCGAACATGGCGTGGGGAAGGCCGAAGAGCTGCGCGATCTCCGGCTGCGTGCGGTGGAACGCCGTGTCGAAGCAGGCCACCTGCGGCACGTCGGGCGTGCGTTCGAGCAACAGGCGGATGGGGGCGAGGTTGTGGGGCTGGTGCAGCGGCGCGAGCGGCACGAATTCCTCGAGCGTGGCGAGCACCTTGGCGTCGACCACGACGGGGCTCGCATATTTCACGCCGCCGTGGACCACGCGGTGGCCGACGGCTTGCAGCCGGTCCCCGCCGAGCGACTTGCGCAGGAAAGCGATGATGCGGTCGAGCGCCGGTGCGTGCCCGCCGGACGCGGGCGCCTTCCACGCCTCGTCGACGAGGACCTTTCCGTCGGCGTCGCGCGCGGTGAGCCGGGGGTTCGTGAGGATCGCGTCGGCCAGGCCGCGCACGTCGGCCCTGAGGTCCGGCCCATGGTGCAGGGAGAACTTGATGCTCGAGGAGCCGGAGTTGAGGACCGCGATCGCTTCGCTCATGCAGTCGCCTTGCGTTTCTTCTTCGCGGGCGCGCGAAGCCGCGCCGCAGCCGGCGCAAGGACCGCCCGGATGCTCTCGAGCATCGCGAGCTGGCCCTGGGTAGGCGACACGCCGTGCGCGCGGCCTTCGTCGACCATGTGGTCGAGCAACGAGGCGAGGCGCTGGCGGTCCGCGGCCTTGGGCAGGAGCGAGCCCAGCGTCGCGAGCGAGCGGCCGGGCTCGAGATCGACGCAGAGCTCCTGCTCGCCGCGCACGCGTTTCCACTCTTCGGGGCGCGCCTTCGGCAGCAGCTCGTCGTACTTCTTCACGAGCTCGCGCTTCAGGTCCAGCCGCGCGAGCGGGATCGGCTCCCCGGTGCGCGCGAGCAACGCGCCGGCGCGCGCCACCGCCTCGAGGTAGCCGCCCTTGTCGATGGAGGCCAGCACGCGCTGCGCGAAGGGCTGGTCGCGCACCGGCACGGCCACGGGCTCGGAGCCCAGCGCGGCACCGTCCACGGCCAGCATGTTGCCGTACATCTGGAAGAAGGCCGCCTCGCTGGAGGCGTCGCGCACGTCGCGGTAGTAGTCGAGCGAGGCGCTCAGCATCTCGGAGAAGAAGCGCTCGACGCGATGCGAGGCCGCGTCGGGACCGAGCGGGCGGCGGTTCTGGCGCACGGCGGCGGCGGTGGGGCCCAGCGCGGCGAGCCAGGGATTGAGGTCCGACAGCACCCAGCGCTGCATGCGCAGCGGATGCAGCTCGCGCGCGAGCCGCGCCGCGTCTTCATGGGCCAGGCCCTGCGCGACCGGACGGCCGAAGATCTCGTAGGCACGCTGGTTGAACTCCGAGACCGTGGCCGCGGCGGTGAAGGCCTTCTCGTCCTCGCGCTTGAAGCGGTTGAGGCGCTTCATGACTTCCTCGAGGCGCTTCTCGACGAACGTCACGTCGTAGCCGCCACCCTTGCGCTCGTCGATCTGCATGCCGTAGAGGCCCGGCGGCAGCGCCTCGATGGAATCCATCACGGAGACGATCTGCGCATGCTCCTTCTTCGCGACCTTGCCGGACACGAAGATGCCCAGGTGGCCGATGTTCTCGTGCAGGAGGCCCACGATCACCTGGCCGTTCGCCTTGATCTCCTCGGTCGAGCCGTAGACGTCCGCCACCCAGTTGAACGCCTGCTGGGGCGGCGTGATGTTGTCGCCCATGGAGGCGAACAGCACGATCGGCACGCGGATCGAGCGCAGGTCGAAGAGGGCGCCCGCGCCGCCCTTGCCCCACACGCGGTTGCCCACGAAGAGGTTCTGGGTGATCCATTCGATCTCTTCGCGGTTCATCAGGAAGAAGCCGCCCCACCAGCGCTCGAACTCGAGGAAGCGCGGCGGTTCCGTGTCGATGTTGGTGTAGAGGTGGTAGTACTTGTCCCAGAACGTGTTGGCGGGATTCAGGTTCTCGAAGTTCTGCACCAGGTGCGCGCCGTCGAACTTGCCCGCGCCGAGGTCCGAGACAAAGGACGCGAGCCACGTGCCGCCGAGCAGCCCTCCCGCATAGCGCATCGGGTTGTCGCCTTCGCCCTCGCTCCATGCGCCGCCCCAATAGGACATCGGGGCGCCGTTGATCACGAGGGGGCCCGTCTCCTCCGGATCGGACGCGGCGAGCATCATCGCGGCCCAGCCGCCCTGGCAATTGCCGATGATGGCGGGCTTCGGGCTCTTCGGGTGCAGCTCGCGCACCTTGCGCACGAACTGCCGTTCCGCTTCGCACACGTCGAGCAAAGTCTGGCCGGGCTCGGGCTCCGGATAGAAGATCACGAAGTAGACGGGATGCCCCGCCTTGAGCGCCACGCCGACCTGCGAGTCGTCCTTGAAGCCGCCGATGCCCGGGCCGTGTCCCGCGCGCGGGTCGATGATCAGGTAGGGACGCAGCTTCGCGTCGATGCGCACGCCCTCGGGCGGCACGATGCGCACCAGCGCGTAGTTCGCCGGCCGCGCGAACGTGCGCGCATCCAGCACGGCCTCGTATTCGAAGTGCAGCACCGGGGGCGAGCCGGCGCGCACGCGCTCGACGTACTGGTTGCCGCGCTCGCGCATCGTGTCCCAGAAGAGGATCGAGCGCTGCGCGAGGTCGGTCCAATAGGCGGCGGCTTCGGTCCAGGCCGTGGCCGCGGTGGCGGCCCCGCCCATGCGCTCGAGCGCCGAGGAGGCGCGCCGCGCGAATCGTTCGGATGCGACCTGCGAGCGCTTGCGCAGCACGGTCGCGGACTTGGTCGAAAGCTCGGCCGCGCGCACCGCGCGGGCAAGCGGGTCGGGCGGCGCTTCGCGCGCCGTGGGGGGACGCATTGCAACCTCCTAACGCAGGCTCAGTTCAATTCCTTCGACTTCCAGAACTTGTTGCCGGCGAGGTTGCCTCCCACTTCCAGGCCGTTCTTCGTGTACTTGTAATAGTTGGCTTCGTTCGTGAACTGCTCGCCGCCCGCGGGGCCCGCGCCCTTGTTGGCGGCGCCCGCGGTCGCGGCCGCGCCACCGCTCGCCTCCCAGCCCTTGTCGACGAAATCGTCGAACGCCTTCTTCGACTTGAAGACGAGCAGGAGATCCTGCTGCGCGATGCCCACCTGCGGGCCCGCACTCGCCTGGGCCATGTTCATGTAGGTCACATGCTGGGTCGCGTTGTCGTGGGCGAGGCCGGAGCCGCCCGCGCCGCCCACCAGGAAGCTCATGCCGTAGGTGGTGAACACCGCGTAGCCGGGCGCCTTGGCGACGTCTTCCTTGAGCTTCGGGTTGGCCTTGTAGAACTTCTGGAGGGAGGCCGCCGTGGCCTTCTGGACCTCGGCCTGTTGGGCGGCCTTGTCGGCGGCGATCGCAGGAACCGCACCGAGGGTCAACGCGAGGCCCGATACCGCGAGCAGGGAGCGAATGTTCATGGCATTTCCGTCCTGTTGGGGGATATCCAATACGATGCGCCCGTGGGGCCCGCTTTCAAATGGCACCAAAGTGCCGCCGGCGGCTCAGGGCTCGCCTGCGCGGTCCCTGGCCGCCCATTGTGGGGCGGGAACGGTCACGCCCAGCCGCAGGGAGAGCAGCCGCAGGGCGACCACGACCACGATCCCGAGGGCGGAGGCCTCGGGATATTGCATGCCGTACTGGATCCCCGCGATGAGCACGATCGCCCCGGTGAACGAGGCGGTCGCGTAGAGGCCTCCAGGCCGGAAGAGGTCCGGGACCTCGTTCACGACCACGTCGCGCACCACCCCGCCCATGGTCCCGGTCACCACGCCCATCAGCGCCGCCACGATGAGCGGACGGCCCTGGTGCAGGGCGATGCCGGTCCCGGTCATCGTGAAGAGCGCGAGCCCGATGGCGTCGATCACCACCGACCGGCGGTGCATCTCGGAGGCGAGATGGAAGATGCGCGCGCTGTAGACGAACGGGATGCACAACGCGAGGATCACGACCAACAGCAGGTAATGCTCCATCCAGTAGAAAGGCCGGTTGTCCAGCAGCAGGTCGCGCACCGTCCCGCCGGCGAAGGCATTGATGCACGCGAGCGCGTAGGCGCCGATGATGTCCATGGACTTGTTCGCGGCGAGGATCATGCCCGCCACCGCGGCGGCGATCACCGCCGTCGTCTCGAAGAGGGTGAAGACGAGCGCGCCGCTCAGGTGCGGGAATTCGGGCACGCGGTCAGGCCATCAAGTGCACGATGACCGTGCCCCAGGTGGTGAGCAGGATGTGGCCGATCGCCACGGTTCCCGAATAGCCCAGCACGGCGACCGGGCTCTGCGAACGCTCCTGGACCGCGGCCATCCCGGCAGTCACCGTCTGCGCGCCGGCGATGCCGCCCAGCAGGAGCACCGGGTTCAAGCCCAGCAGGTAGCGCCCGAAGAAGAGGGCGACCAGCAGCGGCACCGTGGTGACCACCATGCCGCCGAAGAACAGCCCGATGCCCGCTTCCCGGATCGCCTGCATGAAGTGCGGCCCGGCGCCGATCCCCACCATCGCGCAGAAGCTCGCGAGGCCCAGTGCGCTCATCAGCGAGACGGCGCCCTCCGGGATGCGGCCGAAGAGAGGGCGGATCGAATGCAGGTAGCCGACCGCGAGGCCCGCGAGCAGCGTGCCCACGCTCGTGCCCAGCGCGATGCGCATCGCGCCGACGGGGATCACCACGAGGATGCCGATCAATGCGCCGGCGCAGATCGCGAGGCCGAGGGTCACGAAGTCCGTGGCCTCCGACGGCAGAACCGTGCGCCCGATGACTTTCTCGGCGCGCACGACCGCGGGCTCGGGGCCCGTCACCTGCAGCACGTCGCCGCGCTCGATCACCGTGTTGCGCGCCACCGGCAGCTTCTCGCCGCCGCGCCGGATCGTGCGCAGGAAGATGCCGCGCGCCTCGGGCAGGTTGACCGCCAGGTCGCCCAGCCTCTTCCCGATGACGGCCTCGCTCGCCACGAAGATGTCGTAGGTCGCGACGGGGATGTCGAGCAGCTCACGGTCCTCGACCTCCGCGGCGGCACGGTTACCGAGGATCGAGACGAGCGATTCGCGGCTTCCGGAGGCGACCACCACGTCCCCGGCCTGCAGCACGGTGCCGGGCTCGGGCGTCACGAGCGCGGCGCCGCGGCGAATGCGTTCGATGAAGAGCCGCGCGTCCAGGGCGACCTTCTCGGCCTCGGCGACGGTCTTGCCCACCGCCTGGCCGCCCTCGGGCAGGCGATACGCGCGCATCTCGAAGGGGCGCCAGGCCGAGGAGATGCCGGGGCGGTCGCGCTCGAAGCCCAGCGCGTCCTCGACCTCGCGCGCGTCGCGTTTCAGGTCCGCGCGCAGCAGCCAGGGGCCCACGTGGCTGCAGAAGAGGATCGTGCCGAGGGTGCCGAAGACGTAGCAGACGGCATCGGCCACCGCGATGTGGGCAACCAACCGGTCCTGCTCCTCGGGCGCGATGGCGAGCGAATGGATCGCCTCGGCCGCCGTGCCGATGGCGGGCGACTCCGTGAGTGCCCCCGACAGCAAGCCGGCGGCGAACCCGACATCGAGCCCGAGGAACTTCGCCACCGCGAACGCCGCGAGCAGCCCCACGACGCATTGGACGGTCGCGAGCACGGGCCAGCGCCACCCGCCGCCCTTCATCGCCGCGAAGAAGCTGGGGCCCACGGAGTATCCGATGCTGAAGAGGAAGAGCAGGAAGAGGAGCGACTTCGCCGTCGAGGAGACGGGAATCTCCACGAGGTAGCCCAGGGCGAGTCCCACGAGAAGCGATCCCGTGACGGGACCGAGGCCGAAGCCCTTGTACTTGATCGCCCCGACCCAGTAGCCAAGGCCCACGGACAGGAGCACCGCGAGCTCGGGGTACTTCTGCAGAACCTGCGCCAGCCAATGCATGGCGGGTGCCCCTTACTTCGACATGACCATCGCGACGTACCCGAACACGGTGAGCAGGATGCCAGAAACCGCATAGCCCACCGGGAAGCCGATCCATGGCACGGAGCTGCCGATCTCCTTGGCCGCCTCGCGCGCCGGGCCCGAGTGCGAGCGGGCGCCGGCCACGCCGCCCATCAGGATCGCCGGGTTGATCTTCATCAGGTGCAGGCCGATGGCCCAGCAGACGATCGGCGGGACCGTGCACGTGAAGAATCCCGCGACGAGGATCTTCGCGGCGAGCTCGCCCGAGAGCTGGGTGACGAGGCTCGCGCCGGCGTTGATGCCCACAATGGCGATGAAGACGACGAGCCCCAGGTCCTCGAGGATGTTGCGCGCGGCGTTCGGCGTGTTGCCGAAGAAGCGCAGCCGCGAGGCCGCCGACGAGACGATCACGCCGGAGACGAGCAGCCCCCCCGCGTTGCCGAGGCCCACCTTCGCGCCGGCGAGCGGGAAGGAGATCGTGCCGATGGCGAGGCCCAGGATCATGCCGATGGAGAGCGTCATCAGGTCCGTGGACGTGCTGGGACGCGCGATCCTGCCCAGCTTCGCCGCCAGCTTGTCGACGGCACTCTTGAAGCCGGCGACGAACAGCACGTCGAAACGCTGGATCCTGAGGTGCAGCCCCAGCGGGATCGGCACGCCGCCGCGCTCGATGTGGTGCAGCGCCACCTGGCCCATGAGGTCCGGCGTGCGCAGCGCGACGAGCTCCGTGCCTTCCACGTCCTTGTTGGTGACGAGGATCTCGGCGGCATCGAGCGGCACGGCGAGCGCCGCCGCGTCCGCGACCTCGGGCCCGATGAGCCCCATGTTGGAGGTGAGCTCCTCGATGCGGCCGCCCACCGTGACGATGTCGCCCTGCCGCAGGATGAGGTCGTCGCCGGCTCCCAGCCTGGAGTACGACGAGGCCGGCAGCGCGCCGCGGTCCTTGCGGACCTGCGCGGCGGGCGTGGTCTCGGATTCCCGCACGCGCGTGGTGCTGGGCACGCCGGCGGCGGCGAGCGCCATCGGCTCCTCCGCGAACGCGAACGCAGACCTTGCGGGAACCACCGGGCCGCACTTGGCGGGCGCGATGCGCAGCACGTTCAGGATCTTGTACTGGGGATACTTCTCGATGAACTGGTGCACCGTCCAGCCCGTGACCGCCTCGTTGGTGAGGCGGTAGGCGCGGACGCCGAGCGGGCGGAAGCCCGTGAGGCCGGCGTCATCGACGTTCGGCACGCCGAACTGCTCTTCGTACTTCCTCGCCTCGGCGCGCGCGTCGATGCCCCACCAGCGCGGCAGGTACTTGCAGATGAGGATGATGCCCACCGTGCCCCAGATGTAGGTGAGGCCATAGGACAACGCGATCATGCCGCTCACGTCCTCGAACTTCGCACCCGCGGGCAGCGGGAAGGCGCCTTGCTTCACGGCTTCTTCCGCCGAGCCGATGGCCGCGGACATGGTCATGGACCCGGCGAGGATGCCGCCCGCGGTGCCCGCGGGCAGCTCCCACATCTTCACGAAGGCCACGCACGCGAGCAACCCCAGCACCGAGCAGATGACCGCGAGGACGGTGAACTTGAGCCCGTCGCCCTTGAGGCTGTTCACGAAGGACGGCCCCACGCGAAGCCCCACGCCGTACATGAACAGGTAATAGAAGATCGACTTCGTGTAGTTGTCGATGCTCATCCGGATGCCCATCGTGGAGGCGGCGGCCGAGACGGCCGCGCCCACGACGATCGCCGAGGCCACCATGCCCAGGCCGTAGCCCTTGATGGTGACCTTGCCCAGCAATACCGCGCCCAGGACCACGGCGAACAGCAGCATGTACGAGTTCGCCGCGAGCCACTGGAGCAACGGTTGCACTAGTCGGCGCCTACGGGTTGCTTGGCGATGGGGCGCTCCGTGGCGGACACCTTGCCCTTCAACTGCGCGAGCGCCTCGGGCTTGAGGCACTCCAGGCCCATGGCGCCGTTGTAGCCATGGATCTCCTTCACGTCGAGCTTGCGCATGAACGTGATGGTGCTCTCCGTGATCACCTGGCCCGGCACCAGGATCGGGAAGCCGGGCGGGTACGGGATCACGAACTTCGCCGACACGACCTCGGGCCCGTTCTTGATGCGCTCGTCGAGCTCCTTGCTGTTGAGCTTGAGGTACTCGCATGCCGCCGGGTTGGCCGCGAGGTAGAACGCCGCGCGCATGTTGCCCTCGTTGGCGGCGCTCTTCGGGTTCTCGCGGAAGACGTCGTGGAAGCGCGAGAAGTCCGGCAGGTCCGGTACGTCGGTCACCAGCGACTTCACGCGCTCGTTGAAGATCGCCTTCTCCTTGTCGCCGCCCTCGGCCAGGCGCTTGTCGATGGCGCGCGACATGTCGGCGAGCGCCTTCATGAGGTGGGCCACGTCGCTGCGGGTGTTGTTGATGTTGATCTGCACCAGCACGCTGTTGCGCGAGGTCTTGTTGATCTGGATGTCGTACTCGTTGGCGAGCAGCGCCTTGAACTGCGAGCCGTCCATGGCGGCGTTGCCGCACAGCACGGTGACCCGGGTCGGATCCAGGAAGAACTCGTCGGTCTCGAGCGCGTTGAGCGTCTTGGCCATGTTCCAGCCCGGCAGGCCGTAGTCGGTCATGCCCGACTTGCGGTACTCGGCGGGGATCATCTCGGCCGGCGTGGCGGCCTTGAAGTACTTCGAGATGAGCGGGTGCGAGTTGATGTCATGCCGCAGCTCGATCGCGAGCTGGATCGCGCGCTGCACCAGCTCGTAGCCTTCCAGCTCCATCTGCCGGCGCGCGAGGTCGAGCGTGGCGATGATCTGCAGGTTGGGCGAGGTCGAGGTGTGGGTGAAGTAGGACTCCTTGAACATCGGCTCGACCTTGTGGAAGTCCTGGTCGGCCACCACGACGATGGAGCCTTGCCGCAGCGACGACATGGACTTGTGGACCGAGTCCGTCTCGTACACGCGCACCCGCACCTTGTCGGGGTCGGGCAGGAGCGGCGTGTCGAGCAGCGCCTTGTTCTTCGGGTCGATCTCGCCCACCTTGGCCCTGAACGCGTTGTAGTGCTCGCGGTAGGCGGGGTCCTTCATCATCTCGCGGATTCGCGCGGCCGCGCCCATGGCGGTGCGCCTGCGAAGGAAGGGCGAGAAGCGCGCGAAGCCGAACCAGGCCTCGTCCCACAGGAAGATCAAGTCCGGCTTGATGGCCAGGCACTCGAGCATCGTCTGCTTCACGTTGGCCACGTGGCCGTCGAACGTGCAGTTGGTGAGCACGATCATCTTGGCGCGGTCGAGCTTGCCCTCGGCCTTGAGCGCGAGGAGCGCCTGCTTGATGGGGCGGATCGCGAGGCTGCCGTACATCGAGTACTGCGTGAGCGGGAAGGCGTCGATGTAGTACGGTTGCGCGCCCGCGAGCACCAGGCCGTAGTGGTGCGACTTGTGGCAGTCGCGGTCGATCAGCACGATGTCGCCCGGGGAGAGCAGCGCCATGTGCACGATCTTGTTGGAGGTGGACGTGCCGTTGGTCACGAAGAACGAGCGGTCGCCGCCCAGGGCGCGCGCCGCCTTGTCCTGCGCCACCTTGATGTTGCCGGTGGGCTCGAGGAGGCTGTCCAGCCCGCCCGTGGTGGCCGACGATTCCGCGAGGAACAGGTTGGCGCCGTAGAACTCGCCCATGTCGCGGATCCAGTTGGACTTGAAGATCGACTTGCCGCGCGCCACCGGCAGCGCGTGGAACGTGCCGATCGGGCGCTGCGCGTATTTCTTCAGGTTGTCGAAGTAAGGCGTGGCGTAGCGGTCGGCGACGCCGTCGAGGATCGAGAGATGGATCTCGAGCATCTCCTCGACGCCGTAGAAGACGCGGCGCACGCACGCGGCCTCGTCGGAGCCGGCCAGCGCTCCCACGTCGCGGTCGGTGCAGAGGTACACGTCGAGCTCGGGGCGATAGGCGCGCAACGCGCGGGCGAGCACCGTGCCCAGGTCCCCGTCGACGCTGGGTTCCGCGTGCACCTGCGCGGT
>Ga0335084_10001012_pt1 | contig 25467 bp, 16 predicted proteins | sample Lox_Sample_44_FD_206721 | JGI IMG/M metagenome (GOLD analysis project Ga0335084, IMG submission 206721) | Soil microbial communities from Loxahatchee National Wildlife Refuge, Florida, United States - Lox_Sample_4.4 | ecosystem: Environmental > Terrestrial > Soil > Wetlands | place: USA... | reverse complement strand
TTCAGATGCCGCATGTCCGACCGCACCGTGACCTCCCGTACGCCTTCCCCGCGCAACCGCGCGACCGCCGCAACGATGCGGCGCAGGTCGTGCAACCCCACGGGGCTCATGCCAGGCGGTTGGCGAGAAGCTGCGACAGGGCGGTGTCGGGAATCCGCTCAGCCTGGATGAACAGGGACGACTTGGACGTAGCCTCCAGCGGGTAAGGGGTCCATACCGCCTGCCCCCGCGGTTGCTGCGACGCCATGCGAAATGCCAGCACCAGCTGCCAGGATGCGGTGGTCGCCGTGCGCTCCGCGACGGCATCCACGTGCCACACCTGGTCGCCGTGGGCGATGACCCTCCAAGGCACGTCCCACCTCACTGGGGTGTTGGCGCCCGAATATGTGTTCTAACCTAAAGTCCGGTCAATAGTTGGATGGACAGACCCCGCCTAAACCGACCATTCTGCGGGGTGGGCGGAAGCACCCAAGTTGCGGAGTGGGGCGACTTAAGGGGTCAGTCGCCCCGGGTGGCGAGGGCCTTGAAGCGCCGGGCCAACTCCCGGGTCACCGGGCCAGGCACCCCCGCCCCGATGGTCCGAGCGTCTACTTTGGTGACCCCGATGACCTCGGCGGCCGTGCCCGTGAGGAAGACCTCATCCGCGGTGTAGAGATCATACCGGTTCAGCGGCACTTCCTCTGTGACGTAGGTTGCCTCCCGTGCCAGCTCGAGCACGGCGTCGCGGGTCACGCCGCGCAGGATTCCCGCGTAGACGGGCGGCGTCTTGATCGTTCCGTTCGTCACGACGAAGATGTTCTCACCACTCGCCTCCGCCACGAACCCGGCGGGGTCGAGCATGATGATGTCGTCGACGCCCGCAGCGATGCCTTCCACCTTGGCGAGGATGTGAGCCAAGTAGTTGAGGGACTTCACACGCGGTGATACGCTCTCCCGATGATGAATCGGGGTCGCGGACGAGATGACGACCAGTCCCTTGTCGTAGCGGTCGGCTGGCCACAGCGCGATGTCGTCCACGATACAGATGATCGATGGCTTGGGGCACTTGCGGGGATCGAGCCCAAGGTCGCCGACACCGCGGGTAACGATCAACCGGATGTAGCAGTCCTGGAGCCCGCTCTTCGCGACCGCCTCCTCCATGAGGCGGCCCATCTCCTTGCGGGCCAGTGGGATCTCGAGCCACACCGCCTTTGCGGAGGCATAGAGGCGGTCGAGGTGTTTCTCGACGCGAAAGATGCGCCGGTTGTACACCCGAATCCCTTCGAACACGCCGTCGCCGTACAGCAAACCGTGATCGAACACCGAGACCTTGGCGTTCGCCTTGTCGTAGTACTGCCCGTCAATCCAGATCGTCGCTGACATAGTTTGGGAAAGATGGTGCCGCGACACGGTCTAAAAAAGGGGGACGGGGACGTGGGAACCCGTCCGCTTCGGGGTTGCTTGGGGAAATAGGGCCAACCAGGAGCCAAGAGTGTGGACCAAGAGGCGATTCGATGCCATTCTGCGGCAGCGCTGCCCTGTGTGCCTCGAAGGCCCGATGTTTTCGGGGCCGTTCAGGATGGCCGTTCGGTGCCCCAGGTGCGGTCATCAGTTCGAGCGGGAGACGGGGTTCTTCCAGGGCGCCATGTACGTCTCCTGGGCGCTCGGCGTGGGCACGTTCGCCGCGCTGGCGCTCGCGTCGAGTTGGCTTCTGGCCCCGCTGATCAGCCTGCCGCTGGCCTTGGCCGTCGCGCTCGGGGCCTATCTGCCCATCGTCCCGGTGATCTTTCGCTATTCGCGTGTGATCTGGGCCCACGTCAACATCGGGACGCGCGACACATCAGATGAACGGCCTGGCGAAGGGTAGGGCTCATTCGCGGGAGTCCGGGTTACGAAGGGGAGTGGGTTCGTTCGGGACGTTCGAGGAGGGACCATGACGTTTGAGCGTGCGTTCGCGTTGATCGGTGCAGCGGGAGTTTCCTTCTGTCTCAGCGCAAGTTTCCTTCCGGCGGCGAAAGCGTTCGTGCGGTGGCAGCTCGACAGGCAGGAGCGCAAGCGTGCGCTCGCGGGGATCTTGCGGGACAGCATGCAGGTCGTGGACGGACGAGCGGAGCGGTGAGGGACGTGACCCGGGCGGGGATCGAACCCGCGGCCTGCGGATTAAAAGTCCGCTGCTCTACCAACTGAGCTACCGGGTCGCAACCAGACCAAACTAGTTGCCCTGCCCGGCTTTGTGCTACGGCATCGACTGCGAACGAGATTGAGGTGAGCGGAGCGTGGCGCCCAGACGGCCGCCACGCTCTCGCTCAGGTGGGCTGCCCTCTACGTCTCCGGACGGATCAGAGTCGGTACCCGACGATGGTCGTCGGAGCGGTCCGCAGAAACAGCATCCCGGCGACATCATCCACGGCGTAGACCGGCTCGCGCTCCTTGCCCAGCAACACCCGCGAGCGCGCCTGCGCGTTGTCCTTGTCGATCTGGAGCAGGATGTTGCCGTTGCCATCGGGCGCCCGCGTCAGCATGAAGACCGATCCGGGCACCGTGAGCGAGGCCTTGAAGCGCTTCGTCGCGAGCGCCGCCGACTGGTGCGAGTACCCCGCGAGCTGGGCCCCGCCGGTGGTGTAGGCCGACGCGACCTGCCCGTAGATACGGCGCGCGGTCGTGTCGGTCGCCGTGCGCGACGCCTGGGCGAACGCGTCCCCGTACGACGACGCCGCGGCGCCGTACAGACCGGCGCGCACCGCGTCCAGACGGTGCAGCGCCCGTAACAGGCCGGGCAGCTGCGGCGCCGGATTGTACACCTGCTGCTTGACCTGTCCGTCGCGCCCGACCAACACGAGGTTCTGCGGCGAGATGAGGACGATCCCCGCGCTCCGCATCTCCATGTCCGTGGGGTCCTCGTCGCCCTGTAGCCTGATCTCAGCACTCAACGCCCGGAAGGTTCCGGCGTCGCGATCCACAGCGTAGAGGCGGTGGTCGCGGTTCGCGAACACGTACATCGTCCGCCCCTCGGCGGCATGGTGCAGGTAGTAGCGCTCGGCGTCGTAGCCCGATGCGCTCATCGGCTTGCCGCTCTCGATCGCATCCTTGAACTTGAGCTCACCCTTCGCGAGGTCGACGAAATTGACCTCGGCGTTCGTGACTGAGTCGGGGTGCGTCACATAGAGCAGGCCCGCCGGCGTCAACTCCGCATAGCTCAGCTGCCCCTTGATCTTCACGTCCTTCTTCAACCGCAGTGTCGCGGTCGCAACGTCCAACACGTTGACGAACGTCTTCGACTCGGCGTCCACCTCCAGAACAGCGGCGTCGCCCGTGATGATCGCGTCCGTCACGTTACCGCGCATGTGCACCGGCTTGGGCGCGATGGTCGTGCCGTCGGCGTAGCGGGCGACGTTGAGCCCCGTCTGCACGACGCCGTTCACCACCTTGCGGCTACCTGATAGCTCGCCCTCGGGCGCTCCCTCGGGGAGCATGATGATCCCTGCCGGGTGCTGCACGATGTCGCTGATCCACCCGTCGACCTTCGCGGGCTGCGCCCAGAGCGCCTGACCGTCAGTCAGGCGGTACGCCATGAGGCGGTCGTCGAAACTCACGTATATGCGGTCAGCCTGAGCAACCGACGGGTACAGCCGCACGTGCCGGGCGATGTTGCCCGTTTTCCCGGTCGCGAGCGTTGCCGACCAGCGGATGGCGCCGTTCCGGGCGTCAATCGCCCGGAGGCCGGTGAGGGTGTGGACGACGATCATGTCGGGGCCGGCCTGCAGGACTTCGAGCGCGGTGCCTTCGGATGCGGCGCGGACCAACCCCTGCATGAGGCCGCCCAAGCCCTTCTTCTTCGGCTCGGTTTGTTCGAACAGCGTCTCGTTCGTCCACCGCTGCTGGCCCGTGGCGAGATCGTACAGCGCCACCACCGGCGGACCGTTGGCGCGGCGGCCGTGGACGAGCAGTGTGCCGGTTTGCGGCAAGACGCGGCGCGTCACGACCTGCACGAGCGCCAGGCGCCGCGAGTCGAATACGGTCGAGCCCGTCACGGGGTCGAAGATCTCGAGCAGACCCGGTCGCGCCGCTTCCATCAGGAGCGACCCCTCGACGATGCGGACGCTGTCGGGTGGCAAGCCGCCGAGCTCCGTTTTGGTCCACGCGACCTGGCCGCGGTCCATGTCGACGCCGGCGAGAGCGGCGTCGGTCGAGACGAGCAGCCCACCCGCCGGCGTGACCTGCTGCCAGCGGATATCCCCGCGCATCTGGAGCGTCCACGCGGGAGTCGCACCGGGCGCCTGCGAATGGGCGGCTGCGGTCGAAATGAGAGCGACGAGCAGGCACAGCAGGAACGAACGACGGCCGAAGACGGCAATCATGACTTCCCCCTGAGTCAGTGGGCCCAGGGCGCGGGGCATATATCCCCCCACGAGGACGCGGAGCGCAAGAGCAACCCGTCAGGCGTGAGCTACGACACACTTGCCGGACCATACTCTGCATCTCGAAACATTTGTTGCAGTTCCGAGCCTCCCCTCTTATCCTGTGTCCATGGTGTCACGGTCGCGGCGCGCCCGCTTGCTTCTCGCCGGTCTCCTGGCCCTGCAGGTCGGGATGCCGGGCGCCGTCGCGTGGGCGGATGCGCGGCTCGACGCGACCAGCGCCTTGGCCGTCGCGCACTTCGAATCGCACACGACCGCATCGTGTGTGCACATCCATCCGGCGGACTGCGCCTTTCACCGCTTTCTGTCCGCTCCCCTCGCGCCAGGCAGGCCCCTCGCGGTCAGCCTTCGCGTAGGTGCACCTCGCGCCGTTTGGTATGTCTCCCGTGATGTCGGCTTCACCGCTCCGCAGGAACGCCTCCCCGACTCTCGCGCTCCACCGCAGCTCTCGTAACCCGGTCTGACCCGCGCCACGGCGCGGCCCTTGGCACGGAACGAACCCCGGGACCCCGGGGCGCGCCGTGCAATGACCGCTTGTACGGGAGGCTAGTTCCATGCGCAGCATTCCATTTCCATACCTGGCGCGAGCCCTGGTATTTCTCGCGCTCGTTGCCGCACCTCGCACCGCTCACTCGACCCCCGCGCCCAAGGTGTCAGGCCGCGTCGCGGCCGTCGGCGGAGCACCCGCCGCCATCCCGGCCACCGGCGTCGGGGACATCAGCGGTGCCGTGACCGACAGCGTCACCGGGAAGCCGTTGCCGGGCGGCGAGGTGCGAATCGTCCAACGTGGGAACGTGGTCGCGACGACGACCACCGACGCGTTCGGCGAGTTCATCGTACACAACCTCGCGGCGGGCTCCTACACCGTCGAAGTCCGCTACCTGGGCTATCGCGTTGCGTCGCGCGAGGTCAACCTGACCGGAGCAGCCGCGCAACAAGCGCTCGCCTTCCAAATGGCGCCCATCCCCGTCAACCTCGAGGCGGTGCAGGTCCGGGCGGAGGTGCCGCTCGCCGTGGACACAAGGACCGGAAATCAGGTGTTCAAGCAGAACGACTACCACGGCGCACCCAGCAGCACCGCGTCGCAGATCCTGCAGCAGTCCATCGCGGGGGCGGCGCGGGCGCCGACGGGCGAGGTCCACATTCGGGGCCAGCACGCCGAGTACACCTACTACGTCGACGGCATCCCGGTCCAATCGGGAATCTCGGGCAGCCTGAACGAGTTGTTCGACCCCGAGGTCGTGAATCAGATCGTCTTTCAGACGGGCGGGTGGGACCCTGAGTTCGGGAACAAAAACGCGGCGATCGTCAACGTCACCACGCGCATCCCCGCCGGCGGATTCCATGCCGACCTCGGGGCGTATGGCGGGTCATTCACCACGAACGGCCAGTCGCTCAACCTGAGTACCAACGCCGGTAAGTGGGGGTTCTTCGCGTCGGGCACCCGGAAAGTCACGGATATGCGTCAGGAGCCCGTCGCCTTCGACACCGTCACCAATGAGCCCTTCAACTACCACAACGACGGTGAGGACCTGTTCGGGTTCGGCAAGATCGAGTATGTCCCGTCCGCACACGACGTCGTGAACCTCGACGTGAACTGGTCGCGTACGCATTTCGCCGTGCCCTTCGACTCGTCGCAGGGGATCACCGACGCTCATCAACAGGATGTAAACGGTTTCGTCAATCTCGGGTGGCGGCACCGCTTCGCCGTCGAGCAGGGAGAGGGAGGGCGCGCGTCGGAGCTGTTTGCCGGCGGCTTCTATCGGAACGGCAGCTTGACCTACACACCCGGCGTCGCGGACGAGCCGTCATTCGTCTTCTATCCCGACACGACGACAGCTTACAACCTCAGCGAGGACAGGAATTTCAACTCGGTGGGCGCAAAGCTTGATTACCTGTTCCGCCCGCACCACGGTCTCGAGTTCAAGCTCGGCGCTCAGGGGTCAATCACGCGTGGGCACGAGGATTTCGAGACGGTCGATTCGGCTGGCAACCCGGGCCCCGCCTCCAACTCGGACCTGAATGGCAGCGACGTCGGCGCCTACGCGCAGGTAGCCATCTCCCCCTCGGACCGGTGGGAGCTCCGGACCGGGCTCCGCTTCGACAATCACAACGCGCCGTTCGCGGGCAACCAGAACCAGCTGAGCCCGCGAGTGAAGCTCAGTTTCCTGGCGGATCCGGCCAACACGTTCTGGGTATACTACGGGCGCCTCTTTATTCCGACGAATGTGGAGGACTTACGAGCGATCACGAGCGTCGCCCAGGGCGACACCGTGGCCGAGCCGACGCTGCCCGAGCGGGATGACTTTTTCGAAGTAGGCTACGTCCACCGCTTCTCGTTCGGCGTCGTGACGAAGCTCTCCGGCTACTACAAGGTCAGCAAGCCAGGGATTGACGACAACACGGTTCCTGGGTCGTCGATCGTGACCTCGGTGAACATCGAGGAGGTTCACACCACGGGGATCGAGGCGGTTGTGGAGGTGCGGACGCGAGGCCCCTTCTCGGGCTACCTGAACTTCGCGTTGAACCACGCCTACGGCTCCGGGGCGATCACAGGGGGATTCTTCCCAACGGCGCCGCCGGCCGGCGATTTCGACCTCGATCACGACCAGCGGATCTCGGTGGCGGGGAATGCGATCTACGCACACCACGGCTGGTATCTGTCGGCGACCGGGATCTATGGGACGGGCCTCACGAACGGCAACGAAGACGCCACCTTCGGCACCCGCCTGCTGGACTTCAATGCGGATGGGCACGTGGCCCCGAACTTCATTCTCAACGCCAGCGTGGGCTACACGTGGGTGGTCGGGAGCACCGCCATTCGGCCGCAGCTCTACGTGGACAACCTGCTCGACAACCACTACTTGCTAAAAGGGGCCTTCTTCAGTGGAGCGTCGGTTGGCCGGCCGCGTTCGGTCCAATTTCGCGTGAGCATGGGGGTCTAGAGATGCTTCTCGACCTGTCGCGGCGTTCATCGCCCGCGTAACGTGGGCGTACTGAGCGCCGCGGTACGGCTTGCGGCAGGCCTCGGCGTGGTCGCCGGAGTCGGCGCGGCGCAGAGCACGGGTGACAGCGCCGAGGCCCCGCCTGCCAGTCTCATCGAGCTACTCGAGGAGACGCCCGGCATTCGTGTGGAGACCACATCCCCGGGGCTCGGCTCGGTGGGGATTCGCATTCAAGGTCTCCCGGGCGAATACACCGAGGTACTCGTCGACGGACTCCCGCTGCTCGGCGTCCAATCCGGAGGGTTGGGGTTCGCGCAGGTGTCGGCGCTCGACATCGAGCGCGTGGAGGTGGTCAAGGGTCCGGCGACGGCCTTGTACGGACCGTCCTCGTTGGGCGGGATCGTGAATCTCATTTCCCGTCCGCCCGGCGGTGCACCGGAGGTCGTGCTCAATCAGACCTCCCAGGACGGCACCGATCTCATGGCCTGGTTGTCTCAGGGTCTCGGAGACCGCTGGGGTCTCACGGTCCTCGGCGGCGCGCACCGGCAGGGCGCGCAGGATGTCAACAACGACGCCTGGGCCGACGTGCCGGGCTTCCAGCGCATCGAGCTACGACCTCGGCTCTTCTGGAAGACTCCGCGCGGCGCCTCGCTCGTCGCGACCCTGGGCGGGATGTCCGAAGAGCGCGCGGGTGGGACCCTGCCGGGAATGATCCTGGCCGACGGACAGTCCTTCGCCACGTCCGCGAACACCAACCGTGCGGATGTGGGACTGGTCGGCGTGTTTCCGGTAGCCGGTGCCGACACATTCACCGTGCGGGGATCGGCGGCCGGCGCGTGGGAGCGGGAAACATTCGGACCGACCACCCAGCGCTACGTGCAGCACGGGGAGTACCACACGGCCTTCACTCAGGCCACGCTGACTGTCCCCGGCTCCAAAGTCACATGGGTCGTCGGGGCGGCGTACGAGCAGAATGCGTTTCATTCCCCCGACCTGGCGGGGTTCGAATACACGTACAACACACCGTCCCTGCTGGCGCAGGCGACCGTGGCCCTCGGCTCGAGGTTCAGTGTGATGGCGAACGGCCGCTGTGACTGGCAGAGCGAATACGGCACCACGTGCAGCCCGCGCGGGACTGCGTTGTTCCGCGGGCCGGGACGGTGGGAGGTCTGGCTATCTGGCGCGACCGGATTCTTCGCACCGACCCCGTTTCTCGACGAGACCGAGGGGATCCCCCTCGCTCGACTCGTTCCGTTCACGACGCGGGTCATCACGATTTGCAGCGCCGGCCTCTGCTCGAGCGACTCGGGGGGCGTGCGCACCACGGCGCCCTTCTCGATTGCGGCACAACGGGCCCGCTACGGCTCGCTCGATTTCGCGCGACGCGTGAAAGGGCTCGAGCTTGGGGCAACGTTCTTCACGGCCAGTGTCGACCACCCCCTCATCCTCTCGGAGCTGAACCCGTTCGACGAGCGCCCACAACTGGTCAACGCCTCCGGCCCGCTTCGCACCGCAGGCGCGGAGCTCGCCGTAGTCTATGCTCCGCGGACCATACGGATTGCGGCAGACTACACCTACCTCCACTCGACGCTGATTTCCGCAGCGACGGCCAGCCGCGTTGAGGCACCACTCACCCCCCGGCACAGCGGGGCGCTCGATGTCGGGTGGAGGGAAGCCTCCCGCAGGACACGCCTGGGGCTTCACATCGCCTATACTGGTCGGCAAGCCGTCTTCGACGACCCCTACCGCACCGCGACCCCGTCTTACGCGACCGTCGCGTTCCGCGCCTCGCGCCGCATCGGCGTCATCGACTTGTACCTGAACGGCGAGAACCTCGGCAACGTGCGACAGACGCAGTACGACCCCCTGCTCATGCATGCGCCGAGCGCGGAGCTGCAGTGGACCACTGAGGTGTGGGCTCCGCTGGAGGGGCGCGTGCTCAACGCCGGCGTGCGGGTCGCGTTCTAAGCTCCGAGGGCCACTCCTGAAATGAAACGAGGCGGCACAAGGCCGCCTCGCTCCTCTCAGGCAATTCTCCTGCAACTTCCACCGGGGATTACGACCGGCATCCGACAATGGTCGCCGGAGCGGTCTGCAGGGGCACTATCCCTGCAACATCTTCTACCGCGCAGTCCGGCTCACGTTCCCCCCGGCCGCGCAACGGCTCGACTCGCGTCCCTGGTCCTGCCAAGGTGCAGCTCTATGAGCACTTAGGCGAGGGAAACACCGCCATTTTCACGATGCCCACCAGCTGCACGCCCACAAGCAGCACCAAGAGGAACCACGTGAGCCGTCGCGAACGGGCCCGCGAATCCAGCGAACGGCGGTAGACGCTCCAGCCGACAAAGACGACCAGCGTCTCCACTAGCAGGTCCAGGGCCGGATAGTCGTACAGCGACAGGCCGATCATCGGGCCCCCGGGCCATGTGGGCTTGTAGCCGGTGAGATAGTCGGCGAGGGCGTGCGAGACGACGGTGGCCGCAATGACAGCCGTAGCCCCGCGACTGCGGGTCCACCCGAACGCTGCCAGCCCGAACAGAGTGGCGAGCACCAGAACGGCGGGGATGGAGTGCGACACCATCGCGGACGCGTCGGGGGCGGTTACGCACCCGACGACCTGCACCCAATCGCACGCCTGCGTCGCGACGACCAGGAGCCAGAGCGGTGCGTCGCGCCGCAGGCCGCGGGCGCCGAGGGCGATCCCCAGATGACCGGCGTACACCTATGGGCTGGGCGGACCGCGCCGGAGCCGGCGATCGATCACGACCGTCAGCACGGCGGGCACGAGGAGCGCGACGACGAGGAGGTACGGGTACATTGCGAGCGCTGCATTATACCCAGTTGCGCCGAGGTCGCTCATGCAAAACCCCGACATCGCCCGTGCCTTCGACGAGGTCGCCGACCTCCTCGAGATCAAGGACGAGAACCCGTTTCGTATCCGCGCCTACCGTAATGCGGCGCGCGCCATCCGCGACTTCCCCGACCCCGCGGCGGATTGGGTGCGCGCCGGGCGTGACCTGACCGAGATCCCGGGAATCGGCGAGGACCTGGCCGAGAAGATCGCGGCCCTCGTGCGGACCGGCGAGCTGCCGCTGCGCAAACAACTCCTGGCCAAGCTGCCCGCCGGCCTCCTCGATCTGCTGCGCATCCCGGGACTCGGCCCCAAGCGGGTCAAGCTGCTCTACTCGAAACTCAAGATCAAAACGGCCGCCGATCTCGAGAAAGCGCTCGACGCCGGGAAGGTGACGAAGCTCAAGGGGTTCGGCCCCAAGATGGAGGAGAAGCTGCGCGCGGGACTCGGCCTAGCGCAGGTCACCGAGCGCCGGTTGCTCCTCAACGAGGCGGAGATTCAGGCGGACGCCGTGGTCAACTATCTCAAGGCAGGCGGTGGTATCCGCGAGATCGCGGTCGCCGGCAGCTACCGGCGCCGCCGGGAAACGATCGGCGATCTCGACATCCTCGCCACGGCGACGAGCAGCGCGAAGGTGATGCAACGCTTCACCGCGTATCCCGATGTCGCCGAGATCGTCTCCAAGGGCGAGACACGCTCGACGGTGAAGCTCGCGGGCGGGTTGCAGGTGGACCTGCGAGCGGTCGAGCCCGCCTCGTACGGCGCCGCCCTCCAGTACTTCACCGGCTCCAAGGCCCACAACGTCGAGCTGCGCAAGATCGCGCAGGACCAGGGCTACAAGCTGAATGAGTACGGTCTCTTCAAGGGCGCGCGCCGCGTGGCGGGCAAGACCGAGGAGGAGATCTACGCCAAGCTCGGGCTGGACTGGATTCCGCCGGAGCTGAGGGAAGAGCGCGGCGAAATCGCCCTCGCGCGCGAGCATCGGTTGCCGAAGCTCGTAGCCGTGGACGACATGCGCGGCGACCTGCAGATGCACACGAACACGACCGACGGCAAGGGCACGATCGACGAGATGGCGCAGGCGGCGCAGGCCCGCGGGTACGAGTACATCGCGATCACGGATCACTCGAAGCGCGTCATGATGGCCCATGGGCTCGACGCCGCCGGCCTGCGCGCGCAGTGGAAGGTGATCGACGCGTGGAACGCCGCCGCGCGCGGCTTCACGATCCTGAAGAGCGTGGAGATGGATATCCTCGAGTCGGGCGAGCTCGACCTGCCCGACGACGTGCTCGCCGAGGCCGACTACGTGGTGGCCACGATTCACTACGGCATCACGCAACCGGAGAAAGAGATCACGCGCCGGATGCTGGGCGCGGTGCGGCACCGCTGGGTGGACGCGATCGGGCATCCGACGGGCCGGATTCTCGGCAAGCGCGAGCCCTATCCCCTCGACTTCGACGCGGTGGCCCGCGCGGCCGCGGCGGAGGGGTGCTTGCTCGAGCTGAACGGCCACCCGGACCGCATGGACCTGCCCGACACGCTGGCCGCGGCCGCGAAACAGCTCGGCGCGCGGTTCGTGCTGTCCACCGACAGCCATCAGCCAGGCAATCTCGCGTTCATGAAGTACGCCGTGGATCTGGCGCGAAGAGCCGGACTCGAGGCGGGGGACATCCTCAACACCAGGCCGCTGGCGGATTTTCGAAAGGGCCTGAAGCGGGCCCGCTAGGCGCTCCCCGTCTTTCGCTCGCGCTTCGCCGCCGCTCCCTGCCGGGGGGCCGGCTTCAAGCGCTGAAATCGGTAGCCGGCGCTGCGGACGGTCTCGATGCAGAGCCCTGCGTCGCCGAGCTTGTGGCGCAGCCGCTGGAGATGCATGTCCACCGTTCGCGTCGTCACATCTGATGGCGCCCCCCACACCGTTTCGAGCAGCTCCGCGCGGCTCTGCACGCGTCCTTCGCGCTGCATGAGCGTCCGGAGCAGCTTGAACTCGGTGGCCGTGAGCTTCACATCGTTGCCATGCACCAGCACCCGATGGGCGGTGCGATCGAGCACAATCGGTCCGACCGACAGCCGGCCCCCCGAGGAGACGCTGTGGGATACGAGCCGGCGGGTGATCGCGCGCACGCGGAGGACCAGCTCTTCGGCCGAGCAGGGCTTGGAGAGACAGTCATCCGCCCCGAGCGAAAGGCCTTTGATGCGGTCGGGCTCCCGGTCGCGCTCGACCAGAAACAGCACACCGACCTCTCTCGTCTCTTCGCGCACTCGCAGCTGGGCAAGCACTTCGAAGCCGGAGAGTCCGACGAGGGCCGCGTCGAGCACGATGAGCGTGGGCCGCTCCTCGCGCGCGGTCTCGATCGCGTCGAGTCCATTGACGACAGTGCTGACCCGATAGCCGGCGCGCGCGAGATGATACGCGACCGCCGCGTTCAGATCCGCCTCACTCCCGGCGACGAGGACGCGGTGTGTACTTCCGCCGTTCCCGTGGGCGGCGGATTCACTCGTCTCGCGCATGGACCCGATTCCCATTGACGTGTCGCTGAATGTGACGTTCCCCCGTCACCGTTCGGTCACGCGTTCGTCACGGACTCTACAGCCCTTCTTGTGCGGTTCTTGCTGGGGTCGCGGTTACACGATTGTTGACCGCTACGGGCTGGGCCGTGACATGTGAGGTCTAGCGTCTCCCGGTGCCTCGGGGATGGGCAGGCTCTAAGGGGTGCGGCGCGGGTGTCGCCGCTGTGGCCGCGCTGGCGGCGCTGGGTGCCGCCTGCGACGCCGTGCTCCCCGCACCAATCGCGAACGGGGACATCCCCCTGCCCGGGCAGGCCTCGCTGCACTACACGGTCGTGGGCGCCGCGGCCGACACGATCATCGTGCTGCATGGCGGCCCAGGTCTCAACTCCCGATATCTGCGCGCCGCGTTTGATCCGCTCGCCGCCCGTCACACGCTGATCTACTACGACCAGCGCGGGCGCGGCCGCTCCGAGACCGGGCCCGACACGACCATGTACACGGCGGCTCAGGACGTCGAGGATCTCGACTCTTTGCGGCGGGCCTTCCGGCTGCAGCGGGTAACGCTCGTGGGCCATCACTGGGGCGCCGTGCTCGCCGCGCTGTATGCCAAGCGGTATCCCGACCACGTGGCCCGGCTGCTGCTCGTGAGCCCGACCTACCCGAGCGCGACCTATGTGTACTGGGCGTCCTCGCTGCCGCACGACGGCCGCGCGATAGAAGCATATGGTCGTGCCCTCGCGGCGCACGCCGACTCCCTCGATCCCGCAAGCTTCTGTGAGCACTTCTGGGGCTTCATGTTCGCGCCGAGGGAGCTGACCGACCCGGCGCTCGTCCACCGGTTGGCCGGTGAGATGTGCGATGCGCCACCGCTCGCACTGCGGCACAGCTGGGCCATCCATCGATACGTTCGCGGCTCGATACGCGGGTTCAACCTGCGCGACACGCTACGCGCCGTGGCCGCGCCCACGTTGATCGTCCACGGCATGACAGACACGGCAACGGCGGCGAGCGCCCAAGCGTGGGCCGAGTGGATTCCCGGTGCGAAGGAAGTCGTGCTGTCTGAACCGGGACCGTTTCCCTGGCTCGACCATCGAGAGCGGTTCGATGCCGTGGTCCGGACCTTCCTCGAAGGGGGATTGTGATGCGCGTGATGGGAGGAGCAGGCGTGTTGCTCGCCTGTGCCGCGACCCTCGCCGCACAAGGTACGCCGCAGGGGCGCATCTCCGGCCAGGTGGTCGATCACGACAACGGGCGTCCGCTCGCCTCGGTGCAAGTGTCGGTGATCGGCCAGGCGGTGGTGGAGACCGACATGGACGGCCATTTCCGCACGCCGCCGATCCCGATCGGCCGCTACAACGTGCGCACCGCCCTGATCGGATACCGCGCGGCGCAGGTGGACAGCGTGCTCGTGGAGGACGGGCGTTCCACCGACGTCAATTTCGCGCTCACCGCCCTGCCTCTCGAGCTGAGCGCCATTGTGGTCGACGCAGCGCCTCCGCCGCCCAAGCCGGCGACCGACGTCGGTCTCCTGAGCGCCCAGCAGGCGGCGCCCGCCGTTTCCGATGGGCTCAGCTCGCAGACCATCGCGCGCGCGCCCGATGCCAATGCGGGCGAGGCCGTGCGGCGAGTCGCCGGGATCACCATGGTCGACAACAAGTTCCTGGTGTGCCGCGGGCTCGGCGAACGGTACAGCAATGCGTTGCTCAACGGTGCCGTCATGCCCAATCCCGTGGTCGAGAAGAAAGTCGCGCCGCTCGATCTGTTCCCCTCGGGCTTGATCGGCTCGGTGATCGCCCAGAAGACGGCCACGCCGGACATTCCCGGCGATTTCGCCGGCTGCTCGGTGAACCTCGTTACGAAGGACTTCCCCGACACTCGCATCCTCGAATTCCTCGTGGGCACGCGGGGGTCCCAGGACGCCACCTTTCACGTGGTGCCGCTTGCGCCGACCAGCGGCACCGACTTCCTGGGAATCGACGACGGCCGTCGCGACGGCCCCGCGATTCCGTACGCGAACCTTCCCGTGGCGGAGCAGAAGCCGATCCTGCAGGGGTTCCCGGACGTCGTCTGGAATCCCGCGGCGCGGCACATCGGTCCGGGCGAGGACTTTGCCGGCACCTTCGGAGACCAATGGCCGATGGGGTCGAGTACGCTCGGGACCGTGGCGTCGGTCACGTATCGTCACACCCTGGCATTCACACCCGATCGGCTCACCAACATCTACTACTTCGGTCAGCAAGGGGATGAGAAAGTCGATTGGGGCGGCGTCGGGAACCTGATTCTGCGACTCGGCGGGCGCAACAAGTTCGGCTGGAAGAACCTCTACACCCGCTCGGCGGACCAGAGCACCATTTCGGCCCAGGGCACCGAAGGCGTGACCTACAAGGTCGGTTACCAGGTGAACTGGGTCGAGCGGTACCTGTGGCAGACCCAGCTCACGGGCGAACACAGTCTTTTTTCCGGATCGAACCTCGCGTGGAACGCGACCTACGGACGCGGACGCATTCACGTGCCGGACAACCACTATGCCGAGTACACGACCGCGCTCGAGCCTGGCGCCGAGACACAGGTGGGGGGCATCCGGCAGGTGAGCTCGCTCGAGGATCTCACCCGCAGCGGGCAACTCGATTGGTCCTTCCCGATCTCGCTGCGTCGCCCGGGCGACGCGCTCCTCAAGGTCGGCGGCGGCTATCGTGCGAAGCACCGCGACTACGACGGGCGTGGCATGACCATCTACCGGGACGGCAATACTGCCCCCGCGAGCGGCATGGACGGCGTGATCGAAACCCTCCCGCCCGAGCAGGTCTTCGCCGACGAGAATATGGGCAGCTACTTCTCCTACATCGCCTACGGCACACCGAACGACCCGTTCATCGCCGATGACAACGTGGGCGCCGCATACGGAATGCTCGACGTGCCGGTTCTCTCCCGTGTGCGACTGGTCGGCGGCTTACGCGTCGAGCAGTGGAATTTGCAACTGAAGCCGGGGGGCAATAACCCAAAGGGTGACTACCTCACGAAGGGCACCGTCTACACGCGGGATCATCTGGATCCGCTCTGGTCGGCCAACCTCACCATCATGTTCTCGGAGCGGATGAACCTCCGGCTGGCGGCGTACCGCACCCTGGCGCGACCGGACACCCGTGAGGTCGCGCCGGGCCAGTACACCTCCTTGCTGGGCTTCGGCAACTGCACCCAACAGGGGGACACGACGCTCGATCGCAGCCTGATCACGAACGGAGACGTGCGGTGGGAGTTGTATCCCCGGCCGGGTGAGATCGTCGCGGTGAGCGGCTTCTACAAGCATTTCAAGGACCCGATCGTGGAGTTGCGCAGCGTCGGGGGGTTCAACAGCGTCAACAGCGTCTGCACCGTGAAGAACGAGCAGAGCGCAGAAGACCTGGGGGTCGAGGTCGATCTGCGCAAGCTCCTGGGTGGTTTTGCCGTGGGCACGAACCTCACGTTCGTCAAATCGTCGATCCAGTTCCATCCGGAAGACGGGCTCGAGGCCCGGCAATTCATCGGCCAGTCACCGTTCGTGGCGAACGCTTACGTGGCGTACGAGCCCCCACAGACCGCGCTCAACATCTCCGTGCTCTTCAACTACTTCGGAGAGCGGATCAAGCTCTATTCCAACAAGACGAGTCCCGGCGCTGCCCCTTACGCCAACCCCAACTGGGTCGAGCAGGGTCGCGCGACACTCGACGCCAAGCTGCGCTGGATGTTCAGCCATCAGCTCAAGCTCTCGTTCACGGCGACGAACCTGACGAACGCGCCGGTCATCATCGCCGAAGATTCGGGCGACCTTCGCACCGTCGAGCGCTACAACCCCGGGACCACTCTCGCGCTCTCGCTGACGTATGCGTTCTAGCGTCTGGCTCGCCGTCTGGGCGGGCGCCGCCATCGCGCTCGGGTCCTGCTCCGACTCCTTCGAGCCGGAGGGATCGGTGGCTCCGCCCGACTCCGTTGTCGCGGCACCCCTGGGCATGCGCTCCGTGCGTCTCACGTGGTTCCCGAGCACCAGCACGGCCGGGTACGTCATCCAGCGCCGCGCGAACCTGACGGGCCCGTTCGCAACGATCAAGCAGCTCGCCTCGGCATCCGTGCGCCAATTCGTGGACGATTCGCTCACCCCGGAAACGACCTACGGCTACCGCGTGCTGGCGTTGTCGAACAAGGGCGTCGAATCGACGCCCAGTCTGGTGGCGGGAGCCCGGACGGCGCCCTGGCCGGGGATCGTCGCGTCGGTGGCCACTAACCCGCTCCAGCTGGGACCGCCGAGCGGGTACGAGGTCACGGTCGCGAGGAACGGCGACACGCTCCAGGCGGCGCTCGCTGCCCTCGATGAACACCGCTTCGGTCCGTTGCCGCCCGGGCCATATGCCGTGCACCTCACAGGCCTCGAGTCGAACTGCACGCTATCCGGTGGCCCCGACCGCACGGTTACCGTGACGGACCAGGGGCTCGAGACCCTGCAACGTGCAACCTACAACGTGGACTGCCGCGACCCGAACCGGGGCAGCCTCACCGTGAACGTGGCGACCACGGGCGATAGCCTCGACGCCGATGGATACACGCTGACACTGAGCGGCGTTGCGGACGACGCCACGCTCCCGGATTCCCAGCGCGCGGTCTTCCAACAGGACAACCTCGCGTCGCAGGCGCTGGCGCAGCGTCAGTACGCCTCGCTGCGCCCCGGCAACTACACGGCCGACCTCACGGGCGTCGCGGGGAACTGCACGGTACAGGGAGGGACGTCACAGAGCTTCCATCTCGCCGCGCTCGAGGACGTGTCTCGATCGTTCAGTGTGACGTGTCCGGCCGCCGAAGATCCCACGCGGCCGCTGGTGTGGCGCAGCGCGTGGTCCGCCGCGACGGCGCCTGCCGGCGCCCAGGTTTCCCTCGCGGTGAGCCTCGACCTGTCGCGCAAGCCGGGCCAGCACGTGAACGCCGTCCAGGCCGCGTTGCGCTACGATGCGACCGTCGTTCGCTTCGACAGCGTGCGCCAGGCCCTCCCGTGGCAGGTGACGGCGAATCCCGCAACCGCCTCGGTCGGGTGGCTCGCCTTCGTCACCGGGTCGGGCCCGACCGACTCCACCACGTTTGCTCGATTCTACTTCACAGTGCTTGGCACGACCGGTAGCCGGACAACGATCGCCACGTCTTTCGCCGTGCTTGCGGACGCCCTGACCGGCGACGACCTGATCCCGCTCACGCGCAAGAGCGAGGGAACGTTCACGGTGGCGGCGGGCTCCGTTAACCAAGCGCCCGTCGCGCGACCCGGCGGACCGTACGGAGGCACGGTGGGCTCACCGATCAGCTTCAGCGGCGGGACGTCGTGGGATCCCGATGGGTCCATCACCGCGTACCAGTGGAATTTCGGCGACGGCGCGACTGCGACGGGCATGACGCCCTCTCATAGCTACGCCGCGGCCAACAACTACACCGTCACCCTCACCGTGACCGACAACGGCGGGGCCACCGGGACGGCCACCACCACCGCTAACGTCACGACGGGTGGCGGTGGCAATCAGGCACCGATGGCAGTGCCGAACGGGCCGTACAGCGGCACGGCTGGTTCGGCCGTGGCATTCGATGCGACGGGCTCGCATGACAATGACGGCTCGATCGCGACATACGCCTGGGACTTCGGGGATGGGAGCAGCGGGACCGGCGTTGCGCCGGCGCACTCTTACACCGCCCAGGGAACGTACACAGTGACGCTGACCGTGACCGACAACTTGGGTGCCGTGGGGTCGGCCTCGACCAGCGCCACGATTACGGGCGGCAGCTCCTCAACGCCGTTCACGTGGCGCAGCGACTTCGGCGCAGTGAGCCCGACGGATAGCCTCGTCGCCCTGACCATCACTCTCGACCTCTCGGCCGACATCTCGCAGACCCCGGGGGTCGAGGCGCTCGCGGAATGGCACGTGGATTCGCTCAAATGGGACCCGACCGTCCTCCGGTTCTTCAGTTTCAACTTCGGCTCAGGCGGCGCGGGATCGGTGAACCCCACCGACCAGGCCCGGGGCAAACTGATCTTCAGCGGCGTGCAGAACACGTCGAGCAACACGGGACTGATCACGATCGCTCGCATTCAGTTCAAGGTCATCGGCGCGCACGGCGCCCGGGCAACGACCAGCACGGCGCTGGGCTCGCTGATCGGGACCCCGGCTACCGGGTCGTTCAGCTATCGCCCGTACACGGGCATCGTCGAAGGAACCATCACGTCGCCCTGACGCCGGGCACTGCTTGTCACCGGCCTGTCACGCTTCCGCCAAGAGTCCGCTCCCATCGCGCCACGAAGACCGCCCGCCCACCCCCCCGATCTTGGCACGACTGGTACACGAATAGGGGTCGGGAGGTGGCCTGCGAAAACAATGTTCGACCCGCATCCGGAAGGGCGAGCCCTTCCCTGCATCGCTGGTCACCTACTCCTGGAGGTCGTATGCCGTTTGCCGGAACCTCGGGTCGAGCCGGCGTGCGAACGCAGGCGGTCCGCGTTCTCGCAGCTCTCGCCGCGCTCGTCATCGGCGCGTGCGAGCCCACTGCGAACAACTACGGTCCCGTTCTGCCGCCGCCGCCGCCCGATAATCCGCAGTTGACCAAGGCCTCGTTCATCTTCTACGTGAACACCCAGACGCATCAGATCCAGATCGCCGCGCCGAACGGCACCGTGGCCGCGAGCCCGCAGCAGGCGGGCGGCCCCGGCTCGCCGAGCTATTCGCTCATCGCGGGCGATGGGATCACGCTCACGGCGTCGAACTACTTCGCGTCGACGGTCGGGCAGTTCAGCCCCGGGAAGATCCGGGTCCGGTTCGACCTGAGCATCACGAACAAGCTGTCGAGCGTGCAGTTGATCACGCCCACGCTGCCCCCCGCGCCTCCCGGCGTGACGGGCGTGTTGCTCTTCCCCTTCGCGACGCACGTGACGGTGACGAGCGGCGGCGTCTCGGTGGGTGGAGCGGGCGATTCGGTAATCGTCGAGCTGCCGAACACCGGGCAGGTCGCCCCGAGCACGGATTGGGACGGCGCGCCCTACAACTTCTTCAACGACGCGGATTGCGCGGCCACGGGCGCAAACGACTGCTATCGCTACGAGGCCTTCACGGCGCCCATCGCCGCGGGTGCCACAACGACGTCCCGCACTATCGGGTTCGACCTCGACCCCACGGTGGCGAACTTCTCGGCCAAGATCATCGTCGCGGCCGATCTCCAGAACTCGGGCCCCGCCCCGACCGGCACTATCTCGGGCTCCGTCACGTCGCCGCAGCGCGGTGCGCTGAGCGGCGTCACGGTGACGGCTAACGTCGGTGGATTCACCGGCACGACGAGCGGAACCGGGGCGTACACGATCCCGAACGTGACGACCGGGTCGAAGACCGTGTCCTTGAGCGGCCTGCCCACGGGGTGCACCGATCCCGGCTCGCAGGTCATCATCGTCAACCCCAGCGCCACGACCACCCTCAACTTCACTGTGACGTGTACGGCGCCGAGTGGCACCGTGAACGGCACGATCAGCCGGACCGGCACGGCGTCGCCGTCGCTCGACGGGACGGTCGTAACCGCCACGCCCGCCGCCGCGGGGACGTCGCCTGCGTCCATGACGCTCACGGGCGGCGCGCTCACGTACTCGATCCCGGCCGTACAGATCGGCACGGGTACGGGCGCCGGCAACGGCTCCGTGGCGCTGTCCAACCTGCCCGCCGGCTGCACCACGGCCGCAGGCACGTACACGGGCCTGACGCTCGGTGGCACGCAGACCGTGAACTTCACGGTCAACTGCGTCCCGCCCCCGGCGTTCTATCAGTACAACGCGGTCTGGGGCACGATCGCGGGCGGCAGCGTGACGCTGACGCTCAGCTTCGATCCCAGCACGCTCAACGATCCCGCGATCAACGGCACCGGGGCCGACGACTTCAACACGCTCCAGGCGTCATTCACCTACAGCCCGACACGGCTCACCTTCTCGAGCTGCGCGAATGGTGCGGGTTCGACCTTCGCCGGCATCACGGCGAGCAGCCCCACGGCTGGGACGGTCAACTTCTTGAACTTCAAGACGGGCGCGGGCTCGACCACGGCGCAGGTCGTGGCGGTCTGCACGTTCACCGTCGGCGCGGGGTCAGCGACCACGACGACGACGAACACGACGCTCCAGGTGATCTCCAGCTTCAACGGCGACAACCTGATTCCGAACACGCAAAAGCACGAGGGCACGCTCACGATTCCGTGACGTCTCGTGACGGCATCCGCCGCACGGGCCGGAGGCGTTCCACGGCCTCCGGTCCGGGCGGCGGACCACCAAACAGCTCAGGAGGAAGTCCGACATGAAGTCAATTGGGAATGCCCGGCGCGCGACGTTGTGGCTGCTCGCTGCAGTCGCGGTCATCGCCGGTTGCCAGGACGACCATGGCCCGCTGTCAGCCCCCGCGCTGCGGCAACCGGTCGCGGTCGGCCTCGAGGTCTCATCGCCGACCGCCGGAGCGGGCGACCGCATCGCCGTCGCGGTCCGGAGCGAGTCCGACGAGCCGTTGCTCGGTCTCCAGGGATATGTCCGGTTCGATCCGTCGCGGCTCAGCTACGTCGGCCAGTCGACCGTCGGGAAGACGCTGGTCCTCGTAAACGATCAGGCCGCGAGCCGCGGTGAGTTGCGGGTGATTTCCGTGGAGCCGGCGGGACTCACCGCCCGCGCCGCGACGTTGATCTTCACGGTGCGCTCGGCCAGCTACACGACCGGGCTCCGGTACGCGTTCGAAGCCGCCACGTCGCAGCACGGGGACTACAAGCTGGCGTCGCCCCGGGTCCTCACGGCTGCGGCGGACCTGACCGCGGGTGAAGCGGCGCGTTATACGGCAAACGACTGGATGGCCCGGCTCGCGCCCGAGCTGTACGCCGCGTCCCGCAATCGGCCGGCCATGACACCCGGTCAGTACGCTCCCAACCTCAAGTACGGCGACGCCAACCTCGACGGCACGATCAACGTGCTCGACGTGGTGTACCTGGCGAACGTCTCCGTTGGCGCGGTCACGCTGATCGACGCGACCAACCGCGACGCCGTCATCGCCGGCAACGTCCGTCCAGTGAACGGCGGCACTGCCGGCACCCCGCGTCCCGGCGTCGAGCCGGGCTCGGCAACGCCCGATGGGACGATCAACGTCCTCGACGTGGTGGCCGTGGCGAACTCGAGCGTGGGCACGACGGTGGCCGTCGTGGGCGATGTCATTCCCGGCCGCGGGCCCTCACAGACCACGTGGGGCGACACGGTCGTCATCAATGCCGACATCACGACAAACACGCACTTCACGAAGAACCACCTCTATCAGATCGGCGACGCCACGAAGGCGAACGTCTACGTGACGAACAATGCCACGCTGACGATCGACCCCGGCACGCGGGTCGAAGGGTGGTACGGCACGGGCGTGTTCGGCTCGGGTGGCGTGGGCGCTGGCCAGGGCACGCTCGTCATCAGGCGCGACGGCCGCGTCGTGGCGGACGGGACCGCGCTCGAGCCGATCATCCTCACCTGCCGCCTGCCCAACTTCGCTGGGCCGCGCGGTGAAGCCATCGGCACCCGCTGGCCGGGGTGCTGGGGCGGCCTGATCATCGCCGGGAACGCCACGATCAACTCGGACGCGGCGACCTCCAATATCAATAGCCCGAGTATTCCCAGCCGCGGCACCGCCGGCGGCTGCGACCAGGACCAGGATGAGTCCGATCCGGCCACCCTCTACGGCGGGTGTAACGACGCGGACTCGAGCGGCGTGCTCCGCTACGTGCGGTCCGAGTACGGGGGCGCGCGGTTTACCGCGACGCAAGAGCGTAACGGCATCACGTTCAACGGCGTCGGCAGCCACACCGTGGTGGACTACGTGCAGTCGCACGCCTCGCTCGACGACGGCACGGAGTACTTCGGCGGCACGGTCAACGTCAAGCACCTGCTGCTGACCGCCAACGAAGACGACAACTTCGATTACAACTACGGGTATCGCGGCAGCGTGCAGTACGTCATCGTCCAGGCTGACTCGCTCGACGGTGACCGCTGTTTCGAGATGGACAATAACGGCATCGACGCAGGCAACCCCAGTGCCACACCGCGCGCGAACCCGACGATTTTCAACGTCACCTGCGTTGGGAAACAACAGCCATACCGCTACACCGCTTCCACCTCTCTGCCCGCGACGTGTCACACACAGCTCGGTCCCACCGGAACGCCAGGAGCGAACTGCGTCAACCAGGCGCTGCTGTTCCGGCAGAACACGAGCGGCACGATGCGCAACGTACTCGTGTATCGCTACGCGTCGGCACTCGACTTCGATCAGCCCTCCGGGGCGGCCGGGGGCGGTCTCGTGATCGACCGCACCGGTCTCTGCGACGCAGTCGGCGCGGGCATCCTGAAGAATGCAGCCCTCAGCGTCGGTCCCGTCGGAACGCCGCCTAGTGGTTCTGGCCCCTCGGTGGCGGCGGATCAGGACAACAACGATCCCGGGTATAACGGCACCACTTTTGTCGCCGATTGCGGCGGATACACCACTCCGGCGACCGACGGGACGAACCTCGAGGCGCTGTACGAGGCGAACCCCGCGAACAACATCACGGTTTACGCAGCCGGCGACGCGAACGGGGACTATCTCGTCAACCCGCTCGATCGTCAGGTCCCGGACCTCCGTCCGAAGCCTGGTTCGGCGGCAACGACGTTGCCGGTCGCCCCGTCGCCCGGGACCGTGAACGGCTACACGTTTGAGACGACGACGTACCTTGGCGCGGTCTCACCCGACGGCATTCCGTGGTACGCCGGGTGGACCCGGGGCATGACGGACGCTACACATCCGTAGCAGGGCTGTGGCGTAGCAGGTGATGACGAAGCGCGCCCGGGCCGCAAGGCCCGGGCGCCTTCGGCTTTCCTCTTGTCAGGTGGTGTGATGAGACAGCTGTGGAGCCGCAGTCTTCGTATGTCTACCCTCGTGGCGGCCCTGTCGCTCACGGGCTGTAGCGACACCGCGGCGCCGTCCATCGGTGTACCGCCGTATCTCGCGGTGGTTGCAACCGTGGTCGGACCGGGGGGAGCACCGGCGGGCACGCATTTCGACTACCACGTGCGCGAGATCTCCGGGACGCTCGACATCGATATCACGAAATCGCTCGCGCCGCGCGACACGTTGATCCTCGCGCTCCCGCCGGCGAGCTATGTGGTCGAACTGACCATCCCTCCGCAATGCAAGAGTCGCGAGGGCTCCCAGCTGGTGCTGATCGCCGAGGGGACCAACACGACGATGGTCCGGTACCTGGTGCTGTGCAACACGCAGCTGACCGTTTCGGTGCTGACCGACGGCTTCAACCCGGGACCGTACGTGTACAAGCTCACGCCGGCCGACGGACGCACGAGCATCGGCCTCCTCGAGCGGAACGACACGCTGGCGTTCGAGCACCTGCCCGCCGGCCCGTTGTCAGTCGACCTCGGCGCCGTGCCCGCCAACTGCATCGTGACGACCAACGGCGGCACCAGGCAGGTGATGATGCTCGACTCGACCGGGGGAGCGGAGGTGCAATTTCTCGTGCGGTGCGGCGACCTCGCGCACCGTCCGACCGTGCTCTCGGCGCACGCCACGTATCACGATGGCGTGACCGGCCTCGTGTTTCGGGCCACCGATCCCGACCGCGACATCGACCGCTACATCTGGGACCTGACGGACTGCCATCGCAACACGCTGCTCGCGCGCGGCGGGGGAAGCGTGCGGGGCGGCCTCCGCGGTGGCCGCACCGCGAACCAGGACACGGTCACGGTCGTGACGACGTTCGAGGCGCCGTTGCCGCCGTCGTCCAGCGGCGACCGCTGCGTCTCGCTCTGGCTCGCGGACGGCAATGGGTTTCCCTCCCCGGTCGTCGAGACCAGGCTCGCGCCGAGCGGTCCGGGCAGCGCGCCGGTCGCGGTGCAATACAATGCCTTCCTGTTCGGCACCGCGGCCGTGCGCATGGATCTCGCCGCCCAGGATGCCGACAACGACTACGCCGGCGTCTTCGTCGCCGTACGGCTGCGCGACGGCACGATCGGCCAGCCCGATGGCACGCCGGACCTCGTGTATCCGAATACGGTGGGGTATCTGGGGAACGTCGCGCCCGAGATCGGACTGAGCGCGACCGTCACCTACGACAAGCTGTACTCGGTGGTGGTCTACCTACTCGACGCGCAGGGCAACTTCACTCGCCTCGAGGACCCCGACCTCTTCTTCTAGGCGGCCCATCGCCAGCTCGAGCTGCACCACGGGGCTGAAACTCTTGCGATGGTGGACGGTGAACCCACGCGCGCCCAGCGCGGCGAGGTGCTCGGCCGTGGCATAGCCCTTGTTCGAGTCCCACGCATACACCGGGTAGCGGGGCGCGAGCCGCGACATCAGGAGGTCGCGCACCGTCTTCGCCACGACGGACGCGGCCGCGATCGATTGGCACAGCGCGTCACCGTCCACGATCGCCTCGTGCGCGCGGCCCAGCTCCGGACAGGGGAGCCCGTCCACGAGGACGTGCGCGGGCTCGCACGAGAGATGCGCGAGTGCGCGCCGCATCGCCAGGATGCTGGCACGCCGGATATTCCAGCGATCGATCTCGTGGACGCTGGCCGCGCCGACGCCCACGGCCACGGCGCGCGCGCGGACGATGGCCGCGAGGCGGACGCGCTGGGCGGGCGGCAGCATCTTGGAATCGCGGAGCCCGCGGATCGGCCGGGCGAAGGCGGGAAAGACGACGGCCGCGGCCACCACCGGACCAGCCAGGG
>Ga0335084_10001011_pt1 | contig 25469 bp, 26 predicted proteins | sample Lox_Sample_44_FD_206721 | JGI IMG/M metagenome (GOLD analysis project Ga0335084, IMG submission 206721) | Soil microbial communities from Loxahatchee National Wildlife Refuge, Florida, United States - Lox_Sample_4.4 | ecosystem: Environmental > Terrestrial > Soil > Wetlands | place: USA... | reverse complement strand
GCTGGCCGCGGCGGCCACGTCGCGCCTGCGGCTCGCCACGTGCGTCACCAACCTCGTCACCCGCCATCCGGCCATCACGGCGGGGGCGGCGGCCTCCGTCGACCTCGCCTCAGGCGGCCGCACCATCGTCGGCATCGGCGCGGGACACAGCGGCGTCACCAATATTGGCAGCGCTCCCACGGGCCCGACGGCCTTGCGCGACGGTGTCGGCTTTCTCAGGACTGTGCTGAGCGGTAAGCCTGCGTCGTGGCGCGGCGTCACCACGCACCTGCCGTGGGTGCGTCGTCGGGTGCCGGTCTATGCTGCTGCGTCGGGTCCGGGCGCGCTTCGCGCAGCGGGAGCCGTGGCCGACGGCGCGTTCGTGAACTATGGCCTCGGGCCGGAGCACGTGAGCCGGGCGCGGGAGCTGATCGAGGCAGGCGCCACGGAGGCCGGACGGCCGGCGGCCGAGGTGGACGTGTGGTCCATCGCCTGCCTCGACGTGAGCGCCCGCCGCGAGGCGGCATTCGAGAAGCTCGGCAATATTCTGGGCTTCGTCGCCGCCTACATCCTGGGACCCGACCCGGAGGGGCGCGACGTTCCTCCGGAGCTCGTGCCCGGCGTGCGGGAGCTCCGGGCAACCTACACGACGCGCCAGCGGGAGATGGACCCCACGCTCGTGAAGCGGCTCGGGCTCTTCGATTACCTTCGCGCGCGGCTCGCCGTCGCGGGGACGCCCGAGGACTGCATCGCTCAGGTGCGGGCCGCCGAGACGGCGGGGGCGAGGCAGCTCATGTTCACGGTCAGCCTCGCCGCCGATCCCGTGGGCACGGTGGAGCTGTTCGGGCGCGAGGTGCTGCCCGAGCTGGCGCGCTCGTGGTAGCCTTCGAATGAAGCGCTTGAGGTCGCTGATCCGCGTGGTGCAATACTTTCGCTCGTGGGTGAAGCGCTCCTCGGTCCACGCCTTCACGAAAATCTCGAGCGTCTCGTTGAAGCGCTCCCGGCTCTCGGCGTGCAGGACACTGAAGCCGTCGTAGTGCTCGGGCAGACCGCTCCGGCCCACGCCGAAATCGAGCCGCCCCTTGGAACTCCGTGAAGAGCCCGACCTCCAGGCTATCTCCGGAAGCGAGGCATGACGTCGCGCGCGAAGAGCTCCATCGATCGCCGGATCTTGTCCTGGGGCAGGCCGCCGAAGTTCATCCAGCAGAGGACCTGCCCGATGCCCATGTCACGCATGTTCTCGATGTGCTTGGCCACGGTGTCGGGCGATCCGAACGCCACCGTCTCGGCGACGAGGCCTTCCCAGGTGACCTTGGCGAAGCGCTCGGCCGCGGCGCGAAAGCCTGCCTGCAGGCTCGGATGCGCGTCCTCGATGCGCTCGGGCACCTGGAAGCGGCGCAGCGAGTCCTGATACCACATCTCGGCGTCCTTGGCCTCGGCCAGCGCCTGCGCATCGGTCTCGGCCACGTAGATCTGCCGCGACACGCCCCAGTTCTTCATGAGCGCGGCGATCTCCGTCTCCGAGCGCCCGTGCCGGTGCAGGGCTTCGAGGTAGCTGTCGCGACGCTTCACGAGCTGGCTGAGCGGGCCCGTCAGGATGGAATTCAGCATGGGCCAGCCGCGCGCAGCCGTGCTCTCGATGCCGCTGTCGCTGCCGCAGACCTGGTAGATCATCGGATGGGGCCGCTGCAGCGGCTTGGGAATGAGACGCGCGTCCTTGATGGTGAAGAACCGCCCGTCGTACGAGAAGCGGTCCTCGGTCCAGGCGCGCAGCATGATGTCCACCGCCTCGTCGAACCGCTCGCGATTCTCCTGCTGCGGGACGTGATAGCCGCGGAACTCCGCGGGGCGATTGCCCCGGCCGACGCCGATGTCGAGGCGGCCCTTGGAGATCACGTCGACGAGGGCGAGCTGCTCGGCCAGCCGCAGCGGGTGATGGAAGGGCAGGATGGCCGCGGCCAATCCGATGCGCACGCGCCGCGTGCGCGAGGCGGCCGCGGTGGCCAGCGTGGCCGGATCCACGGCCAGTCCATAGTCGATGAAGTGATGCTCGGTGAGCCAGATCTGGTCGAACCCCAGCTCCTCCGTCCACTCCATCTGCTCCAGCTCGCGGTGGACGACCTCCTCGTGGGTCAGGCCGGGGGCGGCTTGGAAGAAGAAGAAGGTCCCGAAGCGCATGGGGAGCCGATCATACACCGGCTCATCGGTGAGCGCGGCCGAACTCCAGGATGCGGTCGCGCACGCGCTCCGGCGTCTGCTCCGGCGGCATCACCGGCCAGTATTCCGACTGCGGGAGCATCTCGCGCAGGTAGTGGGCGCCCGACGTGGCGTGCGCCGGATCGTCGCCTGGGATGACGAGCGCGGGGATTTTCATGGCCAGCATCTCCTCGGGCTCGGCGCCGGGCGGCGTCTCGCGATCGAAGAGACCCCGGGCACTGGCCGCGACGATGCCGAGGTACCGGTCCGGGTCCTGCGACTGAAACGCCTCGGCGAAGCTCGTATCGCGCACGATCACCGAGGCCCAGGGGCCCGCTTCCGGATCCTGCCAGAACGATTTGCCCTCGTGGGCCCGCTTGACGACTCCCGCCAGTCCATTGTCTTTGGCGAACCGCAGATGGCGCGCGAAGCGGTCGCCGGCATTCATCTTCCAGCGGTAGCCGCCGACGGGCCAGTGCAGGACGAGCGCGTGCGTAGCACCCGGGTAGCGGGCGGCGAACGCGGTGGCCACGGAGCATCCCATGCAGCCGCCGAGCACGAAGGCCTTGTCGATGCCCAGATGCTCCAGGAGCTTCCGGCCCTGCTCGGCGAAGAGTCCCCACGAGAGGTTCTCCACGCGCCCGCCCGAGGCTCCGGACTCGCGGCGATCATAGGCGATGACCTGGAAGTCGTTGGCCAACGCATCGAGCGGCTGCATGCCCTTCCACACGCCGGCCGTCTTCCACTTCTCCATCGTGGCATCGAAGCCGCCGGGCGCCAGCATGAGGAGCGCGGGCCCGGCGCCGCGGGTCATGTAGTCGACCTCGAGCCCGTCGATCGTGGCAATCGGCATCGTGCATCTCCTCCTCTCCGGGAGTGGTCAGGTCTCGCGGAGCAACCGGCCGAAGCCGGGAATAGCCTCGTGGACTCCGGCCAGCCGCAGCGCCTGCCACAGGCAGGCCTGATTGCTGCTGATTACTGGCTTGCCAAGATCGCGCTCGAGCATCTCGAGCACCGCGACGGTGGGGAGTCCGGTGCCGCTCAGCAGCACCGCGTCGGCGCCGCCCCTATCCGCGCGGCGCGCGAGAAGATAGGCGCGCTCCTCGTTCTCGGCGTAGATGTCCGTGACGTCCTCGAGGCGATGATAGCCGTCGATGTCGAAGCCGGCCGCCTCCCAGTACGCTTTGCCCTGCCCGCTGATCGATTCCGGGTACGGCGTGCCCAGCGCGAGCCGCTTCACGCCCAGATGCCGGAGGGCGGCCAGCACGGCGTGCGCCGCGAGGAGCGCGGGCGCGCCGGAGAGCGACGAAATGCGATCGGCCAGCGGCTGATCCTTGCCGAAGCCCAGCGCATAGCTGGACGCGGTGTGGGCCATGACAACGACGGCCGGTCGCACCTGGCCGAGCGCGGTGGCCGGGCCAGCCAATCCTTCGCGATAGGCGCGGATCCGCTCTTCCATGCCCTCGTGCTCGCCCGCCCTGCCGACCGACGGCGGCGTCTCCAGGCGCGCGAAGTGCAGGCTGACCCCGGCCGGCGCCATACTCCAGAGCTCGGGCTCCACCGTGGGATTTCCCGGCGGAAGCAGCACTCCGATACGCGCGCGCCATCCGAACATGGAGCCCTCCGGTCTTCCGCTATTTGAGCTTCAGATCTTCAGCGGGGCCGGTATAGGGAAATCCCTGCACAAGCCCCGCCGTCGATTCCTCGACCCGCGACCCCACACCCCACGGGAAAGCCTGCTGGTAGAGCGGGGCAACGAGCACCCGATCGGCGACGATCTTCTGGATCTGATGCAGCATGCCCTCGCGCTTCTTGCGGTCGAGCTCATTCGCCTGCCGCTGGAAGAGATCATCGATCTCGGGAACGACGCCGTACGCGTAGGTGCCGCCCTTGGTGAAGAAGGGCTCGAGCCGGGCGGCGGCATTGCCCGCGGCTCCCGTGGCGCCAATGACGAGCCCGGTCAGCTTCTTCTCTCGCCACGTGGAGAGGAAGGTGGCGCGCTCCATGGTGCGCACCCGGCTGCGGATGCCGATGGCCTGGAGATTGCCGGCAATGGCCTCGGCCACGGAGGAATAGGGCGGGAGCGGCGTGAGATCGCCCGCGTCGAACCCATTGGGATAGCCCGCTTCGACCATGAGCTGCTTCGCGCGCTTGGGATCGAAGGGGGGAGCCTCTATGGGGAGCGCAAATTCGAAGGTCGGCGGCACGAACGAGCCCGTGAGCTTTCCGAGGCCGAGCATCTCCGCCTGGTTGATGGCCTGGCGGTCGATGGCGAGGCTCGCCGCCAGGCGCACGCGCTGGTCGTGCCAGGGCGATTTCGGGTCCCACTGGTCGAGGAAGTCGAGCCAGTAGATGCCGTAGAGAAGCGGCGCGGCGATCTTGATCCCCGGCGAGCGGCGCAGCTCCTCCGCGATCGCGCCGCCGAAGAGAAATCCGATGTCGATCTGGCCCGTCTTGACGGCGGCGGCCCGCGTGGTTTCGTCGGGGATGCTGCGCATGATCAGGTGCTTCACGCTCGGCGCCTTCCGCCAGTAGTCCGGGAAGGCTTCCAGCACGAGCTCGATACCGGGGGTGAAGGACACGACCTTGTACGGTCCCGCGCCCACCGGAGCCTTCTTGAACGCGTCTTCGCCGACCTTCTCGATATGCTTCTTCGGCACGATCCAGGCGGCGCCGGTGGCGGAGGTGCCGTAGAAGGACATGAAATCCGGCCAGGGCTCCTTGAGGACGAAGCGGACGCGGTTCGACGCCACGATCTGGACGTCCTTCACCTTGTCCTTCAGGAGCTTGGCCCCGCTGCCCTTGTACCGGTCGAAGGTGAACTTCACGTCCTCCGCCGTGACGGGATCGCCGTTGTGGAAGCGGACGCCCTTGCGTATCAGGAACTCGTAGGTGAGCCCGTCCTTGGAGACGGACCACGACTCCGCGAGGCTCGGAGTATTGAGCCCGGCCGGCATGGGCTTGACCAGGGCGTCGTGAATAGCGTAGAGCACCATGAACGGGGTGATCAGGGCTTCGGTGTCGCCGGGGTCGAGCCAGCGCGAGACCAGCGTCACGTGGACGCCGATGGTGAGGGTCCCGTCCGGAGCCGCAGCGGCCGGCGACACGCCGGCGAGGATCGCAGCGAGGACAATGGCGGCGAGCGAGGAGCGGACACGCATCTCGAGACCTCCTGTGGGGGCGGTGTCGGAAACGGCGCTTTCGTCTCAGTGGCGGAGAGGCTACCATAACGGCCGCCGACCCACCCGGACCTTTGGATGAGGCGCAGCTCCTGATTGACGATCGGTGGAGGGACAGAAGATGAAGAGGACACGGAATCTCGCCCTGGGTGGCCTGCTGCTCCTCGCAGGCGGCCTTGCCGACAGCGTGGCCGCCCAGGGCAAGCCGGAAGGCGAGATGCGCTGGGCAATGTATGTGACGCTGTCGCCCGTCTGGTTCGACCCGGGCGAGTCCGTCATCGGCGTCCTGACGCCGTTCTGGATCCTCTACGCCATGCACGACGCGCTCGTGAAGCCCATGCCCGGCAATCACCTGACCCCGAGCCTCGCCGAGTCGTGGACGGTGAGCCCGGATCAGAAGACGTACGAGTTCAAGCTGCGCGAGGGACTGAAGTTCCACAACGGCGACCCCTTCACGTCGGAAGACGTGAAGTTCAGCTTCCTGCGCACCAAGGGCGCGGGCGCCAAGATCCTCCAGGAAAAGGTCCGGGACGTCGTCGCCGTCGATCCGTACCGGGTGCGTTTCCTCCTGAACGAGCCCTATCCAGACTTCATGACCTACTACGGCACGCTGGCCACGGGTGCCGGATGGATCGTGCCGAAGAAATACTTCGAGTCGGTCGGATCGGACGGTTTCAAGAAGGCACCGGTGGGGCTCGGGCCCTACAAGTTCGTGAGCAATACTCCCGGCGTCGAGCTCGTCATGGAAGCCTACGAGGGGTACTGGCGGAAGGTCCCGTCCGTGAAGCGGCTGGTCTTCAAGAGCGTGCCCGAGGCGACCACCCGCATGGCCATGCTGAAGCGGGGCGAGGTCGACCTCGCGTACCTGCTGGACGCCCCGCAGGCCCAGGACCTGAAGCGCGATCCCAATTTCAAGCTCGCCTTCTCGGGTGGGATCGGGACCTTCTACCTCGACTACCTCGATCAGTGGGATCCCAAGTCGCCGTGGCATGACCGGCGGGTGCGCCTTGCCGCCAACTACGCCATCGACCGCCGGTCGCTGAACGAGGCGGAGAACCTGGGCGCCTCCCGGCTCAACGGGAGCATCATCCCGAAGACCTTCGAGTTCGCCCTGCCCATCGAGGCCTATCCCTACGATGTCGCGAAAGCAAAGCAGCTGCTTGCCGAGGCCGGCTACCCCAATGGGTTCGACGCCGGCGATCTCTACCCCTGGCCGCCCTATGCGTCGACGGGGGAAACGATCGGCGGCTACCTGGCGGCCGTGGGCATCAAGACCAGGATCCGGACGATGGAGCGCGCGGCGTTCTACTCGGCGCTGGCCTCGAAGAAGCTGCGCGGGCTCTGCGTCTGCATCAACGCGGTGTACGGCAATGCCGCCTCGCGGATGTCCGAGACCGTGCCGAGCGACGGCAGCTTCGCCTATGGCGGCTATCCTGACATCGACGCGCTCTACAAGCAGCAGGCGCGGGAGACCGACCGGAAGAAGCGCGAGGCCATGCTGCACCAGATCCAGCGGCTGCTCCACGAGCGGGTGCGGTTCGGGCCCATTTACGACTATATCTGGCCGAGCGGCGTGAGCCCGAAAGTGGTCGAGCCCGCCCTGATGCTGATCGATCCCTACCCGTGGTCGGCGCCGCTCGAAGACGTGCGCCTGAGAAAGTGAGGATGCGTCGGTGAGTCGACCCATGCGCCGTGTCGTCACGGGTCACGATGCCCAGGGTAAGTCCATCATCATCATGGACGGCCCGTCGCCGCACGTCCTCGAGCTCGAGGGCATGCCCGGCCTCGCCCTCATCAACCTGTGGGTCACCGACCGCGCGCCGGCCGCCAATGCCGGGTCCGCCGACGCGGCGGCGCGGCCCATCGTCCTCGAGCCGCCCGCCCGGGGCACGATCTTCCGGGTGGTGGATTTTCCGCCGGACAGGGATGTCTTCGGCAAGGTCGATCGGGACAAGACCTTCGCCGCCATGGGTGCCGGCCACGCCATGGACCGGAGCGAGGCGCGGCACCCCGGCATGCACAAGACCAATACGGTGGACTACGCGCTCGTCCTGGACGGCGAGATCTGGGCGCTGATGGATGAAGGAGAGACGCTGCTCAAGGCCGGCGACTGCCTGGTGCAGCGCGGGACCAACCACGCGTGGAGCAATCGCACCGACAAGCCGTGCCGCGTCGCCTTCATCCTGGTCAACGCTGAGGCAGGCGGCTGAAAAAACGTCTACGCTCCGTTGACCGCTTGACAGCCGCGCGAACTCGCCCTAAGTTGCGGGCGTGCCTTCCCGGGTAGACCGTCGCCGACGCCGCGTGACGGCTGTCGTCTCTCCGCTCTCGGCCGTCGCGCCTTCCGCGCGGGAGACCACCTGGGATCGCCATCGGCTGGATGCCGGCGCCGAGCGAAAGCTCAGAGCCCCCGTCTCCAAAACCCTATCACCGGAGTAGGAAGGAGGGCGGACTGTGGCAATCGGAGAGCTTGGTGATACCCGGGAGCAGGCAGTGCGGTGGCTCGAGGACGGGCAGCGGCAGCTCCCGGCGCTCGTGGGATTGGTGCACGAGAACGAGCGGCTGAGAGAACGGCTCGAGATGTCCGAGAGCGAATGCGAGAAGCTCCGGGGCCTCGTCTACGAGGTCGAGCAGCTGCGCAATCGCTCGGAAACAGCGGAGAGGCTGGGTGAACGGCTCCGCGAACAGCTGGGGGGCGCCGAGGCCGAGCTCGAGCGTCAGAGCCGCGACCGGACGGAGCTGGCGGAGCGCCTGACGGATTTCATGAACGACGTGCTCATGCGGCTGCGTCCTCGGACCAACGTGGCTGAAGCGGCTTAGCTCCCGGCTCACCCTCACCCTGCCCTCTCCCTCGGTGAGGGAGAGGGATTCTCGGAGCCCTCTCCCCCTCCGGGGGAGAGGGTAGGGTGAGGGGGGCTAGCTTCTGCTGACGGGAACGCTGAAGCCGAGCGACTCGAGCTTGGGCGCGATGCGATCGGTGAGGAGGCCCACGCGCGAGAGGTTTTGCAGCAAGGTGGTGTGCAGGTCGCGCTTGAAGGTCGTGCGGAAGACCGTATTGTCGTTGCCGGCGGCCCGTCCCCGGCGCAGGGTCTGGATGGCCTGGATCTCCGCCCCGCTGAAGCCCATGTCGCGGTAGACCTCGCTCGGGAAGAGGCCGGTGAGCGTGCGCACGAGCGCCCAGTGGGTGAAGTCCTCCAGCTCGATGCGCTCCTTCTCGGACAGGGCGGCGATGACCGCGGGCAGGCTCAGCATCCCGAACCCCATGTGGCGCGACTCGTCCTGCAGGATAAAACCGCAGATCTTCTTGAAGAGCGGATCCTTGGCCGTCTCGCCGAGCATCTTGAAGAGCGCCACCGCGAAGGTCTCCGCCACGAGCTGGAGCCCGATGGTCTTGACCGTCCAGCGCGAGTCGCCGAGCAGCGTGTCGAAGAGCTCGCGCACGTTGCCGGCCAGAGGATAGTAGAGCCCGCCCAGCTTCTCGCCCATGTAGCGGTTGAGCACCTCGTTGTGGCGCGCCTCGTCAACCACCTGGGTCGCCTGGAAGAACTTGGCGTCGGTGCCCTGGACCGTCTCCACGAGCTGGCTGCACACGAGCATGGCGCCGTGCTCGCCGTGGAGGAGCAGGCTCAACCGGAACGCGGTGAACCGGCGGTTGAGCTCGGCCCGGTCCTTGACGCTCAGCCGGTCCCAGTACGGCGTGCCGTAGATGTCGATGAGCTCGTCGGCCAGCACACCCTTCTCGAGGTCGACGGGTGTCGTCCAGTCGATGTCGCGCGAGACATTCCACTGATCGCGCTTGGCGTTCTCGTAGAGGCGCCGGAGCTCCGGGTGGTCGACGGGATACTCGTGCTGGAAGACGGTGTCGAACCGGGACGGAACGGCGTGCGCGGTCTCTGTCACTGGAGTCATCGCTTACCTCTGGAGTATCGTTTCTAAACTGGTGCGTTTAGGATAGGACCCGAGGCACTACCTGTCAAGCCAAGGGGGAGGGGACATGAAGGCCACACGCGCGGCGGCCCTGGGCGAGATCCTCCGGGTGGCCGCGACCTGTTTCGGCGAGATGGGATACCGTGCCACCACGCTCGACACCATCGCCGCCAAGGCCGGCCTGTCCAAGGTCACCCTCTATCGCTACGTCAAGAGCAAGGACGAGCTGCTCAGCCTGGTCTTCGAGCGGACCATCGAGTCGTTCCGCGCCGGCCTCGGCGAGATCATCGAGCAGCGGCTGCCCGCCGATGAAAAGATCCGGCGGATCGTGCGCTACCAGGTGGCGCTGCTCGCCAGCCATCTGCCGTTCCTGAAGGTCTTCTTCGCGGAGGAGGCCGGCCTGCCCCGACCCATGGCGGCGCGGGCGGCCCGGGCGCGCCGCGAATATGACCGCGCCATCGAGCGCGCCTATCGTGACGGCGTCGACGAAGGCCTCTTCCGCGATCTTCCGCCAACGCTCGTGGTCTTCGGCATTCTCGGCATGTGCAACTGGCTCCACGAGTGGTACCGGCCCGAGGGCCGGAGCACCCCGGCGGAGATTGCCGACGTATTCGTCGATATCCTCGAGCGCGGCTACCTCAAGCCCGAAAGCGCGCCCCGCGGCGACCGCGTGGTCTCGGCGCTCGAGCGCATCGAGGCGCGCCTGGCCAGGCTGGAAGCGCCGAAGCAGCGCCGCGCCGGCACGCGACGGTAAAGACGCTCACCCTACCGTCTCCCTCAGTGCGGGAGAGGGACTCTCGAATCCCTCGCCCCCGGAGGGGGAGAGGGCAGGGTGAGGGGGCGGTACGACAGCACGCTATGCTGTCTCTCCCCGAAAGGACCGCGAGATCCAGTAGAAGGCCGCGGCAGCAATGGCCAGCATGCCGACCCCCGCGCCCGTGTAGCCGAAGACGATCTTCCCAATCCCGAAGAGCGTCGCGTACACGGCCACGATCCCGGCAACCCAGTTGGTCCACGCCAGCGCGCCGCCAGGGATCGGCTCCCGCCCGAAGCCGAGCCGCTCCGATACCGCCGCCCAGCCGGGGCCGCCGGGACGCACGCGCCGGTAGAAGGACTCGAGCACTGCATCCGGCTCGGGCTTGGTGGCCAGCGTGACGACGAGCCACGCCACAGTGCTGCACGCCACGGTCACCAGCATGACCGTGGCCGTCGCGTTCGGGTCGTTCGGTGCGAAGCGCGGCTTGAGATAGAGGATCCCGAGCACGCTCACCACGAGGCTCGCCACCATGGCCGAGATCTCGCTCCACGCATTGATGCGCCACCAGTACCAGCGCAGGATGAGCACCAGCCCGGTGCCGGCGCCCAGCGCCAGCAGGAGCTCCCACGCCTTCTCGACGCTCGAGAGCTGTGAGGTCACGCCCACCGAGGCGAGGAAGATGAAGATCGTTGCTACGCGCGAGACCGCGACGTAGTGCTTCTCACTGGCGTCCCGGTTGAGGAACCGCTTGTAGAAGTCGTTGACGAGATAGGAAGCGCCCCAGTTGAGATGCGTGGCGACCGTGCTCATGTACGCGGCCGCGAACCCGGCGAGCATGAAGCCACGCCACGGCGAGGGCAGGAGATCGACGAAGGCGCGCACGTACCCCGCCTCCTTGTCCTCGAGCCCCGGGTAGAGGATGACGGTGGCGAGGCCGGTGACGATCCACGGCCACGGCCGCAAGGCGTAGTGGGCGATCTGAAAGAACAGCGTGGCGAGCACGCCGTCCCGTTCCGTCCGTGCGCTGAAGATGCGCTGGGCGACGTAGCCGCCGCCGCCGGGCTCGGCGCCGGGGTACCACGCCGCCCACCACTGCACGGACAGGTAGACGCCGAGCGTCAGGAGCGGCATCCACGCGTACGAGGCGATCCCGCTCGCGGTGACGCTTACCGGCAGCACGGAGAGCGCTGCGGTCTCGCTGCCAAAATGCGCCACGAGCTTCACCTTCATCACGTCGATACCGCCCACGGCGCGCACCGCGTAGACCGCGAGCACGATCACCGCGCCCATCTTGACGATGAACTGGACGAGATCGGTCCAGAGCACGGCCCACATCCCCGCGGCCACCGAGTAGGCGAGCGTGATGACGAAGCAGATCCCCACCGCGACGACCTCGCCGCTCACGGTCATACCGGCCACGCTGACGTCCCTGAGATCGAGCGCGATGGTCAGGATCTTGATCATCGCGCGCGTCACCCAGCCGAGGATGATCAGGTTGATCGGGAGGGCGAGGTAGAGCGCCCGGAAGCCGCGCAGAAGGGCCGCCGGATTGCCGCCATACCGCACCTCGGCCAGCTCCGCGTCCGTCATCACCTTCGCGCGGCGCCAGAGGCGGGCGAAGAAGAAGACGGTGAGCATGCCGCTCATCACGAAGTTCCACCAGAGCCAGTTGCCCGCCACGCCTTTGGTCGCCACGAGCCCCGTGACCACAAGCGGCGTGTCGGCGGCGAACGTAGTGGCGACCATGGCGGTGCCGGCAAGCCACCACGGCGCCTGTCGGCCGGAGAGAAAATACTGGTCGAGGCTCTCGCCACCGCGCTTCGTGAAGTAGAGACCGATCCCGGCGGAGAGGAGGAAATACGCGGCGACGATGGCCCAGTCGACGGAGGAGATCGTCATCCCGCGGGTACGATAGCATGGCCGCCGCTGCGCCGGCCCCAGATGTCGCCACCCTCTTGGTCCGTGTCTGACTGATTTACTCGGACTCACCGGCCACGAAGCGGTGTGCATCGAGCCGAGGTTACGGCTGGAGGCGAGCCGGCGTGATCGTGCGCCGCGTCGCTGGACGGCAGCGGAAGCATCGCGGCCTTGACCTGACTTGCAGGCTGCCCGTAGCATACGGATCCTCCGCAGGCACTGGACCATGTTCCGATAGGTGAACAGGCAACCAAGGAGAGGGAGGAAGCACGATGGCGCGACTGACAGGACGGACCGTGCTGATCACGGGCGCGGCGAGCGGGATCGGCGCGGCGACCGCGCGGCGGCTGGCCGCCGACGGCGCGAAGCTCGTGCTCGCCGATCTCGACGGCGCCGGCGTGGAGAAGCTCGCCGCGGAGCTGGGGCAGGTGGCGGTCAAGGCGGACGTGACCCGCGGCGAGGACATCGAGCGGATGCTGGAGGAGGCTTACCGGCGCTGGGGCAGGCTCGACGTGCTGTTCAACAATGCTGGCGTGATCCGCGTCCAGCCCATGCTCGAGGTCACGGGCGAGGAGTGGGACCGGGTGTTGAACGTGAACCTGCGCGCGGTGTTCTTCATGCTCCAGGCCACGGCGAAGCGGATGCTCGGCCAGGAGCCCATGCCGGGCTCCGATCTGCGCGGCAAGCTCATCCAGACCGCGTCCATCGCCTCGTATCGCGGCGGCAATCACATGATGACGCCCTACTCTGCCTCCAAGGCGGGCGTGGTCAGCCTCACGCGCTCCGCCGCCCAGGTGCTGGCGCCGCAGCGGATCACCTCGAACTGCGTCTGCCCGGGGGCGGTCGAGACGCCGATGTGGGAGCAGATCGACCGCGAGTGGGGCGCCATCGAGGGCCTGGGCCAGGGCGAGGCATGGAAGCGCCGCATCCGCGGGATCCCGCTGGGCCGCCCCGAGCGCGCGGAGGATGTCGCCAATGTGGTAGCGTTTCTCGCCGGGCCCGACTCCGACTACATGACGGGGCAGGCCTTGAACGTCGATGGCGGCATCGTGATGGGCAACTGACGTCTAGGAGGGGCTCTCAATGGCCGATCCGCAGGGGCCGACGCCGCAGGAATTGACGATGGACGAGCTACGCGAGCGCATCCGCGCGACCGGCATCACCATTGCCGAGAACCGACTCGCCATGGTGCGCAAGCTCCTGGCCGACGCGCTCGCTCCGGTGCGTGCGCTGGACTCGCGCACGATCCGGTCGGTGGAGCCTGCCGTCAGGTTCGCCCCGGATACCGAGGGCAACGCCCGTGACTGACGACATCGCGTACGCGACCATCCGTGAGCTGGGCACCCGCTATCGCAAGCGCGAGATCTCCCCGGTCGAAGTCACGAAGGCGCTGCTCGCGCGGATCGAGAAGCTCGACCCGATCCTGCATGCCTTCGTCACGCTGACGGCCGACCGCGCCCTGGACGACGCGCGCGCTGCCGAGGCCGCTCTGCGCGGCGGCGACGAGCGCCCGCTCCTCGGCATCCCGGTCGGGCACAAGGACATCTACATGACCCGTGGCATCCGGACCACGGGCGGGTCTGCCCTCTTCGCCGAGTGGATTCCGGACGTGGAGTCGACGGTGGTCCGCCGCTGGCAGGAAGCCGGGACCGTGCTGCTCGGCAAGCTCATCACTCACGAGTTCGCGTTCGGCATCCAGTTCCCCGGGCACCGGTTTCCTGCGGCCCGCAATCCGTGGAACCTCGACCACATTCCGGGAGGCTCGAGCAGCGGCTCCGGCGCCGCCCTCGCCGCCGGCCTCGTCACCGGCGCCACGGGCTCCGACACCGGCGGGTCCATCCGGGGGCCGGCGGCCTTCTGCGGCATCGCCGGGATCAAGCCGACCTACGGGCGCGTGAGTCGGGCGGGTGTCATGACGCTCTCCTGGACGCTGGATCACACGGGTCCGATGGCGCGCACGGTCGAGGACTGCGCCTATCTGCTGCAGGCCATGGCCGGGCACGATGCGGCCGATCCGGCATCGAGCACGATGCCTGTCGGCGACTACCTGACGCCGCTCCGGCGCGGCGTGGGCGGCTTGAAAATCGGCGTGCCGCGCAACTACTTCTTCGAGGGCGTCGACGCCGAGATCCAGCGCGCGTTCGAGGAGTCCATGGACACCCTGCGCCAGCTCGGGGCCGAGGTGCGCGACGTGCGGATTCCGAGCCTCCAGGCCGCGCACTCGTTCCTGCTCATCCTGGTGGCGGAGGCCTTCGCCTACCACGAGCGGGATCTTCGCGAGCGTCCCGAGCTCTACGGGGACGTGGCGCGCGAGCGGCTGCTCTCCGGGGCCCTCGTGACGGCCTCGGAGTACACGCAGGCCCAGCGCATCCGCTCGGAGATCTGCAGGGAAACGGCGGAGGTCCTGCGCGGTGTGGATGTGCTGGCCACGCCGACCACGCCGAAGCCGGCCACGCCCTTCACGGTCGCGTACGATACGGAGATCGGGTTTCCGAGAAGCAATATGGCGCCCTTCAACCTGACGGGCCTGCCGACGCTGGCACTGCCGTGCGGCGTCTCGGCCTCGGGGTTGCCGCTCTCGCTCCAGCTCTCGGGCCGGCCGTTCGAGGAGGCGACGGTGCTGCGTGCCGGGCACGCCTACGAGCAGGCGACGGCCTGGCACACGCGCCGGCCGCCGGTGTGAGGCGCCTGAGCCTGGCCTAGACCTCGGCGGAGAGTTGCACCGAGTTGCCGTCTTTGTCCTTGCCGACACAGACGTCGCGGCCGCGCACGCTCTTGCATTCGCCCAGCCGGGCGCCGCGCGCATTGAGCGCCGCGCGGGCTTCCCGCAGGCTGCCGCTCACGACAAACTCGATTCGAGGACGTCGTCCACGAAGAACGTGATGCGATGCACGCGAATGAGCAGGGAATGACGCTCATTCATCAGCGCGATGCCCCGAGGCGCCGGGCGAGAAAATCGAGGGTGAGCTTCCAGGCCGCCTCGACCGCTTCGCGATTGTACTGGTACGTGATGGTCTGGCGCCCTTGTCGCGTCACCACCGGCTTGTCGCCCATGAGCGAATGGTCGAACGCGTGCGTGGTGCCGGGGAAGACCGTGAACTCCACGGGCAGGCCCTTGGCCGCGTTCTGCTTGGCCTTGTCGATGCATGAGCGGGGATCCGCCTCATCGTCGTCGCCGCCCAGCAGCACGAGCAGCGGGATATCGGTATCGTCGTAGAAGTTCCACTGATGGTCCATGTAGGCGGGCCCGCCCTGCTGATTGCACCACGGGTACAGGCTGACGATGGCCGCGAATCGCTCGCTGCCTAGGTGCTTCGCGCGGAAGCCTGCGCTCGCCTCGCGCAGCCCCGCCATGGCGCCGTAGGAGAGCCCCATCTGCGCGATACGGCTGCCGTCCACGAATGGCATGGAGCGCAGGTGCCGCATGGCAGCGATATCGTCCTGGGCGTACTCAGTCACGCTGACGCCGAAGCTCCCGCAGTTCGTGCCCACGCGCCGCGGCCCGAGATGATCCACGATCAGGACCGCGTAGCCTGCGGCGAGGAAGCGCTGGGCCCACTCGAAGACGTGCTGGCGCAGCGGTCCACACGTGTGCGAGATCACCACGGCCGGGAACGGCCCCGGGCCCTCGGGCGCATAAAGCTTGGCCCCGGTGAACGCGCCGCGGCCCGGCAGGGTGACCTGGTGCTCCGGCTGCGGGGGGAATCCGAGATCTACCTGGGCCGCGTTTGACGTCGAGTAGAAGCACGCGAGAACGACAAGGCCTGCGGTGATGGTCCGGATCATCGCCGCGCTCGCTGTGAGTGGTGGGTGCCCATCAGGGGGCCCCCATCATGTGCAGGCCGAGCAGCAGAAAGGCGGCGCAGCTGGCCGCGGTGCGCACGACATGGAGTTTGCCCCAGCGGGCGAGAAGTGCCGCGGCCTCGGCCGAGCGCGGATCAAGCCCGGGATTGAGCAGTCGCTTGTTGGTCGGCAGGATGACGATGAGCGTGAAGGGAATCACTGCGCCCAGCAAGAGCCCGGCCAGCAGCACAATCACACCTCGCCCCTGCATCCAGGCGGCCAAGGCCGACACGCACCCGATGGCCGCCAACGTGGCCTGCATGACGGCGGCCCGACGGTAGCTGGGCCGGAACTCGGAGATGGCGAGGGCGGTCCCGCATTCGCAGCGTGCGGGGTGCTCGACGAGCGTTATGTAGATAGCCGCGCCGGCGAAGAGGCCTGTGCATAGCAGGGCGACGAGCTCGAGGGCCGCTGCCTCCTCAGGCACCGCGCTTCACGGGCGCCAGCGTATCGGGCGTCGCGTCCGTGTTGAGCGCGCGGTTGGACGCCGCGAGTGATGTTCCGCATAGGCGTCAATGAGCCGTCGAATCATTCGCTGATACTGGGTGCTGTGCTTTCGCGCTTCCCCTTTGAAGAATTCAACACTCCGCTTGCTCAACGCGATCGTGACCTTGATGCCCTCATCCCGGAATACCAGGTCCGCCGGTCGAGGAGGGAAATCACGAACGACCTTCAGTCTCCCGAGCGGCTCACCCGTGTATCTGATTCTCGCGCTCATAGATGATTTTCCCCCTTCTCCAGTAGCCGGCGCCAAAGATTCGAACGACCTCCCCCCGATACGTGAAGGAGATCGCTTCCTTTGGGCGGCGGCTTCAGCCCCTTTCGCACGATGCCCCGAATGATATGCGCAGGGTCGGCCTCCGGATGCGCCCATCCGGTCTTGATCTCTGGGTCTTTCTGGGCGCCGACCCGTGGCCAATCAGTTCGCGATGCTTTCAAGGTCTGCCTACGGCGCCTCGATCGCCTTGGAGGCCAGCAGCGCCACCACGCGCTCGTCGCTGTAGCCCAGCAGGCTCGCAAGCACGTCGCGCGTGTGCTCGCCGACGCGGTAGGCGGCGGGACGCTGCGGCTGCACGGGCTTGCCGTCCAGGTGATACGGGCTCGCCGTCACCCGCACGCTGCCGCGTCCAGGATGGGGCAGGGAGGGGAAGAAGCCGCGCTCGGCGAGGTGGGGCGAGGCGATGACTTCGGCGGGATACAGCACGGGCGCGCAGGGCACGCGGGCCTTCTCGAGAACCTCCAGCGCGACGTCCACGCTGGGGAAGCCGTCGAGCCACTTGCCGAGGATCTCGCGCAGCGCGCGCCAGTTCTGGCGCCGTCCGTCCGAGGTCTTGAAGCGCGGATCCTGAGCCAGCTCGGGATGCTCCATCACGCCGACCAGCCTGAGCCAGATCGCGGTCCCGCCGGCAATCTGAAACGCGAGATAGCGCTCGCGGATCTTGTGGACCATCATGCCGGGCCGCGGGTTGCCGTGCTCCGCTCCGCCGTTCAGCACCGAGGCGAAGGTGACGCTGTCGGAGGCCACGAGCGATTCGAGCATCGAGACGTCGAGGTGGGCGCCCTTGCCCGTGCGCCCGCGGCGCCACAGCGCGCCCAGGATGGCCGTCGACGCATGCGTCGCGGCGAGCATGTCGGCCGCCTGCAGGTTCGAGGCTCGCGGGTTCGCCTCGTCGCCCTGCTCGAGGTGCATGAGGCCCGAGATCGCATTGGTGATGTGCGCGAAGGCCTGCCGGTGCCGCCACGGCCCGGTCTGCCCGAAGCCGGAGATGGAGCAGTAGATGATGTCGGGCTTCACTGCGCTCACCGCCGGGTAGTCGAGGCCGAGGCGGCCCACCACGCCCGGCGCGAAGTTTTCGATGAACACATCGGCATGGCGGGCGAGGTCGAGCACCACCTGCCGGCCGTCCGGGCTCGAGAGATCCACCGCGACGCTTTCCTTGCCGGCGTTGACGCGGGTAAAGTAGCTGCTCTGGTCCGTGCGCCCCGGCTCGAGCTGGTGCACGTTGATGCGCGTCTCGTCGCCCGCGCCCGGGCGCTCGATCTTGATGACGCGCGCGCCCATGTCGGCGAGCAGCCGGGTGCAGTAAGGACCGGCGAGGACGCGGGTGAGATCGACGACGAGAAGGCCGGCGAGGGGGAGCGAATCGTCGCGCATCCGCAGAAGTATAGCAGCATCGGACAGGCGCGAAGCCGCGGAGCGCCACATAGCCCTTCCCGATGCGTTCGGGATCGGGTATGCTGGCGCGGCCCCGAGGGTTGGAAGGTCACTACGAGGTTCCAGGAGGTGGCGCGATGGCCGAGACGGCACGGCTGGCGGTGTTCCACGGAACGGGCAGGCCGTTCGAGATCCGCGAGTATCCGGTGCCGGATCCCGAGCCGGGGGCGATGCTGATCAAGATCGCGCTGGCGAATGTCTGCGGCTCGGACATGCACTACTGGCGCGGCGAGCAGGACTACGTGAAGATGGGCCGGCCGCTGCCCCTCAATACCGGTCACGAGCACGTGGGCACCGTCGCCAAGCTCGGCCAGGGCGTCACCGCCGATTCCATGGGGCAGCCCCTCACGATCGGCGACCGCGTGCTGTATCGCTACTTCTGTCCCTGCGGGCGCTGCAAGGCCTGCCTGCGCCGCCAGTACAAGTCCTGCCCCACGCGCCAGGCCAACTGGCTCGTCTCGTGCGAGGTGTGGCCGCACTTCCAGGGCGGCTTCGGGCAATACTTCTACCTGCGGCCGAATCACGCCGTGTTCAAGATCGGGCCCGAGATCACCGACGAGATGGCGGCCGGCATCAATTGCGCTTACACGCAGGTGTATGCGGGGCTCGAGATCGCCCAGCTCCGCGCCGGGCAAACGGTGGTGGTGCAGGGCGCGGGCGGGCTCGGCGTCTACGCCTGCGCGGTGGCGCGTGAAATGGGCGCCGGCCAGGTGGTGGTGATCGACGGGCTCGACGAGCGGCTCGAGCTGGCGAAGCAGTTCGGCGCCACCGATGTCGTGGACATGCGCCGGCATTCGACGCCCGCCGAGCGGATCGCCGCCGTCAAGAAGCTCACCGACGACTGGGGGGGCGACGTGGTCCTCGAGCTGGTAGGCCATCCGGGCGTGGTGGACGAAGGGCTGCGCATGACCGCTCCCGAAGGTACCTACCTCGAGATCGGCAATATCAACGTGGGCTGGAAGGCCGAGTTCGATCCCTCGTGGATCATCTTCGGCAATCGGCGAATCATCGGTCTCGCGCACTACGAGGCCGAGCATCTGCGCGGCGCGCTCGATCTCATGCGGCGCACGCTCACCAAGTACCCGTGGGGGCGCGTGGTCTCCCACAAGTTCCCGCTCGAGCAGATCAACGAGGCATTTGCCCAGCAGGACAAGGGCCACGTGACCCGCGCCGCAATCGTCCCGAACTAAGCGCCGCCGCTCCGGGGGCTACCGTGAGAGCGCTCTGTTCCTGGTGCCAGGCTGAAGGGGTGCCCGCCTACCTCGGCGAGCGTGAACCCGTGGACAATCCCGGCGAGACATTCGGGGTCTGCTCGCGTCACATGGTCGAGGTGCTGACCGCGCCGCGGTCTCGACCGTCGACGAGCGTCCAGCTCCTCATCGTGGTGGCGCTCGGCGACCGGAGTCTCTACGAGTACCTGTGCCGCAGGCTGGCCACGATCGAGGGTGTCCAGGTCATCCTCGAGCGCCGGCAGAGCGACCGGCGCGGCGAGAGGCGCCCGGTGAGCCTGGAGCGCCGGCAGACGGAGCGCCGTCAGCAGCGCCCCGCCGGGCAATTCATGGGATGCACCTTCATCCGCATCGGCTCCGTCAGCAATGCCACCCTCTGATCGCTTCAACGCCGGGGCCGTCGCTCGCGTTACATAAGGGCAACGGCGTGCCGCTCTCCATTGAGTTCCTGAGCGGCGGGCGAGGGCTGGAGCTTGTCGGCTCGGGCGTGCTCACCGCTCAGGAGATTCTCGAGGCGAAGGGAGCGCTCCTGCGTTCGCCCGAGCGACTGCGGGAGCTCCACCATGCGCTGATCGACATCACCGACGTCACCGAGCTGCGCGTCACGCACGACGACGTCCTGGAGTTCGTGACGGCAGACATGCAGATCGCCCTGATCGTGCCCCGCCCCATGGCGGTAGCGGTCGTGGCTCCCGGCGATCTCGCGTTCGGCGTCGCCCGCATGTGGGAGGGCTTCGCGGAGGTGACCCGCTGGAACCGGCACGTCTTCCGCTCGAGGCCGGAAGCGGAGCTCTGGCTTCGCCCATGGGTCGAGGGCCGGCTCCCGGCCGGCCCCCATCCCTAGTCTCCGTCAACCAGCAGGCAGCCTGGGGGCTTGTTCAGCCGCCGGGGTAGAAGGCGTCCCGCCCGCGCTGATACGTCGCCTGCCGCTGCGCCGGGTTCCGGTTCACGAGCGGGCGGAAGAACATCGGGTGCGTGTAGCTCCGCACTTCGTGCTCGATGACGCAGAGCACCTCGCGCGTCTCGGTGTCCACGATCTTCTCGAACCGGTACTGGTAGTCCTGGCTCTCCTCGCTGATGAGCCCGTGCTTGTCGAGCCACTCGTGGGGGCCGGAGAAGTTCGTGATGTAAACCGCGATGTGATAGCCGTCATAGGCCGGGATGGGCGCCGAGGTCTCCCGGAACACGAGCTCCTGCCGCTGGCCGATCCTGACGTGCGCGGCCACGCCGTCCGCGTCGGGGGTCACCGACGAGGGAGCGCCCATAACCTTCTCGTAGAAGCGGGCGATGCCGGCGGCGTACCCAGGCGCGACGGGGAACTCGACGTGGGTGATCCCGAGGGTCATGTCGCCGAAGGACGGTCCGGCCGGGTGCAGGCGGAGACGATTGCCCCAAGGCGTCGTCACCGCCACGTACTTGTCCTCGACGCTGTAGGAGAACTTGGTTCCCGCGAGCAGCTCTTTGACGCTGGCCAAGCGAGTGGTGAGCGCTTCCAGATCGGGCACCACGATCTCGACGTGACCGCGCATGAGATTGGGCTCGCCCGTGGGCAGGTGGAACTGCGTCTGGCCCATGTTGATCCACATGTTCTCGACCCCGACCATGATGTACGGATCGCGCGTGAAGCCCAGACCCTGGATGTAGAAGGCCGTGGCGAGCCGCTGGTCGGGCACGCGGACGTTCACGTGCTCCAGCATCACGATGTTGCCGACGTCCTGCTGGTGCCGATCGTAGCGCTTCATGTCGATCCTCCTCGTGGGCGGGTGTGCCGCCTATCCTAGCCCAGGGCGTGGCCGGACGCCAGATCGGGGATTTTACGATATAGTCCGATCCATGGACATCTGGGGGCCCGCGCGAGCGGGCAACGAATATGTGGAGCGGGCGCGCGCCCTCGCGCCCACCATCGAGGCCTTCGCGGATCAGATCGAGCGCGACCGCCGTCTGGCGGATCCCGTGCTCGATGCGCTGTTCGAGGCGGGGATGTTCCGCCTGCTCCTGCCTCGCTCCCTGCATGGCGCCGAGGTCGACCCCGTCACCTTCGTGACAGTCATCGAGGAGATCGCAAAGGCCGACGCGAGCACGGCATGGTGCCTGTGCCAGGCCGCGGGATGCGCCATGTCCGCCGCCTATCTGCCGCCCGATGTCGCCCTCGACGTCTTCGGCAAGGACCCGCGCTCGGTTCTGGCGTGGGGACCCGGGCCGGATGCGCGGGCCGTCGCCGTGGAGGGCGGCTATCGCGTCACGGGCATGTGGAGCTTCGCCAGCGGCTGCCGTCACGCCACCTGGCTGGGCGGACACGCCCCGGTCTGCGAGCCCGATGGGACCTTCCGGCGGAATGGCGCCGGGAAGATCATCGAACGGACGATGCTGATACCTGCCGCGAGCGCACAGATCGTGGACGTCTGGCATGTGAGCGGGCTCAAGGGAACAGGGAGCGACGCCTTCACCGTGACGGATCTCTTCGTGCCGCACGAGTACTCGATCTCGCGCGACGATCCGGCCGAGCGACGCCAGCCGGGGCCGCTCTACTGCTTCCCGGCGGGCTCGCTGTACGCGTCGGGCTTCGCCGGCGTGGCGCTGGGCATCGCGCGGCGGATGCTCGATGCCTTCCGGGCGCTCGCCATGGAAAAGACGCCGCGCGGATTCAAGCGGCCGCTGGCCGAGAGCGCCGTGATCCAGTCCCAGGTCGCCCAGGCCGAGGCGCAGCTGCGCTCCGCGCGTGGATTCCTCGTAAGCTCCCTCGAAGAGATCTGGCGGGCGGTGGGGAGCTCGGGCGTGCTCACCCTCGATCAGCGTGTGCTGATCCGGCTCGCGTCCACCTACTCGATTCACCAGGCCAAGGCCGTCGCCGACATGACGCACCACGCAGGCGGGGCGACGTCTATCTTCATCGAGAGCGCCTTCGACCGCGGCTTCCGCGACATGCACGCCGTGACCCAGCAGCTCCAGGGCCGCCAGTCCCACTTCGAGACGGTAGGCCGCTTTCTTTTCGGCCTCGACCCCGACACCACTTTCCTCTAATCCCCTCTCCCCTCTGGGGAGAGGGGAGGGTGAGGGGAGATTAGCCAGGAGGAAATCATGGATCGAAAGCGCGTGGGTATTCTGATTTTCCCGAACGTGGAGGTGCTCGACTTCTGCGGGCCCTTCGAGGTGTTCTCGGTGACGCGCCTGAACGAAGAAGCGCGGCGCGAGGAGCCGTCGCCCTTCGAGGTGCTGCTGGTGGCGGAGAGCAAGGGCACCGTGGTCGCCACGGGCGGGCTGAAAGTCATCCCCGACGTCACCCTCGAGACCTGCCCGCCGCTCGACATCCTCGTGGTGCCGGGCGGCTGGGGCACGCGGACGGAGATCAACAATCAGAAGCTGGTGAGCTGGATCGGCGAGCGGGGGCGGGCGGTGGAGACACTCACTTCCGTCTGCACGGGCTCCATGCTGCTGGGACAGGCGGGGCTGCTCGACGGGCGGCGCGCCACCACGCACTGGCGCGCGCTCCCGTGGATGCGCGATTCATTCCCGGGCGTGACGGTCGAGGAAAAGCACCACGTGGTGGAAGACGGCCGCGTCGTGACGTCGGCAGGCATCTCGGCCGGCATCGACATGGCGCTCCGCATCGTCATCCGCTACTTCGGCGAGGCCGTCGGGCGCGCCACCGCGCGCAACATGGAGTATCCCTTCCCCGACGACAACTCGCGCAGAGTCTAGGCCCCTCACCCTACCCTCTCCCCAGAGGGGAGAGGGACTTTGATTCCCTCGCCCCCGGAGGGGGAGAGGGTAGGGTGAGGGGGAGTTCCGTCTACACCTTCTCGAACGACAGGCGCTTGACCTTGTCCATGTTGGTGCCTTCGATGCGGATGAGCCGCGTGGGCCCCTCGCGCTTCGGTGAGTGGACGTCGCCCACGTTGTAGACCTTGGCCATGCCCGGCTTGAGCGGGTAGGCCCGGGCGTGGCGCACCTTGCCCGGCTTCGCCTCCGTGGCCGGCTCGATCACGTCCCAGTCGCTCATCACGGTTTCACCAACCGCCTGGCCGTAGATCGCCCAGGACGGGCCGTGATCGTGCGGCTGGCTCTCCTTCGCGCCCTTGTAGGAGTGCGCGAGGATACAGAAGCCGAGCTGGGGGTCTTCGTAGAGGATCTTGCGCTCCGGCACGTCATCGCCCAGGTGCTTGGCGACGAACGCATCGTCCACGAGGACTTCCTGGACGACCTCGCAGACCTTCTGGCGGCCCTTGGGGCCCGGATCTTCCGCAAGAATGCGGTGACACGTGTCAGCGAACTGCTCGAGGGTGTATCCCATGGTGTGACCTCCTCGCCATTTGATACTCTCTTCGGGCCCGCTCCGCAATGGGCACCCTATGCGCCTGCCTTTCTTCTACGGATGGGTCGTGGTCGGCGTCGTCTTCGTCACCATGGGCGTTGGCGTGAATGCGCGCACCGCCTTCTCGCTGCTCTTCCCGCCCATCCTGTCGGAGTTCGGCTGGGAGCGTGGCGTCACGGCGGGCGCCTTCTCCTTCGGCTTCCTCGTCTCGGCGGCGCTGAGCCCCATGCTCGGCCGATTGATGGATCGCCGCGGGCCACGCGTGGTGATGGAGATGGGGGTGTTCCTCATGGGCGCCGGGCTGCTGCTGGCCACGCTCGTGCACCAGCCCTGGCATCTCTATCTCACGCTGGGCGTGCTGGTCGGCGGCGGCAGCGTCTGTCTCGGCTTCACGGGGCAGGGGCTCTTTCTCCCCAACTGGTTCGTGCGCCGTCGCGGCCTCGCGATGAGCCTCGCGTTCTCCGGGGTCGGCGTGGGCTCGATCATCCTGCTGCCGTGGATGCAGGTGCTGATCGGACGCGCGGGCTGGCGCACCGCCTGCTGGGCGATGGCCATCCTCGTGCTGGCGCTCCTCGCGCCGCTCAATCTCCTGCTCCGGCGCCGGCCCGAGGACATGGGCCTGGAGCCCGACGGCGACCCCGCGTCGCGCCAGACCGCCGCCTCGCAGGCCGCCAATGTGGTGGACGCGGCGTGGGCCGCGGTGGATTGGACGCTCACACGCGCCATGCGCACATCGCGCTTCTGGTGGATCGCCGCCGGCTACTTCGGCGGACTCTTCTCCTGGTATGCCGTGCAGGTGCACCAGACCAAGTACCTCATCGAGATCGGCTTCAGCCCGACCTATGCGGCATGGGCGCTCGGCTTCGTCAGTCTCGTGGCCATTCCCGGCCAGATCGCACTCGGCCATCTCTCCGACCGGATCGGTCGCGAGTGGATCTGGACGGTGGGCAGCCTCGGCTTCGCCATCTGCTACCTCGCTCTGATTCTCATGGAGCACGCGCCGACGCTCACGCTGGTCTGGCTCATGGTGATCTCGCAGGGAGCCCTCGGCTATGGGCTCACGTCGGTGGTCAGCGCCATTCCGGCGGAGATCTTCCAGGGGAAACACTTCGGCAGCATCTTCGGCACGCTCATGCTGTCGGCGATCGCGGGCGGGGCGGTGGGGCCTTGGGCCGCCGGGGCGTTACACGACATCACGGGGAGCTACCGGCTCGTGTTCTGGATGGCCATCGGCGGCAGCGTCCTGTCGGCCGTCGCCATATGGCTGGCCGCCCCGCGCAAGGTCCGCGCCGTCGCGGGGCGCGTGCATCTGATCGGGAGCCGCTAGCGCACGGCGTAGAAGTCCAGCGTGACGGCACTCGCTGCGCGCACGGCCGAGCACACCGCGAGCAGGTCGTTCAGCCACGCATACTGGGGAGCGCCGGTTTCGAGCTCGGGCCGGGTCCGGAAGTAGTAGCTCGCCGGATCCACCGCCTCGCCGCGTGCGAGCCGGGCCAGCACGTCGGGCGGTCCGGAGCGCACCCCGCGGTTGCGCACGTACACGAGCGCGCCGTCCCGCGTGCGCAGCGTGTAGCGCGCTTCGAGCAGCACCGTCCCGTCGGCCCGCACGATCTGCCAGTCGGCACCGCCGGGCAGCACGTCGCCGGCAAGCTTTTCTCCCTCGAACCAGCCGCCGGTGATCGGGATGATGCGCCGCTCGCCCAGCGGCGTCATGCCGACGCTGAGCGGCGCGGCGATTTCCACGACCGCGCGGAAGAGCGGCTCGAGTCTGGGCGTGACGGGCTGAACATCCATGGCCGTGGTCTCCGTCGGTATTCTCGGAGAAGAAGCATAGCGTGTCCCTCTTACTTGCGTCACCGCTTCTTGACCCGATCACAGCCGCCGGGCTAATCTCGCCACAGCTGCCCCATGAGTC
>Ga0335084_10001010_pt1 | contig 25483 bp, 27 predicted proteins | sample Lox_Sample_44_FD_206721 | JGI IMG/M metagenome (GOLD analysis project Ga0335084, IMG submission 206721) | Soil microbial communities from Loxahatchee National Wildlife Refuge, Florida, United States - Lox_Sample_4.4 | ecosystem: Environmental > Terrestrial > Soil > Wetlands | place: USA... | reverse complement strand
GCCAAGTGTCAGCACGAGACCGCCCAGCCACAGCCAGGAGACCATGCGGTTGACCTGGAGCTTGACCGTCGCGTGGGAGCCGTCGTTGGCGAAGTCACCCAGCACGAGGTAGACGTCCTCGAACAACCCGAGGCGGTAATCGACGGCCGCGATGGGCGTCTGCTCCTGCGGGTAGAACTTCTTCGCCGGGGAGAGCACGTCGCCCCACGTTCGCTCCTTCGTCACGGTGAACGTGCCTGTCACCTTGGCGTGGTTGGACTCCTCCGACGCCGAGAGCCCGTCGAACTTCACGCTGTAGCCCGCGAGCTCCATGCTCTGGCCCTTGTCGAGCGTGGCTTCCTTCTGCACCGACCAGGCCTGCGAGCCCGCCACGCCGAGTGCGACCACGAGGATTCCCAGGTGGACGATGAAGCCGCCGTAGCGGCGGTTCTGCCGCAGCAGCAGGCCCCCCGTGGCGGCGCCCCAGCCGTCGCCGCTCCGCCGCCTCGCCCGCACCGCGCGGAAGAGGTCGAGCGCGATCGTGCCCGCGACGAACACCACCAGGGCCATCGCCGTCAGCACCAGGCCGTTGGCCACGCCGACCGCCCGCAGCGCCGCCGCCGCCACGAGGCCCGCCAAGACGGGCTTGAGGAAGTTGCGCTTGAGGTTCTCGACTGAGGCGCGCCGCCACGCGATCAGTGGCCCGACGCCCATGAGAAAGAGCAGCGAGAGAAAGACGGGGATGTTGACCAGGTTGAAAAACGGCGCGCCGACGCTGATCTTGACCCCGCGCACGGCTTCGGACAGGAGCGGGAAGACCGTTCCGAAGAAGACGGTGAAAGCCGCGGCGACCAGGAAGAGGTTGTTGAGGAGGAAGATCGACTCCCTCGACGCGACCGAGTCGAGCACGCCCTCGGCGCGCAGACGCTCCAGCCGAGAAGCCAGGAGCGAGAAGGAGCCGAGGAGCACCAGCGCCAGGAAGCCGAGAAAGAAGATCCCGATCGAGCCCTGGGTGAAGGAATGGACGGAGCCGATGATCCCCGAGCGCGTGAGGAAGGTGCCGAAGATCGTGAGGCCGAACGTCAGGATGATCAAGGAGATGTTCCAGAGCTTGAGCATGCGACGCCGCTCCTGGACCATCACCGAGTGCAGGAATGCCGTGGCCGTGAGCCAGGGCATGAAGGCCGCGTTCTCGACCGGATCCCACGCCCAGTAGCCGCCCCAGCCGAGCACGTGGTAGCTCCACCAGCCGCCTATGAGGAGCCCGAGCGAGAGAAAGTACCAGGCGATGATCGTCCAGCGCCGGGTGATGGTGATCCACTCCTCGCCGGTGCGCCCGACGATGAGCGCTGCCATCGCGAAGGCGAACGGCACCGTGAAGCCCGTGAAGCCCAGGTACAGGGCGACAGGGTGGGTGATCATGCCCGAGTCCTGCAGCAGCGGGTTGAGGCCGCGGCCGTCGGCCGGGATCGGCGTGAGGCGCTCGAAGGGCGGCGCCGGGATGGTCATCACGAGAAGGAAGAAGGCCAGGATGCCGAGCATGACCGAGAGCACCCACGGGTAGAGCTCGGGCTGCCGGCGGCGGTACTGGACGACCACGATCAGCGTGTAGATCGACAGCATCCAGGACCACAGGACGATCGAGCCCTCCAGCGCCCCCCAGAGCGCCGTGATCCGGTAGTAGAAGGGCGTGCCCCGGTTCGTGTTGATGGCGACGTAGTGCACCGAGAAGTCGAAGGCCAGGAAGGCGTAGAGCATGAGCGCGATGCAGGCGGTGATGAGCGCCCACGCGCCGACCGCGGCGCGCTCACTCGAGCGGAGGAGCCCCGCGCGTCCGGTGCGGGCCGAGGCCGCCGCCGCAAAAGCGCCCCAGAGAGTGAGCAGGAGCGCGACGACGGTCGCGCCGTATCCCAGCTCCGGAATCACTTGTTCTCTCCCCGCAAGCTCTTCATCAGCTCCTTGTACCCCGGCTGCGCGCCGTCGTGGGGCGCCTTGTATTCCTCGGAGTGCTTGGCCAGGATCAGCGAGGACTTGAAGTAGCCGTCCTTCGTCCAGGAGCCTTCGACGACGGCGCCCCGGCCCTCGGCGAAGAGGTCGGGGGCCGGGCCCTTGTGCCGGACGGGGACGCTTGCCTTGCCGTCGGAGAGCGTGAAGGAGAGATCCAGGCTCTTGGGCTCCCACTTGAGCGACCCGGCCTGGACGAGACCGCCCAAGCGGTAGGTCTTGCTCGGCACGGGCGCGGCCAGCAACTCGCTCGGCGTGACGAAGTAGACGACGGACTGGCTCACGCCCGACCAGATGAGATAGGCAAGGGCCACGACGATGACGAGGCCGCCCGCGACGAACTTGCGGCGGCGGCTCATCTGTCCTGACCCCGACCCCGCCGCGGCGCGCCGCGCCCGGCGAGGATCTTCGCGCGGCCGGCCAGGCGGCGCCAGTACACGAGCAGCGCGGCGGCCGCCAGACCGTAGGCGGAGAAGACGTAACCCCAGTTATCCGGCATGCGTGTCCTCGAGCCGCGCGATCTCCATCCGCGCGGCCAGCAGGTAGGCGAAGAGCAGCGTGAAGGCGATCCAGTTGATGAGCAGCGCCACCGCGATGGGCGCGGCGATCGGCGAGGGCTCGGGGCCGAGGATGGTCGACGGCTGGTGGAGCGCGCGCCACCACTTGACCGAAAAGTGGACGATCGGCATGTTCGCCGCGCCAAGTATGCCCACGACGGCGGCCGCGCGCGCCCGCCTGTCGGGCTCGTCCACCATGCCCCGGAGGAGCAGGTAGCCGACGTACACCAGGAAGAGCACGGCCGTCGACGTGAGGCGAGCGTCCCAGGTCCACCACGTGCCCCAGGTCGGCTTGCCCCAGATGGAGCCCGAGGCGATGGTGATGCCCGTGAAGAGCACGCCGGGCTCGGCCGCCGCCAGCGCCAGCCGGTCCCAGCCCGCCCGGCGGGTGAGGAGATAGCCCACGCTGCCCACGAAGACGAGCGCGAAGGCGAGGTAGGCTGTCAGCACGGCCGGGACGTGCAGGTACATGATGCGCTGGACGTTGCCCTGCACGGCCTCGCGCGGCGCGTAGCCGAAGGCCGCGCCGAGGCCGGCGATGATGGCGAGCACCGCGAGGCATCCAAGCACACGGCTGGCGAGCTCGCGCGCGGCCATCAGCCTTCCAGCACGAATTCGAAGGTGAGGATGCCCACCACGAGGTAGACGAGGTCCGCGGCCGCCAGCAGCTTGAGCCAGGCCCCTGCGTCGGCCAGCGGGAGACCGGAGAGCACGGTCTGTGTCGCGCTCACTGACGCGAGCAGCACCGGCACCACGGCGGGCAGCAGCAGGACCGGGAAGAGCAGCTCCCGGGCGCGCATCTGCGCCGTGACGGCGCCGAAGAGCGTGCCGACGGAGGCGAGACCGAGCGTGCCGAGCGACAGCACAGCCGCGAGCCCGGGAAGAACCGGCGTGAAGTCGATGGCGAAGAAGACCGCGAAGAGCGCCAGGAGAACGACCTCCACCACGATCATCACGAGCACGTTGCCCGCCAGCTTGCCCAGGTAGATGGCCGACTTGTCTCCTGGCGTGAGGACGAGCCCTTCCCAGCAATCGTTCTCGCGCTCCACGAGAAACGTCCGCCCGAATGCGAGGAGCCCCGACAGGATGAAGCCGAGCCAGAGAAGCCCCGGGAGCGCTGCCTCGACGCGAGCGCGCTCGGGCCCGAGCGCGAACTGGAACACGAAGAGCAGGAGGAGGGAGAAGAATACGAGGACGTTGAGGCTCTCCTTGCTCCGGCGCTCGGTCAGCGCGTCCTTCCAGACCACCATCCAGACGCGCCGGGCGTAGCCGCTCACGAGGCCGTCCCGGGGCCCATGGCCAGATCGTCGTAGAGCCGGCGGAGGTCTTCGAGACCAAGCGCGACCGCCGGCCGGTCGAGGACGATCCGCCCGCCGGCGAGGATCGCGACACGGTCGGCCACTCCCACGCCCGCGTCGAAGCTGTGCGTCGCGACGACGAGGGTCCCGCCGCGCGCTTTGAAGGACAGGAGGAACTCGCTCAGCCACTTCCTGCCCGCGCGATCGAGGCCGGTGAACGGTTCGTCAAGCAGGAGGAGGCGGGCCTGTCCGAGCAGCACGCGCGCGAGAGCCAGGCGGCGCTTCATGCCCGCCGAGAAGGTGCGCGCCCGCTGGTCGGCTGAAGCCTCGAGCTCGACCTCCTCGAGCGCCGCCCGGAGCCGCGCCTCTCCCGCGTCCCGGCCGCCCATGACCGCCCAGAAGCGCAGGTTCTCGATCGCGCTGAGGTCTTCGTACACCCAGCTGCCGTGCCCGACCATGTCGAGGGCGCCCCTGACCGCTTCGGGCTCCTGCACGGCGTCGGCCCCGGCGACGCGAAGCGAGCCCGACGTGGGGCGCAGGAGCGTGGCGATGATTCGCAGGAGCGTCGTCTTGCCCGTGCCGTTCGGCCCCAGGAGGGTCAAGCCCTCGCCGGCGCCCAGCTCGAGCGAGACGTCATCGAGGACGGGCGTCGGGCCGTAGGTCTTGCGGAGGTGCTCGGCCTGGATCATGAGGCCGGCGGTGGGGACCGGCGCAGTCCGTCCGCGTCCCGCGCCCGGTCCCGTCGCAGTCAAAGCTTCATGGCCCTCAGACGCGCGATGCGTTCTTCGATCGGAGGATGGGTCGAAAAGAGCGTGGCGAAGCCACCGCCGGTCAGGGGGTTGACGATGAAGAGGTGCGCCGTCGCCGGCGTGGCGTTCAGGGGCTCCTGCCGCGAGGCGACGTCGAGCTTCGCGAGCGCATGCTCGAGCCCGGAGGCCCGGTGGCAGAGGTGCGCGCCGGAGGCATCGGCCTCAAACTCTCTCCCGCGCGAGATCGCCATCTGGACGAGCAGGGCGGCGAAGGGCGCGAGGATGGCCATCAGGAGCATGCCGATGAGACCTCCCCCGCCGCCGCCTTCGTCGTCGCTGCGGCGGCCGCCGCCGAAGATGGCGGCCCACTGCGCCATCTGAGCCAGATACGTGATGGCCCCGGCGAGGGTGGCCGCGATGGTCATGATGAGGGTATCGCGGTTCCTGACGTGCGAGAGCTCGTGGGCGAGCACGCCCCGGAGCTCATCCTCGCTCATGATGCGCAGGATGCCCTCCGTGACGGCGACGGCGGCGTGCTGCGGGTTCCGGCCCGTCGCGAACGCGTTGGGCGAGTCGTCCTGGATGAGGTAGATGGGCGGGACGGGGATCTTCGCTTCCGCCGCCAGCTCGCGGACGATGCGATAGAGACCGGGCGCCTGCGCCTCGTCCACGGGCTGGGCGCCGTACATCGACAGCACGATCTTGTCGGAGAACCAGTACGAGCCGATGTTCATCACGAAGGCCAGGATGAAGGCGATGGTCATGCCCTGCTGGCCGCCGATGGCGCCGCCGACGAGGACCAGCAGGCAGGTCAGGACGGCGAGAAGGAATCCGGTCTTGATCAGGTTGCCCATCGCGCGAGACCTCCGGAGCGAATGCTAACAGCCACTCCGAAGACCGTCAAGCAACCGGGTCAGCGGCGCCGCGCTGCGACCTCCCGAGTGCTCGCGGGTTGAAGCCGATCCATCGGATGCCGCGCGCGCCCTCGAAGCGGCGGGCCATGATCTCGAGCGCCTCGGGGTTGTCGTCGACCAGGATGAAGCGACGGTTGGTCGCGAGGCAGGCCTCGCCGGTGGTGCCGCTGCCGGCGAAGAAGTCGAGCACGAGGTCGCCCGGACGGGAAGACGCCTGCACGATGCGGGTGATGATGCCCAGCGGCTTCTGCGTCGGGTAGCCGGTCCGCTCGCGGCCGTTGGTCGGCACGATCGTGTGCCACCAGGTGTCGGTCGGCAGCTTGCCGCGCGCCGCCTTCTCCGGCCCGACCAGGCCCGGCGCCATGTAGGGAATGCGCTCGACGGCCTCCGTGTCGAAGACGTAGCGCGACGGGTCCTTGACGTAGACGAGGATGTTGTCGTGCTTGGGCGGCCACCGCCGCGCCGGGCGGCCGCCGTAGTCGTACGCCCAGATGATCTCGTTGAGAAAGGAGCGCCGCCCGAAGATCTTGTCCAGCAGGATCTTGCAGTAGTGCGCCTCGCGGTAGTCGATGTGGAAGTAGAGCGTGCCGTCCGCCGCCAGCGCGCGGTAGGCCTCGCGGAGACGCGGCTCGAGGAAGCCCTCGTAATCGTCGAAGCGGTCGGGGAAGGCGCGCGAGCCCATCTTGACGGTCTCGTAGCGGTGCCCCTGAAAGCCGACGCGGTCCCCGGCAGCGCTCCGCACGGTCTTGATACGAGTGCGCGACTGGGCCTTGCCTGTGTTGAACGGCGGGTCGACGTAGATGAGGTTGACCGTACCGTCCGGGGCGTGCCGGCGGAGTATGTCCAGGTTGTCGCCGAAATAGATCGTGTGCACAGGGGGACTAGTATAGGCCGTTGGCGCGCGCGGAGCCGTATGCTGGAAGCAGGGGCGCGGGGGCCTTTCAGGTTGACAAGCGGGGAGGGGGCCCGTACACTGACCCGGTTTTACGGAATTCTATAAATTCTGTCAATGGTTAGCGAGAGTCGAGCCATGGTCATCAGGGTCTCCGAGATTCCCGAGGAAGGGCTCAGGTTCGAAGGGCCCGAAGCCTTTCCGGAGCCTTTCCAGGACCGCGCCTGGCGCCTCGAGGAGGCTCAGCTCGCCGTGGACAAGGACGGCGACGTCGTGTTCGTCCACGGGCTCTGCCGGTCGCGCGTGCCCCAGGTTTGCTCGCGCTGTCTCGAGCCCTACGAGGAGACGGTGGAGGCGAACGTGGACACGCGCCTCGTGCCGGCACCCGCGATGCGGGGAGAGGAGCGAGAGCTGGGCAGGGACGATCTCGAGACAGACGTCTACGCGCACGACCTGATCGATCTCAACGCGCTCCTCGAGACCGAGACGACGCTGGGGCTGTCGATGAAGCCGCTCTGCCGCGAAGGCTGCCGCGGCCTCTGTCCGACGTGCGGTACCAACCGGAACACGGCCCCGTGCGCCTGCGCGCCGGCCGCAGACCCGCGCTGGTCGCCGCTCAAGGGCTTGGCCGACCGGCTGTCCAAATAACCTGCTGGGCCGGGCCCGTGGGCCCGGCAGAGGAGCCACGAACACATGCCGCTGCCAAAGCGACGCCACTCCAAAACGCGCGGGCGGAAGCGCCGCACGCACTACAAGATGTCCGCGCCCACGCGCTCGGTCTGCCCGCAGTGCAGGGAGATCAAGCTGCCGCACCAGATCTGCGCCAAGTGCGGTTTCTACAAGGGACGGGAAATTCTCTCGGTCGAGGGCGAGTAGCGCCCGGACGGGGATCCGCGGCCGATGAAGATCGCGGTAGATGCCATGGGCGGGGATTTCGGTCCCGCCGTCGTCGTCGAGGGTGCCGTCACGGCAGCCCGGGAGTTCGGGCTCGCCTCGGTGCTGGTCGGCGACCGGGCCGCCGTCGAGCGCGAGATCGTCCGCCTCAAGGCGGGAGACCTGCCGATTACCGTGCGCCACGCCACCCAGGTCGTGGGCATGGCCGAGCCGCCGTCGCACGCGCTCCGGCGAAAGCGTGATTCCTCCCTCCGCGTGGCCGCCGAGCTCTGCAACGAGGGCGAATGCCAGGCCCTCGTGTCGGCCGGCAACACCGGCGCCGCCATGGCCATCGGCATGTACGTCATGGGGGTTCTGCCGGGTGTGGACCGGCCCGCGATCGCCGCCGCGTTGCCGAGCCTCTCCGGTTACACCATCCTCATCGACGCCGGCGCCAATGTGAACCCCAAGCCGCGGCAGCTCGTCCAGTTCGCCATCATGGGCCACGTCTACTCGCGCGATATCGTCGGCAAGGACAACCCCCGAGTCGGCCTGCTCTCGGTCGGCGAGGAGGAGGGAAAGGGGAACGAGCTGACGAAGGAAGCCTTCGAGGAGCTCCGTCACTCGTCGATCAACTTCATCGGCAACATCGAGGGGCGCGACATCTACAACGGCCGCTGCGACGTGGTGGTGACGGACGGGTTCACCGGCAACGTCTGCCTCAAGGTGTCGGAGAGCCTGGCCGAGATGCTGACGGAAATGATCCGCCAGGAAGTCGGGCGCGACATCTTCTCCCTGGCGGGAGCGGCGCTCTCGAAGCGCGCCTTCGCGCGGATGAAGCGACGCGTGGACTACACCGAGATGGGAGGCGCGCCGCTGCTCGGCATCAACGGGGCCACGATCATCTGCCACGGCGCCTCCCCGGTGAAGGCCATCAAGAACGCGGTCCGCGTCGCGGCCGAGTGGGTCACGAGCGGCGTCAACGAGCACATCAAGACCGCCCTCGAAGCCGAGACCGAGCTGGCCGAGGGGCGCGAGGGAGGGCGCGAATGACCCGGGCCCGGATCACCGGCATCGGCGCGTATGCTCCGAAGCGCATCCTGACGAACGACGAGCTCGAGCGGATGGTCGAGACCTCGAACGAGTGGATCGTCCAGCGCACGGGCATCCGCGAGCGTCACGTCGCCGACGAGAGCGAGGCGACCTCCGACCTCGCCATCAAGGCCGCGCAGCAGGCCCTCGAGCGCGCGGGAGTCGAGCCGGGCGAAGTCGACCTGATCGTGCTCGGCACGACCACCGGAGACATGGCCTTCCCGACCACCGCCAACATCGTCCAGCACCAGCTGGGCTGCAGGAACGCCGGCTCCATGGACGTCTACGCCGCCTGCTCCGGCTCCATCTACAGCCTCTCGATCGGCGCGCAGTACGTCCAGACGGGGAAGTACAAGACCGTGCTCTGCATCGGCGCCGAGTGCCTGTCGCGCATCACGGACTACACCGACCGCGGAACCTGCATCCTCCTGGCCGACGCGGCGGGCGCGGCGGTGCTCCGCGCCTCTGACGGGGACGCGGGCATCATCGACACGGACCTCTACTCGGACGGGCGCTACGGCGATCTCCTCATCCAGCCGGCTGGCGGCTCGCGCAACCCGGCAACGCACGAGACGGTCGACAAGCGCATGCACTACGCGCGGATGAAGGGCAACGAGGTCTTCAAGGTCGCGGTGCGGATGTTCGGCGACTGCGCCGAGAGGATCCTCGCGCGCAACGGGCTCACGCCGGGCGACCTCGCGCTCTTCGTCCCCCATCAGGCCAACCTGCGCATCATCGAGGCGGCGGTGAAGCGGCTCAAGCTGCCGATGGACCGCGTGCTCATCAACGTGGACCGCTACGGCAACACGGGCGCCGCCTCGGTGTACGTGGCGCTCGAGGAGGCGTGGGCCACGCGGCGCCTCAATCCGGGCGACCTCGTGCTGATGGCGGCTTTCGGCGGCGGCTTCACCTGGGGCGCGGCGCTCTTACGCTGGTGAGCGGACGATGAAGATCGCGTTTCTCTTCCCGGGGCAGGGCTCACAGGCGGTCGGCATGGGCAAGGCGCTGGCCGACGTCTCGCCCCTGGCGGCCGCGATCTGGCGCGAGGCGGACGAAGCCGCGGGCTTTCCCCTTTCGCGGCTCTGCTTCGAGGGGCCGGCGGACGAGCTCGCGCTGACCGCGAACACGCAGCCCGCGATCCTGACGGCAAGCGTGGCGGCCGCCGCCGTGCTCCGCGAGCGCGGCATCAGCCCGGACCTCTGCGCGGGGCACAGCCTGGGCGAGTATTCCGCCCTCGCCGTGTCGGGCGCGCTCGGCTTTGCGGATGCCGTGCGGCTCGTGCGCAAGCGCGGCGAGTTCATGCAGGAGGCGGTGCCGGTCGGGACGGGCGCGATGGCGGCGCTCATGGGGCTCGACGTGGAGGCGGCGGAGAAGGCCTGCGCCGAGGCGGCGCAGGGCGAAGTCGTCAACGTCGCCAACATCAACTCGCCCGGGCAGATCGTCATCGCGGGCCACAAGGCGGCGGTGGAGCGCGCCGTCAAGGCCGCCGCGGCACTGGGTGGGAGGAAGAGCGTGCTGCTGCCGGTGAGCGCGCCCTTTCACTCCGCGCTGATGAAGCCGGCGGCGGATCGGCTGGCCGCCCTACTCGAGCGCGTGACCGTGCGCGCCCCGCGGGTGCCCGTCGTGCGCAACGTGGACGGGGGCGTCACCACCGTGGCCGACGACGTCAAGCCCTTCCTCGTCCGGCAGGTGGCGAGCCCCGTCCGCTGGACCGACTGTCTCCAGACGCTGGCCCGAGAGGGCGCGTCCGTCTGGCTCGAGGTCGGGCCCGGGCGCGTGCTCAGTGGGCTGCTCAGGCGCACGATCGACGGCGCCCGGGCCCACGCCGTCGAGGACCCCGACTCGCTCGACGCGGCGGCCGCGGCCCTCGGCGGAGGGCAGGCCTCGTGACAGACGCCAAGCCGCTGGCCGGCCGCGTCGCCCTCGTGACGGGCGGCACCCGCGGAATCGGGCTGGCCATCGCCCGCGCGCTGGCGGAGGACGGCGCCTCCGTGGTAGTCTCTGGCCGCGACGCGGCCCGGCTCGAGTCTGCGGTCGTCGAGATCGAGAGCCTGGGCGGCTCCGCGCTCGGAGTCGCGGCGGACCAGTCGAAGCGCGAAGACTGCGACGGCCTGGTCGATGCGGCGAAGGAGCGGTTCGGGCGCATCGACGTGCTGGTCAACAACGCGGGTATCACGCGCGACCAGCTACTGGTGCGGATGAAGGATGACGACTGGGATCAGGTCCTGGACACGAACCTCAGGGGCGTGTTCCTGATGACCCGAGCCGTTGCCAAGTCGATGATGCGGCAGAAGAGCGGGCGCATCATTAATATCGCGTCCGCAGCAGGGGCCATGGGCAATCCCGGCCAGGTCAACTACTCGGCGGCCAAGGCGGGCGTCATCGGCCTCACGAAGGCCGCTGCGCGCGAGCTGGCGCATTGGAACATCCTGGTCAACGCGGTGGCGCCGGGCCTGATCCAGACGGACATGGCCGCCGCGATCCCGGCGGAGGCGCGGGAGGCCCTGCTCCAGCAGGTGCCGCTCAGGCGGGTCGGCGCGGCGCGGGAGGTGGCGGAGGTGGTACGATTCCTGGCCGGCGACGGCGCCGCCTACGTCACGGGGCAGACGATCCACGTGAACGGCGGCCTGTACATGTAGCAGGGCTGCCTTAGGAGCGAAGCAGCTGCGGAAGTGTGAGTCCAATTCCACGCGGTAGCGGGAGGTGTTCATGGCAAAGCCGGTCGAGGAGCGGGTCAAGGAGATCATCGTCGAGCAGCTCGGGGTGGAAGAGGACGAGGTCAACCCCAACGCGAAGTTCATCGAGGATCTGGGAGCCGACTCGCTCGACACCGTCGAGCTGGTGATGGCCTTCGAGGAGGAGTTCGACCTCGAGATCCCCGATGAGGATGCGGAGAAGATCACGACCGTCGGGGACGCCATCAGCTACATCAAGGAGAACCAGTAACCGGCGACCTGCCGGTGCCCATGGCCATGGACAAGCGCCGCGTCGTGATCACCGGGGTGGGAGCCGTCACGCCCGTGGGGAACACGGCGGACGAGTTCTGGGCCGCCCTCGTCGCGGGCCGCTCGGGGATCGGCCCGATCACCCGGTTCGATGCCACGGGTTACGCCACGCGCATCGCGGGAGAGATCAAGGGCTTCGATCCGCTGAAGTACATCGACAAGAAGGACGACCGCAAGTTCGATCTGTTTCTCAAGTACGCCGTCGCCTGCGCGGTGATGGCGGTGGAGGACGCAGGGCTCAAGACGGACCGGGTGGACTCCACGCGGTTCGGGGTGCTGGTCGGCTCGGGGATCGGGGGGATCGAGACGCTGCTCGACAACTACGAGACCCTCCGGACGAAGGGGCCAGACCGTGTCTCACCCTTCTTCATCCCGATGATCATCGTCAACATGGCATCGGGCGTGATCTCGATGCGCTTCGGGGCCAAAGGGCCGAATTCGTCGGTGGTGACGGCCTGCGCCACTGGCAATCACGCGATCGGTGACGCGATGAAGATCATCCAGCGTGGCGACGCCGACGTGATGATCGCCGGGGGGTCCGAGGCGATCGTCATTCCGATCACCATCGCGGGCTTCTGCCAGATGAAGGCGATGTCCACGCGCAACGACGATCCGACCCGCGCCTCGCGCCCGTTCGACGTCGAGCGCGACGGCTTCGTGTGCGGCGAGGGCGGCGGCTTGGTGGTGCTGGAGTCGCTGGAGCACGCGCGGGCGCGGGACGCCCGCATCTACGCCGAAGTCGTCGGCTATGGCATGACCGGTGACGCGCATCACATGACAGCGCCCGACCCCGAAGGCGACGGCGCGGCCCGCGCGATGGCCGCCGCGCTCCGCGACGCCTCGCTCGAGCCCTCCGCCGTCGGCTACATCAACGCGCACGGCACCTCCACGCCGTACAACGACAAGTTCGAGACGATCGCGATCAAGCGGGTGTTCGGCGAGCATGCAAGGAGGCTCGCCGTGTCGTCCACGAAGTCCATGACCGGGCATCTCCTCGGCGCGGCCGGCGGCATCGAGGCCATCGCGACGGCCTTCGCGCTGCATCATGGTGTGTTGCCCCCAACGATGAATTACGAGAAGCCCGACCCCGATTGCGATCTCGACTACATCCCGAACCAGGCGCGCAAGCAGGACGTGGAAGTGGCGCTGAGCAACGCCTTCGGCTTCGGCGGCACGAATGCCACGCTAGCCTTTAGAAAGTATCGCGCTTAGCAGGGCGCCGATAAGGGCCCATCTGCTTCGTTGCCGCCCTCGGTCGCAGGCTCAACGTACCAGGGGCACGCCTCGCCTGCGACCTTCGGACGGCGCCTCGCATCTGGACCCTTCTCGACGCCCTGCTTATTTTCGGGACATCGTTCTGCGATGACTGGCGCGGATTTGCGCGAACACCTTGGCCGTCGGCTTGGCCACTCGTTTCGCGATGCGGCGCTGCTCGAGCAGGCCCTGACGCACAGCTCGTTCGCCAACGAGCATCCGGGCGTCCGCGACAACGGGGCCCTCGCCTTCCTCGGCGACGCCGTGCTGGCCCTCATCGTCGGTGAGCATCTCTGGCGGACCTTCCCGGACGAGCCCGAGGGCGTGCTGACCCCGAAGCGCGCCGAGCTCGTCTCCGGCGCCAACCTCTCCCGCTGGGCCGTCACGATCGGGATTGGTTCCGTTTTGCATCTGGGGCGCGGCGAGGAGCAGATGGGCGGGCGCGAGAAGGAATCGCTACTGGCGACGGCGTTCGAAGCGGTGCTCGCCGTTGTGTACCTCGAAGGCGGCCTCGACGCGTCCCGCCGCAGCGTCGCGTCCTTGGCCCTGTGGTAACGTGAAGTCATGCGCCTCTGGCCCTTCGGACGGCGTCTCGCTGCCGCTCCGTCCGCCGATTCGTCCGCTTTCGCCGTAGCCGAGCTGGGCCCGCAGCTGGACGGCGTGCTCGCCGTCGAGCAGGTCAGGGGCGAAGGGCACGCGATAGCGTTCGGAGGGCGCCTCCTCCTTCCGCCCTCGGCCGCCGTGACCTCGCTCGTGTCGCGCTTCCGCCCCTTCGGCTACACGCCGTTCCTCCAGGCGGGGCAGGGGCTGACCTGGGTGCGGGCGCTGCCCTTCGTGGACGTTCTCGTGCCGTCGCGCCCGCGCACGAACATCATCCTCTTCCTGCTGACGGTGCTCTCCACGATCGTAGCCGGGTCGCAGGCGTTCTTCGCTTTCGACCCATTCGCGGAGCCGCGCCGGCTGCTGGAAGGCGTTCCGTTCGCCTTTACCCTGCTCGCCATCCTCGGCACCCACGAGTTCGGTCACTACTTCACCGCACGCGCCTACGGCGCCTCCGTCAGCCTGCCGTATTTCATCCCCGCGCCGCCGCCGCTCCTCTTCGGCACGCTGGGCGCCATCATCCGCATGCGCTCCCCCGCGCGCGACAGGAACTCGCTGTTCGACATCGCGGCCGCGGGCCCGCTGGCGGGGCTCGTGGTGGCCCTGCCGGCGCTCTGGATCGGGCTCGGCTGGTCGAAGGTGGCGGCCGTACCGGCGGGCGGGAGCGTGACCTTCGGCGACTCGCTGCTCATGCGCTTCATGACGTGGCTCGCGTTCGGCCCGCTGCCGCCCGGGCACGACGTGTTCGTCCACCCCGTGGCCCTCGCGGGCTGGGTCGGGCTCTTCGTCACGGCGCTCAACCTCGTCCCGGTCGGCCAGCTCGACGGCGGGCGCATCGCGTATGCGCTCTTCGGCGCGCGGCACAGGCAGATCTCGATCGCAACCTTCCTCGGCCTGCTCGCGCTTGGCGCGGTGACGGGGGCGGGCAACTGGTTCGTCTGGGCGTTTCTGCTCCTCTTCGTCATGGGATTCCAGCACCAGCCGCCGCTCGACGATCTGTCGCCGCTGTCCCCGGGAAGGTATGCGGTCGGCGTCCTCTGTCTCCTCCTCCTGGTCTTGCTCATTCCCCCTGTTCCCATCGCGATACAGTAGCTGCGGCCGCGCCGCCTCTTGCCTCGGGGGGAGAACCCCGCTAGTATTCGTCAGCCTCGCGGCTTCGGACTGATCGAAAGGGTTGACATACGAGGCGGTGCCACACGGTGCAGGTCGTCGAGAAGGGTCCAGATGCGAGGCGCCGCCCGAAGGGCCGCAGGTGAGGCGTAGTCCTTCTAGGTTGAACCTGCGGCCGAGGGCGGCAACGAAGCAGATGGGCCCTTATCGGCGGCCGGTTAGAGGAGAGAGAGTGGCAGACCAGCCGGACCCGAAGGGGCTCGAGGGGCTCATTCGCAAGGGCGCCGTGGACACCGTGCTGACGGTTTTCCCCGACGGGCTCGGCCGACTCATGGGCAAGCGGGTCGTTGGCCGCTACTTCCTCGACCACGTGCTGGGCGACGGCGTCCACGCCTGCATCTACCTCTTCACGGTGGACATGGAGATGGAGCCGCTGCCCGGCTTCACGCTCACGTCGTGGGAACGTGGCTACGGCGACATGAAGATGGTGCCGGACCTGGCGACGTGGCGGCTCATCCCGTGGCTGTCGAAGACGGCGCTGGTCTTCTGCGACGTCTACACCGAGGAGGGCCGGCCCATCGAGGAGTCGCCGCGCTGGGTCCTGAAGCGGCAGATCGAGCGGACGCGCAAGCGCGGCTTCACGGTCAAGACCGCCTCCGAGCTCGAGCTCTACCTCTTCCGCGAGTCCTTCGACGAGGCTCGCGCCAGGCGCTACCAGGGCCTCACGCCCGTCTCCAATTACCTCGAGGACTACCACATCCTCCAGACATCCAGGGAAGAGCCACTGGTGCGCGCCATCCGTAACCACATGGAGGACGCGCGCGTGCCGGTCGAGTTCTCCAAGGGCGAGTGGGGGCGGGGGCAGGAAGAGATCAACCTCCGCTACACGGACGCGCTCGAGATGGCGGACCGCCACGTGCTCTACAAGCACGGCGTCAAGGAGATCGCCTGGCAGCAAGGCTGCTCTGTCACCTTCATGGCCAAGTACGACATGGGCGCCGCGGGCTCGTCCTTCCACCTGCACTCCTCGCTATGGGACCGCTCGGGAAAGCGCAGTCTCTTCGCCGGCCGCGGGCGGCAGGGGACGCCGCTGTTCCAGCAGTGGCTGGCTGGGCAGATGACCATGGCTCGCGAGTTCGCCTACTTCTACGCGCCGACGATCAACGCCTACAAGCGCTACCAGGCGGGGTCGTTCGCGCCCACGCGCATCGCGGCGGGCTGGGACAACCGCACCTGCGGCTTTCGGCTCTGCGGGGAGGGGCCGAGCTTCCGCGTCGAGAACCGCATCCCGGGCGCCGACGCGAACCCGTACCTTGCGTTCGCCGCGACGATCGCCGCGGGCCTTCACGGGATCGACGGGAAGCTCAAGCCGCCCAGGCTCTACGACGGCAACGCCTACGAGGACCCGAAGCTCCGCCAGGTGCCCAAGACGCTCCGGGAGGCGCTCGACGAGCTGGAGCGGTCGAAGCTGGCGCGCGAGGCCTTTGGCGAAGGCGTCGTGAAGCACTACCTGCACCACGGCCGTCTCGAGCAGCAGGCCTTCGACCAGTCGGTCACCGACTGGGAGCTCCTGCGGCTCTTCGAGAGGATCTAGGATGCCAGACAGACTGAAGGGCAAGGTCGCACTGATCACCGGCGCCGGTATGGGGATGGGCCGCGAGGCTGCCGTCCTCTTCGCCGAGGAGGGCGCGCGCGTCGTCGTGTGCGACATCAACGGGAAGGCCGCCGGCGAGACCGTCACACTCGTTGAGAAGGCCGGCGGCGAGGCCGTCGCGGCCGTCGGCGACGTGGCTGTTGAAGACGACGTCAGGAAGATGGTCGAGGCGGGCGTGAAGCGATTCGGCGCGCTCCACGTCCTCTACAACAACGCGGGCGTGCTGTGGAAGGACAAGGACCGCTCGGTGCTCGAGACCGACGGGGCCCAGTGGGACCGCGTCATGGCCATCAACCTCAAGAGCGTCTTCTGGGTCACCAAGCACGGCATTCCGCATCTCCGGAAGGCCGGCGGCGGGTCGATCATCCTCGTCGGCTCGGTGTCGGCGCTGGCGGGCTTCACGCGCGCGCAGGACGCGTACACGGCGGCCAAGGGCGCGCTCATCTCGCTCAACAAGTCGCTGGCCATCCAGTTCGCGAAGGACCGGATCCGCTCCAACATCATCCACCCGGGGATCGTCGAGACCCCGCTGCAGGCTCCATACCTCACGCCCGAGCTCAGGGCCGAGTTCAACGCGGGCATACCGCTGGGACGCATCGGCCAGCCTCGCGACATCGCCTACGCCGCGCTCTTCCTGGCGTCGGACGAGTCGTCCTTCATGACGGGCGCCGAGATGATCGTCGACGGCGGCTTCATGGCCCAATAACCTGCACCGCAACCTGGAGGCTCCCATGCTGACATGGATGCTCCGCACCGCTTGCCTGGCGATCTTCGTGCTCGCCCTGCCGGCGGCGCCGGCCCTGGCCCAGAAGCAGACCGTCGTCGTCTACACGGCCATCGAGAACGAGCAGATCGCAGAGTACATGAAGGCGCTCAACAAGACCCTGCCGAACCTCGAGCTCAAGATGCTGCGGCTGTCGACGGGCGACATCTCGGCGCGGTTCATGGCCGAGAAGGACAACATGCAGGCGGAGGCTATCTGGGGTGTCGGGGCGACGAATATCTTGATCTTCAAGAACGCGGGGCTGCTCGAGCCCTACTCGCCCAAGGGCCTCGACAAGATCCTGCCGCTCTTCCGGGACAAGGCCAATCCGCCCTCGTGGGTCGGGATGGACATTTACATGTCGGCGTTCTGCGTCAACACCGAGGTGACGAAGAAGAACAACCTGCCCATGCCGGTGTCCTGGGCCGACCTGACGAAGCCCGCCTACAAGGGCCAGGTCGTCATGCCCAACCCGGCCTCCTCCGGCACCGGCTACCTCTCCGTTGCGTCGGTCCTCCAGCGGATGGGCGAGGCCGAGGGGTGGAAGTACCTCGACGCGCTCGACAAGAACATCGCGGAGTACACGAAGTCGGGCTCGAAGCCCTGCAAGGACGCGGCGGCCGGCGAGCGCGCCATCGGCGTGTCGTTCGAGTACGTCGCGCTCGAGATGAAGAAGAAGGGCAGCCCGGTCGCGATGGTCCTGCCGAAGGAAGGCTCGGGCTACGAGATGGAGGCCAACGCGCTCACGAAGAAGGGCGCGAAGAACGCCGCCGCGAAGCAGTTCCTCGACTGGGCCGCGAGCGACGAGGCGATGGCGCTGTACGCGAAGTACTTCGCCGCCGTCGCCGTCGCGGGCATGCCGGTGCCCGAGGGACTCCCGAAGGACATCAGCAAGGTCGTGTACCCCAACGACTTCGACTGGTCGGCCAAGAACCGGGACCGGATCCTGGCCGAGTGGCAGAAGCGCTACGCCAAGTAAGGTGATCGCGAGCGGCGCGGCCCAGCCGGCGCTCCCGTCGGGGCTCGATCTCGACGCGGGGCTCCACCGGCTGGGGTACGCCGCCTTTCGCGCTGGCCAGCGCGAGGCCATCGAGACCCTGCTGGCATCACGCCGCCTGCTCCTCGTCGCGCCGACCGGCGGCGGCAAGAGCCTCATCTACCAGCTTCCCGCCGCGCTCCTCGACGGCACCACGCTGGTCATCTCGCCGCTGATCTCGCTCATGCAGGACCAGGTCGAGGCGCTCGACGCCCGCGGCGTCCCGGCGACCTACCTCGCGTCCACCGTCGACGCCGGCGAGATGCGGCGACGCATGGGCCTGGTCGCCCGCGGCGCCTGCAAGCTCGTCTACGTCGCTCCCGAGCGGCTGACCTTTCCAGGCTTCCGTGCCCTCGTGCAGGGCCTTCGGTGCCCGCTCGTGGCCGTGGACGAAGCCCACTGCATCAGCGAGTGGGGGCACGACTTCCGGCCGGAGTACCTCGAGATCGGCGGGCTGCTTTCAGACTTGCCCTCCGCCCGCGTGCTTGCCTGCACCGCCACGGCCACGCCCGTGGTGCGTGACGAGATCCTGGCGCGCCTCGGCCTGCCCGCCGACACGCCGCAGGTCGTGCAGGGGTTCGCGCGGCCCAACCTCTCGCTGCGCGCGATCGAGGTCGAAGACAAGCGCGAGCGCTCCCGTCGCGTCGACGCGGCGCTCGCCGAGGCGCTCGGCGGGCCGGGGCAGGGGCGCGGCGCGGGAATCGTCTACGCGCCAACACGGCGCGCAGCCGAGGAGGAAGGCGCGCGCCTGGAGGCAGCCGGCTGGCGCGCGCGTGTCTACCACGCGGGCCTCTCGGCGGCCGTGCGAGAGGAAGCCCAGCGCGCGTTTGCCGACGGGCGCGCCGAGATCGTCGTCGCCACGAACGCCTTCGGCATGGGCATCGACCGCTCCGACGTGCGCGCCGTCATCCACCTGGGCCCGCCCGGCTCGATCGAGGCCTACTACCAGGAGGTCGGGCGGGCAGGGCGCGACGGCGCCGATGCGCTGGGGCTCCTGCTGATCTCCTCGCGTGACCTGCCGCTCCGCCGCGCGCTGATCGAAAGAGGCGCCGAGGGGGCTGATCCCGACCCTGCCGTGGTGGAGCACAAGTGGGGTCTCTTCCTCGAGCTGATCCGCTGGGCCGAGGGCGGTTCCTGCCGGCACGACGCCATCCTTCGCTACTTCGGAGACGAGGCCGAGACGCTCCACGGCTGCGGCCGCTGCGATGTCTGCCGCGCTCTCGGCGATGACAGGCCGGCCCAGGACCCCGAGGCGGTAAGCCTCTTCGTGAGAAAGGCGCTGTCTGGCGTGGCGCGCGTCCACGGCCGCTTTGGTCTCCAGACGGTCGCGGATCTGATCCACGGCGATCCGGACCCCAGGCTGGTCAAGTCCGGGCTCGCGGCGACGCCCAGCTTCGGCAACCTCCGCGACCACCCGCGGGAGTGGCTCACTCGGCTCCTGCGGCGCTGCGTGACGGCGGGCTGGGTCAGCTTCGCGGGCGCGGACCGGCCCGTGGCCCTGCTGACCGAGGAGGGACGCGCGGTGATGAAGGGCGAGCGGCCGGCGCGGCTGCTGCTTCCCGCTGCCGCGGCGGCCCGAGCCGCTGCCCCAGGCCCGCGGGCGCCGAAGCGGGGGGCGCTGCCGCGGGCGGCCGAGACAGACGAACTCGACGCCGCCGGGCAGTCGCTCTTCCAGGCGCTGCGCGCCTGGCGGCTGACCGTCGCCCGCGAGGCGTCCATCGCGCCCTTCATGGTTGCCTCCGACCGCACGCTGCGGGACATCGCTCGCCTGCGACCGCGCAGCGCCGACGAGCTGGCGATGGCGTACGGCATCGGACGCCAGAAGGCGGAGCGCTACGGCGAGGCCGTCCTCCGCGTCGTGGCCGAGGCGGCCCGGACGTGAGCGCGGCCGTCCCGGCTCAGGCAGCCGTGGCACTCGAGGGCATCGCCAAGAAGTTCGGCGCCTACGTCGCGCTGCGCGAGATCACGCTGTCGGTCAGCGCCGGCGAGTTCATCTGCTTCCTCGGCCCATCCGGCTGCGGCAAGACGACGCTGCTCCGGATCATCGCGGGGCTCGAGCGCCAGAATGCGGGCACCGTGCGGATGTCCGGCCGGGACGTGTCGGGCCTGCCGCCGGCGCTGCGCAACTACGGCATCGTTTTCCAGTCCTACGCGCTCTTCCCCAACCTGACAGTCGGCCGGAACGTCGCGTACGGGCTGGAAACCCGGCGGGCGGGCGCCCCGGCCATCACGCGCCGGGTGGACGAGCTCCTGGAGCTGGTCGGTCTCGCGCGCCACAAGGACAAATACCCGGCCCAGCTGTCTGGCGGCGAGCAGCAGCGCGTCGCCCTCGCACGCGCTTTAGCACCTTCTCCCGCCCTGCTGCTGCTCGACGAGCCGCTCTCGGCGCTCGACGCGCGGGTGCGACAGTCGCTCCGCCACGAGATTCGCGGGCTCCAGCGGCGCCTCGGCGTCACGACGATCATGGTCACGCACGACCAGGAGGAAGCCCTCGCCATGGCCGACCGCATCGTCGTCATGAATGCGGGACAGGTCGAGCAGGTGGGAGGCCCGACCGAGGTGTACCGGCGGCCCCGGACTCCCTTCGTCGCGCGGTTCGTCGGCCAGATGAATTTTCTCGCCGCCGTCGCGGGCGCGCGAAGCGGGTGGGCGCGAGTCGGCGCCGTCGAGCTCCGCCACCAGGCCGGCTTCGAGGCTGTGCCGGGCGGCGCGCTGACGCTCGCGATCAGGCCGGAGGAGATCACCGTCGGCCCGGCGGCGCTGCACGGCGACAATCGCCTGACCGCCCGCATCGCGGCTGTCCAGTTCCTGGGCGCTTTCACGCGCCTGGGGCTCGCAGTGGACGGCGATGGCGGGACGGCGCTCGAGTGCGACGTGGCTGCGACCGCCTTCGCGGAGCTCGGCGTCGGCGAGGGCGCGGACCTGCCGATCGCGCTCGTGCCGGACGCGCTCCGCGCCTTCCCCGCCCCGGGACCTGCGGCGTGAGCGTCGGCGCCCCGGCTGCCGCCGAGATTCCCGACAGCGTCGTCCGCCATAGGCTGAGCGGCGAGGACGCCATCCGGTGGACGCTGGTCGCCGTGTTCGCCGCCGCGCTCTACCTATTCCTGCTCTTCCCGCTCGGCCATGTGCTCTGGCGAAGCCTCCTCGACAACAGCGGGCGGTTCATCGGCGCCGCCAACTACGTCCATTACTTCTCGACCCCGGCCATCGCCGCGTCGATCACGAATAGCCTCTTCGTGTCGGCTGCCGCCATGGTGCTGACGGTCGCGCTGGCCTTCGGCTACGCCTACGCCCTGACGCGGACGCAGATGCCCGCGAAGGGCGTCTTCCGCGTCGCCGCCATGCTGCCGCTCTTCGCGCCGTCCCTCGTGCAGGCCTTCGCGTTGATCTACGTCTTCGGCAACAACGGCATCGTCACCCGGGCGACGGGGCTGAACGTCGGCATCTACGGCGCGAAGGGGATCATCCTCGCCGAGGTCTTCTACTGCTTCCCCCACGCGCTGCTGATCCTCGTGGCGGCCCTCGCCGCGACGGACGCGCGGCTCTACGACGCGGCGCGGACGCTGGGAGCGGGCCCCCTCAAGACCTTCTTCACGGTGACGCTGCCCGGGGTCAAGTACGGCATGGTGAGCGCGTGCTTCGTGGTCTTCACGCTCGCCATCACGGACTTCGGCGCGCCCAAGGCCATCGGCGGGAAGTTCTCGGTGATGGCGACCGAGATCTACAATCAGGTCTCCGGCCAGCAGAACTTCACCATGGGCGCGACCGTGTCCGTGGTGCTGTTGGTGCCGGCTGTCCTGGCGTTCATTGTGGATCGCCTCGTCCAGCGGCGCCAGTACGCCCTGGTGACTTCGTCCTCGAAACCGCTCGTGCCCGAGCGGCGCCCGCTGGCGGACTGGAGCCTGGTGGGCTACTGCGCCCTTGTTGCCGGGTTCATCCTGGCGATCTATCTTGTCATCCTGGTCTCCTCGCTGGTGCACCGGTGGCCCTACAACTTCGGGCTCACGCTCAAGCACTACGAGTTCGACACGGCGGGCGGCTACCGCTCGCTCTGGAACAGCATCCGGGTGGCGGCGCTGACGGCCGTGGCCGGCACCGCGCTGGCCTTCGGCGGCGGCTACGTCGTCGAGAAGTGCAAGACTGCGGCGAGCGGCCCGCTCTACCTCCTCTCCGTCCTGCCCGTGTCGGTGCCGGGCATGGTGCTGGGGCTCGCGTACATCTTCACCTTCAACGCGCCCGGCAGCCCCTTGAACGCGCTGTACGGCACGCTCGCCATCCTGATCATCTCGAATGTGATCCACTACTTCACCGTCGGCTTCCTGACGGCCACGACGGCGCTGAGGCAGATGGACGCCGAGTTCGAGAACGTCGGCGCCTCGCTGGGCGTGCCCTTCTACCGCACCTTCTGGAGGGTGACCGTGCCGATCGCGCTGCCCTCGATCGTGGCCATCAGCATGTACTTCTTTCTCAACGCGATGGTGACGCTGTCAGCCGTGGTCTTCATCATCGCGCCCGGCACGGAGCTGGCGGCCGTCGCCGTGCTGCTCATGGACGACGCGGGAGACACCGCCCAGGCCGCCGCCATGTCGGTGCTGATCATCGCCACCGGCCTCGCGGTGCGGATGGTCTACTGGCTCGCCATGCGCGGCATCACGGCCCGCACGCAGGCGTGGACCCGGCGCGTCGCTCCCGAAGGAGGCAAGACCGCATGACCGCGAATCCGAAGACCGCTCTCGTCACCGGCGCCGCCCGCGGCATTGGCCTCGCCATCGCCTCGCGCCTGGCAGCGGACGGCACGCGCGTCGCCGTGCTCGACCTCGATGGCGCGGCCGCGGACGCGGCGGCCAAGAAGATCGGCGGGGGCGCCATCGCGCTCGGCGCGGACGTGACCAAGGCCGCCGAGGTCGACGCCGCCGTTCGCCAGGTGGTCGACGCGTGGGGCAGGCTCGACATCCTCGTCAACAACGCCGGGATCACCGGGCGCTCGTTCCCGATCTGGGAGCTGTCCGACGAAGACTGGCGCCGCGTGATCGACGCGGACCTGACGAGCGTGTTTCTCTGCTGCCGGGCGGCGGTCAAGGTCATGCTCCGGCAGGGGAGCGGGCGCATCATTAACATCGCCTCCATCGCGGGCAAGGAAGGCAACCCGACCCTCGTGCCCTACTCGGCGGCCAAGGCCGGCGTGATCGGCCTGACCAAGGCGCTCGCCAAGGAAGTGTGCACGCAGGGGATCCTTGTGCACGCCATCGCGCCGGCGGTGATCGGCACCGAGCTGCTCCGGCAGATGGAGAAGAGCACGGTGGACCTGCTGGTCTCGAAGATCCCGATGGGGAGGGTGGGTCGGCCGGAAGAGGTGGCGGCGCTCGCGGCGTGGCTCGCCTCCGACGACTGCTCGTTCACCACGGGCGCGGTGCACGACCTCTCGGGAGGCCGCGCGACGTATTAGCCTGCGGGGCGCTACTTCTTCGCCGGCGGCGGAGTCGGGGCGAAGCCTGGGGGAACCGGCTCGCGCATCGGCGCCCTGTCTGCGGCCGTCGCCCTGGGCGGCGGCCGTGTGCCCTGTCTCTCCTCGATCGAGCTGACGTAATCCTCGGCGACGATGTCGGTGGCCCTTCCGAGGAAGGCCTCCTGACCCTTGAAGATCGTCCCGAAGAACCACCTGCCCCCGTCCGACTCGAGAAACTCCGCGTAGGAGCGGAGCTCCGTGTCCGTCGCCTCACGATAGACGTACATCATGTCCCGCAGAATGTCCTCGCTCATCGCGTCCCGGAGCTGGGCGCGATAGATGCTCAGCACCCTCTCGATCTGCTGCGCGCGCGCCCGGCCGCGCTCCGACATCACCTGCTGGATCCCGAGGTTCCAGCCGTTGGCCGCGGTCTTGAGCGCCGCCATGGTCTCTTCGGAGGCCCGCGTCCCTTCGTCGATGCGGAAGACGAGCACGAGGCGCTCGGTAGACGGTTGCCTGACCTCGAGCGTGGCCAGGTACTTGTTCCGCGCGGCCGCCTGGGCCTCGTCCGCCATGCTCTGCTCGAGGCGAACGAGCCTCCTGGCCGTCGGCGTCCGGTACCACGCGAGGACCTGCGCGATTGCGTCGGCATCGTAGTTGTCGAGCAGGGCCTGGCGGACCGGCGTGCCGTAGGCGTCCGGGGAAAATGACCCGCCGAGCATCCCTCCGACCCACCGGCGTACCTCGTAGTCGACGCGCGGATCGTCGTCGATGACCTTCTTCAGGCGGCTGCGGACCGCGCCGAGCTGCACGGATGTCCCGGAGAGACGAAGCGCCTCGTCGACGCGAGCGTCCTTCTCGTCGACGGGCGCGGGGCGCGCGCGGCTCTTGTCCTGCGCGAGAGCAGGCGTGGCGGCCCCGGCGAGCAGGAGGACGGCGAGAGAGAGCGTGGCCGGGCCGGCCAATCGGCTCATGACAGCAAGCCTAGCATCGGAGGAAGCTCGCCGTGGCCGCATTATACCTGTGCTATCGTACGGGACATGTCGCCAGACGCCCACGTGGACCGGCTGATGGGCAAGCTCGTGCGGGCTGTTGAGGTGTCGCTCAAAGCCACGGAGGCCGCGCGCGACGCCGTTGCCGAGATTCTCAAGCGCGGCGCCGAGACCGGGATCTTTTTCGCGAAAGGGCGCGGCGAGCAGACGCCCGCGGGGTTCGAGGTGACCGAGCAGGACCGCGACTTCCTCCGCGGGATCTCGATCCGCCCCGACCGGGATTAGCGCCATGCGCGGCCTGCTTCTCCTGGCCGGCCTCGTCCTCTGCTTCGTCATCCTCTCGCCGATGCTGCGAGGCTGGCGTCCGCGGTTGCCGGGGGGCGGGGACCGCTCCGACCAGCTCGTCAAGGATCCGTTCTGCGGCACGTACGTGCTGCGCTCGCGGGCGCTTCGGCGGGAGAGCGGCGGAGAGGCGCTGCACTTCTGCAGTGCCGACTGCGCCGCCCGCTTCTCGAGGGGCGAGCGCCCCATCTGACCGTTGACCGTCCGCGGCCGGTCCTGACGCGCGTGTCCTACCGGCTCCTCGTCTGCGATCTCGACGGCACCTTGCTCGACCGCCCGCCGGATCTCGACCCCGCGCTGGTGGCGGGTCTCCGGCGGGCCATGGAACGAGGGCTCATCATCTCCATCGCCACCGGCCGCATGCCGCGCGGCACGGAGCGCTACCGCGACGAGCTCGGCATCACGGCGCCCATGATCTTCTACAACGGAGCGCTGGTGCGTGACCACGGGACGGGGCGGGACCTGATGGCCCTGACGCTGCCGCGGGGGATCCTCTGGCAGGCCCACGACGCGTTCGCCCACGCCCCCGTTGACCCGCTCTTCTACCGGGACGACCGGCTCTACTGTCTCGCCGAGAGCTTTCAGGTCCGCGCGTACTCCGACCAGCAGGCCGTGCCTCTCGAGGTCATCGACGCGCCCGGCGAATTTTTGCGTTTGGGCGGATTCGCCAAGGGCCTCTTCATCGGGCATCCCCAGAGCCTGCCGACGGTCAGGGCCGACGTCGAGGCCGCCGTGGGCGATGCCGCGCGGCTCGTCATGACCCGGCGCGACTATCTCGAGATGATCCCGCCCGCCGCCTCGAAAGGCACCGCGCTCCGCTTCCTGGCTTCGCAACTGGGCGTGGCTCTCGGGGAGACCATCGCCGTCGGCGACCAGGAGAACGACCTCGAGATGATCCGCGCGGCGGGTCTCGGCGTCGCCAT
>Ga0335084_10001009_pt1 | contig 25486 bp, 26 predicted proteins | sample Lox_Sample_44_FD_206721 | JGI IMG/M metagenome (GOLD analysis project Ga0335084, IMG submission 206721) | Soil microbial communities from Loxahatchee National Wildlife Refuge, Florida, United States - Lox_Sample_4.4 | ecosystem: Environmental > Terrestrial > Soil > Wetlands | place: USA... | reverse complement strand
TTGTTTCCTGCGGCGCCCCGGGGGTTCCCATCCCGCCTTCGCTTGAACTGGCCAAGCCTGTCACCGATCTGCGCGCGGCGCGCAAGGGCGATAAAGTTTACCTGGCATGGACCGTGCCCTCAAGGACCGTTGATCGCCAGTCTGTGCGCCACCCAGGTGCAACCCTCATTTGCCGCAGCCTGAAAGTTCCCGTGGCCGATTGCAAGAATCCGGTGGCAGAAGTTCCGGCCAGCCAGTTTCCGTTGCCTGGTTCCGGATCAAACGGGAAAGTTGAAGCCAGCTACGCCGACATCTTGTCGGAACAATTGCAAAAAGAGGATCCCACCGCGGGGATTAGCTATGCGGTGTCGGCGCAGAATGAAAGCGGCCGCAGCGCCGGAATTTCCAACCAGGTGCAGGTTCCATCCGCGCCCACGCTGCCCCCGCCGGACCATTTCCGCGCCGAACTGAAGAGCGATGGCGTGCTGCTCTCCTGGGATTGTCCGCCTGCGCCGGCCGCGTCGGACGTGATCACTCACAAAATGCGAATCTATCGCCGCGAACACGGAAAGCAGACCGATACCAGAGCCAGCGATGCCAGCTTCGCAGGCTGTTCGCAAGCTCAACCGGTCAACCCGTTGCCCGAATTTCTTGATCAGACTTTCGAGTGGGAAAATCATTACGACTACCGCGCCACGGTTGTGACCGTTGTTTCCGAACCCGGCAAGCCCGAGGTCGAGGTGGAAGGCGATGACACTCCGGTAGTCCAGGTCTTCGCTCACGATGTTTTTCCTCCGGCCGTGCCCACCGGACTGCAGGCGGTTTTCTCGGGAGTGGGTCAGGCGCCATTCGTCGATCTGGTCTGGTCGCCCGACACCGAAGCTGACCTTTCCGGCTACAACATCTTCCGCCATGAGGAAGGGGGACAGCCGGCAAAGCTGAATTCCGAACCGGTGAAGACCCCAGCCTTCCGCGACTCGAACGTGCAATCGGGAAAGAAGTATTTTTACTCGGTATCCGCAGTGGATGAACGTAACAACGAAAGCGCGAGGTCAGAAGAGGCCAGCGAGCAAGTACCATAGAAGCAGCAGCAATTAGCGATTGGCAACTGGCGTTTGGCGTGTCGCGCGTTACCGGGTGACCATCGGCCGGTTCAGGGGCAACTTCATTTGCCACTTGCCAATTGCTAAGTGCCAAGTGCTGATGTTTCAGAGGTCCGAATGAAATATTGCCGTTTTCAGATGAATCACCAGCCGCACTACGGACTCATAGAATCCGTCGCAGGGCTGCAACAGATTACCCGGCTTTTTCTGAGTTCCCCGCAAGATGCGGGCGGAGACCTGGAAGACGTCCCCACCCGGCGCATCGACCACATTGCTCTGATGGAGGCCATGTTGTTGCCGCCCGTCTGTCCGTCGAAGATTGTTTGTGTCGGGCGCAACTATCGCGAGCACGCCGCCGAACTGGGCAACGAAGTTCCTGCCGAGCCGCTGATTTTCCTGAAGCCGCCCTCTTCGTTGCTGGCACCGGGCGCTCCGGTGCTCCGGCCCCAGATCGCGGAGCGGGTGGACTACGAAGGCGAACTCGGCGTTGTGATCGCCAAGAAGTGCCACCAACTGGCAGCGGACGAAGATGTTCGCCTCTACATTCTGGGCTACACCTGCGTGAACGACGTTACCGCGCGTGATCTGCAGAAGAAAGATAGCCAATGGACCCGCGCCAAAGGTTTCGACACCTTCTGCCCGGTTGGCCCGCTGGTCACGGATGAAATCGATCCTTGGGCGGGGACCGGCGTGGAAACCCGAGTCAACGGTGCGGTTCGTCAACAGGGCAACACGCGGGACTTTATCTTCCCGCTCGATGTCGTAATCCGGTATATCTCCCAGGTCATGACCCTGCTGCCCGGCGACCTCATTCCCACCGGAACCCCCCAGGGCGTCGGCCCGGTAGTCGCGGGTGAAACCATGGAAGTGATTGTGGAAGGGATAGGAGCCCTGCGCAATCCCGTGGCGTGAATAGAGTGGCACCGCCGACTCGGCGGTTGTCGGGGGCGCGTCCCGCCCCTCACCTCTGAGGGCGAGACGCCCTCAGGACAACCGGCAGGATGCCGGCGCTGCTAACCCGTTGTCAAAGCTCGCGCCTACTTCGAGACTTCCCCGATTTACTGTCAGGCCGTATTCTGTTGCAGGAACTGCCGCGTTGCGGCCGTCCCCGGCCAATCAACATGATCCCATTTCGACTTTATCTGTTCATTTTGGTAGGCATAGCTGTTCTTAGCCTCGCCTACCTACTGCTCCGCCGCAAGCCCAAGACCGCCGATGACCTGGAGCGGGAACGGCGCGCCTGGCTCGACCGCATCGGCCGCATCACCGACGGCACCGTGATCGATGTCCAGGAAATGCCCGGCACCCGCGAGCGCCCTTCCACCTTCCTGATCTACCAATACGACGTCGCCGGGGTATCTTACGAAGCCTCGCAGGATGTAACCTATCTGCGCCAGTTCATCAATCTTCACTCCTGCCGCCTCGGCCTACCCACCTCCGTCCGCTTCGACCCGCACAATCCCGGAAACTCCCTGGTGGTCTCCGAACGCTGGATGGGCCTGAGACAGTAGTCGCCCGACCCACTTAGGGGCGGACGCCCTCGTCCGCCCAGGCCGAGCGAAGCTCGGCAGCCGTCTTCCTTTGCCCGCATCCCGGTCGGGCGGTGGTCTTCCGTGTATCTCTATTGGTCTTCGGTGACGTTCTCAGGGCAGCGGGGTATTGCTAACGTGCAAGGTCAGCCGGAACGAGAAAGGCCGGCCTCACTCACTTTATGGCAAATACCACAAAGTCCACCTCAAAACTCAAGATTTTGTACGCAGAAGGCGATCCTGAACCCCTTATAGCACAAGCGGTTACGATCGAGAAGGCGGGCCACCAGGTCACCCAGGCGGAGGGCCGACAGCAGGTGGTGGATGCTCTCAAACGGGAAGCATTCGATCTGGTCATCCTCGGTCCCACCTTGACCAAGAATGACCGGCACCACCTGGCCTACATGGTCAAAAAGGCCAAATCAGACGCACGCGTGCTGGTAATGCACACCGACGGGGAGGGTCATCCTGCAGTTGACGCCACCCTGGAGACCGGCCGCAGCATCAACGCCCTGCTGGAAAAGATTGCGGCAATGTATCCTCAGGCCGCCGGCGCAGCCTCCGGCAGATAACTTTGGAGTATTGGTCCGGTGTGGTGGCGGGCGACTCGCCCGCCGTTGCCGGAAATATCGAAGAATGTGATTCGGGGGCGGCCATCAACGCGCTCTTTTCATTTTGAGACTACTTCAGGCATGCGTCTCGATACGAATCTCATCAGTAAACAGGTGGGAAGAAATACAAGCCAATTGCTGACTCACACCCTCCATCTGACACCAGGCTGAGCGAAAAGTGGGAATTACCCCAGGCGATCTGCATCACTCCTGAAAGATCCCGATGTGACGGACTCAGGTCCCCACCCCTCCGGCATCGCAACCGGTAAGAACCAGCGTCGTTACCGTGGGAAGAAGATCCGTGCAGAGGTGAATATTCTGATCTCCGTCCCTAATATCTTTCGCTGGGAGCGCAAAAGTGGAGTGGCGGCGGTTAAAATACAAATTCCAAATCATTCTCATTATGAACACACCCGCACAAGCTAATAAAGAGCCGGAAAAGAAGATCTACGTCTGTCTCAGCGGCTTGCCGCTCTCGTTCCGGCTGGAATGGCCGTTTCGTAAGTCCACCTCGGGAGCGGATTTCTGGGTGCTGCACGCTGACATTGCTCTCGAGAATTCGGAAGGGTTGCATGCGCCCGTGTCGGTGAATCTGTCGGCGACGGTTTACGAAGTGATGCCGTCGCTCGAACCGAAAGACATAGAGGGGCCGGTGATCAATGCTTTGCGCAAGGAGGTGGATCGCCGGCAAATTGAATTTCTGAAGTCAGGCAAGCGCGTGCCGGTGCAATTCTCCAGCCGCTATTACGATTTCAAACGCAGCAAGTGGGTGTTCGGCAAGGCGACGGACGAGAATATGGCTTTGCTGGTGATGCGCAAAGTTTACTGGCAGACCAAAGTTGCCGGCGGGCCAGTCTGGATTGGCGACCCCACGGAGGCGCTGTTCCTGGAGACTTTCCCCGCGCAAATTCTCGAGGTGGCGCAGAAACTGCGACACCAGGAGTTGGTGACTCTCCAAGGCGAGTGGGCCTCAGCCAATGCGTCCCTGATGGCGCAGGCGGAAAGATTTGAGGCAGACATGCGCAGTGCCCTCGCCGAGCTGGAGCAGAAGCACGCCTTCGAAAGAGGCTAACCGGGGGTGGGTCGGACACTCCTGTCCGACGCTTTTGAAGTTGACTTTGATTCTCAAGTTTCAGAGGAAAAAACCCACCTGCACTCCGACCGGGTTCAAGACCAAAATCAAAATCAAAGGCGTCGGACAGGAGTGTCCGCCCCACACTTCTTGCTAGTGCTGCTTGCTGATGGTGCCGCTCAGGGCTACGCCCGAATCGGCCTGCACGATGTAGGCATCGCTTCCTGAAACCAGATAAAAGATCAGGTTGCTGGAGAGGCTGCCGATCGAGCCTCCGGTTCGCCCATTCGCGGACACCGCGTAGTGTCCCGACAGGATCACGGGCACGGTAATGACACCATTCGCGTTGGTAAATTCATTCAGGACCAGGCCCCCGGAGCCATCCCACTGCAGTGTTCCCACCCGGTCCTTTGCGCCGCCCGCGTCAAATCCGTCCATAACAAAGCCAAACTGTCCGCTCATCGTGGAGTTCGAAAATGAGGAAACCTGCTGCAGCTCGAGGCTCCCGTCCTGCACCGTGTTGGGGTCATTGACCAGGAAGAGTCCGCGCGTAGGACTGACCATCCACACCACAAGATTCTGGTTGGCGGCGGTAGTGAGGGTGACCAGGGCGCGCCCGTTGACCGCCTGGGTAAAGGTCCCGGTGAAACTGACATTGCTGGCGACGTTGCCATCCTGCACCGAATCGCGCACGCCCATGGTGATGTTTCCTCCGCTGGCGTTGAAGCGGCCGGCCATATTTACTCCGCCCAGAAAACCGGTGTCGCCCTTGCTGCCAAACGCGTAACTGCCGGAGAGCGCGGCTGTGCCGCTTTGGAGTTCGGCACGTCCCAGTCCATTGACCCCGACGGTTTCTGCCATGAAGCGTACGTTGTTGGCGTCCACAATGTAATAAACGAAGCTGGAAGTGGCCGGGGAATTGTCAGTGAAGGTCCCGGTGCCGCGCCCGGTGCTGGAGTCAGGGCCATTGAATGAGCCGGTAAAGGTCAACGAGCTGAAAGTTCCGCCGCGATTAACGTCTTCATTCCCGTTGCTGACGACGCCCCCAGCTACCGTGAAGGCGCCCACGTTGGCCACGGATTGGGTCGAATTCAGATCGTGCTCGCGGAAAACAAATGTTCCGCTGGGTGCGGAAGCGATTGCGGTCAAGTCCTGCTTCTCTGCCAGCCCGCCCCCGTTGAGGGCCTGGTCACCCTCCACCAGATAAACTTTGGAAGCGCTCACCAGGGTCACGGCCAGATGGATCGTTCCTAGGGCATTGTTGAGACTCAAACTGCCGGTGCCGTCGTTGCTGATATTGTAGGTGCCGGTGCTGCTGGTGGTGAGGAAGGTGTTGCCTTCGGAGAAATCGTCGGTCGCGCTGGTGATGTTTCCGTTGCCGTCGGCAGTAAACACGCCGGCTTCGCGATAAGCTACACCGTTGAGGTTCGTCGTGAAATCGAATCCTTCGATCTGATAGACGTACTGCCCGTTGAGACTGGCCTTGGAATAATTTCCTTTGGGAACGAAACCCGGCACGCCATTACTGTTGTTGCCACAAGCGGCACAAAATAGAAGGGAAGCCAGGCCCAGGTACAGATATGAAGTTTTCATAACAAATGTGCACAGTAAGCCGCACGACTCCTTCACGACATTGATAAAGTTCGACCTTCCACTCTCTAACACGACTACCCGGCAAAAGTTGTCACTATCAGGTCACGTCTATCCCTCCGCAACTTCGGGCTGCTCTGCTATCGCCGACGCGGCCTTTCTCTCCCTCCTACGCACTAGCCAGGCCACGACGCGATATCCCAGCAGCAGAGACAAGACGAAAGCATACTGCTCTGGCTTGCTGACATCGGCTTTCACCAGCCACCAATAATGAATCACGCCCGCGAGCGCACTGACGTAGATCAGCCGGTGCAAGGCCTGCCAGCGCTTGCCGCCAAGACGGCGTATCCAGCCCTGGGTTGAAGTGAGGGCCAGCGGAATCAGCAGGACGAATCCAGTGAAACCGACTGTGATGAAGCGGCGCTTGCTCACGTCCGCCCACATCTCGTGCAGATCAAAAAATTTGTCCAGCCAGATGTAGGTTATGAAGTGCAGCACCGCATAGAAGAACGCAAACAGCCCAAACATGCGGCGATAGCGAATCAGCCATAGCTGTCCAGTCAGCTTGCGCAGCGGCGTGATCGAAAGCGTCACCAGCAGAAAGATCAGGATCCAATTTCCCGTGGAATGGGTAATGACTTCGATGGGATTGGCTCCCAGCAGGCCCATGTAGGCCTTCCACCCCAGCCGCGCCAGCGGCCCCAAGCAGGCGAGAAATACGAAGGGCTTCAACCAACGGACCATTGCTTTCCTTTGAGCTTCACGGGGCGAGAGCGACACACCTCGGGCCAGCCGGCGGGCCGCCGGCGCTACAAAAAAACGGCCCTTCGTAGCGCCGGCGTCTCGCCGGCTGTCTGAAGGCGTCTCGCCCTCGCCGCTCTAGAAGTTCTTCTTCAGATCCATGCCCGAGTAGAGCGAGGCCACCTGGTCGTAGCCGTTGAACATCAGCGTAGGCCGCTTCCGGAATTCTCCCAGGCGGCGTTCCGTGGCCTGACTCCAGCGCGGATGGTCCACATGCGGGTTCACATTAGAATAGAACCCGTATTCCATTGGCGCGGATATGTGCCAGGTGTTGTCGGGCTGGCTGTCAACAAAACGGATGCGCACGATGCCCTTGATGCTCTTGAAACCATACTTCCAGGGTATGACCATGCGCAGCGGCGCGCCATCCTGGTTGGGCAGTACTTCGCCGTACATGCCAAAACACAGCAGGGCCAGGGGGTGTATGGCCTCGTCCATCCTCAGGCCCTCGAGATAAGGCCATTCCAGCACGTGGTTGCGCTGGCCCGGCATCTGCTGCAGATCGAAGAGCGTGGTGAACTCCACAAACTTCGCCCTGGGCAAGGGGTCGGCGCGCTTGATCAGTTCGCTTAGGGAAAAGCCAACCCAGGGCACAACGATCGACCAGCCTTCCACGCACCGGTGCCGATAGATGCGCTCTTCCGGCGCGGCCATCTTGATGATCGTGTCCACATCGAGCACTTGCTTCTTCTTGACATGGCCGTCGATAGTGACCGTCCACGGGCGTGTCTTTAGATTCTTGGACAGGCCGGCAGGTTCGTACTTGTCGGTCGAGAATTCATAATAGTTGTTGTAGTTGGTAACGTCCTTGTAGGGCGTGATGGCTTCGGTGGTTGAGAAGGGACTCTTCTGAAGGCCGTCAATCTTGGTGTTGGCGTGCGCCACCGACGACGGCGAAGTCATCTCGTGCAATCCCACTCCTGCCGCCACCGCCGAGGCGCCCGCCAGAAACTTCCGCCGGTTCAGGTAGAGGCTTTTCGGAGTAATCTCGGAAGATGGAATGTCGTCTGCTTTCTTGATCAACATGAGGGAAAGCTCCCTTGGTTACGCACCAACCATCATGGCTAGATTGCTGGCTTCTATTCTCTGTTACATAGGACGCATTTGGCGGGGAAAAGTTGCATTGCGGACCCCGGATACGACAAACCAAAATCCATTGATTCGAGGGTACTTATTCCGGTGTCTCGGCTGCGGGCGGCAGCAGCCGGGACCTCGAGGGGACAACTGCCACCGGCTCGACTCGGGCGTTTCGGCTCCGCTGTGATCGAGCCAACCTCGATGGCGGCTGCCGGGCGATAACACCGTCGAGCTGCGCTCGAACCGGGCGGACGAGGGCGTCCGCCCCTACGTCTGCGCTTTCATGAAGTGTTCCCAGCCCCGGGGCAGCAATTCGCTTACACGCTTCTTGTTCAGCGAGAAAATTTTCTCGCCTCGCGTGATCACGCCAATCTTGCGGACAGCAACTCCCGCGATGCGCGGTGGAACTTTCTTTTCCGCTGGCGCGGTAAACAGCAGCTCGTAGTCTTCTCCGCCGTGGAGCGCAAAGCGGAGATCAACTTTCCGCGCCGCTTTCCCCACCCTGGCAAGGGGAATGTTGTCAGTTTCGATCTCGGCCCCTACACCGCTTTCCTCGCAGATATGGCTGAGATCGGTGGACAGTCCATCGCTGAGGTCGATCATGGCGGAAGCCACTCTCTTTTCGCGAAGAAGTCGTCCGACCGCGACTCGAGGCGTGGGATAAAAATGCCTGCCATAGTCCAGCGGCCGAAGCTTTTTTCCTCCGGATAGCAAATCCAGCGTCGCCGCCGAAGCTCCGAGCTCGCCGGTTACATAGATCAGGTCACCTGGGCGCGCCCCTGAACGCATCACCGCCTTACCCTTTGGCACCGAGCCCAGAACAACAATGTCGGCCAGAATCCCGGTGGGAGACTCGGCGGTGTCTCCGCCGGCCAAGGGCACTCTGAACTCCTCCGCCAGCTTCAGCAAACCGTTAAGGAATCCGTCCACCCAGCTCTGGGGCAAGCTGCCCGGCAGGGCGAGAGAGAGGAACACCGCCTGCGGCTCCCCTCCCATGGCCGCAATGTCGCTGAGGCCGCGCGTCAGGCAGCGATGCCCCACGCTCTCGGACGGATGCCATGCCCGCCTGAAGTGGACATTTTCCAGGCTGAAATCAGTGGTGACCAGGGCTTGATAACCACGAGGGATCTCTATCACCGCACAGTCGTCCCCGATCCCAACTCCGCCGCGGAAGCTGACAGATCGTTTTGCGATCTGGTCGCGAATCCGGCGGATCAGCTCTTTCTCCGGGAGGGGCACAGCGCCAATCATATATACATTGACGGGAACGGTGTGGGGCCGGGTCTCTGACCTTGGTGGGCCGGACAAGGCTAGGCCAGTCCGTTGTGGGCGTCGAGATTCCGGCACACCGCGGTCGAAATGCACAAACGTAACGTTACCCTCCCGGTCAAAGTCACCACCGAGTAACAGGTCCCACCGACCAGTCCGTCATACCCGGCGTTGGTAAGGCCGCCAACGTTGACAGGGGGGAACCTACTTTGTTACCGTTCAGAAGCTGTCCAAACACTTGTGGCCGAACTAAGTGCTGCATTCAGTAGGGATTGCAGACACAAGTTTCGGTCTTCCCGGTTCCGGTAGGGTTCGGGCGCGTAAAACGGCTGGAGTTGCAAGATTCAAAGCTGGCCCGGATTCAGGATGGCAATGGGGCTCTCGTAACGGCGAGCCGCCCGCATTGGGCCGATCCTGATCAACTAACGGAAGGAATAAATTGCAAAAACGCTTTTACATTCTTTTTGTGGCGCGCGGTGACGATGGTCAGCTGCGCAAGATCCCCATCCCCGTCCACTACCTGTACGTGTTTCTGGTGGGGGCATCGATCGTGGGTCTGAGCCTGACCGGCATCGCCAGTTCGTACCTGCGCATGCTGCTGAAGGTGTCGCACTACAACGAACTCCGGGCTGAACGGGAAGATCTCCGTAACCGTTACTCCCGGCTGGAGCAGGTGGCCAAGGAGCGCGATATTCAGGTGGCCTCGCTGGGTTCGCTGGCCGGCGAAGTTTCTTCGCTATATGGGCTGAAGTCCGATCCCAACCTGGTAACCGCCTCTTCAGAAAACGTGGCCAACGTTCAATTCGTTTCATCCCTGGACCAGCTTTATGCGCTCCGGACTTCCGCGCTGACTGGTGCTACCATGACCGGCCTTTCCCTGGGACTCACGCGCAACGTGACTACCGCGGACTGGCTGAGGGCAAATTCAGCGCCCAACCTCTGGCCGGTGGAAGGCCCGGTGACCGGCTCCTTTGGTGAACGCATCGATCCGTTTAACGGGGAAGGCGCATTCCATAGCGGGATCGATATCGGATCGAATGACGGGCAGCCCGTGGTGGCCCCGGCCGATGGCGTAGTCACCTTTGCCGACTTCCTAGGCGGCTACGGACGCGCCATCATGATCGACCACGGCCATGGCATCACTACCCGGTATGGCCACCTGGCAAACTTTGCGGTCATGCCCGGTCAGCGCGTGCATCGCGGCGACACCATCGGGTTCGTCGGTGAGAGCGGCCGCAGCACCGGTCCCCACCTCCACTATGAAGTGCGCATCAATGACACTCCGGTAAATCCCCACAAATATCTGCGGCTCACGGTCGCGAATGTGGGCGGATTCTCAGCCGGAAGCTAGGTCCCCTCAAATAATAAGGACTGTTTCTAGTTTCTGGATCCGTGCGGAACCGGTGGGCGGCCATTCACTGCAGCCGGAAGCGTTCGTTCATCAGTCGCTGTAGTCGAGGACGGTAGAGGAGATCGTAGGCCAGCTCCTTGTCGGGGAACATGGCTAGTGCGGCCCGCTTGGCGCCGGCTACCAGCTCTGAGGCTTCTTCCACGGTCAGGTTGCCGTCCTGGCTGATGACCGACATGACCATGCTCATCATGAGCTGCAGTCGCCGGATGTTTCTGGCTTCCTGCTCCTTCTCGGTCAGGTGCGCGGACAGTTCAGCCCGCTCCCGTGTACTCATTACTCCCCCAGACTGTTCAAAACCTACCGCTGCGCCAGCGCTGAACCTCCAGCGTTTTCGATGCGCCGCCGCGACGGGCGATGCGCTCGTTGCTAATTCTTCTATTCTGTTGGCATTCGAAAGCGAACGCAACATCTCCGGAGTGTAGGACTTCGGTTACCCACGCTTACCGGGTTACAATCACAGTGCTGCCAGACAGACCGAAGCGGGCTGATCTATATATAATTCGTGCCGCCGGGCTGCCCGATCGGAGGAGCTATGAACCAACGTCCCGCTGTGCGCCCCAATCCCAATGAAAAGCTGGTGCGGGTGTTTGATACGGAACAGGAGTCCGAGGCCATGGTCGTGCACGGCCTGCTCGAGTCCACCGGGATCGATTCCGATATCACTTCGCTGGACGCCCAGCAGGACATTCTCCCCGGAGTCGGCGGCACCATTATTCTGGTGCGGGAAGAGGATGCGGAACAGGCGCGGCGCGTGATTGAGGAATATCGCCAGGCCCCGGGCAGCGACGAAACCGCGGAAATTGATATCAGTGGACGTCCGCCCGAGGAAGGCCAGGAATGACGGTTTTGCCGTCCAGATAGAACGTGACCGCGCCCTCGAGATCAGTGCGGTAGGTCATCACGCCGGCCTCGCCCAGCCGGGCCAGAACTTCTCCGCGCGGGTGACCATAAGTATTGCGCGCGCCCACTGAAATCACTGCGAATCGAGGATGCACCCGGTCGAGCAGCAGGGGGATTGTCGAAGTCGCGCTGCCGTGATGCGCCACCTTGAGCAGATCGGCTTCGGGGTGCTCTTCCGCGACTTGCTGTTCTGAACGTTTCTCCGCGTCGCCTTCCAGCAGAGCGGATGTTTTTTCGTAAACCAGTTTCATCACCAGGGATTCATCGTTGCGCCGCGCGGCCAGGTCCAGCGCCGCGGGAGCCAGGATTCGGACCTCCGCCCCACCAAAGTCGAACTCATCGCCTGCCTGACGCTGGATGACGCGCACCCCCAGTTCCTGCGCTTGCTGCAGCAGGGCCTTCATCTCCGGATCCGGGGGTCGCCCAGCCACAACTCCCGTGGCCGGAAGTTGGCCAGTATAGCTGCCGCCCCGCCCATGTGGTCGGCATGCGCGTGCGTGATGGCCACCGCGTCCAGACGGCTGATGGTACACGACCATAGGTAGGGCGAAACTACGTCTTCGCCGACATTTAGGTCCGAATGCACCCAGTGCGGCAGGCCTCCAGCATCCCCCAGCAGAGTGCGGCCCGTGGGAGATACCAGCAGGATGGAGTCTCCCTGGCCCACGTCAATCGCTGTCATCTCCAGCACCGCCGGGCGAACCTGTGGACGCGGGGGGACCGCGGAGATCCAGAGGGCGCTGCCAGCCAACGCGGCCAAGCCGCTTGCAGCCATCCATGGTCGGCGCCGCACCAGGACCATGGCCAGCACGATCGCCACCGCGCTGAGCAAAATCACGGCGCTTGTGGGCACGCGCAGATCGGCAAATGCGCAGTCCGCCCAGCCAACGCACCGTGCCCACGATGCCCTCGAGTGCGAAGCCGGCAATCAGCACCGGAATCTTCGCCAGCGCGTGCGAAACATACCCGAGAGCCATGGCCGCGACGGCCGCCGGCATAAGCAGTTCCATCAGCGGCACCACCAGCATGTTGGCTGGCAGTCCCACCACCGTGGCGCGATGGAAGTAGTAGGCCATGGGAAGCGCCAGCCCTATCTGCATGACCACCGAGATCAGCAGCAATTCGCCAGCGCCCAGAAGCGTGCGTGAAGCCACGGCCAGCACGGGCAAAGGTGAGCTTTGGCCGGCAAAACGACGCAACCGCCCTGCGACCATTCGCAAATCCAGACGGAACTGCACAACTTTAGCCGGCAGAACAAGATCGTAGGACATCGAATCTATGTTTCTCGAGCCGCGGACAAAGGGTTGCGTTGTCCGTTCCAGAATAGGTATCCCCACGGCCGCCACCAGCCACACGCACAAAAAGGTCAATTCGAAACTGGCGCTGAACAGGGCTTGCGGACTAACGATCAGAAGGCCAAGGGCCGCCGCTCCAAGGGCGTTGAGCATCGACTTCTCGCGGTAGAGCAGACGCGCTCCCAGATAGAGCGCCAGCATCAGCGTGGCCCGCCAGACGGGAGCGCCCAGCGCGGTCAACCAGGCATAACCCAGCATGAGCGCTACCGAGATGGCACCCGCCAAGAGATCGCTGACCCGCAGCCGCCACAAAAACCAGAACGTTACCAGGGCGAGGATGCTCACGTTCATCCCCGAAACCACAAGCACGTGATAAGTGCCCGAGCGCTGGAAGTCGGCGCGCGTGGGGCGGTTGATGAACGCGTCTTCACCAATCACCATGGCGTCCATAAGCGCAGCTTCCCGCCGTGGCCACAAGGCGTGGACTTTGTCGAGGATGCTGCGATGGACCCGCGACCGCCAGAGTTCAGCCCGGCTGCCGGCGAAGCCGGAGAGGACTTCGACGCTCGCGGCTTTGGTGGAGGCGAGTGCGACGATTCCGTTTCCGGCCAGGTATCCACGGTAGTCGAAAGCCCCGGGATTGCGGTAGTTGCGCGGAGCAGAAATCCTGGCGGGAAATCGCAGGCGCTCCCCGTAGCGGAACAGTCGTGTGGTGCTAGTCTCTGGTCCAGAGTCGTTCTTCAGCGGCGGCTGGTAGACATTGATGCGCAAACCGGAAGCGATCACAAAATTCTGGTTGCCGCTGGCGACCTGTTCAGTCTCGACCTCCAGCCTCTGCCGGACGCTGCCCGGAGTGTCCGCTTGCGGAGTTCCTCCTTTGGTGACGTGCGCCGTAACGATGACTTCAGATCCGTCGGCGAAGCGCAGCAGACCGGAACCGGCATCATCTGGGGCGCTAACTTGCACCATGAGCGCGCCCAGGAAAAAGAGAGCCCCGAGACCCAGGATGTAAGCCGGCGGGCCACGTCGCCGGAAAAGATATGCGCCCGACAGGGCAAAAACAATCCATGCCGCCACCCACCACAGTGGCGGCCGCCAGGCGTGAACTCCGGTGGCAATTCCCGCGGCAAGGGACAGCGCCGCCCACAGCAGTGGCTGCCGCCCACCACACCCTCGCCGGGCTAGAGGACCCGAGTTCATTGTGGATTCACGTGGCAGCGCCTAGCGGACGAGGTGGAACACACTCTCCAGGTGGTAGGTCTGAGGAAATAGATCCGCCAGGTGCGCCGCCTCCACCCGATATCCCGATTGCAGCAAGCGCGCCAAGTCACGCGAGAGAGTTGCCGGATCGCATGAAACGTAAGTGATGCGAGGCGCCGACAATTTCACCAATCCCTTAATCACTTTTTCACCCAGCCCGCTCCGCGGTGGATCTACAACCACCAACTCGGGGCGCAATTTGCCCGCCGCGTTTTCCAGATACTGCTCCGTAGTCGCGCGAACCGCTTTCACGTTCGCGGGCGAATTGTATAGCAGATCGGCATGAGAAGTCGGTGACGACTCAACCGCAATCACTCTTTCAAATTCCCGATTCAGAACTGAAGAGAAGAGCCCAACTCCTGCATAAAGATCAAGCGCAGTCCCGGTAGCGCTGGCGTCTCCGCTGGCTGTCCGGTAGGCGTTCCGCCCACCACCCCGCTGACCGGTAACAATATCCAGCAGCTCGTCCGTAAGGTGTCGGTTGACCTGGAAGAACGCGCCCGCGCTGACCCGATACGAAGCCAGCTTGGTCGCATAGATAAGGTGACCGCTGCCGCCGAGTTGCCTCGGCTCGCCCTGGCCCTCAGCTTTCGCGGACCGGGCCGCAAAGAATACGACGCTGGAAACCTCGGCCAGAGCAGCCTTCACCTCCAAGGCGAAAGGTTCGGCTGCAGCTTCCGGCAGGCAGTAAACCTCCGCCAGAAGTTGCGTGTCGTCTCCGTTGGCAAAGAATTCGATTTCCTGAACCCCGGACGGAATACTGCCTGCACGCCCCAACTGCCACATCGCAACCAGGGCGCGGTTAATCAAGGGAGAGCTTATCGGGCACTCTTCCACCGGCAGTAATTCATGGGAATTGAGCTTGTAATATCCCAGCGCGAACTCTGGCGTGGTTTGGACTTTGAAGCGGGAACGGTTGCGATAGTTCCAGGGCGGAGAAGGATGCACCCGCAGCTCGCTGTCCAATTCCAGCTTGGCCATGCGGCGCAGGGTTTCTTTCAGAATGGCGGATTTGATCTCCAGCTGATATTCGTAGTCTGTGTGCTGATAGTGACATCCACCGCAGTGCTGAAAGTAGGGACATCGCGGGTCGACGCGTCGGGGAGAAGCGGTAAGAATTCCGTTCAGTTGAGCGCGCGCGAACCCGGGCTTCTCTTCCCGGAGAGTAGCTTCCACAGTTTCGCTGGGCAGGACAAACGGCAAGAAGACTGCTTTGCCAGGGCCTCGATCGTCAGCGGGAAGTCGCGCCAGCCCGTCCCCGCCATAAACCAGTTTCTCGATGTTGAGTCGCAAGCCTCGATTCTACAGGGACGGCGTGGAACATAAGCGTTCCACGCCGGCGCCAACCGGCCGGATAAGGAATTCTAGAAACCGGAAAGCAGAAACTCGTCCTATCTTCCCTTTAACATCTCCACCACGCGATCAAAGTCCTCGAGCGTGGAGTATTCGATCACGATCTTCCCTTTTCCCTTGCGGTCGCGGATGCGTACACGCATTCCCAGCGCCCGCTCCATCTCGGTTTGCGCCGCGCGCACATTGGGATCGACCCAGCGCGCCCGGTGCGGAGTCTCCTCCTTCACCATGGGCACATTCGTCTGGTCCACCAGCTCTTCGAGTTGCGCCACCGACAAATGCTTGCGCACTGCCTCGTCGGCGACTTTCGCAATCACTTCGGGATCGAGCAACTGCAGTAGCACTCGGGCCTCGCTGAATCCCAGGCGTCCTTCCTGGAGGTGCTGCAGCACCGGAGCCGGCAGCTTCAGCAACCGCATGTAATTCGAAACCGACTCGCGCGAAACTCCGACCCGCTGCCCGATCTGCTCCTGGGTCAATCCGAAGTCACGGCTCAGTTTGGAAAATGCCGCTGCCTGCTCGATGCAATTCAGGTCCTGCCGCTGCAGGTTTTCGACAACCGTCATCTCCGCCGCCTGCTGGTCGGAGACTCGCCGGACGATGGCGGGAATGGTTGTCTTCCCCGCCAGCTTGGACGCCCGGCAGCGCCGCTCGCCCAGAATCAGAAGATAACGCCCGTCCGCGCCCGGACGCACCACCACCGGCTGCACGACGCCGTTCGTCCGGATCGAATTGGCCAGCTCCTCCAGGGCTTCGGGGCTGAAGCGATTGCGCGTCTGATAGGGATTCTCCTCGATCTGCTCAATCGAAATCTGGACCACAGCATCCCGCGCCTCGGACATGCCGGGTGGGTGTGGAGCGGGCGCCCCGCCCGCTAGAGCCGTTGTCACCGCGCCTGTAGGGCCCACGCTTGCAGGCGTAACCACCCGCGGCCCGCCGGGCAGCAGAGAATCCAGTCCCCTGCCTAAAGCCCTGCGCTTGTCTGGTGAAGCTTTCTCCGCCTCGGTTACCATCTTCTCCGCTGTGGTCGTCATAATCCATCCCGTGTCTGTGTGGGGCGGGCGCCCTCGCCCGCCTCTGCGTCATGCAATTCGTCTGCGCGAATGCGCCGGTACCGCAACACCAGCATCACTAGAAGAAATACCACGCACCCGCCAGCCACCACCCATGTGTCGCGCAAATAGGGACCCAAAGCTGTAGTTCGGCGAGTCTCACCAATCGGGCGGTCCAGACCGTCACCTCGCCCACCAGAAGCAGGGCGAGAAAGGAACGTACGAGGGCGGCGGAAGAATGCCCGCCCGCTCCTGCCGCTGTTCCCTCCTGCGGCGTCCCTCCTCGGTGGTGGTCACGTGACCTCGGCATTCCCCGCGTTAGTCAGTCCCGACTCGATCAAGTTTTATTTACATCGAAAGCGATCAATTTAGTATATCGATGGACGTCTATATATTATGCCGTCTTGTCCATTTCCTGCACTGGTACTGCGACCTCCACCGGCAAATGGTGCGAGATAATTTCCTTGGCCAGGCGGATGTAGCTCTCCGCACCCTTGGATCGCGGATCGTACAGCAGTGCCGGGCGGCCGTGACTGGGAGCCTCCGCCAGCCGAATATTCCGCGGAATCGTGGTCCGGCAGAGTTTCTCGCCAAAAAACCGCTTCAGCTCCGCCATCACTTGCTGCGCCAGGTTGGTGCGCTCGTCGAGCATGGTCAGGACTACGCCCTCGATGGTGAGATCGGGATTGAAACTGCCGCGGATGCGTTCAACCGTGTCCATCAGTTCGCTGATGCCTTCAAGGGCAAAGTACTCGGCCTGCATAGGAATCAGCACCGTATCGGCGGCGACCAGGGCGTTGAGGGTGAGCAGATCAAGCGCCGGGGGGCAATCGAGTACAATGAACTGATAGCGCTCTCTAAAATACGAAAGCGCGTCGCGCAGGCGGAATTCCCGGCGTTCAGTGTCCACCAGTTCGATATTGGCGCCGATCATGTTCTTGTGTGCTGGCACCAGCCACAGCTGTTCGATCTCGGTCGCCTGCACCGCCTGTTCCGGACCAGCGGCACCCATCAGCAAATGATAGGTAGAGATCCGCTCCGGGTCTCTGGCCAAGCCCAGTCCGCTGGTTGCATTCGACTGCGGATCGCAGTCTACGAGTAGGGTGTCGACTTCGGCGGCCGCAAAGGATGCGGCCAGATTGATAGCGGTCGTAGTTTTCCCGACGCCGCCCTTCTGGTTGGCTATCGCAATAATGCGTCCCATTTAGATTTTAGAGAATCCAGAGATGTTGGCAGAATAGGCCGAAGCAATGCGCGATTGCAATGACGTATTTTGGTGCAATGGCGCCAGCCTTGAGATCGTGTTGATCAAGATGACAGTTGCGCGGAGGTACGTGCTGACTTTCCACAGAGATGTTCGTCGTGGAACACAAGCAGTAGTTCAAAGCGCAATGTTCCACGCGGAACAATTTTAGGCATTTAGTCTCACAGGAAGAATGTGTGGCGACGGTTCCTGTCCAGGCCGCGAAAAGCTCGGAGGAATTCAAAGGCTTCCGTTGCGCGGAATTTCAGTTCCGGCATGATCGTTGTAAATCGCTTCGCCGGGTAGGTTCATCGGCGGGCACTCTGAGGGGACCAACACAAAACCACTGTTCCACGTGGAACACTATCAAAGGATTCAAGTCCCTGTCGCAATACTACTTCAGACCGCGGTTGTTCACCCCGAGCGCAGCTAGCCGAAAACGCTGCATAGAATAATGGCGTGATGATTTCCCACTTTCCTTTGCTCCGCGGCTTAGCGGCGACCAATTGCGGCCGGGACCAAGATCGCCCATCTGCGATTAAACACAACGCTACCAGAAAGTTTCCACTTATTACGATCCTGGTACGCTCCCATTTAGGATGCTGATACGTAGCACGGAATGGACCCGATTGATGGCATATTTGCCACTTTAAGATGTTTCTGACCTTAATGCTTGAAACATAGACGTAAATATCGGCCTGAGACTGCCATCGCCGTTCCACAATACAGAAGTTAGCTAGCATCCTGATTCCTTAACACCAATCAGCAGGGCGCGATTTGAGGATAGGGGCAAAGTCGCTGGTTCTTCCCACTTAAAGTTATCCAGGAGCCCATGAACTCGATTAAGCTGAGCTCTTCCGATCAGGATCGCCAGCCTACCGCTCTCGCCCACCAGGCCGGCAGCCAGCCGTAGAATCGACTCAAACTGTTCGACGGCCCTAAATGTGACCACATTTCCCTTGGTCCCGTGGAATGCCTCGGCACGGCCGGCAAATACCTCAACATTTGCCAATTTCACGCTACGCACCACCTCGCGCAGGAACGTGGCTTTCTTCTGATTCGACTCAATCAGCGTGAGGTGAATGTATGGCGCCCATATCTTGATAGGGAGGCCGGGGAAGCCGGCGCCGGAACCAATGTCGATGACATGCGCCGTTGCGGCCGCCGCTCCGACTTCGGGCTGGGGGAACAATTGTCTTGCGGCGAAGATCGATTCACCAAAGTGGCGGGTGACAATCTCTTCCCGCTCCCGTATCGCGGTGAGATTGACGTGGACGTTCCAGTGCAATATTAAATCGATATACATCGATATAGTTTGCAGTTGAGCGGGGGAGAGTGCTGCCGTGCTTTCAGGGTGCCGGCTCTCACTGCCGTCCCTCAAAAATGGTTCGAGCAACTCCGCGATGCGAGCGTCATCCATGCGATTGCAGATTGTAGATGGCGGGGATGAAATCTTAAACCGTGGAACGCCGCGCAAGGCTGGGGAAATACCAGTTTCCAGTTACCGGTTCTCAGTTCAGCGAACCACTTTCTCGATGGCTGATCGGAGTTCCTCATAGGGCATGACGTCAGGATGATAGAGGGCCACACGGCCTGCCCGATCAATCAAGACCATGGTCGGCGTTGTACTCACACCGTAAACCCTGAAATTCTCTTTGTTGACGGGGACGGGAGCGACCTGCAGGCCGGGATAATACTGCTTCCAGACGCTTTCAATGTAGGGCAGCTCTTCCTTCGGCTCGGCATCCTCCCCGCGCGCTTTGTAACCGTAGAGGGTAGTTGGCGCCAGCAGAATCAGGCCGCGCGGGCCAAACTCGGACCGGATGCGGGCAATGATCGGACCCTCCGCCTTGCAGTCCGAACACCAGTGGGCCCAGAAGAAAAGCAATATCGGCGAGCCCTTGAGTTCGGCCAGAGTCACCGGCTTGGGGCCCAGGTACGGAGTGATCGTCAGGGCAGGCGCAGGCTGTCCCGCGAGCGCCAGAAGGTTGAGATTCTTTTGCAACCGGTCATGGATGGAGGTGTTGCGATAAGCTACCAGGTTGTGGCGCAGCAGAGCGACCGCCTGGGCGGGCTCCCCGAGGGTGGCCAGCACCTGAGCCTGGACTTCAATGGCGGCGCCGAGAGCAGTTGGCAGGTGGGGTTCGGCATCCAGGGGGCGTTTGGCCAGCAATTGCCGCGACAGACTTTCGGTCTGCCGGGCGTAGGTCTGGGCACGGTCCAACTGGTTCGATTGAAGACTGGCCCGGGCCATCCAGGAAAGAGCTTCGACGTAATCCGGCGTGGCGCCCTTTTCTCCACGATAGCTCTGCAACTCTGCTTCGGCGGCGGAAAAATTATTTCGCGCCAGGGCCTGCCGCACGTCATCGCTGATGCCAGCAAACGAGGTGGTCGAAAGCACCAGGAGAGCGGCGAGAAGACGAGAAGCCATACCCAATGATAATAAATGATAGAGCTAACGACAGGGCAGGTTGTCTACGCCCTGAGCGGCTGCTCCGCCGCCGTCACCGAATCGACAAAGCGGAAGAACTGCTCTACTCGAGTGACTTTGAGCGCGCTGTGGACCCGATCGTTCACTCCGACCAAGTACAAAGTGCGGCCATCCTTCTCGTGGCTGACGTAAGCGCCCACCAGCGCTCCAATCCCAGCTGAATCTACGTAGGGAACGTTGGTGAAATCAAGGAGCAGCACCTGGGAGCTATCGGTCCGGACTTTTGATTGAAAATCGAACAGCGTGGTCATGGTCAACGGCCCGGTCAGCCGGAGAATGCGCTGTCCGTCTTTCGGGCCAGGGACATCTTCTATAACGAGAGGCTCCTGTGGCATCGCAAAATACTAGCCTGAGGCGATTTGGAAGTTGTTAAAAGAGTGTTAATTTCGAGCGAAGGGCGTAGGGAAGAGGCCCGTGTTGCAGCACAACCGTTCGGCTAACATGAGTACAGGAGACAGTTATGCCCCTGAAAGTGGGAGACGCAGCCCCGGATTTTGAATTGCCCGCGGTCGAGGGCGAACGCCATTTGAAGATCAGACTCAGTGATTTTCAGGGCAAGAAGAATGTCGTAGTGAGCTTCCACCCGCTGGACTGGACGCCGACCTGCGCGGCGCAGGTTCCAGCATTCGACGCCCAGCGCGAGAAATTCGCCAGCCTCGACGCCCAGGTCGTGGACATCAGCGTGGACTCGATTCCCAGCAAGATTGCGTGGCAGAAAAAAGAAATCGGCCAGATTCACATACCCATGTGCGCCGATTTCTATCCTCACGGCAAGGTCTCCGAACAGTTTGGAATCCTGCGCAGGGAGCAACCCTTTCCCGGCATCAGTGAGCGCGCCGTCTTTATCGTGGACAAACAAGGAAAGATCGCCTTCGCCAAAGTATATCCGCTAGATCAAGCGCCGAATAACGAGGAACTACTGGCTGCGCTCAAGAAGCTGGCCGCACCGGGTTGATGCGGCATCAGAACTTCACAAACGCTATCAGAAAAACCGCGTTAACGCTGGGCCGGCAATGAACGGTTTCCTTCGTGTACTTTAGGTAGTGGCTCAGTTGAAACGTCCGCATGACGCCATCGGCAACGGGTGGAACAGGCCTTCAAACCTGCATACGCGACCGTCTCTCGCAGCGGGCTTTCAGCCCCTGCGGTACCTCAACGGCGGAAGCCGCATGCTCCGCGTCGCCCTGATCGCAGCGCTAAAGCGCTGCTCCACCCAAAATCGCCCTGGCAGACCAACCAGAATTTCAAACTGAGCCACTACCGTACTTTAGTTTCCTTCGTGGTTAGAGTTTTTCTGCCGACCTCGATACACGGCCGTCCCCAGCACCAGGAAACTAAAGACAGAAATCACCCCCAGTGATGCCACGCAGTAAATGCACCAAACTCCGAGGAGGTGGGCTTCGATGTGGGCCAGGTAGAGTGAGAACGCGAGGGCGCCCAGCGACAGGGGCAACACGGCCAGATACCAGCGCTTGAACGCCAGAGCTCCCAGCAACAGATAGCCGGCAACTCCGATAGCCGCCACGGGCACACCCCAGAGCACGGCGTAGGGACTGTGGTTCACGATTCCGCAGTCCCACGTCTCGTTGATGCTGCAGGGCGACGTGTCGGTCCGATAGTGTTCGCGCAAGGCCAGCGCCGAAACCGTAATACCAATAACAGCCAGCACAGCCAGAACGAGTCTCATCTGCTCTGCTTCCCTTCTCTCAATTTTCCGCGTTCGGCTGAGGTCCGGCGCCGGCCTCTAGAAACGGAACCTGTACTTCACCTGCACCGAGACCTCAAGCGGGTTTACGTAGTGCGTTCCCCCGAAAGTATTGCTGTTGTCCAACAAATAGCGGTGATTGGACAAATTGAGCCCGCTGAGGCGTACATCCAGGTTCTCGCCAAACGATTTCCCCAGTGACAAGTCAAAGGTCTCATGCGAAGGTAAATGCTCCGGTCCTTCGCCATCGACAAAACCTGAACCGTAATTCGCATTAAAGTCGGCCCATGTGCGCCACGGCAAGCTGAGATTCACGCCGGTAGAGAGTGTGTGGCGCTGGTCGTGATCGAGGAAGAAGTAGCCTTGGTCCGGCGGCTCAAAATCGGTGAGGCCGCCGGTGACCCCGCCGGCTCCTTCCGCGTACTGATAAGAATAGGCGGCGTGGAACTGGGCGCGCCCTGCGAAGCGGGGTGAATTCATGGTGCCTTCCCATCCCCGGATGCGGGCGCGATCGATGGTGAGAGGAAAGAAAATATTGGAATTGCCCAGAATGTCATGGTCAAAAAAGTTATTGGCGCCAGTGCGGAAGTTGGAGAGATCGAAAGTCCATCCCGCCACCGGGATGGTCAAACCGAATTCGTGCTGCTCATCGCGCTCTCCGCGCAGCGGCAGGAAACCAAATCCCTGCTGCGCGGCCTGCTCCAGCAGGGGACCGTTTACCGTGAGCAGAGGCGGAGCCTGGTAGTAGCGTCCGTAGAAGCCGCGGAAGACCCAGTTGAGGCGGGGCACGCGGATGGCGGCGCCGATTCTCGGATCCGCCGCGTTTTCGCTCACAGTCGAGCCAAAATGCGTGAGCCGTACTCCCCCATTGATAGTCAGCCAACTGGCGAGCTTGTACTGATCTTCCAGGAATAAGACTTCCACATTCCCCCAAACCTTTTCGCGCTGGCTCAGCGGCGGGTTGCTGCCATCGCTGGTGACCACTCCAAAAAGCTGGTTGTCACGCGCCCCGAAGACCTGAAAACCGGCGCGGGCATCGTGCTTTCCGTGATTGACAGCCAGAGAAACCACGCCCCCCATGTAGTTCGAGCCGCGGTTGTCCTCCGGAATCACGACGTCAGGATCGGGGTGGCCCACATAATCACCAATGTAGTGCGCCTGGTTGAAATGGTAGAAGGGCGAAACCGTGAGAAGGGTCCACGGGCTCACCACATGCAGCCAGGAAAAATTGACCAGATCATCGCGCTCGTTTTCTACATCACGAATACCGAGGGCCTCCTGGTCGGGATCGTTGGGGACCTGATAGTGGTCGCCGCGGGCGGACGCTACCAGACGAACCTGGTCTTTCGGGGTCTTGTTAAACGTCAGGGAAGTGAAGGCGCTGAGTCCCGCACCCAGATCGTGCAGCACCTCGGTGCTTCCTGTTTCCAGTCCCAGGTCGGTGCGATTGCCGGAAATGCTGGCGTAGTAAGCAAAGCGGTCGGTGTGGTCGCCGATGCTGAACTGATCTTCGGTGCGATTGAAGCTGCCATAGCTGGCCACCAGCTCGGCCTGGCGATCGCGTTCAAACCCGGAGCGGGTCACCACGTTAAAGATTCCGTAAGTGCGGTCACCGTATTCCGCCGAGTAGCCTCCCCGCTGCACTTCGAGGTAATCAATGTCCTTGGGATCGAACTGCGGCCCGACGTTCGAGGCAATATTCGTATTGGGCACGGGCACGCCGTCGATCAGCCAGGAGACCTGGTGTCCGCCGCGGATGTGAAGCTGGTCGTGGACCATGTAGGCGCTGGGCACGTAATTCGTGATCATGCTCAGGCTGTTGGTCTGGTCGGCGCCCGGAGTTTCCTCAATCTGACGGCGGCTCACCAGGGTTGCAGTAGCCGAGGACTCGGGATTGACTACGATGGATTCGTCCTTGACCTCAACCGTTTCCTTGGCTTCGGCAACGGTCAGCGAAAAGTGAGTGCGGACATCTCGGCCCGAGCTGAGGACGAGTTTTTGCTCCTCCGTGGCGAAGCCAGCCAATTCGACGGTGACCGTATACTCGCCGAGGGGCACGCTGTCGAAGCGAAATTCGCCGGAGTCGTTGCTGCTGGTGGACTTGGTCCAGGCGGAATTGGCGGCGTGTAGGGTGACCTGCGCCCCCTGCACCGGCCGATGCTGCGGGTCGTGTATCAGCCCACTGACCGTGCCGAAAATGGTGGCGTAAGCGGCCAGGCTGCTCAGCAGTACTCCGACCACAACCAGCGCTACCTTGTTTTTGTAAGTCACGTCCCCTCCCCAGTTTGTTCGTCTAGTGCCGGCCAGGAGCAGCGTCGGCGCCGATCCTGACTTCCGCTGCATGCAGCGAGTTGTCGTTTTTGTGAGCATGAATCGCGATCCGGCTTCCCACCTGAACGTCCTTGATCGTGGCCGCGACATCGCCTTTCACGAACTTGGTTTCACCATCGAATTCCACCGTGACGGCCGCCCCGTCGCGGGTCTTCACCGAGAGAGAATGGTCGGTAATTGCAGTGACCGTCCCCAGGATGTGTTCCATGCCGCCGTGAGCCCAGGCCAGCATGCCCAGAAGCAGGCTGCAAATCAGAATCCGAGTCCGCATCAACGCCAGCTTTTTCACGCTTGTCTCCTTGAAATGTTCATTGGGATTTGTGGGCCCTATCTTCAGCCGGCCCGCCATTGAGGAAATCCCGTTCTTCCTCTTTTTCTCTACGGTCAGCATCGCTCTTCGGATTAAAACGTTCCATGTCGCGAACCTCGTCCGCAGTCAGGTTGGGCAGATGGCGGATGAATAGGACCAGCGTCCAGCTGTCCAGGTCATTGTCATTGCCGGGTTCGCCCCATGCCGGCATGCCCGTCCAGCGAACACCGTTGTGAATGATGTAGTAAAGCTCTCCATCACTCAGTTGCTGCGTAGTGACTTCCCGCATGTCGGGCGCCGGCGGATAAAGATTCCGTCCGATCTCGGTGTTGCCCCTGCCGTCGTTACCGTGGCAGGAAGCACAATGATCGGCAAAGTGCCGGGCTGACTCCTGAAGCACCTCGGGCGAGCTGGTGACCGGATTGCGACGCTGTTTTGCGTCCGATGGCAATGACCAGGAGCGCAGCCGCCGTGCCAGCGCTGCTTCCGCGGGAGTCGGCGACTGGCGCGCGCCACAGCAATGCGAGACCATGCCGGAAACCCAGAGGCCAACCCCCAGCAGCAGAACGACAATTAGTCCAGCCGAGAGCGCACGAGACATGCGTATCTACCCGAAATTCTTGTCCGAAGACTTGTGAGCATTGAATCCCTAGAGCCGGCACCTGCCAGCTGTCGGAGGGCATCCCTGCCATCCCCTTTGTGGGCGAACACCCACACGACAGCCGCCTGGATAGCGGCGCTATCCGCCAAAACAAGGCGATCCAAGAGACGAAAGTCAGAATGTCAGCGCAGGCTTGTTAGCTGAGCGGGGGGCCGCGGACGGGCTGGAGGGAGTTGGAATAATCGCTGAACAGCACCGGATGAGAAGCCCGGGCCAGGAAGCTTAGAAGTGGTTGGGCCTTCGAATCGATTCCCGCTCCCAGTTCGGCCCAATGAGCGGTTGTCACGGGAGGACAGCAATTGCCATGTCGCCCGCCCACAGCCTCGATTTCAGGGCCGCCGGAGCCGTGCTGGTGCATCGGTTTCCGCATGCAGCAGGCATGCGGAAGAGGGGCAGAGATCGCCATGCCTACGGGGACAAAAACCCCCGCGAGCAGAAAGACA
>Ga0335084_10001008_pt1 | contig 25487 bp, 26 predicted proteins | sample Lox_Sample_44_FD_206721 | JGI IMG/M metagenome (GOLD analysis project Ga0335084, IMG submission 206721) | Soil microbial communities from Loxahatchee National Wildlife Refuge, Florida, United States - Lox_Sample_4.4 | ecosystem: Environmental > Terrestrial > Soil > Wetlands | place: USA... | reverse complement strand
GTTGGCATAGTTGATCGTCAGGTCGCCGAGCTTGAAGGTCTTGCCCGCGGCGTTGAGCATCTTCACCAGGCCGCCGGCGCGCACGGCGATGATCCCGGTGGCGGGCTTGACCTCGACCCGGGTCGCAACGATGTTCTTGTCCGCGTCGAGCGTACCGTGCACTTCGACCCAGTCACCAACCTTCAGCTTGCTCAGGTCTTGGACGCCTTCGAAGACGGTGCGGGCATCGCCTGTCGAGACGACGACGATGGTCTGCCCGACCACCTTGAAGCTGCCGCCGGCCGCGTTGACCGATTCCACCGGACCGATCGCGGTCGCGCGCACGAAGAGCTTGCTCGCCTTGCCGTCCGCATCGAGCGCGAGTTCGACCTGCTGGCCGAGCTTGACGTCGGCCATCGTCGCGGCGGTTTCGGCGCGCGGATCGACGTCGAGAGCAACCGTGGCACCGGCGGCGGCGCTGTAGTCGACGCCGTCGACGGCGACCGTGCTGGCAAAGCCGGTGACCGTGCCGCTGACGCTGCTCGATTGCGCAGTCGCCGGATCCGACGGCGGCGCAACAACCGAGGGTGAAGGCAGCGCGCCGACCGGCGCAGTGTTCGTCGCTGGATTGCTGCCCGGCGCCTCGGTGCCACCGCATGCGGCCAATATCACCGTCACGGCGGCAGTCGCTAGCCAGGCTGAAATTCTTGTCATGTTTTCTCCCTGAGATCCTCGATAACTCGGCGGTCCGCGCACGGCGTCACCGGACCGGCGTGCGCGTGCACGCCGGTGCCTTGGCAAAACTATGCGTGGCCGGCCCGCAGCGGATCAAGCGACGGCTTCCCCGCGATGCGCTAGGACCGATGGTCGGGTCCGTTTTCGCTGCGCGGTCATCGCAGAAATCCAGTGGGACGACGCTCGCCCGTGGAAAAAATTCCCAACCGTCGATCGGACAGGGCCCGCGTTACCATTCAGTTTCGCCTGAGGAGTCCGTATGAAACTGCCCTCTCGTGTCCGCATCGTCGACGTCGGCCCGCGCGACGGCCTGCAGAATGAGAAGCAGATGATCCCGGCTGACATCAAGGTCGAGCTGGTCGACCGGCTGACCGCGGCGGGCTTCCCTGCGATCGAAGTGACGTCGTTCGTTTCGCCCAAATGGGTTCCGCAGATGAGCGACGGCGCCGAAGTCATGGCGCGGATCCGGCGGAAGCCGGGCGTCACTTACTCCGTGCTCGTGCCCAACATGAAAGGTTTCGAGGGTGCTCTGGCGGCCAGGGCCGACGAGGTCGTCGTGTTCGGTGCTGCGAGCGAGGCCTTTTCACAGAAGAACATCAATTGCTCGATCGCGGAATCGATCGAGCGCTTTCGGCCGGTGACGGAGGCCGCGCACGCACACGGCATGCATGTCCGCGGCGCGATCTCGTGCGCGCTCGGCTGCCCGTATCAGGGCGAGGTCGAGCCGTCGGCGGTCGAGTACGTCGCGCGCCTGATGCATGGCATCGGCGTGCAGCATGTCGGCGTCGCCGACACGATCGGCGTCGGCACGCCTGAGAAGACCAAGCGCGCCATCGACGCTGCACTCAAGGTCTACGACGTCGCCGACGTGTCGGGCCACTTCCACGACACCTATGGCATGGCGACTGCGAACGTCTACGCCTGCCTCGAGCTCGGGATCTCCACGTTCGATGCGAGCATCGCCGGCCTTGGTGGTTGTCCGTACGCGAAGGGCGCGACGGGCAATGTTGCGACCGAAGATGTGCTGTATCTGTTGAACGGTCTCGGCATCCAAACCGGTATCGACTTCGCGCAGGCCGTCGCCACCGGGCAATGGATCAGCGGCATTCTCCAGCGCAAGGCGTTTTCTCGCGCCGGCAACGCGGTCACTGCAAAGCTTGCGGCCTAATCGTTCTGTTGACGGTCACGTTTGCACGCTCATCTCGCCCGCGGTGAAGTCACTTACTCAGTTTCGGCCTTTGTCGTCGACCGAGGGACCACGACCGGGAATGCGGAAAGCCATGCTACCGAGTCCCTGGCATTCGGAATGGCGGAATCGCGCCGAACCTGAACCGCAAATCCCCACTCGCACGAGCCGCGGCCGAGCCATTGACGGGCCGACATCCAACGGCGGAGTAGGAACTTTCCGGAAACGCCCGTCGATGCCAGCACTGTGCGAATGGATCGTTCGGTCCTGGGGCATGCCCGAGCCGCAGATCCCTATGCGGGCGGACAGCGGCACGGTAACAACCTTGATCGGCCGAGCCGGCCGCGCAGGGAGCTTTGCGTCACCCATTGGCGCCGCGAAAATTCACCAGCCGAGCTAGCGAGGCACTTCGCGCCACCCGATTCTGCGCGGATTCGCTGCGCCGCCACCGACGTTGAGGCCGCGCGTCTCCTTCACGCCCGAAGCTCCGGTCGTGATTATCTTCAGGAATAGGCTCTGCAGCCGAACGATGGCGTTGCCGACGGTCAGCGTGCCCGAGCGGAACAGACCGACGTCGCCACCCGTGGCGCTGCTCACCGCCTGCCCCGTCTTGTAGTTGAACTGATAGATCCAGCTGTCGCCCCCTGCCGTGCAGGCGTTGTTGTTAGGGACGTTGGTCGTCACCACCAGCGTTCCCAGCACCAGCTGAGGATCGAGGTTGACGCGCTCGCCGACCGAGGGGAAATCGACATACCACCCGCCATCGCTGGACCAGTTCACCGACGGTCCGGTAGACGTGCGCCGACCTGTTCCGGTAGTCGTGATCGTTTGCGCCCGGAAGGTCCCGGCCGACCGCGGGCTACCGACCGCGGCGCCCGTATCCTTGATTGCGTAAAAGGACCCGGCGTATGACCAGTCGCCCGCAGGCGACAGCGTCATTGGGTCCTGCAGGTCGGACGAACCCAGGTAGCGGCCCGTCCCGACAAAGATGACGCGCTTGCTCTCGATCTGACCGAGTTCAGGGCGGCTGGTAATCGATTGCGGCTTGCCGCTCGCGTCGCGCAGGGTTGCGAGCCGCAGAACCGCGGGCGGCGAGGCATCCAGATCGAATCGCCACAGGTTGCCTTCGAGATCGCCCCCGTAGACATACTGCGTGGTGTTGTCGGTGTCGGGATCGCGGACCCAGTTGCTTACGCGCGCCAGACCCGACGGGTCCGAAGTCGTCCCGACACCGGTGCCCACCTTGTTCAGCAGTGCGCCGCTGGCGAGATCGAGGACGTAGAGATAGCCGCGGCCGTCGCCCGGACTCACATTGTTGTAGCCGGAGGTGATGAGCGCGACCCATTTGCCGTCGCTCGAGCGCTTGGTGATGACTGCATTGCCGAACGAAAGCCCCAGGTCAGCGTCGTAGCGCGAGCACAGGGTCGAGCTCGAACAGAACTCCCACAGCAGCTGCGGGCTGGTCGGATTGGTGATGTCGAGGGCGTAGTAGCCACGCCCCCCGTCGTTCAGGCCGCCGATGAGTATCGTCCGCCACATGCCGTTAACGAACGCATCGCCGACCGTCGGCGAACCGTCGACGAAGAACTCGTGCGAGGTCGCGTACGCCGTCTCTGCCAGCTTGTACAGCTTCGGCAGCACGGAGCGAGGGACGAAGGCCCACATCTCATCACCGGTGTTCGCGTCGAACGCGTGCAGCATGCCGTCGTTGCCGCCGATGTAGACGAACGGCCTGCGCGAGGCATTGGCGTTCTTGAAATCGAAATACGAGGGGACATCGGCGTCGCCGTAGCTGCGTCGCGGATCCCGCACGAACGCGGGCCGCGACCCCACTAGATCGCCGAGGATATATTCGCGATCCCGGAACTGCGATTCGTATCCGCGCTGGCCGCGGAGGTAATTGACCATGTTCTGGCCGTCGTCGACGATCGCGCGATCGGCAGCAGTAAGGCCGGCGCACTGCGAGAGCAGCGAGCACTTGGAACTGAAGTACGCCCTCGTCGCGGAATCCATAGACGCCCAGGCAAATGGCGCGAGGACGCCACCGCTTCCCATGTAGATCGTCCGGGTGTCCGCCGAGTCCGCGGTGCGCGCGTTGAGCTTGTCCCGCGCAGACCATACGATCGTCGGAACCACGTTGCCGGTCGCAGCATCGATGTTCTGGGCGATCAGTTCGCCGTCCCACCGCGTGGTCCGATAGGTCGAACTGTAGATCGAGTTGTCGGTCGTCGTGATGTTGGGGCTGCTGGTAGCGGATGCGGCCGCCGAGCCGACCAGAACGCGCAGATCGGCCAGCGATGTCGTCAGGCCGTCGTACAGCGTTGCCGCGTCGCTGGCGCTGACGAATCGCCCGCGCCCGTTCACCGCGGCATGCCAGAGGTCGTCCAGCTTCGACGGATCGTCGTTGTCGTTGTTCGGTGGGACCGGCCAGTTACACACTGCGCTGGTGCCGCTCCATGCGCAGCCGGTGTTGCCGGTCCGTATGCTGTAGAAGTCACCGAACGTCGCCGCCTCGTAGTTTGGCAGGTAGCGCATGAAGCCGCCCAACCCGAGCCCCAGCGTGAACGTCAGCATGTGCTGACCGTTGTTCATGTCGCGCGTCGTCGTCGGTACGTTGTTTTCGCTGACGTCGGTCCCGAGCGCACCGATCGAGCCTGTCGATCGCAAGTCCGAGCCGTAGTAGTACATGGCCACGTCGGCCAGGCTCCAGCTGGCGCCGAGATTGCCGTCGTAGGCCCCAGAGGTTCGCGTCGAGTATCCGGCATCGACGTTGTCCATGTTGGTCATTGCCGAACCATCAGTCTTCTGGCCAGCATTGCTGTTCCAGTAGCCATCGGTGCTGAGGATCGCAACATTGGGCTGGCAGGAGTACTGCACAGGATCCTGGCTCATTCCAGAATTGATCCCGGTCTTCATCCCGGCGTAGTAGCGGCCGACGCGTGACAGAGCCTCGCGCAGCGGAGTGTTGCCGCTGGGACTGATCGAATACAGCTTGCTGTACCAGTTGCTGCGCTGCGAACCGCTGAAGGTATCGACGCCCAGGAATTTGCTGGAACTGACCGGCGATCCCGGGTTGATGGTGATGAAACCCACCCGATAGCGACCGTCCAGATCGAGAAAAGCCTTGCCAACCGCGGTCTTCATCATCTGCATCCGCGTGCTGTAGTACGCATACCAGTTCGCGAAGTTGGTCATCTCCTCCGCGTAGGTACAGGTGGGCCGGGCGACGCAGTCGAAGCGATTGGTTCGCCCACTGTAGGTGGTCACCGTAGAAGTGATGTCGACGCGCTGGAACTGGCCGTAGCGGGCATAGGTGTGCGTAGTCGCCCACGATTCCTGGCAGCGCGGCTTGCCACTGGTCGAGCCGGTCACTGCACTGTTGCTGTTCGCATCGGTGCTGTTCTGGCAGAAGCGCAATGGGGCGGGATAGACGTAGTTTCCGGTCGGCGTCGCCGACATCGTGCAGGTCGTCAGTGCGACATCGCTGCAATACTCACGCGGCAGCACGTTGTAGTAGAAGGGTCCACCGCTGCGCGTGATCGGGAAGCGGAATGATCCACTTGACGTGCCGTTCGGATAGCCGTTGGTCGACGTGCTGTTGTAGACAAACGGATTGCCGGTATCGATCCCGTTGCGGCGGCAGTTCGTCGTGTTGGTCGCGCTGTCGGTCGAGTTCTTGCAGTAGACGATTTCCGGGTAGCCGCTGACCAGATTGATCGTGGTCGAACCGACGAAAGCGTTGACCTTGACGCTGGTCCAAGGCGAGCCGTAACTGGTCATCAGGTTGCCGGTGCCGTCGACCGCAGGTGAATACGTCAACTGCGGGTTGTAGTAGATGGTGTTGATCTGGTACGCGTACCAGGGCGGGTTGCCCTCGATGCCGACAGTCGTCGTCGAATTGCAGTTCGAGTTGCTGCAGCGCGCTTTGTCGATGTTGTTGTCGTTGATCGCTTCGGGCATGAACCGCGAAGCCATACTGCCCGAGTCATCGAGGACGAACATGACGTTGGGCTTGACCTGGGTCGCGAGCGAATACGTGAGGGGCGTGTTCGCGATGTCGGTGAGCTGCGCCATGGCCGTCGCCGACATCATCGGCAAGAGCAGTAGCAGCATGCGGCGGAACACGGAGTTCATGAGGGCACCTAAAGGGCTACGAACGTCTGGACGAGCGTGCTGGTATTGCGCGGTCCAACGACGCGGACCGTGACCCGGTAATAGCTCTGTGCATTGCCAGAGAAATTTGTCGCATCGCCCGCGTAGCTGCCGCCGGCGGCGGCTGCGGAGCCCGCGGTCAGCAGCGAGCACGAAACTCCGGGGTCGTTCGGATTGCCCGGCGCTGAACACATGCGATGAACGATCCATTGCACCGTGTTGCCCGCGGCATCGACCGGGATCTGGCACGCCTGACAGTTGGCCCACAGCGTCGGATCGTCCCAGTTCGGCTCGATGACGCTCGCGTAGTACCCGCGGTTGGGATTGTTCAGGTTCAACGTTGGCGTTCCGACCGTGGATTGCAGCCACTGAACCGCATTCAGGATCCCGGCATCGGACGAGTGCACCGAGGCGTTGCGAAACGCGAGGTTGCCGGCAATGACCTGGTTGGTGTCCATTGAACGCGATAGCGCGATCACCGAGACCATCATCGCGATCAGAGCGACCAGCACAATCACCAGGACGACCCCGCGTTGACGCCAGCAGGAGCGGGTCATGCCGGCCTCCAGACCATGTTGCGCAGGCTAATCGTCGATTCGAAGACGTGGTAGCGATAGCAGCGCCAGTTCGGGTCTGCGCTGACATCGAGGTCGCCGGCCGCCCAGGTTGGCAACACTGTGGTCGTCGTGCAGGCGCCCGTAGCAGGATCGGGTCGCTCAGGCAGTGCGGTGCGCGCGACGAGGGCAAGGCGCACGGCGATAACCTGGGCCCAGCCGTTCGCCGAGTTCGGCGTCACCTCGTCCCAGACGTCGATGGCGCCGTCGCCGTCCGTGTCCTTCCCGTACTGAGCCTGAAGCTGAACGATCGACGCGGCCACCGGCATCTGCGCGCTGCCTTGAAGGACCTGGTCCATCACCAGATTGCCGTTCTGCAGGTAGTAGCGATTGACCCCTGGTGCGACGCCGACCGGGTACACCATGCCGGCAAGCGTGTAGACCGGGCCCAATCCCCCGGGCTTGTTGTAGCGGGAGTTGGCCCACGTGCCATAGGGTGTGCGGTATGTGCCGCTGTCGCGCTTGAGCAGGTCTTGTTGTCCCGGCGGCTCCAGGACCGGTGTATTGGTGGCCTGCTGCAGGCTGCAATCGGTACCGGGCTCGCCGATGATCAGCAAGTGGCCTGCCTGGATGCCGAATCCGTTGTCGATTCGCAGGTCGGAGGTCGTGGCTGGTGTCGCCTGCGTCAGTCGAACCGGCGCAGGCACGACTTCGGTATTGCTGAACGTGATGTCGATCGTATCTGGTGCGGTCCCGGCCCCCTGCGTGATCATGACTGGCGCGAGCCAGAATTCCAGATCGCGCACCGGATCCGTCCCACCGTCGTATCCGATCACATGACAACCGAGCAGTGTCGGTGAGTTCAGCCCGAAACCCGCCATGCGCAGATCTCGCTGCAGCGAGTACATCGCCATCGAGCCACTGAAGGTCGCATCGCCGCCGGCCGTTGCCGAGCGGCGATAACCCTCCGAAGCTGCAAAGGTCTGATAGACCGCCAGCGTGACGACGAGCGAAATCACCATCGCGATGAGGAGCTCGATGAGCGTCAGGCCCCTCGAGCGTGACGCCCGGCGCCGCATGTCACGGCTCCTGCAGCGTGGCAACCGCGCTGTGCAACCTGACGTCAGCGCCGCGCGGCTGCCAGGTGATCGTGACCTGCACCTGCGTTCCGTTGACCTGCACCACTGCATCCGCCGCGGGCAGGGTCCGTTGGACTTCCGTGAGCCATGGCGTGATGCGCGCCTGAGTCGCGGCGCCGTGCCCGGCGTAGGCATAGTCCGCGACGTTCGCGCGATCGACCCAGATCTCGCTGATCAGACGCTCGGTCAACAAGGCCGCATCAGCGCGGAACCTTGCGTCCGAGTAGCTGTTGAAGGCCGTCGCGTGTGTGCTGAACAACCCGAGAACCCCGATGGCGAAGATCACCATCGAGACCAGAACTTCGGTCAGAGACATGCCACGAACGCGCCTGGGCGTGCGCGCGCGTTCGATCTTTCGAACGTGACGTCCGGCGGTCAGCATGCGCGCGGATCCCCATGGACCGCCGGATCGCACATCCGCACGTCGCCCGCGGCACCCAGCGCGATGCGAAGGACGCGACGGTCGGCGGTCGCGACAAACGGATTGGAAACGTCGATGTTGGTGGCCGATGCCGACCCGTCGACGTTGCCGGTGACCCTCCCGAGAGAGTCAAACGTGATCGTCGTGGCGTCGCCGGGCACGGCTGTCAGCTGCGGATTGGCCGAGACCTCGAGCGCTGCGTGCGACTGGATCACGCCCAGGCAATCACCTGGGTCGTCGACGCCCGGCGTGCCGTTGTCGACGGGATTCGCGCACCCGACCAGCCACGACGACGAAGCGCCGTCGGTCACGACGAACTGAACCATGCGATTGCGGCGAACGGCCTCGGCCCGGGCAAGCTGCAGCCCATTGAGGACGGATTCGGCGGCTGCGCGCGTCTGGGAATTGCCGATCCAGCTCGTGAACATCGGCCCCGCTCGCATATAGAGAACGGCGGCGATCGTCAGGGTGACGGCAAGTTCGATCAGCGTGACACCGCGCTGCTTGTGCAGGTTCATTTCGTCACCCAACGGGTTGCCGCGTCCGCCGGCAGGCTGCCCCAATTCGAGGGCAGCGCCGCGGTGGCGCGGACGTTGGCCTGGTTAATCGTGTAGACGAAACCTGCGGTGCTTCGCGCGCCCGTCGCGGTGGCCGTGTAGGCCTGACCGGCGGCAGCGATGGCGCAGACCACTGAAAAGTTCTCGAGGTTGGTGGGAAGCGCTACGCCGCAACCGCCGCCTGCGTTCTGGTAGCTGCGGTTGTCCTGGTAGAACTGTTCCATGCGGACGCGGTACTCGGACAGGGCATTGGTGCCCTCGACCAGGTTTCCTCGGGTCACGTAGCGCGAGTAGCTCGGCAAGGCGATCGCGGAAAGGATCGCGACAATGGCGCAGGTGACCATCGCCTCAATCAGTGTGAAACCGCACTCGTGGCTGGATTTTTCTTTCGACATCTCAATTGAATGCGCTGAGTTCGTTCCGGACGTGACGCGATGACACCGCAATCGATGTCGCTGCGATTGCTAGAGCTAACGGAATTGATGCCGCTTTTTTCAGCGGACCCGTCATGGACATTCAATCGCGGCCGACGAGCGGCGGAAACTGCCGTAGCGAAGGCTGTTCCGCCGACAGACGGCTTCCGAAGTACGGATTCACCTACTGAGCGTCGATTCCGGTAAGCGATGGGTTTGGACGTCACCTCGAACGACTGCGCGTGCCTCGATCGTGCCGCGTAGGAGCGCCGCGCGTCGCGTATCGTCTCTGCCGTGATCCGCTGGAACCTCGCCTCCGAAAGCGGCCGGATTGCGCAGATGCCGCCCGTGGTTGCGTGGCAGTCAGTCCTGGACTCGACGGTTGGTGCGAAGGGAACCGTCGGCGTGCTGTTCGGTGCTTTGCGCGGCGCGCAGCACCGCCTGGTGCTGTTAAAGTCAACCGCAGCGCGGCCTTTGCGTCCGTGCAGCGGCCGGCCGCGCGCGAGCTCATCGAGCGCAGCGCGAGCGAGCGCCGCGCATACACGCTGGAGATCGTCACCAAACAACGATCGCACCGACGACAGCGTCGTCGTGCATCGACTGGCGCCCGACGGCACGTTGCAGGAGCAGCCCACCGCGCTGCGCTGACCACGCGACCTGGTTTCGCTCGCGCACGTCGCGCTTCCGTTTCCGCCCGACGATCCGGTCTATGGCTTCAGGCCCGGTAGCGGCCGCAGCGGCATTCCGAGCATCGTCTCCTGGCTGCTGCGCGGGGAGTCGGGCGCGCTCACCCTGTCGCTCGGCGCGCTGACCCGTCTGCGCAGCAATCCTTTCTGGTCGCTCATCGACAGCCAGCTCGGCAAGCTCGTCGCGGTCGACCTCGCCGGGCGGCCCTGAATCAGGCTCGGCTGGCGCGGGTCGCGAGGGCGCGGCGGCCCCAGGTCCAGATGTATTGCAGGCCCGATGCGCAGACTGTCAGCGTGACGAGCGCAAACAACAGGGGCAACCACCGCGACATCTCGATCCATCCGGCGGCGTTGACCATAACCGCAGCCAGCGTCGTGAATTCGAGCACGGTGTTCGCTTTCGAGAGCCAGGTCGGCGCCATCTCCACTCGCGCGACCAGGCGCTGGTAGGCTACAACGCCGCAGACGATCACGAGGTCCCGGACCACGATCGCCGTCGCCAGCCACAGCGGCAGCAGCGCGTAAGCCGCCAGGATCAGCGTCGCGGTCAGCATCGTCAGCTTGTCGGCCACCGGATCCGCGATCGCACCGAAGCGCGTACGCGCGTCGAAGCGTCGCGCGATCTGCCCATCGACGAAGTCGCTCAGCGCCGACGCGGCGAATGTCCAGAAGGCTTCGCCGTAGCGCTCCTCGAGCAGCAAGCCGCCGATCACGGGGATCAGCAGACCGCGGACGAGCGTGATCGCATTCGGCAACTGGCGCATCAAGCGCCTCGCGGCAAGCCCGGTCGACTGCATGTGCAGCATGGTCCGCCGCCGCCGGCCTGCGCGCAAGCCGCGTCAGGCCCCTTTTCTCGCGTTGACCAAGGCGATGCCGGCCGCGACCAGCAGCGCCGCCGCGATGAAGCACGGGCTCAGGCGCTCGCCCAGCAGGACGACGCCGAACACCACGCCAGCGAGTGGCGCGACGAAGGCGAACACGGAGAGCCGCGCTGCGTAGTATCGCGTCAGCAGCCAGAACCATGCGAGATAGCTGGCGAAAGCGACGATGACGCCCTGATAGAGAAGCATCGCCACGGTCATGCCGTCCAGTCGCACGATGCCCGGTTCGCCGAGCGTGAGCGACGCGATGGGCAGCAGCGCCGCCGATACGGCCAGCTGATACAGCAGCGTCTTTTCGGCACTGGCGCCGGCGAGCCGGGTGGCCCGGATCAGCACCGTCGTTGCGGCCCACAGCAGTGCGGCCAACACACCGCAGGCGTCGCCGAGCAGCGTGTCGCGCGTGCCGGTGCCGAAGCCATCGGCAAAAGCGGCGACGATGCCAGCGAAGGCCACCGCGACGCCGAGCCATTGCCCCGCGCGCAGGCGCTCGCTCGGAACCCACCACGCGAGACCGAGGGCGGTCAGCACCGGCGCGAGGTAGATGAAGATGACCATGCGGGACGCCAGCGTGTGACCGAGCCCGTAATAGATCAGGAAGAACTCGGCGGCGAACAGCACCCCGGCGACGAGCCCGGGGCCGAGCGTGCCGTCGCGGTTCAGCAGTGCGATGCCGCGCAGGCGGGCCCACGCCAGCAGCAGCAGCGTTGCAAGCAGGGATCGAATGGCACCCTGCATCACGACCGAGACGCCGGCCGCTCCGACCTTGACGGTCACCTGCTGCAATCCCCACAGCAGTGTGCATACCAGCATGACCGCGTAAGCGGTCATGTCGAGTGGGCGGCGCGAGTGCATGGCGCGGGAATTCTGCCAGTGCGCCCGCCGCCGCCCCGCCATAGAATCGCCCGTCGCGAGAATTCCGATGCACCCCGACCTCAAGCCCGGCATCCGCTTCGAGTACGACTACATCGTGCCCGACAGCAAGACCGTGCCACGCCTGTACCCGGAGTGGCGCGAGTTCAGTGAAATGCCGGAAGTCTTCGCGACCGGCTTCCTGGTCGGGTTGATGGAGGGCGCCTGCCAACTGGCGATCAAGCCGTATCTCGACTGGCCGCGGGAACAGTCACTCGGTACGCATGTGAGCTTTTCGCACCTGGCAGCAACGCCGCCCGGACTGACTGTGCGCGTGCGCTGCGAGGTCGTGGCGGTCGAAGGACGCCGGGTACGGTTCCAGGCGAGCGCGCACGACGGCCACGACCTGATCTCGGAAGGTACGCACGAACGCGTCGTCATCGACGCCTCTCGTTTCAACGAGAAGCTTTTGGCGAAGCGTCAGGCGGCAGGGCGTTGATGATGGACGCGATGCTCGACGACGGTGTTCTCCAGTTCCTGCAGCGGCGCGTACTGGTTTCGATCGCGTCATGCAATCGCGAGGGCGTGCCCTCGGTGGTACGCGGCGTCGGGTTCCGCATCCTTCAGGCGCCACAGCGCGTGGCCGTCTTCCTGCGCAAGGACGACTCCGGCGCGGTGCTCGCCGATATCCGCCAGAGCGGTCGTGTGGCGGTCGTCTTCAGCGAACCCAGCACGCATCGCACCTTGCAGGTCAAGGGGGAGGATGCCCAGGTCGGGGGCCTGCAAGACGGCGACGCACCTCTCGTGGCGCAGCATCGTGAGTCCGCCGCCGCCGAACTGGCGCCCCTCGGCTACCGGCCCGAATGGACTCGGACGCTTTTCGATGCATCGGCGTGCGAAGTCCTGGCGGTGCGCTTCACGCCCTGCAGCGCATTCGGCCAGACGCCGGGGCCGCGTGCCGGCGCACCGCTCGCCGGAGCGCAGCCGTGATCGACCCGCCGCTCGAATCGATCCGCCCGTGTCTCGAGGGCGTGGTGCCGAGCCTCGTCGCGACCTGCGGGCCCGACGGCGCACCCAATGTGACCTACGTCTCGCATGTGCACTACGTCGACCGCTCGCACATCGCGCTGTCGTTCCAGTTCTTCAACAAGACCCGCGCGAACATCCTCGTCAATCCCCGTGCGACCGTGTTCGTCATCGACCCGAACACGGCGGCGCGCTACGTCCTGCATGTGCGCTACCTGCGCACCGAGGCCGACGGCCCGCTGTTCGAGCGGATGAAGGCCTACCTCGCCGGGATCGCGTCGCATACCGGCATGGCCGGCGTGTTCAAGCTGCAGGGGTCGGACGTGTACGAGGTGCTCGCGATCGAGCATCTGCGCGGACCGGAACTGCCTGCGCCGCCCGGGCGCTACGGCCTGCTCGCAGCCGTGCGCGCAGTGTCGACGCTGCTCGCGTCGGCCACCGACCTGCGAACGGTGCTGGACGACGTGCTGGCCGTGCTCGACTCGGAACTCGGCGCCAGGCATTCGATGGTGCTGCTGATCGAGCGCAGCCGTGCGCGCCTGTACACGGTGGCGAGCCGCGGTTATCCCGCGTCTGGCGTCGGCTCGGAGATTCCGCTCGGCCACGGCATCATCGGCGTGGCGGCGCGAGAGGGTACGGCAATACGCATTTCGCACGCGACCGTCGAATATGCGTACAGCCGCACGATGCGCGAACGCGCCGCGCTCGACGGCGTGGAGGGCATCGAGACCGAGATTCCATTGCCCGGTCTGGCCACGCCGGGGTCGCAGGTGGCGGTGCCACTGCGCGTCGGCGGATGCGCGGTCGGCGTGCTGTTCGTCGAGAGCGAGGAGGACGCGCGCTTTTCGTGGGAAGAAGAAGATGCACTGGAAGCGATCGCAGCGCAGCTCGGGACGACGATCGCGTGGCTGCAGCAGGCTGCCGACTCCTCCGAAGAGCAGACACAGGCGACCGAGAGCCAGTATCTGCCGCGCGGCGCGCCGGTCACGGTGCGGCACTACCCGGTCGACAACTCGGTCTTCATCGGCGACGACTACCTGATCAAGGGCGTCGCCGGCGCGATCTTCCGCAAGCTCGTGCGCGACTACGTCGAGAAGGGCCGGACCGACTTCACGAACCGCGAACTGCGCCTCGATGCGTCGATCCGGCTGCCCGACATCACCGATAACCTCGAGGCGAGACTGATCCTCCTCGTTCGCCGCCTGCAGGAACGTGGCCCCGAGATTCGCATCGAGAAGACTGGGCGCGGCCGCTTCCGCCTTGCGGTAGAGCGGCCGCTGGCGCTGGTCGAGTCCGGCTAGGCGGCCAGCGCGGTCGCGCTCGGTTCGCTCGTCTCGACCGTCACCGCAGCAAGCGCGGCATCGAGCTTGAGGCGGTCGCGCGCACTCAGGTACGGCGTGACGAGCTCGATCACCGCGGCACACACGGGGGCTGGCGCATTGCGCTTCATGCTCCCGAGCAGGCCGGTGCGCTCGCCGGCGTGCGAAGCCGGCACCATCCAGCGCAGCGCGGTCAGCATGTCTGCCGGCTGGATGGAAGCAACCAGCCGCTGGTTCAGCGCGAGGACTTCTGCCTCGCTGTAGCCGGCCACCAGCACTGCGTGGTTCTCGGTTTCCTCGACGTGCATGTGCTCGAAATTCTCGGCAACGAAGAGCGCAAGCTGCCTGTAAAGCCGCAACAGAGCGCGCGCGCGATCAGCGGCTGCGCCGAGTTCGACGGCGCGCACCGCGGCCAGCAGCGCTTCGAACGCCTGCAAATGGTGCTCGTGATCGCCATGCGATTCGGCGCTGGCCCCGGAGCGGGCAGCTTCCAGCGCCGGATGAATCCAGTACTCCTCGTGCTCGAGATGCACACGCGCAAAGGCGAGCAGGGTACGCACCTGGTCGAGCGCAGAATCGACCTCGCGGAGATCGTCGGGGTCGACGCGGCCGACCGACACGAGCACTTCGCTCATGAAGGCGCGCAACCCCTTGTGGATCTGGGTGTAGATGTTGTGGCGTTCGGCGGTCTGCATGGTGGCTCCGTGCGTTGGTTGGGTTCGGTGCCACTGTAGGCACGGCGCTCGCTACGCGTCGCTAAATCATCGATAACCAATCCCTAAGAGTTCCGTAAGGGCATCGCCGGCGGACGGTTCCCTGCATGCGAAAATCGCCTCATGCGGGCTGCCACTCCCCTGGTCGACGCTGCCGCCGGTGCAGCGGCGCCGGTGGCATCGCCCTGCGTCTCGGTCTGCGCGATGGATGCGCGCACGGGCCTGTGCAGCGGGTGCCTGCGCACGATCGACGAGATCGCCGCCTGGAGCCGCTTTTCGGACGACGAGAAGCGTGTGGTCTGGCGGCAGATCGCCGAGCGGCGCGCGCGCGCATAGCGCGTCGGCATGCGATCCGGCCCGTCCGTCGCGGCAACGCTGCCGACGCTGCGCGTCATAGAGCGCGGCTGGCTGTCATCGAACAGCGTGATCTTTCTCGACGACGACGAGCAGGCTTCCGTCGTCGACACGGGCTACAGCAGTCACCGTGAGCAGACGCTGGCGCTCGTGCTGAGCCAGATCGACGACCGTCGGCTGACCCGCATCGTCAACACGCACCTGCACTCCGACCATTGCGGCGGCAATGCGCTGCTCGCCAAACGAACAGGCGCCAGTGTCTGGATCCCGCCCGGCCTTTCCGATGCGGTGGCCAGCTGGGATGAGGATCGCCTGGCGTTCCGCGCGACCGGTCAGCAGTGCGACCGATTCCGCCACGACGCGGTGATCAAGCCCGGTGCAACCCTGCGCCTCGGCGAGCGCGACTGGAACGTGCTCGCTGCGCCTGGGCACGATCCGCACTCAGTGATCCTGTGGAACGCCGGGGATCGGGTGCTGATCTCGGCGGACGCGCTATGGCAGCACGGCTTCGGCGCGATCTTTCCGGAAATCGAGGGCGAGTCGGGCTTCGCCGAGCAGGGCGCGATGCTCGATCTGATCACCAGCCTCGGACCGCAGCTCGTCATTCCCGGACATGGCTCGCCGTTCACCGATGTCGCGGCCGCCTTGCTGCGGGCACGCAAACGGCTCGCGGCGCTCGCTGCCGACCCCGCACGCAACGCGCGGCAAGTGGCGAAAGTGCTGATCAAGTTCTACCTGCTGGACGCACGCTCGCTGCCTTTCGACCGGCTCGTGCGGCACCTTGCCGGCGCGCGCTATTTCGCGGTCATCAACGACCGATATTTCCGGATTCCGCTCGAGGAACTGATCGCGCGCAGCGTGCGAGAACTCGTCGCGGTCGGCGCTGCTGATTGGCACGACGGCATCGTCTCCAATCGCGACACCTGAGCGACGACGCACTTGCTGTTGCATGTTGTCGACGGCAGTCTCGGGCCGATTTGCTGCGCCGGGTTCCACGGCGCGGAGGCCGTGCACTTTCCTTCTCAGGAGGCTAGATCGGGGACGGATGGTCACTCCGCGACGGGCGTCGACAGCCGGTTGCTTCGAGCCCACCCTTAGACCCGCACAGGCCGGCGACCACCACTGCAACTCGCAGCCCCGCGGTCCAGTGCTTCGACACCGATTCCTCCCGCCCGCGGGGCGGCCCGCGCGAGTCCCGCCGTTACATGCACATGGCCGTAGCCAGGACTACCAAGGCAACCAGCGACCACATCCCGGCGAACACCGGAATATCACCGAACGGAACGAGCGGATCGTCGTCGGACTGGGTCATCGTCGCCTCCCGAGGTAAGAATCGGGTCTTCGTCCTCTGGAGTATCGGCACGACACGACGGATTGTTCATCGTCCTGACAGACGAATCCTCCCTAGAGGCTAAGCACTACAACGATCGGATTAACCGAGCCCAGGCACTCACAGCCTGGGTTCCCGGATCGATGCGAGCACTGACTAGGACCGCCCGAGCGGTTTGTGCACCGGCGGTCCCGCGCCGGACGAAAGGCTTCCTGTGCCGGATCGCGCCCGGCACTCCGGCGGGCCCCGCCGCATTCGCGCTAGCGGGACGACGCGGCCCACGGGCCCGCCGGAACCAGGCGACCAACGCCCCATAATTGGTTCAGTCAAAGGGCTCCGATTTCATTCATCAGAGAACGGGAGATTTCCATGAACGAGGAAACACTCAACCTGAGCATCCGCAAGTTCCTGAAGATGGTCGGCGTCAGCTCGCAGCGTGAGATCGAACAAGCGGTGGCCAAGGCGGTCGCTGCCCGCGCCATCTCGGGTACGGAATCCTTTCCGGCCACGGTGACGCTCGAAGTCGCCGGCCTGAAGCTGAACGTCAAATTTGACGGCGAGATCAGACTCCAATGAGCGCGGAGGCGTGAGTTCGGGTGCGGAGCACCCGGTTCTCGGTTTCCGACGACCCCGACAGAATCTTCCGGCCGCCTGGGAAGCGGGCGCTCAGCGTCGAGGGCAACTCAACGGAGGAGGCAGCCAAACCACGACGGGCGCGGCACGGCGAGTCGGGACGCTTCGATGCGTCCCCCGCGACCTCAACTGTGCTTGCTCTGGGAGCGTGCAGGAGTTTGTCGCGTTGCGACAGTCCGCTTGGCCACGCTCTTGTTGGCGGTTGGAGCTTCGCTGGATTGCCCATTTGGCGCGCGCGCCGACGGCGATGTCGGGCGACCAGACGAGTTGTTCGTCGCGACAGAGGTAGCGTCGTTGCATTGATTCCCGCTCGCGTCCATGCCGCCGTCCGTACCCCCTGAACAGTCGTGTGCTTGGGCCGAGAGGGTGAAAAGCGTTCCGGCGATGATCGGAATCAGAAACTTTGCGTTCATGTGGCACCTCGGTTGCAATTGAATTCGGCGGTTCGGCGGTTCGCCGGGTCGCAGCACGCAGCGCGCGTGTCGTGGTTCAACGATGCCCCCGCATCCACGATGCGTCGAGTTGGATACTCCAAAGTGGATGCGTGGAATATTCACGATCACTCCGTTCACGATCCATCTCGCTGCGCGACATTGGATCTAGCTGAGCATTCGAGGGCACGCGCCAGTGCGCGCCTTCCAGCGCAACCGAAGCTCGCCGAGCCGCTTCGCCAGGCAACCTCGCCGCATCAGCGGGCATGCCAGTTGCCGTGCCAAACCACTGCAGTAATGACGCTGCTCTGCGCAGTTGCGTCAAGACAATCGGGAAGACTCGCCTGCCGCTTTGGCAACTGGAGAAACGCGATGAAGAGCTTCGATTCGATCCTTGTTGTCTGTGCCATCGCACTCATCTCCGCGACCGGATGCAACAAGACCGACAACTCGCCGCCGCCTGCGGCACCCCAAGCGCAATCGGCAGCGGAGCCTCAGTCGCCGCCGTCGACGCCGACGGCGCCGATGCCACCTGCCGATGCGCCCAAGGACGAGGCCTCAGCCGGCCCGAAGCCAGGACAGGCGAACGACCACTCGAGCCCGGAGTTCAAGGGTGGCGGCAAGGAAGTCCAAAAGTAGTCTTGCCCTTTCCGTCGCCATGCTTGGAAGTGACGCGACGCCGAGTCGGCAGCTTCTCCGCGCCAGCTCCGCTACCGGCATGCTGCGATAGCGACGTCGCGCGCGATACTTCGGCTAGACGCTGCATCATCCGCAAGCAGCCCGTTCGAGAAACTCGCATCGGGCGGGGCTACCACCCGGTTTGTCGCTCGCGTTGCTAAAGTCCAAGTTCGAACTTCACCGAACCGGGCACGCTCCCCGAGCCATCACTACTCACGTGAAAGTCTTTGGATTCGCCGGCTGGTCCGGAAGCGGCAAGACCGTTCTGATCGAACGCGTTATTCCGCTGCTGACCGCACGCGGCCTCGAGGTGTCTTTGGTAAAGCGGTCACATCACGCGTTCGAAGTTGACGTGCCGGGGAAGGACTCCTACCGCCATCGGCACGCCGGATGTCGGGAGGTATTGATTTCGTCCGGCGTCCGTTGGGCGCACATTCGCGAGCTGCGCGGACAGTCAGAGCAGACGTTGCAGCAGCTGATCGATCGCATCTCGCCTTGCGATCTCCTGCTGGTCGAAGGCTTCAAGCGGGAGGCCATTCCGAAGATGGAGGTATTCCGTCAGGAAAACGCCAAGCTGCCCCTTCATCCGCGCGATGCGCACATCGTCGCGATCGCCGCCGACTGCCGCTTTGATACAGCGCTCCCTCAGTTTGACCTCGAAGACGTCGGCAGCATTGCGGACTTTGTGTGCACTTTCAGCGGCGTCGGCTGAGGCCGGAGACGTTCCAGCGCAGCGGTGGCGCTCGGAGACACATCGCCAGCCAAGTCTTTCAGGTACGTCGATTCCGCCCGCAGGCGAGAACCCGCGACCGTTGCATTCAACGATTCTCCCTGCGGCTGAAGGCCGGCACGGCACACGTGGTCGGGCATCGTGTTCTCGCGCGCCCTTTGCCTCGGTAGGCGGGCTATCGAACGAATTGCCCCGCCCTCGCGGCTGATGTAACGTTTTTCGCGTGCAGCCGGATCCCGACTCCAAACGCCGCCGCCAGCTGATGCGCCAAGCCGCCTGCGTCGCAGGCGCTTGGGCGGCCTCCAGTGTGCTGCCGGTGGTGGCGATCGGCGAGGTGCAGCGCTATCCGCGTTCGCTGCTGGTCGACGTGCACGGCAACCCGTGGCCCGCGCGCCGGCTCAAGTCCGGCGAGGCGTTCCTATTCAACTACCCGTATGCCGTCTCGCCAGTGTTCTTGCTCGCTTTCGAGCGCGAGGTGGAGGCGGAAGAACTGGTCACCAAAGACAATCGGCACTATGCAGCGCCGGCTGGCGTGGGCCCGAACAAATCGATCGTTGCATTCTCGGCCATTTGCGCGCACAAGCTCATGTACCCGATGCCGACGATCAGTTTCATTGGTCTGCGTAGCGGCGGCCCCGGTGAGCCGTCGAAGGTGATCCACTGTTGCGGCGACAACTCGCGCTACGACCCGCTGCACGGTGCGCGCGTCATCGAAGGCCCGGCGCCGCAGCCGCTGGCTGCCATCCTGCTGGAATGGGACGCGAGAAGCGATCAGCTCCACGCCGTGGGCACGCGGGGCGGGGAGATGTTCGACGCGTTCTTCGAAAAGTACACGCCGAGGCTCGAACTCGAGGTCGGGCGCGGCCTGCACGACCCGAGCGGTGCGACCGTCGTCGTGCAACCGGCGGCGAGCTACAGCAAGAATTGGCAGACCTGCCGGGCGTGATCAGACCGTAACGCTGCGCGCGGCCGAGGAGGCGCAGCCCGTACGTAATCTGGAAGATCAGAAAACAAAGGCGCCCGACAGGGCGCCCTGGGGTCGACGTGATCGTCCGCTACTTCTTGGCGGCCTCAGGTTGCTTCGGAGCCACGGCAGTTTGCGTCGGAGCAGCTGCGGCTTGCACCGGTGCAGGGGCGGCCGCCGGGGTTGCCGGCGGTGGCACGAACGGACCGGGATTCACGCAGGCAGGCGTCGCTTCGGGCATGTAGACCTTGCCCTTGGCCTTCTCGTCTTTGACGTACGCCTCTGCGACCTTGTTCTGCGACAAGCACAGCGTGTAAGCGTCGACTTTGCCGGCGTATGCTGCCTTTGCCGCATTCAGCGCCGCCGCCGCCTGCTGCTCCGGCGTCGGCGGAGGGAGTTTGGCCAGCGCGGCCGCAGCTACGGCCAGCGAGCAAATGGCGAAGACGGTTTGCTTCAACATGACTCCCCCGATATCTATTTGACGGCCAACTGGACCGCGCGGCGGGTGGGCTCCGGCACTGCGCTTTCCGCCACCATTGGACTTTCCGGCACCTTCCCCGCCCTGATGTCGTTGTACCAGCGCTCGTGATGATGCTTGGCCCACTCGGCCGTCACGTACCCATTGCGCATGGCGCGGTAAGCCCCCTTCATGCCGATCGTGCCCAGATAGATGTGCACACAGGCCATGGCAATGGCCACATAGGCCAGCACCATGTGGATGACGTTGAAGGTCTGCATCGTGGCCCGGGTCTGGCCGAAGTTCGGAAAGTTCAGCATCAACCCCGAAATGATCAGCAGCGCAGTCAGCACAACAAGAAGAAACCAGAAGACGAGCTTTTCACCGCCATTGAACTTGCCTGAGGGATATTCGTGGCCCGTCAGGTTGCCCTTGATCTTCATCAGCCAGATGAAGTCTTCCTTGCTGAGCCAGTTGTAGGGCAGGTAGCGGATGATCATCCACACCACCCCGACGATCAGGATCGGACCGATGAAGTTGTGGAGGTTCTTCGCAGCCACTGCCAGCCACGAATACAGCGTGTGGCCGATGATCGGCAGCAGGAGCACCTTGCCGAAGGTCATGATCAAGCCGGTGATGCCGAGCGTCACCCAGACGATCGCCATGGTCCAGTGTGCGTAGCGATCCGCCGGACGAAAGCGCTCGATCATGGTCTTTGAGCCGCTCTCGCCAACGGGTATCGAGCCGCGGATGGCATAAAAACCGCCCAGCGACACGATCGCCAGCGCGACCAGCAGTCCCCCGATCAGCGCTACCGGTACGCGCGCCTGCCTCCAGGTTTCGCCACGCGACTGGATCAGTACGCCGCGCTCAGGCGGGTCACCTAGCTGCGTGAAGCCCGGATCGCTGTTACTGGTACGAACTTCGCGCCAGAAAGGCGCGTTGTTATAGGGCTGCGTGACGCTTCGCTCGGCCTGCTGGCGCGCGGCATCCTGCTGCTGCGGGGCCTGCGGTTGCGCGACCGCATAGCCCGCGACGGCCAGCATGGCCGCTGCCAGCGCGGCGCGCCAGTACGAAATCCTCATTGGCGTCTCCCTACTTCGCCGGTATGCGGGTGTAGTCGTTTTGACCCTGCGTCCGCGCCTGCACGGCCGCCTCCCATTCCGCCTGCTTGCCGCCGTACTGCGGCGAATCCCACGGAGAAGTGACAGGGGCGCCCGAGTACTTGCCCGCCTCGTAGCGTGTGACCTTCTTTTCCTCGCAGGCGGACAGACCGACCGCAAACAGCAGCGCCGCCACCACCGCGCCGAGCGTTCTTGGCACCGACATCATTTCTTTCCTTCAGTACCGGCGGCCGGAGCCGCGCCGCCCCTGGGTGTGCCATATGCCGTGGCCCAACCAATCACCTCGGCACCCTTGCCACGCACGGTTACACGTTCGCGGAAGATGTTCGCGATCACGTCACCGTCGCCGGCCAGCAGCGCCTTGGTGGAGCACATTTCGGCGCAGAGCGGCAACTTGCCCGCTGCAATGCGGTTCTGGCCATATTTTTCGTACTGCGCTTCTTCGCTGCCTTTGCCCGGACCGCCCTGGCAGAACGTGCACTTGTCCATCTTGCCGCGCGCGCCGAAGGCGCCCGCCTGCGGGAACTGCGGAGCCCCAAACGGGCAGGCGTACAGGCAGTAGCCGCAGCCGATGCACTGGTCCTTGTCGTGCAGCACGACGCCGTCTTCGCTCCGGGTGAAGCAGTCGACCGGGCAAACCGCCATGCACGGAGCATCCGAGCAATGCATGCAGGCGACCGAAATCGAACGCTCGCCAGGCTCCCCGTCGTTCAGGGTAACGACGCGCCGGCGGTTGACGCCCCAGGGAACCTCGTTCGCGTTCTTGCAGGCTGTCACGCAGCCGTTGCACTCGATGCAGCGGTTGGCGTCACAAATGAACTTCATGCGGGCCATTGTGAGTCTCCTTGTTCCGTCTCAAGGCCTCTCAGGCCGCCTTGGCAATCTGGCAAAGGGAGCACTTGGTTCCTTCTTGCATCATCGTCACCGAGTCGTACCCGTACGTCGTGCTGGTGTTGATCGACTCGCCGCGAACGATCGGCGCTGAACCCGCTGGATAACTGTCGATCAGATCCTTGCCTTGCCACCATCCGGCGAAATGGAACGGCATGAAGACGGTATCCGGTCCGACCCGCTCGGTGACCAGGGCCTTGACCTTGAGCTTCGCGCCCGTCGGGGTGTTGACCCAGACCCATTCACCGTTGCGAATGCCGCGATCGTTCGCAGCCTTCGGGTTGATCTCGATGAACATGTTCTGCTGCAGCTCGGCCAGCCACGGGTTCGAACGCGTCTCGTCGCCACCGCCCTCGTATTCCGTCAGGCGGCCCGAGGTCATGACGAGCGGGTACTTCTCGTAAACCTTGTCCGCCATGTTCTTGTCCTGCACCGTCTTGTACAGCGTGGGCAGGCGCCAGAAGTCCTTCTTGTCGGCGTGGGTCGGATACTTGGCCACCAGATCGGGGCGATTGCTGTACAGCGGCTCGCGATGGAGCGGAACCGGATCCGGGAAGTTCCACACGTATGCGCGAGCCTTGGCGTTGCCGAACGGATGACACTGGTGTTTCGTTATCACGACCCGCTGGATCCCACCGGAAAGATCGGTCTTCCAGTTCTTGCCTTCGGCCGCCTTCTTCTCATCGTCGGTGAGTTCGTTCCACCAGCCCAGTTTCTTCAGGAAGACGTGGTCGAACTCGGGGTAGCCGGTGGTGAGGTCCGCACCCTTCGAGTAAGAGCCGTTTTCGGCAAGCAGGTTGACGCCATCGCGCTCGACACCGAAGTTGGCGCGGAAGTTGCCGCCGCCGTCGATCACCGACTTGGACGTGTCATACAGGTTGGTCGAACCGGGATGCTTCATCTCGGGCGTGCCGTAGCACGGCCACGGCAATCCGAAGTAATCGCCGTCGCACGGACCGCCCTTCGCCCGCATCGTCTTCACGTCGAAGGTGCCCATGTTCTTCATGTGCAGCTTCAGCCGCTCCGGACTCTGACCGGTGTAGCCGATGGTCCAGGTGCCCTTGTTGATCTCGTTGGCGAGGATGTCCTCGATCACCGGCTCTTCCCAGCCTCCAGCACCTGGCATCGTGCGTATGTTCTGCTTGCCGTCTTTCTTGCCCAGCAGCTGGTCGCCGAATCCCCACTTCTGCGCAAAGCGCAGCATGATCGCGTGGTCGGTGCGCGATTCGAACAAAGGCTCGATGACTTTTTCACGCCATTGCACCGCGCGTCCGGAGGCCGTCACCGAGCCCGAGGTCTCGAATTGCGTGCATGCAGGAAGCAGGTAGACCGCGCGGTTCGCATTGACCTTGGTGCCTTCAGGCGATGGCATCGCTGCCCACGCCGCAGTCGCCGACGGATAAGGGTCGATCACGACCAGCAGATCGAGCGCGTCCATCGCCTTTTTCATGTCGAGCCCGCGCGTCTGCGAATTGGGTGCGTGGCCCCAATAAAACACGGCTCGGAGATTCGGCCCCTGTCCGATCGCATCGTTGGGCTCGAGCACGGCGTCGACCCAGCGGCTGACCGTCGTGCCGGGCTTGGTCATCATCGCTTCGGAGGCAAAGCGCTTCTTCAGCCAGTCGAGATCGACATTCCACACTTTGGCCCAGTGCGCCCACGAGCCCGGGGCGATGCCGTAATAGCCGGGCAGCGAATCGGGATTCGGGCCCACATCGGTCGCGCCCTGGACGTTGTCGTGGCCGCGGAAGATATTGGTGCCGCCCCCCGAGACCCCGACGTTCCCAAGCGACAGTTGCAACAGGCAGGACGCACGCACAATCGCGTTACCGATCGTGTGCTGGGTCTGCCCCATGCACCAGACGATCGTGCTCGGGCGGTTCTTGGCCATCGTCTCGGCCGCCAGCAGCACCTGCTCCTCAGGCACACCGCAGGCTTCGGTCACCTTGTCGGGGGTCCACTTCATGACCTCCTCCTTGACCTTGTCCATGCCGTAGACCCGAGCCTGGATGTACGCCTTGTCCTCCCAGCCGTTCTTGAAGATGTGATACATCATTCCGTACAGGAACGGGATATCCCCGCCGCTGCGCAGACGGATGTAGTGATCGGCTTTGGCAGCGGTGCGTGTGAAGCGGGGATCGACGACGATCATCTTCGCGCCGGTCTCCTTCGCGTGCAGCGAGAAAAGCATCGACACCGGGTGCGCCTCGGCCGCGTTCGACCCGATGTACATCATCGCCTTCGTATTCAACATGTCGTTGTACGAGTTCGTCATCGCGCCGTAACCCCACGTGTTCGCCACACCGGCGACCGTCGTGGAGTGACAGATGCGAGCCTGGTGGTCGCAGTTATTCGTGCCCCAGAGCGAAACGAACTTGCGCAGCAGTTGTGCCTGCTCGTTGCTGTGCTTGGAGGAGCCGATGAAGTAGGCGGCATCGGGACCGGACTCCTCACGGATCTTGGACATCTTTGCGGTGATTTCGTCGATCGCCTGGTCCCAGCTGATGCGCTGGTACTTGCCGTCGACCAGCTTCATGGGGTACTTCAGCCGGTGCGAGTGCTCGGTCATGCCGTGCTCACGCACTGACGCGCCCTTCGCGCAGTGCGAGCCGAGATTCAGCGGGGAATCGAACACCGGTTCCTGCCGCACCCACACGCCATTTTTGACGACGGCGTCGACGGCGCAGCCAACCGAGCAGTGCGTGCAAACGGTGCGCCTCACCTGTTCGCCACTGGCATCCGCAGCTTTCGTCTGCGCCTCGGCCTTACCGATGGCACCGTACGGCAGCTGAGAAGCGAAGGCGGCGGCTCCAGCCGTAACGCCGGAGCGCTTGAGGAACGTGCGTCGATCGATCGTGCGACCGTGCATTCCGGAAAGGGCACGCGCAAGACGGCCCTGGGCCGTCGCGGCCCCCGCGGATTTCTTCGTCAGCATCGGGAGTCTCCCGGTTAAACCTGGGTGGTGCGGTAGTACTGCCGGATGTGCGCGGTCTCGCGATAACCGGTCGACTCTGAATCGGCGGCGACACCAGCATTCGTCGTAGCCTTGCGCTCGCCGACGACCGTCGTCACCACGGCAGCCGCTGCAGTCGCGCCGCCGATCGCGACAGCTTTGAAGAAGCCGCGTCGGCTCGGTTGCTTGTCATTCATAAGAACGGTCCTTCATATCTCCCTAGCGTTCGAATGATCCACCCTCCATCGCTGGTCAGTCAACGCGCGCGTTCCCTTACCGCGGCCTACCCCATGTCGAATTGGGTACGATCAGACTCCACAAAGGCCTCAAGC
>Ga0335084_10001006_pt1 | contig 25499 bp, 19 predicted proteins | sample Lox_Sample_44_FD_206721 | JGI IMG/M metagenome (GOLD analysis project Ga0335084, IMG submission 206721) | Soil microbial communities from Loxahatchee National Wildlife Refuge, Florida, United States - Lox_Sample_4.4 | ecosystem: Environmental > Terrestrial > Soil > Wetlands | place: USA... | reverse complement strand
CGCCGTCGAGGTCCAGGTCATGGTGTCGTCAGGCGGCAATGGTCGGCGAGGTCAGGGCGGCCGCGCTCAGTCGGGCGGCCGCCGTCGAGGTCCAGGTCATGGTGTCGTCAGGCGGCAATCGTCGGCGGGGTCAGGGCGGCCGCGCTCAGTCAGGGTGGGTGACCGTCCATGCCCTACGGGCTGCTAGCGCGCCGTCGTCCCGCCCAGCTCCCCGGCGATCTGTCGTGACAGCTGCTCCATCACCCGGCTGAGCGCGGGGGCCACCTCGGCCGGAGCACCCGACCCCGCGTTCTCGGTGAGCCGCGTCCGGTGCGTCCGCTCCGGCTGATCGACCCCGGCGGGCAGCACGAACCACACCGCGTCCAGGGCCACCTGCCCCGAGAGGTCCAGCCAGTTCACCGCGACCACCACCGTCCGCTCGGCGGCGAGCCCCGGCATGGCGTCCCCGAGCACCTGCGCGTCCGACACCTGCGCCCCCAGGTCCTGGACCAGCGTGTTCCGGAGCAGGGCATCCAGCGGCTCGACCCAGCGGTCGTACTCCTCCACCGCCACCGTGTGCTCGCCCGTCCGGCGAACCAGCTGGGGCCGGTCCACGCCCTCGGGCAAGGTCACCGGCGCCACCCGGACGCGGAGCGCCGGCCCGGCCCCGCCGCCGCCGCCCTGCCCCTCGGGGGGAGAGAGCGTGGAGAGGGTGTAGAACCGCGACGCCGGCGAGCTGCCGAGACACCCAGCGCCGCCAAGCACGACCAGCGCCAGGCACACCACCTTCCCCCGGGCGCTCACGGCCGCTTCCCCTGGATCAGCGCCTCGGGGTGCCGCTCCAGGTAGTCGGTCAGCAGGCGCACCGAGCGCGAGGCCTCGCGCAGATCGCGCACCGCCCGCGGCAGGTCGCCCGACCCGGTGGTGGAGCTCCCGAGGAGCCCCGAGGAGGCCGACAGCGTCCGCTCCAGCTGCGTCGACGCCGCCTGGAGGCTTTGCATCGTCGGCCCGATGTGGGTGCTCGCCTCGCGGCTCAGCAGGTCGAGGTTCTTGAGGGTGTCTGCCAGCTCGGGCGAGCGGAGCACCTGGTTCGCTCCCTGCACCATCTGCCGCGCATCGGCCAGGAGCCGGTTCGCGGACTCGGTGATGTCGTCGAACCCGTTCCCCGGCACGGTGGGGAGCTCCGGATGCTCTCCGCCGAAGCTCAGGCGGGCCCGCGGAGCGTGCGGATGGAAGGCGAGTGACACCACCTTGTGCCCGGTCAGCAGGCTCGCCGTCTCCAGCTCCGCACGGAGCCCCCGGGCGACCAGCACGGCCATCTGCCCGTCCGATGACTGCTGCAGCTGCTGACCTTCGGTGGGCAGCTCGCCCCGGTGGAGGAGCACCCGCTCGGGATCGAGCGTCAAGGTCAGCGGCACCCGCAGCCGCCCGGCGTCGCCTTCGAGGTGGACGTCGGTGACCTGCCCCACCCGGATGCCCAGCAGCTCCACCGGCGTCCCCAGGTCCACCCCGCGCACCGAGCCACCGAAGTGGACCAGGTACGAGACCTGCGGCCCGTAGGGCGTGACCTGGGCGGCGTCCTTGTCCGGGTAGAGCTCGAACTCGGTCTCCTTGGGGCTCGGAGGGTCGCTCGCCCCCTCGGGGCGGGTGTCGAAGGCGATTCCGCCCAGGATGACCGCCTGGAGCGACTCGGCCCGCGCCTTGAAGCCTGCGCCCCCGGTGCTGACCTCGATGCCCGAGGCGTTCCAGAAGCGAGTCTCGGGCCGGACGAGCTGGTCATGCGGCGCACGGACGAAGACGTTCACCGCCACGCTCTGGGAGTCCTGGGAAAGGGTCGCCCCCAGCACCTCGCCCACCGGCACGCCGCGGTAGTAGACCGGCGAGCCGCGGCTCAGCGAACCGAGGCTTCTGGCCCGCAGCACGAAGGTCCTCCCCTCGCCGGACGGCGGGAGCACCGGCGGCTCCTCCAGGCCCTCGAACCGCTCGGTCCGCCGTCCTGCCTCCGTTCCCGGCTCCATCTCGATGTACACCCCGGAGAAGAGGGTCCCCAGGCCCGAGACCCCGCCCACCCCGAGCCGCGGCCGCACCACCCAGAACCGGGTCCCGGTGGTCAGGTGGTCCGCGAGATCGCTGCGCATCCGGCCGTGCACTTCGACGTGGCTCAGGTCGCGGCTGAGGTCGAGGAACTCGACCAGGCCCACCTCGACGTTGCGGAGCATGATCCGCGTGCGCCCCGCCTCGACGCCCTCGGCGCTGGCAAAGGTGATGGTGATCAGCGGCCCGCGCTGGCTGTAGGTCCTGAACCCCAGCCAGCCGGCGATCGCCACCGCGGCGATCGGCACCAGCCAGATGGGCGCGAACCGCCGTCGCTGGACGCGCGCCTCGCGAACCTCGGTCATCCGGTCCTCCGCTCCACCGCGTCCCACATCAGCCGCGGGTCGAAGGCCTCGGCGGCGAACATGGTGACCACCACCACCGCGGCAAACGCCACCGCTCCCGCCTTCGCCTCCACCGTGGCCAGCACCCCGAACTGCACCAGCGCCACCAGGAGCGAGATCATGAAGATGTCGATGTTGGACCAGCGCCCGATGGCGTCGACCCAGCGGTAGAGGCGGGTCCGGAAGCGCAGCGCCCATCGCCAGCGCTGCCGGACCGAGACCACGAACCAGGTCAGGCTGACCAGCTTCAGCACCGGGACCAGGACGCTGGCGAAGAGGACGATCAGCGCCAGCGGCCAGTAGCCACGCCGCACCAGCTCACCGATGCCGGTGAGGATGGTGTTGGGGTTGGGCCGCCCCAGCCGACCCACCGCCATGATGGGGAGGATGTTGGCCGGCAAGTAGAGCGCCGCTCCGGCGATGACCAGAGCCACGGTGCGGTCGAGGCTGTCAGGCTTGCGACGCCGCAAGGGGGTCCGGCAGCGGGGGCAGCGCGCGCCCTCGGAGAGCCCGGTCACGAGGTCACACTGCGGACAGGCCAGCGTCGGCCCGGGCGACACGGGGCGCGGGGCCTGGATCGAGTCCCACACGTGCCGGCGATCCAGCGCCTGGTCGACCAGGAAGGTGAGGAAGGCCATCGCGGCCACCGCCCAGCCGCCGGTGCCGATCGACACCCGGCCCAGCTCCTCGAGGCGGGTGAAGGCCACGAACCCCCCCATGACGTAGACCTCGATCATCCCCCAGGGGCGGAGCCGCTCCGCCAGCCGGAACAGCGGGCCGAGCTCGCGTGCCCGGTTGCCACGCCGGACGTGGAACAGGACGTAGCAGACGGCGCCCAGCCAGAGGAGCGGGAAGACGATGGAGAAGAAGGCCACCACCAGCGCGAGGGCCGGCATGTGATCCGAGACCAGCGCCCGGGGCCCACCGACCAGGAGGTTGCTGCGGTGGCGCCCGGCGAGGCTGACCTCGACGATGGGGAAGGCGTTGGCCAGCAGGCCACAGAGGAGCCCGGCCAGCGCCAGGGCCAGGGGCGTCGAGTCGGGAGGCTCGCGGCGGTCGAGCACGGCGTCGCAGCGGCAGCACCGGGCCAGGGAGTGAAGCCCGAGCTGCGGCAGGCTCTGCACCTGCGCGCAGTCGTGACAGGCGACCTCCTCGGCCGCCCCGGTTGCCTCGAGGGGGGTGTCCACTCAGGGATCAGCAGGTAGGTCGTCCGCTCGCTCCTGCCACCCCCCGGTCGGAGGTCGACGTCCAGCGGCGAACGTCAGCCGCGCCGCCAGCCGACGCCGCGCGCCCAGTCCTCGAACTCGCGGCGGCGAGCAGCGGGGTCCGGCGGAGGGACGTCCCCCGGCTCGCGCGATGCCGTGTTCGCACTCTGGAGCGCATCGGCCATCGGAGGGAGGCCGAGCGCCGCGCGGCGAGCGTCGAGCTGCTCCGGCGCCTCCACCGGACCGGGCGACAGCCGGCCCGTGTCGTCCCAGTCGAGCAGCGTGCCGTAGAGCGACGGCCGACCCTCGAGGTGACGGACCCGGTCCTCGAGCATCGCGGCCTGCAACGGCGAGGCTTCGCCGCGGGCGGCCGCCTCACGCACCAGGGCGAGGAAGCGCCGCTGCAGCCCGGGCGTGGCGATGGCATGGTGCGCGACCCGCCAGGCGGCGGCGGCCCCGTCGGACCCTGCCATCGAGCGCCCGGGCCAGCCATGCACCTCGACCAGGCGGCCGAGACGCTCGGCGAGCACGCGGTGCACGGCCTCCATCCGCGGGTGGTAGCCACCGAAGAGTCCGCCGGTGGCGACGAGCTGGGCCCGCACCGCCTGGTCCTGCGCGTCCATGGCGAGGAGCTCGAGCCGCAGCGCCTCCTCCGGCGGCGGCGACAGCTTCCACCTGCGGTGCAGCCACAGCCACTGCTCGGGAGCCTCGCGGATGAGGCGCTCCAGCACCGCCGTCACCCGGGCGGTGTGCTCGAACAGGTCCCGGCCACGGTCGCCGCTGTCCAGCACCTCGAAGGGGCCCTCCACCCGGAACCGGAGCCGTCCGCCACCGCGGAGAGCCACCACCACCAGGGTCGGCGCGCCGGTCCGGAGCGCGGCCACGGAGAGCGCGGGCGTGGTCGCCGCCGGCCGGCCGAAGAAGGGCACGAAGAGCGCGTGCTTTCCGCCGATGGCCTGGTCGATCAGCATCGCCACCACCTCGTTCCGCCGGAGCGCCGCCACCATCGTCGAGAGCGCCCCCCTCCCCGGGATGAGCCGGAGCCCGGCCCGCTCACGCGCCTCGACCAGCCGGGCGTTGACCCCACCGCGCAGGGGGCGGACGACGGCGTGGAGCGGCACCCGCTGGGCCATCGCCGCGCCGAACAGCTCCCAGCTGCCGAGGTGGGCAGTGGCCACCAGCAGTCCCTTGCCACGCTCGAGCGCCCGCTCCACCGGTCCGAAGTCGTCCACCTCCACCTCGGCCAGCAGCTGCGCCGGCGGCGCCCCGAGCGTACGGAGCGCGTCCACCACCACCCGGGCCATGTTGGCGTAGGCGGCACGGGCGATGGCCCGACGCTCCTCCTCGGTGCGCTCGGGCAGGGCCCGGGCGAGGTTGTCGAGCGTCACCTTGCGCCGGATGCCCAGCGCGTAGGCGCACGCCGCCACCCCGCCGGCGAGGGCGGCGACGGCCCGGGAGGGAAGCGCCTGGAGGAGACGCACCAGCCCCCCCGCGGCCGCCCGGGAAAGGACAGTCGATCGCACGAGGGCGGGCCTCTCCACCAGGTTGCCTGCTAGCACGGGACCACCCCCGTGCTGGAGGCGTTCGGGCCGTGGCAGAGGAGCGCGTCGACGGGGGCCCGGCCCTCGCCTTCCGCGTGCCTCGACCCGGCCCCCAGCGCGTTAGACTCCCGCGGGCGATGATCGGACTCCTGCTCCTCTCTGCCGTGCTGGCTGCCCCGGACGCCGGAGCGCTGCCCCGGACCTCCGTCCCGCCACAGGCGGCACGTGGGGCCGACGCGGGTCTGCCCTCCGTCGCCGCGGACGCGGGCGTCCTCCGGGGCGACGCGCAGCGCCCCGCCCCCGACGCGGGGCCGGGGGCCCGTGATGGCGGCGCGCGCAGTACCGCCGTCGACGGCGCCCCGGAGCCACCGACCCGCGTCTCGGTCCAGGAGCCCGCGGCGCCCGACGCAGGCACCTCGCGGAAGAAGAAGGCCCGCGCCGACCGGACGGACGGTCAGGGAGATCCCCAGATGGACGCGCTGCTCGAGCAGTCGCGCGCCCAGACCGAGGCGCTCCAGCAGATCGCCGCCCAGCAGCGGGCGTCGGAGGAGGGGCGGGTCGCCGAGCAGCAGGCGCGGACGCAGCGGGCGATGCAGCTCGACGGTGCCCGCAGCTCCATCGACGGGACCGTCCAGTCGCTGCAGGCGAACGGTGACTGGAACGCGGCGGCGCTCCAGTCGACCCGGGTCAGCCTCCAGCAGACCGCCGCCGCGGCGACGGCCGCCGGCTCACCCGCGGAGGCCAGCCGCGCGGCCGAGGCGGCGCGCCTGGTCGAGGCCGCGGAGGCGGCGCTCGCCCAGAAGAACGCACAGCAGGCGCAGTACTACCTCCTGCAGGCCAACCAGTTGCTGCAGGGCGCGCAAAACGTGCGCTACTGAGAGTCTCCGACGCACGGCGACAGCGGAGCATCTGGCGGTCGGAGGGGATAGATTGGCCGGACGATGAATCCGGGCCTCCCCTTCGCCGGCGCCGCCGAGTCCGCTCCCACCGCGGGGGCCGAGGACATCGTCCAGCTCGACCAGAACCACCCCGGCTTTCGCGATCCGGAGTACCGCTCGCGCCGGAACCACATCGCGCAGCAGGCGCTCCACTGGCGGCCTGGCGACCCGGTCCCCGAGGTCCAGTACACCGACACCGAGCAGGGCGTGTGGCGCACGGTGTGGGAGCACCTCGCGCCGCTGCACAGCCGGCACGCGTCCGCCGAGTACAAGGTCTGCTCCGGTCAGATCTCCTTCTCCCGTCAGCGCATCCCCCAGCTCCGCGAGGTGAACCAGAAGCTCGCCGCCAGCCCCACCGGCTTTCAGATGGTCCCGGTGGCGGGGCTGGTCACCTCGCGCGCCTTTCTGGGAAATCTCAGGTTCGACCAGTTCCTCTCCACCCAGTACATCCGCCACCACACCGTCCCGCTGTACACGCCCGAGCCGGACATCGTGCACGAGCTGGTGGGGCACGCTGCCACCCTGGCGGACCCGGGCTTCGCCGAGCTCAACCGCGCCTTCGGCCGCGCCGCGGAGCGGGTGAACGAGGACGTGCTGAAGCAGATCGAGCGGGTCTACTGGTACACGCTGGAGTTCGGCGTGGCCAAGGAGGGCGACCACCTCAAGGCCTACGGCGCGGGCTTGCTCTCCTCGTTCGGGGAGCTGGAGCGGTTCCAGGCGCACGCCAAGCTTGTCCCCTTGAACATCGAGGCCATGACGGCGCGCCCGTACGACCCGACCGTCTACCAGGAGGTCCTGTTCGTCGCGCCCTCCTTCCAGGACGCCGTCCGGACGGTCACCCGCTGGCTGGACGACGTCGCGAAGTGATGTAAGCTCTTGTCTTGACGTCGAATTTGTTGGCGGCTGGCCGCGTCGTGAATTCTTCTGTCACTGACAAGGCATGGTCATCAGTTTGCGTGATGCCGTCACCGCGTTAGGTTGGTCCGACACTGGCAAATCGGCCCGTTCGGCAGTAGAGGGCCGCCGCCCGTTCGAACCAGCGCGGGCACCCCTCTCCATGCAGTCCCGTCGAGGAAGCAGACACACATCATGGCGTCCAACATCCCCATCGAGCGCGTTCGCAACATCGGCATCTCGGCCCACATCGACAGTGGGAAGACCACGCTGACCGAGCGCATTCTCTTCTACACCGGCCGGATCCACGAGATTCACGAGGTCCGTGGCAAGGACGGCGTCGGCGCCAAGATGGACTCGATGGACCTGGAGCGTGAGAAGGGCATCACCATCCAGTCCGCGGCCACGTTCTGCCTGTGGAAGGACATCAACATCAACATCATCGACACCCCGGGCCACGTGGACTTCACCATCGAGGTGGAGCGCGCGCTGCGGGTGCTCGACGGGGCGATCCTCGTCCTCTGCAGTGTCTCCGGGGTGCAGTCTCAGTCGATCACCGTGGATCGCCAGATGCGCCGCTACAAGGTTCCCCGCATCGCCTTCGTCAACAAGATGGACCGGGCCGGGGCGAACTACGCCCGCGTGGCGGCGCAGCTCAAGGAGAAGCTGAGCCACCACCCGGTGATGCTGCAGATCCCGATCGGCAACGAGGACCGGTTCCAGGGCATCGTCGACCCGATCGTGGGCAAGGCCTATTACTTCGACGGAGAGAACGGGGAGCACGTCCGCGAGGAGGAGATCCCGGCCGAGCTGGTGGAGCAGGCCAAGCGGGTTCGCCACGACATCATCGAGGGCGTGGCCAACGTGGACGATCACCTGGCCGAGCTGTTCATCGCCGACAAGCCCATCTCCAACGAGGAGCTCAAGGCCGCCATCCGCCGCGCCACCCTGGCGCTGAAGATGACTCCGGTCATGTGCGGCTCGGCGTACAAGAACAAGGGCGTCCAGCTGCTCCTTGACGCGGTCCGCGACTACCTCCCCAACCCGGCCGAGGTGGTGAACGAGGCGCTCGACCAGAAGAACAACGAGGCGAAGGTCGTCCTCGAGTCCAGCCCGGACAAGCCGTTCGTCGGCCTCGCCTTCAAGCTCGAGGACGGGCGCTACGGCCAGCTGACCTACATTCGCATCTACCAGGGGCGGATCGCCAAGGGCGACTTCATCTTCAACCAGTCGAACCAGAGGAAGGTGAAGATTCCCCGCATCGTCCGGATGCACAGCAACGAGATGATCGACGTCGGCGAGGCCAGCGCCGGGGACATCGTCGCGCTGTTCGGCGTGGAGTGCGCCTCGGGCGACACCTTCACCGACGGCCGGCTGTCGGTCACCATGACCTCGATGCACGTGCCGGACGCGGTGATCGACCTCGCCGTGGCACCGAAGGAGCGCACCGGGCAGGCCAACTTCTCCAAGGCCCTGAACCGGTTCACTAAGGAGGACCCGACGTTCCGGGTCCACCGCGACGAGGAGTCTGCCCAGACCATCATCAGCGGCATGGGGGAGCTGCACCTCGAGATCTACATCGAGCGGATGAAGCGCGAGTACAACTGCGAGGTGGTGGCCGGGAAGCCGCAGGTGGCCTACCGCGAGACCATCACCCAGCGCGGCGACTTCGCCTACACCCACAAGAAGCAGACCGGCGGCTCGGGTCAGTTCGGCCGTGTCTGCGGGTACCTCGAGCCGCTGCCGGCGGATTCGGTGGAGACCTACGAGTTCGTGGACGACATCGTCGGCGGTGCCATTCCCCGCGAGTTCATCCCCGCGGTGGACAAGGGCTTCCGCGAGGCGCTCAAGAAGGGCTCCCTGATCGGCTTCCCGGTCGTGGGTGTCCGCGCGGTCATCAACGACGGCGATAGCCACGACGTGGACAGCTCCGAGCAGGCGTTCAAGACCGCGGCGATCATGGCCTTCCGCGAGGGCTACGAGGCGGCCAAGCCGACCATCCTCGAGCCGATCATGAAGGTCGAGGTGTCTGCGCCCGAGGAGTTCCAGGGCTCGGTGGTCGGCCAGCTGAACCAGCGCCGCGGGACCATCCTCAGCACCGAGAACAGCGAGGGCTACCTGACGGCGGTGGCCGAGGTGCCGCTGAACAGCATGTTCGGCTACAGCACCGACCTGCGCTCCGCGACCCAGGGCAAGGGCGAGTTCACGATGGAGTTCGCCAAGTACGCCCCGGTCCCGCGAAACGAGCAGGAAGAGATGATGAAGGCCTACCGCGAGAAGCAGGCCGCCGAGCGGCGGTAGTCCGGCCGGCTCGGTTCATCGACCGCAGCACCGGAGGGCGCCCCGGAGCACATCCGGCGGCGCCCTCGGCGTTCCACCTCCCTGCCCATTCCCCCGGACCTGAGGTGACCGCGCCGCCTCAGTCGCGGAGCGGACCGGCGTCGGGCGGCCCCTTGGACTTGCTCCCGGATCCAGCCTTCCCGCTCGACTTCGGGGCGGGCGCCGTCGACGGGGTGGCGATCTCCTTCTGCAGACGGGCAGTGGCCACGGCCAGCGAGGCGCCGGTGGCGGCCACGCTGGTCTTCTTCTTCTTCGGCGCCTTCTTCTTGGTCTTGGCCGGCGCCGGCGGCGGGGTCTCGGGCACCGAGGCCAGGGGCGGGGTCAGCTCAGGCGTGAAGAGGCTCTCGGGCGTCACCTTGCGCGGCGGCGGGGGCGGCATCGGCGCGTCGTCCACCTTGGCGGTCATCTCCGGCTCCAGCGCAGCCCGGAAGGCGAGCCGGTTGCGCGGATCCTCCTGCTCCTCGTGCACCTCGACGCGCAGGTGGACCACCAGCCGCAGGCCGCGCTGGGCCTGGAACTCGACCTTGCCCGGGACCCGGTAGGCGAAGGACCCACTCCAGGGATAGGCGCCGGTCTTCGAGCCCCGGTAGCCGAACTGGGCGGTGATCACGTGGTTCCCCGGGACCACCGGCCCACGGAAGAACTCCTTCCCCCACCCGGGCTCCACCGGCCCGGGGAGCGCCCTGCCGTCGAGCTCCACCGTCCCCTCGAACAGCTCGAAGCGGGCGGGGGCCGGCCCGTCGGTGACCACCACCAGCTCCGGCTCCGGAATCGAGACTTGTGTTGCGAGCTCCGCCTCCAGCTCCTCGGCCGGCGAGCGCCCGGGCGTGGTGGCCGCCAGCGCCAGCGCCGGCAGCATCCAGCAGGCCAGAGGGAGCAGGGCTCGGGTCACCCCAGGAGGATGCCACTCTAGAGGTCGATCTGCATCCCCAGCTCCACCACCCTGCCCGGGGGGATGGAGAAGAAGTCGGCGGTGGCCCGCGCGGTGCACCGCCGCTGCACCACGAAGAGCAGACCGAGGATGATGCAGGTGATGGGGACCACCGAGATGGCCGGGGTGATGATCCCGTCGCCGTAGAGGAGCGCGGCCCCGAGGAGCGCGAGCAGGACCACCGCGGTGCGCTGCCGCATCTCCCAGCGGGTCTCGGCTCGGGGGATGAGGGCCAGCAGGGCGAAGATTCCGCCCTCGCCCTGGTTGTCGGCCCGCATGATGAAGCCGAGGTACTTCACCGCCACCACCAGGGTGAGCGACCAGATCATCAGGGACAGCACCCCGAGCACGTTCTCCGCGGTGGGGGCGACCCCGTGCTCCCGAAGCACTCACGTATCGCGTAGAGCGGACTGGTCCCGATGTCTCCGAAGACGATGCCCAGCGCGGCGATGGCCAGCTGCGCGCCGGGCCATCGCCTGGGCGCGGGTTCTGCGTCCCGGCTGACTACCCGCGGGTCACCGAATCAGGCCCGGGGCACCTTCGCCGCGGCCTCGGCAGCCTCGTGGGCGGCGATCTCCGCCCGCACCTTCTCCATGTCCAGCGCCTTGGCCTGGGCCACCACGTCCGCCAGCGCCGCGGGCGGGAGCGCACCGGCCTGCCGGAAGAGCAGGACCTTGTCGCGGAAGACCATCAGCGTCGGGATGCTCTGGATCTCGAAGGCGGCGGCGAGCTGCTGCTCCTCGTCGGTGTTGATCTTCCCGAAGACCACATCGGGGTTGTCGCCGGCGGCCTTCTCGAAGGTCGGCGCGAACCCACGGCAGGGCCCGCACCAGGGGGCCCAGAAGTCAAGGATGACGATGCCCCCGGCTTCGACCGTCTCCCGGAAGTTCTGGGTGGTGATGGTTCGCGCGGTGCTCATGGGACTGCAGTGCTAACCGATGCCCCGGGGCCTTGCAGCCAGCGGCTGCTCGCCGATCGCGCAAGCCGATCTTGACTCACTGCGTAAGGGCGTGGAATCGCGCCAATTCGCTTGGCGCATGGGCGGAAACCATCTACAAGCGGCCCTGATTTCCGAGTCAGTGGCCGCGGCTCGGATGACCCTTAGCGGAGGGGGTTTCCAGATGAAGAGGTTGCTGCTTCTCGCGCTCGCGGTGGCATTCGCCGCGTGCAGCCCTGACATTACCATCGGGCCGGACAACTCCACCAAGTACGTGGAAGCCGAGTTCGATCCCGCCCACAGCGTCATCCCGCTGCCCAACGACCTGGTCTTCCTCGACGCCAGCGGACAGCCCGACGTCCGGCTGCACGCGCCGGAGACCGGTGGGACGGACGCCCAGAACGAATTCAACCGGGACTACCTCAACCTCCTCGACGGGTTCCCGATGGAGTCGACGGCGTCGATGCTGTTCGACAAGCCCATCGACCCCGCGTCCATCCAGCTCTTCGGCCCAACCGGCGGCAACCTGGCGGTGTTCGACATCACCGACACGGCCAACCCGCTCCCGGTCAGCGCGGTGAACGTGACCACCGCCGCGGCGGCGAATGGGGGGATGGCGATGAACATCCTCCCCAAGAGCGGGTTCTGGACCCGCGGACACCACTACGCGGTGATGGTGCTCGGCGGCGCCAACGGCATCAAGGGCGCCAGCAGCGGGCAGACCGTCACCGGGTCGCCCACCTGGGCACTGGTCATCAGCAGCACGCCGCTGGTGACCTGCGACACCAACGGCAACAACTGTGTGCTCGGGACCAGCGCCATCCCCACCACCGAGAAGGATCCGGCCAAGCAGTACGAATCCCAGGTCAAGCTCGCCAAGCAGCTCGAGGGGCTCCGGCTGAACTACGCGCCGGTCATCAACGGCGCGCTGGCCGCAGTCCCCGGGCTCAACCGGACCGACATCGCGCTGGTGTGGACGTTCACCATCACCAGCCAGGCCGAGGTTACCTTCGACCCGGCCAACAGCATCATCCCCTTCCCCAACGACATCCTCTTCGTCGATCCAGCGACCGGACAGCTGGACACCAAGCTCCACCTCCCGGTTCCACCCGATGCCGGTGCGCTCACCGACCTCTATACCGGGCTGAACACGCTGGACGGCTTCTCCACCACCGCGCCGATCGTCACCGAGAACGGCGACGGCACCGGTCCGCTGGTCCAGGGCAAGGTGGACGTTGCCAGCGTCGGGCTGGGAACCACCGCGCCGATCAACATCATCCAGGCCGCCGCCGGGAAGGGCGCCCTGCCCACCACCGCCGGCGGGGCCATCAAGGCACACGCCTGCCTCAACTGCCCGGGCATCGTGATGACCCAGACGGATGGCGGACCCATCCTCCTGCCCGACGGTGGACCGAAGCCGGACACCCTGGCCGTCGTGCCCGACGTGCCGCTCACCGAGCGCACGCAGTATGTGCTGTACGTCACCACCGATCTCAAGGACACGCTGGGGAAGAACGTCATCCCCAGCCCGGTCTTCGCGCTGGTCCGCTCGTCCGCCCCGCTCTACGACGGCACCAAGAGCACGGTGAGCCTGTTGACCGACGCCCAGGCACAGCAGCTCGAGGCGCTCCGGGCCGGGCTCAAGCCGCTGTTCGAATCCCTCAAGAACGGGGGTCTGCCGCGGAAGAAGGTGGCCCTCGCCTGGGCCTTCACCACCCAGAGCACGGTGACCCAGCTGTCGCAGCTCCACGGAATCCCGTTCACGCCGCCGGCCTCGACGCAGGTCCCCTCCGTGCCGCTCTGGATCCAGGCCATCCCGCCTCCGGCCGGTGTACCCGCCACCAACGTGGGGGCCTGGTACATCGGCGAGATCGTCGACGTGTTCCTCCTCACCGACCCCCGCGGCGTCTTCAATCCCGCGGCGCCGGCGACTCCCTTCATCCCCTTCGTGATGAGCGTCCCGGCGGCGGCTGCTCCCGCGGGCGGCTACCCGGTGACCATGTACGGGCACGGCCTCACCCGCACCCGGACCGACGGCTTCGCGCTGGCCAGCGCGCTGGCCACCGCCGGTCAGGTGATGATCGCCATCGACGAGCCGTGGCACGGGGACCGGAACACCTGCAAGGGCTTCGGGAACTACCTGCTCTCCGCGGGGGTCCCGGCACAGGCGGCGCTCGACCTCTTCGCCTGCGTCAACCCCGCGCCGGGCACCGGCAACCCGACGCAGACCTGCAACACGGCCGGGCGCTGCCAGTCCATCGATCGCACCGGCGCGCTGGCCTGCGCTCCCTCGGGCCCGGGCATGGCGGACCAGGACAAGGGCTGCTTCCTCGCCGGCCAGGGCCACTGCGCCTCCGACGGCAAGTGCGAGAACGGCGCCTTCGCCTCGGTGTTCACGCCGGCGCCGGGGGTGAACATCCCGGTCAACGGCTGGAACCTGCTGAACCTGACCAACTTCTTCGCCACCCGGGACAACTTCCGGCAACAGGTGGTCAGCCACGGACAGCTGGCCCGGGTCATCCAGAGTAGCGCCACCGGCAACCTCGGCCAGCAGGCGGGGGGCATCACCCTCGACGGGACGAAGATCAGTTACGCCGGTCAGAGCCTCGGAGGCATCCTCGGAACGCTCTACTCGGCCGTCGCTCCGGAGGTGCGGAACGCCGCCCTGAACGTCCCCGGCGGAGATCCAGCGCTGATCCTCCTGACCTCGCCGGCGTTCGCGCAGCAGAAGGCTGCGTTCCAGGCCGGCCTGGCCGCACAGGGCGTCCCCACCAACTCGCCGACCTACGACACGTTCATCGGCATCGCCAAGTGGATCATCGACCCGGCCGATCCGCTGAACGCCGCGCCCTACCTCGCGCGGAACACCCGCTCCAGCGCCCAGGACCCGCTGGCCAACGCGGGGAGCACCCGGCGGGGGTACGTCCAGTGGATCGCCGACGACCAGGTCGTTCCCAACCCAAGCACCGTGGAGCTCATCCGCTCGGTGGTGGGCGACCCGACGGCCACCGGGGTGCTGCTCCGTCCGACCGACACCGGAGGCATCGCGAACTTCTGGGCGAAGCAGTTCCCGTCCAGCGGAGTCCCTGCGAACAACCACGGGTTCCTGCTCGGCAGCGCCGGAGCCGGAACCGCGGCCGCGGCGCAGGGTGAGATCGCCGGCTTCGTCGCCGGCGCGGCGCCGTTCTGACCCTCTTGGACACCCAGGAAAGGCACATGCACATGAAGAAGCTCATGTTCGCAGTGATGGGCCTGGCCGCGGTGGCCGGGGGCTCCGCCCGGGCAGCGGGCATCGCGGTCGACCTCCAGTCGGCGCGCGGCGTCGGAATGGCAGGGTCGCTGATCGGCGCGGTGGACGACGCCTCGGGCATCTACTTCAACCCCGCGGGCATCGCCCAGGGTCAGGGGCTGGAGTTCGTGATCGGCGCCGCCCCGATCATCCCCCAGTTCACGGTGACCAACCCGGCCGGAACCAAGCTCGACGGCGTCACCAACCTCATCACCCCGGCGCACCTCTACGCGACCTGGGGAATCAGCGACGAGTGGACAGTGGGGCTCGGCGTCATGACCCCGTACGGGCTGAAGGTCGAGTGGCCGGAGGGCTGGGAGGGGCGGGAGATCGTCAAGAAGGCGGACCTGAAGATCTACGACATCAACCCCACGGTCGCCTACCGCTACGGTCCGTTCCGGATCGGCGGCGGCATCCAGATCGTCCGGGCGACCGTCGAGCTGACCAAGGACATCAATCTCGGCTCCAACACCTTCGTGGGCGTCGACCTCGGGGCCGGCTCATGGGGGATCGGCGGGAACGTCGGAATCCAGTATGAGGCCGTGGAAAAGGTCCTCACCCTCGGCGCCACCTACCGCAGCACGGTGAACCTCAACTTCGACGGCAACGCGCACTTCTCCGACGTGCCGCCCTCGTACGCTGGCACCTTCAAGGACCAGGCGGCGCACACCCAGCTCAAGCTGCCCCACAACATCGGGTTCGGGGTCGCCGTCCGTCCCATTCCCGAGCTGGTCCTCGACGTGGACCTGAACTACTTCACCTGGCAGCAGGTCCAGGCGATCGACATCAAGTTCGACGATCCCCAGCTCAATACCTACGAGGCGAAGAACTGGGCCCACAGCTGGAACTACCGCATCGGGGCCGAGTACACGCTCAACGAGCACGTCCAGCTACGCGTCGGCATCCTCTACGACAAGACGCCGAGCCCGACCTACACCCTGCTGCCGGACATCCCGGACACCGACCGCATCAACATCGGGATCGGCGGCACCTACCGCTTCGGCGCCTTCCGCTTCGAGCTCGCCTACCAGTTCATCAAGTTCCTCGGCGACACGAGCACCTACCCCAATCCCAAGTACCAGTACGAGTACGGCGCCACGGCGCACGTCGTCGCCTTGACCTTCGGGTTCAAGATCTAGCGGGCCGCAGTTTCGCTCCGTCGTCGGGGCGTGCTTGAAAGGGGAGCCGTGAGCGAGTCTCCGGCTCCCCTTCCCTTTCCGGACAGCCTCTGCCACCGCTGCGCGGCGCCGCCGAGGTACGTCCGGACCGGGCGGAGCATCTTCATCCTCTGCCCGCTGGTACCCGAGCGCTACCCTCGACAGCCGGTGCTCAGCTGTCCGTTCTTCCGGCCGAGGGAGCCGGGGGCCGGGGACCGCTGAGCGCCGAAGAGACGGGTGGGCTCTACCCGGTGAACCGTTCCCGGACGCGCCCCGCCCACTCCGGGTTCAGCTCGATGCAGGCCACGTCCCGCTCCAGCCGCGCAGCGGCCGCGGGGATGCTCCCGCTCCCGGCGAAGCAGTCGAGGACCAGCTCGCCCGGGCGCGACCACGTCCGCACCAGCGGCTCGAGCACCCCGAACGGCTTGTGGTTCGGATGGCTTCCCCAGCGCGCGGCCTCGCCGTCCTCGTCGTAGCCGGCCACCACCGACCAGGGGCGCGCGGCATCTCCGGGCCCGAGCGGCGCGAGCGGCTCGCGGCGGAGCACCAGCGCGACCTCGTACACCCGCGCCAGTCGCTCGTTCCCTCCGCCCTCGGTCGTGAGCTTCGCCCAGACGAACTCACCGGCGAGCACCGGAAAGCCGCCCTCGGCCGCGACCGCGCCGATGGGCCCCTTCCCCAGGAAATTGGTCCAGATCACGAGGGTGCCGCCCTCGGACACTGCCCGGGCAGCGGCGGGGAGCCACTCGGCGGTGAAGCGGCGGTAGGCGCGGACGTCCTCGAACCGATGGATGGGGTCGCGGTCGATCTTCCGTGTCGCCCGCCGCTCGCGCACGTCGCCGCCCTTCCTCCGCCGGGTGAGCAGGCAGTACGGCGGGTCGGTCAGGAGCAACGACGGTCGCCGGCCGGCGAGCGCCCGCGCCAGCACCGCCGGGTCCCGGGCGTCGCCGGTGACGCAGACGCCGCTCAGGGCGCGGCCCCCACCGCGGGTACGCCGGGGTGCAGCTCGCTCACCAGCTGCCCCACCGTCACCAGGGTGAAGCCCCGCTGCCGCAGCCCGGCGATGATGTCCGGCAAGGCCTCGGCGGTGTGGAACTTCATGTGGTTGATGTGCATCACCACGATGCTCCCGGGCCTGGCCTGTGAGAGTACCCAGTGGACCAGCCGCTCCTTGGTGGCGTGCGCATCCGGGTCGCCCGAGGGCAGGTCGTATTCCACGGTGGTGAGCCCGAGCTCGGCGGCGATGCGCACCACGCGCTGGTCGTACTCGCCGTAGGGCGGCCGGAAGAAGCGCGGGGTGTGGCCGGTGAGGGCCCTCACCTCGGCCTGGGTGCGGGTCAGCTCGGCGCGGATCCGCGCCTCGTCCTTGACCGCCGGCAGGTGGGGATGGGTGTAGGTGTGGTTGCCGAGCTCGAACTGCGGGTGGCTCGCCAACTCCTTCACCTGGGCGACCTCCTCCTTCGCCCAGCTGCCGCCGAGGAAGATGGTGGCCGGCGCGTTCGCCGCCAGCAGCTCGGCGGTGACCCGGGCGTCGTACTTGCTCGGGTCGCGGGTGGAGCAGGCGTCGAAGGTGAGCGCAATCTCCTTCCGGTCGCGCCGGCCGTGTGCCACCACCTCCGGCGTCACCGGCGGGAGCGGCGGCGCGGGTGGGGCGACGGCGGTGGCCAGGTCATGCTCGGCCTTGGCTGCGGCCTCCGGAGTGGGATGCCCCGTCTCGGCGAGGCGCTTCCCCGGCGGGGTACAGGCGACCAGCAGGCCGAGGCAGGCGCAGGCAGTTCTCACCTGCGCGGGGAGTCTGCCACGTCGGCATGCTCAGAGCTGGAAGCCGATCCGTCCTCCGAACGTCGCTCCGTTGTTGAGGTACGACACCTCCCCGCCCAGGAGCAGCCGTCCGAAGCGCCAGCCCGCCCCCATGCCCACGTGCACCCGGACCACGTCCCCCTTGAAGAAGAACCAGGGGCCGATGAAGCCGTCCACGTAGGCGGGGCCCACGTTCACCCGGAGCTTGAAATCGACCGGGATGCCCGCCGGAATGTCGCCCGAGGTGGTGAGAAAGAAGCCCGGCTTGAACCCGAGCTGAAACCCCGGCGCCACGCGCCAGAGCGCGTCCAGGCCGAAGCTGAAGATCCCCATCCCGGGGGACTGGGTCCAGTAGTCGGCCCCCGCGCCGAGGTCAAACTCCTGTGCCTCGGCAGCCCGGGGCGCCACTGCCAGCGCGCCCAGCAGCCCGAGGAGCAACCACCACCGTCTTCCATCTCTCACGTCGCCTCCATCCGGCCCGGCCAGGGGGAGTTAGGCCCTCGGCGGGGGAGGGGCAACCTACATCCTGCTCCCCACGCGCCTCGACGCCTCCGCGCGTGCTGTCGTAAAAGTTCCACTCTCCCCCCGTGCCGAGAGTCGCCCTCCTGACCCTGCTGGTGTCGCTCGGCGCGGCCGCGCAGGAGGACGCCGTTCACCAGCTGGCACGCGCGTACCTCGAGGCGCTCACCGGTGCCGGGGACGACGCCGCACGGGAGTCGCTGCTCGGTGGGGTGACGATGAACGCCTCCATCGCCACCATCGGAAGTTGGCGGATCATCGCCGAGGACCCGGTGCGCCGGGAGACGGGGGCGCTCCTGACCGCCTCCGAGATGATGTCCGAGCTCGACAAGGCGGGTCGGGCCACCCTGGCGAGCCTTCTGAATCAGTCCGGGGCACTCAGCAACGACGTCCAGGTCCGGGAGCTCTCCGAGGCCGAGGCGAACAAGCTGCTCGCCCCAACCCGCGAGCGGGCCAGCCGCTTCAACCGCACCCTGCCGGTCCTGGCGTACGTCGCCCGGGTCAGCAAGCCCGTCTACTGGCATCCCAAGAATCCCATTCGCCCGCTGCTGGCCCAGGCGGGGACGGACGGGACGTACACCCTCGAGGTCCACCGCATGACCATCGAGAGCCTCGAGGGACCGCGGAAGGAAGTGCGGCGCTGGCCGCTGCGCGTCCTCCGCTTCACCACCTCCAGGGGCCTGGACACCGGGTGGAAGATCCTCCCGGCCTCGGACTGGAACGGCGACTAGCACGCAAGGGCGCCCCGGGGCCGGCCGGCCCGTAGGCCCTCGGGAGTACGCGTTTCTCCTGGCGAAAACGCTGCCTTCTTGGTCCTTGTTGATTATCGAGTCAGTCGCGTAGGTTGCGCCCGACACGGCGCGTCAGCACGCCCCGAAGGAGCACTCCGATGAGCCTCATCCGAAAGGTCGCGGTCCTCGGCTCCGGCGTCATGGGGAGCGGCATCGCCGCCCACGTGGCCAACGCCGGCATCCCCGTCCTGATGCTGGACATGGTCCCGCCGGAAGCGGGTCCAGGCGAGGACCGGAGCAAGAAGGCCTTCCGGAACAAGTTCGCGCTCGCCGGCCTGGCAAACTTGAAGAAGGCCCGGCCGGCGCCCCTCTTCACCGCCGCCGCGCTCGACCTCATCGAGGTGGGCAACTTCGAGGACGACCTGCAGCGCATCGCCGGGTGCGACTGGGTGGTGGAGGTGGTGAAGGAGGACATGGGCGTCAAGCAGGCCCTGTTCGCCAGGGTGGAGCCGCACCTCAAGCCCGGGGCGGTCATCAGCTCCAACACTTCGGGCCTCTCGGTCACCGGCATGCTCCAGGGGCGCGGCCCGGCGTTCCGGAAGAGCTTCCTGGTCACTCACTTCTTCAACCCCGTCCGGTACATGAAGCTGCTGGAGCTGGTGGCCGGCCCGGACACCGACCCCGGGGTGCTGGCCCGCATGGCCCGCTTCGGCGAGGAGACGCTGGGCAAGGGCATCGTCTGGGCGAAGGACTCGACCAACTTCATCGCCAACCGGATCGGCACCTACGGGATGCTCCGGGTGCTGCGCGACATGCAGAAGGCGGAGCTCACCGTCGAGGAGGTGGACAAGATCTTCGGCCCGGCGATGGGCCGACCGAAGAGCGCGGTGTTCCGCACCACCGACATCGTGGGCCTCGACACCTTCGTCCACGTCGCCCAGAACTGCTACGACACCCTGACCCGGGACGAGGAGCGCGAGACCTTCCTGGTGCCCGAGTTCGTCAAGAAGATGGTCGCGGCGAAGATGCTCGGCGACAAGACGGGCGGCGGCTTCTACAAGAAGGTGAAGGGCAAGGACAAAGAGAGCGAGATCCAGGCGCTCGACCTGGCCACCCTCACCTACCGGCCACAGCAGAAGGTCCGCTTCGACTCGCTCGGCGCGGCCAAGGGCATCGACGACGTCCCCGAGCGCATCCGCACCGTGCTCACCGGGACCGACAAGGCAGCCAGGTTCGCCGAGCGGGTGACCCTGGACACGCTGGCCTATGCCAGCCGCCGCATCCCGGAGATCTCCGACGACCTGGTGAACATCGACCGGGCGCTCCGCTGGGGCTTCGCCTGGGACCTGGGACCCTTCCAGGTCTGGGACGCCTACGGGGTGCGCAAGGGCGTGGAGCGGATGAAGGAGCTGGGCCTGAAGCCCGCCGCCTGGGTGGAGCAGATGCTCGCCTCGGGACGGGAGAGCTTCTACGCCGTCGACGGGACCAGGGACACCGCCTGGGACATCCCGGCGAAGAAGCCGGCCCTGGTGAAGGAGAACCCCCGCACCCTGCGCGTCGAGCACCTCCGCCGGGGGAACAAGCGGCTGGAAGGGAACGACAGCGCGAGCATCTGGGACATGGGCGACGGGGCGCTGCTGCTCGAGTTCCACACCAAGATGAACTCCATCGACGACGGCATCGTCGCGATGATGAACAAGGCCCTCGACCGCGCCGAGGCGTCCGCCCGCGGGCTGGTCATCGGCAACGACGGGGTGAACTTCTCCGCCGGCGCCAACATCATGGCCCTGCTGATGGCCATCAAGAGCGACGACCTGGCCTCGGTGGAGAAGCTGGTGGCGGACTTCCAGGCGGCCAATCAGCGGATGCGGTACAGCCCCATCCCGGTGGTGGCCGCGCCGTTCGGACTCACCCTGGGCGGCGGGGCCGAGGTGACGATGGGTGCCAACGCCATCCAGGCGGCGGCCGAGCTGTACATGGGCCTGGTCGAGGTGGGGGTGGGCCTCATCCCGGGGGGCGGGGGCAACCTCCAGCTGCTCCGGAATCTCTACGGCCCGTTCGCCACCGACCGCGACTTCGACCCGCTGCCCTTCCTGAAGAAGCTGTTCCTCACCATCGGCACGGCGAAGGTGGCCACCTCGGCAGAGGAGGCCCGGGACCTCGGCTTCGTCGGGCGCGCCGACGGCATCAGCCTCAACCGCGACTTCCTCCTCAGCGACGCCAAGGCGCGGGTGCTGGGGATGGCGGACTCGGGATTCCGGCCGCCGCGGCCCACCCACTTCCGCCTCCCCGGCCGGAGCGGCGCGGCGACGGTGGACATGATGCTCTACGACATGCAGGTGAACAACCAGATCTCCGAGTACGACCGGCACATCGGCCAGAAGCTCGCCCACGTCATCACCGGCGGGGACGTCTCGGCGTTCAGCCCGGTGAGCGAGCAGCACCTGCTCGACCTGGAGCGCGAGGCCTTCCTCTCGCTCTGCGGCGAGGAGAAGACCCAGGACCGGATTGCCCAGATGCTGGAGACGGGAAAGCCGCTCCGGAACTAGAGCGTTAGGAGAACCAGACCATGGCTTCCCGAGTCGTCATCGCCAGCGCCGTTCGCACCCCCTTCACCCGCGCGCTCAAGGGCGAGTTCAAGGACACCCGTCCCGATACCCTGGCCGCCGAGGCCATCCGCGCCGCCGTCTCCGCCGTGCCCGGGCTCCAGCCGTCCGCGGTGGAGGACGTGGTGCTCGGCTGCGCGATGCCCGAGGCCGAGCAGGGCATGAACGTTGCCCGGCAGGCCGCGCTCCTCGCCGGACTGCCGGACAGCGTGCCGGCCATGACCATCAACCGCTTCTGCAGCTCGGGCGTGCAGTCCATCGCCCAGGTGGCCCAGTCGATCGCCGCGGGGATGTACGACGTCGCGGTGGCCGGCGGCACCGAGTCGATGAGCATGGTGCCGATGGGCGGGAACAAGGTCTCCGCCAATCCCGAGCTCATGGAGAGATACCCGGAAGTCTACACCTCGATGGGCGCCACCGCGGAGAACGTGGCCCGGCGCTTCGAGGTGAGCCGGGCCGACCAGGACGCCTTCGCCTGCGAGAGCCAGCGGCGCGCCGCCGAGGCCCGCAGGAAGGGCATCTTCAAGGAGGAGATCATCCCGGTGAAGACCGAGGTGTTCGACGACGGCGGGACGCCGCACGAGGTGACCGTCACCGAGGACACCATCCTCCGCCCCGACACCACGCTGGAGGGCCTGACCAAGCTGAAGCCGGCCTTCAACCCCCAGGGGACGGTCACCGCGGGCAACGCCTCGCCCCTGACCGACGGGGCCGGCGCGGCGGTGGTGATGTCCGAGGAGAAGGCGAAGGCGCTGGGGGTGAAGCCACTCGGGTACTTCATCGACTTCCAGGTGGCCGGGGTGCCCCCGGAGATCATGGGCATCGGCCCGGTTCCCGCGGTGCGGAAGCTCCTGGCGAAGAACAAGCTCGAGGTGAAGGACATCGACGTCTTCGAGCTGAACGAGGCCTTCGCCGCACAGGCGCTGTACTGCATCCGCGAGCTGGGCATCGACCGGGCGAAGGTGAATCCCAACGGCGGCGCCATCGCCCTCGGGCACCCGCTGGGCGTCTCCGGCACGCGGATGACCGCCACCCTGCTCCGGGAGCTGAAGCGGCGCGGCGGCCGGTACGGGGTGGTGACGATGTGCATCGGAGGAGGGATGGGCGCGGCGGCACTCTTCGAGGCCGCCTGATGCGGGCCGCCCTCCTGGCGACCCTCCCCATCGCGCTGATCGCCTGCTCGCACGGTGGCCCCGCTGCCACCCCGGGGGTCAGCGCTCAGGCCTTGGCTGCGGCAACCGCGGACGCAGGCGTCGCGCTCGTCTACCCGGTCGCGCGGAAGGTCGACGTGGTCGACGACTTTCACGGGACGAAGGTGGCCGACCCGTACCGCTGGCTCGAGGATCCCTCGAGCCCCGGCTACCGGGAGTGGATCGACGCCGAGAACACGCTCACCGAGCGTTTCCTCTCCGGCATCCCGGCCCGCGCGCCGCTGCGTGAGCGGCTGACCGCGCTCTGGGATTACGAGCGGTACGAGGTGCCTTTCCGCGAGGGCAACCGCGTCTTCTTCGAGCGCAATACCGGTCTCCAGGCCCAGAGCGTGCTCTACGTGGTGGACCTGCCCCGGTTCGAGCCCCGGGTCCTGCTGGATCCCAACACCCTGAGCAAGGATGGGACGGTGGCGCTGGCCGGGAGCGACGTTTCCCGTGACGGCGCGCTGCTCGCCTACGGGGTGGCCGAGGCCGGGAGCGACTGGGTGGAGTGGCGCGTCCGCAAGGTCGACACCGGCGAGGACCTGAGCGACCGGATCCGCTGGACCAAGACCGACTCGGTGGCCTGGACCCCTGACGGACGCGGCTTCTTCTACCCCCGCTACGACGCCCCCGGGGAGCAGGCCGTGCTCCGGGACGTGAACCGGCTGGAGAGGGTCTACTTTCACCGGCTGGGAACCTCGCAGTCGGCCGACAGGCTGATCTTCGAGCGCAAGGACCATCCAGACTGGTTCGTGGCGCCGGTGGTCTCCGACGACGGGCGATGGCTGGTGGTCCACGTCTTCCAGGGGGACGACCCCCGGAACGGGGTCTTCGTCCAGGACCTTCGCCAGCGCGGCGCGACGCTGCGCTCGCTGGCCAGCGTGCTCGAGGGCCAGGTTCGCTTCGTGGGGAGCCAGGGACCGGTGCTGTGGTTCCAGACCACGCTGGACGCGCCCCGCGGGAAGCTGGTGGCGGTCGACATGAGGGCGCCGGACCGCGCGCGATGGAGGACGCTGGTCTCCGAGACCGAGGCCCGGCTGGACACCGTGGCGGCGGTCGGCCGGCGCTTCGTCCTCCACTACCTCCAGGACGCGCACAGCGCGATCGAGATCCACGGCCTCGACGGAAAGCTCCAGCAGACGCTGAAGGTCCCGGCGATGGGCACGGCGAAGGGCTTCACCGGCCGGCTCACCCAGGACGAGAGCTACCTCTCCTTCCAGACCTATGCCTCGCCGCCGGCCATCCTCCGCCTCGAGCCGGAGAGCGGCGACCTGCGGGTCTTCCGGGCGCCCCAGCTGAAGTTCGAGCCCAGCGAGTTCGAGAGCAAGCAGGTCTTCTACGCCAGCAAGGACGGCACCCGGGTGCCGATGACCCTCACCTTCCGCAAGGGCAGCACCCCGGACGGACAGCGTCCGGTGTTGCTCTACGGCTACGGCGGGTTCGACATCTCCCTGACCCCGGAGTTCGCCCCCGCCTGGCTGGCGTGGATGGAGCGTGGCGGGGTGCTCGCGGTCCCCAACCTCCGCGGTGGCGGCGAGTACGGCGAGGCCTGGCATCGCGCCGGGATTCTCCTGAAGAAGCAGAACGTGTTCGACGACTTCATCGCTGCCGCGGAGTGGCTGGTGAGGGAGCGCTGGACGCAGCCGTCGCGGCTGGCCATCGAGGGCGGCTCCAACGGTGGCCTCCTGGTGGGCGCGGTGATGACCCAGCGCCCGGAGCTGTTCGGCTGCGCGCTGCCCATCGTGGGCGTGATGGACATGCTGCGCTTCCAGAAGTTCACCATCGGCTGGGGCTGGGCCTCGGACTACGGGACGTCGGACGACCCCGAGCAGTTCAAGGCGCTCCACGCCTACTCGCCGCTGCACAACCTCAAGCCGGGGACGGCCTACCCGCCCACCCTGGTCATGACCGCGGACCACGACGATCGGGTGGTCCCGGCGCACAGCTTCAAGTTCGCCGCCGCGCTCCAGGCTGCGCAGGCCGGCCCGGCGCCGGTGCTGATCCGGATCGAGACCCGCGCCGGCCACTCTGCGGGAAAGCCGACCACCAAGAAGATCGAGGAGGCGGCGGACATGCTCGCCTTCGCCACCTGGGCGCTCGGCCAGCCCGGCGGGCGCTGAGCGGGGCCCGGCACCAGCGGGCGGGCCAGTGACGGTCGCGCTCAGGCCGCAGCGTCGAGCTCCGGGGGGCGACCCTCGGACGCCGGCACCGGCGGCACGTAGGGCCAGCCTGGCAGCCCCTCCCGGCCCATGGCCTTCGCCAGGTAGTCCGCGGCGATGTTCGCGCTCTCCATGATGGTGAGCAGGCCGCTGCCGGGGTGCGTCCCGCCGCCCACCCAGTAGAGCCCCTCGACCTCTGGGTTCTTCACCTTCGGCCGGAGCGGCCCGAGCTGCAGCCAGCTGTGGGCGAGGTTGAACACCGCCCCCCGGAAGACGTTGAAGTCGTCGCGCCAGGTCTCGGCGGTGAAGGTCCGCCGCGCCCGGATGTGCCGGGCCACGTCGTGCATCCCCACCTTCGAGAGCCAGCCCGGGACCCGCTCGGCCAGCACCCGCTCCGTCCGTGCCCAGTCCACCGGCTGGTGGGTGTTGGGCGTGGGGACCAGGACGTACAGCGTGGAGTGCCCCGCCGGCGCGCCGCCCGGATCGGTGACGCAGGGGTTGCAGACGTAGAACGGGGGGTCCTCCTCGTCGACGAACCGGTCCTCGAGCGTGGCGACGTCGGTGCGCCGGGCGGCGTTCGACAGGTAGACGAGGTGGTGCGGCAGGTCGTCCCAGCGCCGGTCGAGGCCGAGGTAGAGCATGAAGGTGCTGCACGAGTACCGGGAACCCTCGAGCGCCCGGTCACTGAGCCGGGTTCCGTCCCGCCAATCCGGGTCCACCAGCCGCGTCGCCGCGTAGGGCAGGTCGGCGTTGATCACCACCGCGTCGGCCTCGATGCGCTCCCCGCTGGCCAGCTCGACCCCCCGGGTGTGCGCCGCGTCGATCCACACCTGCCGGACCGG
>Ga0335084_10001005_pt1 | contig 25526 bp, 15 predicted proteins | sample Lox_Sample_44_FD_206721 | JGI IMG/M metagenome (GOLD analysis project Ga0335084, IMG submission 206721) | Soil microbial communities from Loxahatchee National Wildlife Refuge, Florida, United States - Lox_Sample_4.4 | ecosystem: Environmental > Terrestrial > Soil > Wetlands | place: USA... | reverse complement strand
TGCAAGTTGGTCGTACCGACCTTGATATCCGATTTTGTCGCCTTCCTTCATGACAGCTATAAGTGATGAATGAAATGTTTCAACGACCTCCTTTGCACCTCGATCGGCGGCTGATGCATTTGGGGTAGCGATGGTCAACCCTAAGATCACGAAGGCTAAAAGACCCGTCAGATTCATTTTTGTCTCCCCCGCCCACTGGAAGATCCAGGGGCCTATTTGCCTGATCTTCCGATGAAAAAAGCCCATACGGCCAATCCTTTCGCAGCTGAGTCAGTCCCAGCGTTTAGTTGTTTCGGAATCGATACGGATGCAAGAATATTAAGATTATTACTACAATAATAACCGAGGAAGATCAAGTGGCGAAGAATTGATCATTTTTTGATTGCAATGCCGTAAAACGCGTGTTAGCCTATACCATAAACCATTTCGATGAGATCCCCTATGTCGGACACGGCAAGAAATAGAGTCGGGAACGTCTATCTGGCTGAGACGCTTTTTGAAGAAAAGCTCGAGCAGGCGATCGTGCGGGCTCGCCAGACCCTCCTGGCCCTTCAGCATCCGGAAGGCTTCTGGTGCTTTGAGCTCGAGGCCGACTGTACGATACCGGCCGAATATATCTTGATGATGCACTACATGGATGAAGTTGATGAGGATCTCCAGAAGAAGATAGCTAGTTATCTTCGCAGCCGACAGGCTGAGCATGGAGGCTGGCCGCTTTTTTATGGCGGACCCTTCGACCTGAGCTGTTCGGTCAAAGTTTATTACGCCTTGAAGTTAGCGGGTGCTGATTCCAACGTTCCTCACATGGTGAGAGCACGCGAAGCGATCTTAGCTCACGGAGGGGCGGCACAATCGAATGTTTTCACCCGGATGACGCTTGCCCTCTTTGGCCAGATTCCCTGGTCTGGCGTTCCGTTCACACCCGTTGAGATCATGCTGTTTCCTCGATGGTTCCTTTTCCATATCAACAAGGTTTCTTACTGGTCTCGAGCCGTGATGATCCCCCTGTCGGTTCTATGCAGCCTGAAACCCAGAGCTAAGAATCCCCGTCAAGTCCACATTCGTGAACTCTTCACCAAACCCCCCGAAGAAGAGAGAAATTACTTTTCGATTCGCTCCCGTCTGAACCATCTCTTTTTGCAGCTCGACAGACTGGGACGTTTTCTGGAACCCTTCATCCCTAAAAGGGTCCGCGGGAGGGCGGTGAGAAAGGCGGAGGAGTGGTTTGTTGAGCGACTCAACGGAACAGACGGGCTCGGGGGCATCTTCCCGGCCATGGTGAATGCCCACGAGGCTCTTGCGTCCTTGGGGTACCCACCCGATCACGCCCACCGGGTATCTACCCGGGAGGCCTTGAAAAAACTGTTGGTGGTTAATGAAGAGTCCGCCTATTGTCAACCCTGTGTGTCTCCGGTCTGGGATACCGCTCTTGCCTGCCTTGCCTTGGAAGAGGAAGCGGGGGCAATGGTGGGAGAGCCTCTCCTGCGGGGGTTGGACTGGCTCAAAGATCGGCAATTGGAAGATGAACCCGGAGACTGGCGGGGAAATCATCCGGAACTCAAAGGGGGCGGGTGGGCTTTTCAGTTTGCGAACCCTTACTATCCCGACCTTGACGATACCTCTGTCGTCGCTTTGGCGATGCAACAAGGCTATCCGGAACGTTACCAACAATCCATTCAGAAGGCGGCAGATTGGATTTGCGGCATGCAGTCGAAAAATGGAGGGTATGCTGCGTACGATTCGGACAACACTCATTATTACCTGAATGAGATTCCTTTTGCAGATCATGGCGCGCTTCTCGATCCACCGACCAGTGATGTGAGCGCTCGGTGTGCCGCTTTTTTAGCCGAACGAGGACATCGAGGTCGAGAGCTCACAGAATGTCTCAAATTCCTTTACCAGGAGCAGGAAGAAGACGGTTCCTGGTTTGGCCGTTGGGGAACGAATTACATCTACGGAACCTGGTCCGTGCTGACTACGTTGGAGAGGGTAGGGGACAGACCCGACCAGCCGCATATCCGTCGTGCCGTTGAATGGCTGAGACATATCCAGAAATCCGACGGCGGCTGGGGGGAGGACTGTGGCAGCTACGGTGAGCCGGAAAAAGCGGGAAAGGGTTTTGAAAGCACCTCGTTTCAAACGGCGTGGGCCATGCTCGGTCTCATGGCTGCTGGCGAGGTGGATTCTCTGGCGGTGAGAAAAGGGGCCGAGTATTTGATTCGGACTCAACAGGCCGATGGGTTATGGAAGGATGACTGGTTCAATGCACCAGGGTTCCCCCGCGTCTTCTACTTGAAATATCACGGGTACGGCAAATACTTCCCTTTATGGGCGTTGGCACGTTATCGCAACCTGCGGAGTAAGAAATCGGTTTGAGTGTCCTAGGCATTGTTGTGGCCGTGACTGCCGAGGCCCGGAGCCTGTTAAAGCAGTCTATTGCAAGCGGCGAACTGATTCAGCTCGCGGACGGTGTCTTTCTGACCGTCTCAGGAACAGGCCCAAAGCGGGCCGCCATCGCTTCCAAAGCCCTGTTGGAAAGGGGGGCCAGCGCCCTGCTCAGCTGGGGAAGCGCCGGTGGACTTACTCCGAAACTCTCTCCAGGCAGCTTGATTCTTCCCAAAACCGTCATCGCATCCAATCGATCCCTTTATCACGTGGACCCGATCTGGCACGACCGTCTGTGCAATCGACTGAAAGGGCATGTTGAATTCCATAAAGATTCGATGGTAGAGAGTCCCGCTGTGGTGCGTACCTCAGCAGAAAAAGCGATCCTGTTTCGCGAAACGGGTGCGATCGGGGTGGATATGGAGAGCGCCGCGGTGGGGGCAGTGGCTCAGCAGGAGAGGATTCCGTTCATGGTCGTCCGGGCCGTCGCTGATGCGGTCGGTACGACGATTCCAGAAAGTACTCTAAACGCGTTTGATGAGTTCGGGCGAGTGAGCTTCTTAAGGCTGATCGAAGGACTCGTCCAACACCCGACGGAGCTTTTTACTCTGTTTCGCATCGGGCGAAATTACCGTGCCGCGCAAAAGACCCTGGCTGCGGTGGTGCGTTTAACCGGAAATAACCTGTTGGCCCAGTAGACTACGAAGAAGGAACGGCCGTGAAGGCTCTGATCCTCATTTTTTAATCTTATTCTGCCGGTATTGATAATAGGCCTCTCTCACAGCGATGTAAGGGTCGAGGGCAGCCTTTTTTAAACTCTCGTATTCGCCCAGTGTCAGGGAGGCTTCATTGATCTTGTCTAAGATCCATCCGCCCGTATTCGCATATCCAGCACCTACAGAAACGATGGCCAGGTAGGTTTGAGGGTTAAGAGCAGCGTCCACCGCAAAGCCCAAGCCGTCCCGCAGGCTCAACGGACCCAGGATGGGCAAATCCAGGTAGAAAACGGGTGCCATCCCCCAAATCCCCAGGGTCTGGCCGAAATCCGCTTCCCGTTTTTCAATTTTGAATTCTTTTTTGGCCGTGTCCAGGAAACCACCGAGGCCATAGGTGGTGTTTATAACAAAACGCAGGGTCTCATTGCCTGCACTTTTAAAGTTGGCCTGGAAAAGGCAATTGATCAGCCGGACCGGCGTCGTTAAATTGGAGAAAAAGTTACGGATCCCCAATCTTCCGTCCTCGGGGATGACAGCCTTGTATCCGGTGGCAACCGGTTTAAAAACCCAGAAATAAAGTTTGTCGTTAAAGTTGAAAAAGGCGCGATTGACGGGCTCAATGGGGTCAGCAATCGTCTCCGCAGACGGCTCAGAGGGGGCAGGCTCGAGAGGCTCACTTTCGACCGAATCCTGACTGGCTCCGTCATCCTGCTCCGAGGAAGTCGGTGCCTCGGTGGGATGAGAGGATGTTGAAGGCTCCACGGCTGTAGAGGGTTCGAAAGGTCCTGTTGCCCCCGGCGTTGGAATTGTTTCACCCGACAGCGAGGGAGCAGGAGAAGCTTCGGATAAGGAAGGCGACGTCAAATCCTCAGCCCTGGATGGGCCGGGGAGAGAAATGAGATAGAGCACTAAGAGAAAACAGACCCACCGAAGAAACTTCATCGCGTCACCTCGATCTCGGAAGGATGATCTCATCACCCTTTCACTTCACTGGAAACCCCGGGTGTATTCCCGGCAGGATAAGCCGACCTCATCAAAACCCATCAGCAAAATTGACTAGATCTTCCCGAAAACATACTTCGCAATCAAATCCTCCATATCGATGGCCGGTTGGGTATCCTGAATGCGACCTCCCGGTTTAATGATCTCCTCGGATCCACCCGGTGCAATTTCGATATACTTTTCCCCGATCAAGCCCCTGGTTTTGACGGAGGCGATGGCATCCTCCTGGATTCTCAAGTCCTTCGGGAGATTCAAAACAACATGGGCTTGATAATCACCTAACGAGACGCTTGTGACGCGCCCGACAGTGACGCCCGCGATTTCAACGGAAGATCCGACCTTCAGTCCCCCGACATTGGAAAAGACTCCATGAATTTCATATCCTTTACTCCCCACAATTTCCATCTTCCCGAGTTTAATCGAGAGATACCCCAAACAGAGGATTCCTGCCATGATAAATAATCCGACAGCAAGTTCAAGATCAAACTTCTTCATCGTCCTCCTCCCTCATGTCATGTTCGCTGAACCGCCTCACTCTTTCTGATCGAGGCTCTCCTTCGGATAAAAGTTCTTCAGGACGCTGAGCGGGACCCTCAAGGCTTCCCTGATGAACTGCCGGACGATAGGGTCTCTGGATGCCATGATCTCCTCCGGCGTTCCCACGAACAGAACAACCCCTTCGTGCAGCATCGCGACTTTGTGAACAATCTGAAATACTCTCGACAACTCATGACTGACAATCATCCCGGTAAACCCGAGGTCCTTTTGAATCGATTGGATGAGGTCAAGAATCGTGTGGGCGATGACAGGATCCAGCCCTGTGGTGGGTTCATCAAAGAGCATGATCTCGGGATTCCTGACCAGGGCGCGGGCCAAAGCGGTCCGTTTGATCATCCCCCCACTGATCTGCGCGGGGTACTTGTCCTCCGCCCCTTTCAATCCAACCTGTTCCAAGACGGTGAGCACCTTTTCCCTAATTTCCGGCTCGCCCAACCGGGTTTTTTCCCTCAGGGGAAAGGCCACATTGTCAAAAACCGTCAGGGAGGAGAACAACGCACCGCTTTGAAAGAGAAAACCGAGGTGACCTCTCAGCTCTTCGAGTTCATCTCCCCTTAGGCTTTGAAGGTCCTTTCCGTTAATCGTCACGCGTCCTCGATCCGGCTTGATCAATCCCGCCACGTGCTTGAGAATAACGGTTTTTCCGTGGCCGCTTCCCCCGATCAGAGCAAGAATCTCTCCTTTTTCGACTCGAAGGGATACTCCCTTGAGGACGTCAAGGCCATCAAAGGATTTGTAGAGGTTTTCCATCTGGATCATGCTGTCCTCAAAATAGGGCAGAAGTCAAAATATAATCCCAGAAGAGGATTAATACCGACGAAAGAACGACGGCTTGGGTCGTTGCCTTGCTGACGCCTTCGGATCCGAATCCGACATAGTACCCTTTATAGCAGCAAACCCAGGTAATCAGGACTCCGAAGCTGAGAGACTTATAAATCCCATCCATGATGTCGTGCATGCGGATATAGTTTCCCATTTCGCCGAAGTAGGTCCCTTCGCCAATCCCCAGAAGCTTCACACCGACGAGATAGCCTCCAAAAATGCCGACCACATCGAAAATGGCCGTGAGCAAGGGCATCGCCAGAATCCCCGCCAGAAGTTTCGGGACGACTAGGTAGCGAAAGGGGTTGAGACCCATGAGCTCGATCGCTTCAATCTGCTCGGTGATTCGCATAATTCCGATCTCGGCCGTCATGGCAGAGCCAGCCCTTGCCGTGACCATCAACGCAGAAAGGACCGGTCCGAGCTCTTTGATGAGAGAAAGGGCAACCATCGGGCCTAAGAGTGCCGCGGAGCCGAATCGGTTCAGTGTGTAAAACCCCTGAAGGCCAAGAACCATCCCCGTGAACGCTCCGGTCATGAAGATGACCAGAGCCGATTGAAACCCGATAAATCGAATTTGCTTGAGAAGCTGCGAGAATTTCAAGGGAGGGGTCACGGCGAAGAGAAAAGTCTTGGCAAGGAAAAGACCCATCCGTCCCGTTCCTCGTAAACCGGCCAGAGATAGCGCGCCCACCTGTCTGACGAACATAATATCAACATTTTAGCAAACTTCATTCGCAAAGTCACAGATTTTCTGACCGCGATACAAAGAACGCTTCCAATAGGCCCACTCGGCAGTGTCAAGCCCGTAGGCGACGGGAAATGAACCGGGAATTCTACAGCCCATCGTGGGTCGAGGAATAAGGGGGCCGGATGACCCCGAAGGACAGATGGATGACGGAGGCCGATGCCGGAAATCGTGAGGAGGGGGGATGTGCTCCAGACGATCATGAACTGCATCCGGGATGGAACGTGAGGGTCCTCATGTCCTGAATTTTACCGAGGCCCCGCGGTTGCTTCGATTCCTCGGGGCGCTTCCAGGATCGATGGCTGTTCCTCCCCTTCCCCGGAGCCTAAGGCATCTCTCACCATTCCGCAGATTCTGGCAAAGGCCTTGGTCTCTGTCATCGTTCGCTCCCGGGGTCTGTTCAGAGGGATGGACACGATACGGACGATATGGCCGGGGCGGTGAGAAAGGACAACGACCCGGTCCGACATAAAGCAAGCCTCTGTAATGGAGTGAGTCACCATCAGGATCGTCTTCCGCGTCTTAGCCCAGATGTCGAGCAAGAGCATCTGCATCGATTTTCGAGTCAGATCATCCAGGGCGCCGAAGGGCTCATCCATCAACAGAAGTGGGGGGTCCAGCGCCAGGGCTCTCACGATCGCCACCCTTTGCTGCATCCCTCCGGAGAGCTCCTTCGGATAATAAGACCAGAATTTTCTGTCCAGGCCTACCATTTCCAATAAGGATTCGATCCGCTTGATTTGCTCTTTTTCCGAAAGGTCACTTTTTGCAATCCGAAAAGGCAAAAGGCAGTTTTCAAAGGCACGATACCAGGGGAAAAGGACAGAATCTTGGAAGACGATTCCATATCCCCTGGCTCGCCTCAACTGTCGAGGCGTCTTCTCTCCGATCAGGATATCCCCCTCGGAGGGGCCGCCCTCATCACCGATATCTCCGAGAAGTTCAAGAAGCGTACTTTTCCCCGAGCCCGACGGACCGATCAAGGTGATAAACTCGGCTTGGGCGACCTCCAGGTTGATCCCGCCCAGCGCTTCCACGTCACGGTCTTTGAAATGTTTCTTCACGTTGACCAAGCGAATGGCAACGGAGGGAGTCCCGGTCATTTCCATAGATCCTTAAAATAGTCAGCAACGGAAGGGTTGAATTCTTGAACCTTCCTTTTGATTTCTTCCGCCCGGACATCCACCGTCCAGGCACTCCAATCCTCCTTGCTTGAGTCCATCCCTAAGATCTGCATTTCCCAGAGCGTGTGGATTGAGTACAGGATGGGATTTTCGAGACTCTCCCCGATGTCACCGACGGAGCACATCCTCATCCCTTGGTACCGGCCGATCGCCCTTTCGTGGAATTCCTTCGTCGTGATAGATCCGGGGCTTATCACAGAGAGATCGGTGAGCGGAAGTCCTGGAAGGTTTCCCACTTGAGAAACCTCGAAGAGGCATTGAGAAAAGACGGGGATCAATTCTACATTTTTTCCCAGGCACTCTTGATAGATTCGTTTGATCCCTTCCAGGCTGCCGCATGCCGTCATGACATAGACCTGTTTCGGGCGATGATGGGCAAAGCCGTTTCTCAAAAAATAGGCGATCGTTGAACCCGAGGCCAGGGCCGTGTCAGGAACCAGCCAGATCTCGCCGTGATATTCTCCGCTGAAGCCTTGAGCGCGAATCTCCCAGTCGATCCCCGCTGGGTTAAGGACTCTCTGGAGTTTCATGAATCCGGTGGGGAGCACCGAGCGGTCGTAAGGGGGGACATTTCCGAAGGCATATTGGAGATCAAAGGGGTAGGCCCCTCTGAGGATAAGGTATTGGGACAAGCCTTTACCGCTCAGGGGTTGCGAGAATAGTTCTACCATGGACTTCGCGAGGTAACGGATCATGTTGAATTTGGCCCGCCCGCTGGTCTGTCTTCCGAGAAGAAATCGTTGGCCCACATCGCTTTCAACGACATAAATCAACGGAGGGAGAGTGGGATCGTTTCGGAGATGACGCACCTCCCATGTCCTCGCGCTTCCAATCGCATTTGCGCTGTAGGGGGTGCCAACGTCTTCGAGAAAAATACGATCGGTCATTCAAGGTCTCCTTCGGTCGAACAAAAATGCGAAATAGGGTCGAATTGGAACAATGGAGTATTGGAGTACTGGAGTATTGGGAAAAGGAAGACTCACCTTTTCCGGGTTCCCAGCGATCTTTGTGTGCCAACCCATCCCTCCAACACTCCAATACTCCAACACTCCATGATTTCTTATTTGGGCATCACGCCGCTCGGGAATTTTTCCGAGTAAACTTTTTTCACATCGGGCATCTTGTCCAGGAGCCCGGCCTTGAACATATCCCTGGCGACGTTTTCCCATTTTTTGGGGAGGATGTAGCCTAACCCGTTCTTTTTTGTGTCCGGAGTGATCATTAAAGCCTTCATCGGAGCCACGGCATCCATTTCGTGGGCAACATCAAGGCCCTCATTGATCTTTTTCAACATTTCGAAGGTCTCTTTAGGATTTTCAAGAGCCCACTGGAATCCCTTATATCTTCCCGTGACCACAGCCTGGACGACTTCCGGATATTTTTTGATAATTTCTTCGGTCGTGAAAAGGACATTGTCCATCCAGTCAATTCCAAGATCTTTATAGTCGACCGTGTAAAACATTTTTCCCATTTTTTTCATCTCACGCTGGGCGCTAATCAACTCGTTGTACGTCATCGCAGAGGCGATCGGCCACGTTTCGGCCAACCAAGGCTTGATATCCCCGCCCTGGTTTTGGATGCTCAATTGTTTTTCCCATCCCTTCCCCACGGCGCACTTTGCTTTAGCATCGTAGCCAATCCAGATGCCCATATCTCCCTTGATGTCTTTTGCAGATCGGATCGGCTTCCAGCTGATGATCCTCATGGCGCTCGTTTGGAAATCAACGCCAAGAGCGACCAGGTCGATGCCTTCCTTTTCTCTGGCTCGGATGATATTTTCCGGGTAGTCATTGCCGAAGGCTATGTTTCCTCCCCTCACTGCGGCCACCACTTTTTGAATTGGAGAAATTCCAGGTCCTCCCTGGATCTCTTTCACTTTCACCTTTCCATAAAAAGCCTTATCCATCGCCACCCAGCCGCCCGCGGACTCCATGTGAACAAACCAGGCTTCGTGGACCAGGACCTCTTTTTCTTGAGCAATGGCATAGCAGGGTAAACCCATGAACATCACGAGCATCGCGTATGACAAGAACTTTTTCATATTTCTTCCCTCCTCCTTTTCTTTAAACAAGCACAGAGCATAGCGCATAGAGCATAGCGTAAATCCGATCAGGTGTTGAGGAAAAGAGGAGTTAGGGCGAATTCCCCTCACCGCCTTATCCCCTTATCTCCCCATCTGTTTTACTCCTGACGACGAATCACCTCCTTTCTTCAGAGACATGCCAACCCAGCGTTTTTTTTTCGACGAGCGTGATGACTCCGACAAAAGAAAGCCCAAGGAGAGAACAGGCGATAATGCTGGCAAACACCCTGGGCGTGTCCATAATATAGATCGCATCGACGATCAGAAAACCCAATCCTCGATAGGCTCCAAAGACCTCCCCGACGACCGCGCCGATCACTGCTAGGGTCCAGGCCACCTTGAAGCTGGCAAAGATCTGGGGAAGGGCGAAGGGAAACTGGAGATACCGGAATTTTTCCCACCTCGAGGAGTGATAAGAGTCCATCCACTTCATCTCCGTGGCGCCCACAGAGGCTAAGGCTTTAAAGGTCGGTCCCAAGACCGGGAAGAAGACACAGATAATAGCGGTGACGACTTTGGAACTCATCCCGCTCCCGAAGATGATCACGATGGGTGCAGCGATGGCCACGATCGGGGTACTGTTAAGAATGACCGCGTAAGGGTAGAACATCTCTTTCAACGGTCTGAACCAGAGAAAAAGAACGGCTGCCACGATGGCAGAGAGAGACCCGACGATGAAGCCGACTCCCGCTTCCAGGAAGGTCATGAGCGTGTGGGAGGCAAGCAGTGGAAACCTCGCGATCATATAGGAAGCGATGGTCGTCGGAGTGGGGAGAAGGTATTTGGGTATCTCCAATCCCCTGACCAGAAGCTCCCACAGCAGTAAGATACCGATAATCGACCCGATGGAATAACGGTTCATCTTCTCATTTCAAATTTCAGATTTCAAATTTTTTTAATTTGCAATCTGCAATCTAAAATTTGCAATCCATTTAGAGATGGTTCTGGCTCCTGAATTTGCCCTGATAGGACGCCTTTCCCTCTGTCCGCTCAAGAATAATCTGGCAGATTCGAACACCGGGTTTGAGGACGAGAGGAAAGGGGGCCAGGTTTCCGATCTCAAGCACCTGGCGGTTGTTGACTCCGGGTTGAACAAAGCTTGCGGTCATATGAATGACCAGGCCCATTCGAGCAAAACGGCTCCTGCCTTCCAGCCAACCGCAAACACTTTCGGGCAATTTAATCCTTTCGTGGGTGATCCCCAAGACCGTTTCCCCTGGCATCAAGATAAAAGATTCTTCCGCCTCGAGACGTTCCGTGAGGGCTTCGACCGAAATGCTGTCCTCGACGACGCATGCATTCCGCAGTTTCTTGAAAACTCTGAACTCTTTTCCTAAGTGGAGGTCGATGGAACCCGGACCGACCTGGTCCTCCTCGAAGGGCTCGATTTCGATCGTCCCCTCCTTAATCTCTTTCAGAATTTCTTCTCTTGTGAGGACTCCCATGAAATGCCCCCCATTTACGCGACCCTTGGATGGGCCATGTTTTCTTGAAGAGAAGGGGAAGAGGAAAGTGTTTTTCGGTGGTATTCCTGGATTGACTTGACGGACATCCCTCTCTTCAGGGATTCAATGGCATTGACCGCGGCCTCGGCCCCCGACAGCGTCGTGATGCACGGAATGTTATGAGCAACCGATTGACTTCGGATGGCGACTTCGTCCGCTTTGGGCTTCTTTCCGCTTGGCGTATTGATGACCAGATGGATCTCTCCGTTCTTGATTTGATCGACGATATCCGGCCTGCCTTCCCCCACCTTGAATACCGTATGGACGGGGATCCCGTTGTTGGCCAAGACTTTAGCCGTTCCCTTGGTGGCAACGATCTCAAATCCGAGGTCCACCAGTTTTTTTGCGACAAAGGCGATGGGCCTTTTATCCTTCGTCATGACACTGATGAAGACCTTTCCTTTCAGGGGAATATTCACTCCGGCGCCGATTTGGGACTTGGCAAAGGCCATCCCGAAATCCATATCGATTCCCATCACCTCTCCGGTGGATTTCATTTCTGGACCCAAGACCGTATCGACCCCGTAAAATCGGCTGAAGGGGAAGACCGATTCCTTCACGGCAATATGAAGGATTTCAACTTCTTCTCGGATGCCCAGTTCATGAAGCTTTTTCCCCGCCATCACTTTCGCAGCCACCTTTGCCCAGGGGATTCCGGTTGCCTTGCTGATGAAAGGGACGGTTCGGGAGGCTCTTGGGTTGACTTCCAAGACATAGACGACATCGTTTTTGATCGCATATTGGATATTCATGAGGCCGACGACTTGGAGCTCCTTGGCCAAAGCATAGGTATTTCTCTTCAATTCTTCGATCAGCTCGTCACTCAGCGAATAGGGAGGGGTGACACAAGCGCTGTCGCCAGAATGGATCCCCGCCTCTTCGATGTGTTCCATGATTCCGGCGATGACAAAGTTCTCTCCGTCCGCCACGGCATCGACATCAATTTCGATGGCGTCCTCCAAGAATTTATCGATCAGGATGGGATGCTCGGAAGAGGCCTCCACCGCGCGTCGGGCAAAACCTTCGAGGGCATCCTCATCGTAAACGATCTCCATGGCCCTTCCCCCCAGTACATAAGAAGGCCTGACGACGACGGGATAGCCGATTTCCTCCGCAACCCTTCCTGCCTCTTCGACGGAGCTGGCCGTGCCGTTCAAAGGCTGAATCAGACCCAATTTCTTGAGAAGGGCTTTGAAACGTTTTCTGTCCTCCGCTCGATCGATGTTCTCCGGCGTCGTTCCAATGATCTTCGCCCCTGCTTTCTCCAAGGCCGAGGCCAGATTAAGAGGGGTTTGGCCTCCGAACTGGACGATGACGCCGTCGGGTTTTTCCGCATCGATGATATGGAGAACGTCTTCGAGCGTGAGGGGCTCGAAGTAGAGTTTGTCCGAGGTGTCGTAGTCCGTCGAGACGGTTTCCGGGTTGGAATTCACCATGATCGTTTCATAACCCAGTTCCTTCAAGGCAAAGGAGGCATGGACACAGCAGTAGTCGAATTCGATCCCTTGACCGATGCGATTGGGCCCTCCGCCTAAAATCATAATCTTCTTCCTTGAAGAGGCCTTGGATTCGTCCTCCGTCTCGTAGGTGGAATAGTAGTAGGGTGTGTAGGCTTCAAACTCGGCCCCGCAGGTATCGACCAGTTTGTACGTGGGAAGAATCCCTTTCTCTTTTCGGATGCTTCGAAGCGTGCTCTCATCAAAGCCGAGGAGGTAACCCAGTTGGTAGTCGGAGAAGCCGAATTCTTTCGCCCTTCTCAAAAGAGACTCGGGAAGTTGAAGTTGATCGGGCGTCAGGATTTTCTTCCAGAGCTCGAGGTCCCGCACCTTCGTTCCATAGGACCGAATCTCATTTTCGAGGTCGGTGATCTCTTGGATATTGGTGAGAAACCAGGAATCGATCTTGGTCAGGTCATGAATCTCTTCGACTTTCATCCCCAGGAGCAGAGCCTGTCGAATATAGAAGATCCTTTCGGCGGTCGGAGAAGAGAGCTTCTTCCTCATTTCTTCAAGGAGGTTGAATCGCCTGGTTTCATTCGATGCCCCCGTAGGGAAGGGGAACTTATCTTTTCCATCCGCGCCGAGACCGTGCCTCCCGATCTCGAGTGAACGAAGCCCTTTTTGAAGGGCTTCTTTGAAGGTCCGGCCGATCGCCATCGTTTCTCCGACCGATTTCATCGAGACGGTCAGCGTCGGATCGGCTCCGGGGAATTTTTCGAAGGTGAATCTTGGAATTTTCACGACGCAATAATCGATCGTCGGTTCGAAACAGGCCGGCGTCTTTTTTGTAATATCGTTGGGGATCTCGTCGAGCGTGTACCCCACTGCTAATTTCGCCGCCATCTTGGCGATCGGGAACCCGGTCGCCTTTGAGGCGAGAGCGGAAGACCGTGAAACCCGTGGGTTCATCTCAATGATGACCATTCGTCCGTCTTCCGGGCGAACGGCGAATTGGATGTTCGATCCTCCCGTCTCGACTCCGATCTCTCGAATCGCCCGAATCGCTCCATCCCTCATTCTCTGATATTCCTTATCCGTCAGGGTCTGGACAGGGGCAACGGTGATGCTATCGCCGGTATGGATGCCCATCGGGTCGAGGTTTTCAATCGAACAGATGATGACGACATTGTCATGGAGATCCCTCATGACTTCCAGTTCGAATTCCTTCCAGCCGAGAAGAGACTCCTCAATCAGAATCTCTCCGATCATGCTCCACTCCAGTCCGCGGGCCGCCATCTCCTCAAATTCTTCAATGTTGTAGGCCACCCCGCCCCCTGTCCCGCCCAGTGTGAAGCTGGGTCGGATGATCAGAGGAAAACCAATCTCCTTGGCTACCCCTAAGGCCTCCGTCAGAGAATAAGCCAATCCGCTTCGGGGGAGATCGAGGCCGATCTTCTTCATCGACTCCTTGAAGAGATTTCGATCTTCTCCCTTCTTGATGGCTTCATAGTTGGCTCCGATCATCTGGACGCCGTATCTTTGAAGCACACCGGATTCATAAAGAGCGACGGAGACGTTGAGGCCGGTCTGGCCGCCTAAGGTGGGAAGAAGAGCATCGGGCCTTTCACGGTCTATGATTTTTTCCAAGATTTCTGGGGTGATCGGTTCGATATAGGTTCGGTCGGCCATCTCGGGATCGGTCATAATGGTGGCAGGGTTGGAGTTGACCAATACCACTTCAAATCCTTCCTCCTTCAAGGCCTTACAGGCCTGCGTGCCAGAGTAGTCGAATTCACAGGCCTGGCTGATCACAATAGGCCCGGACCCGATGATCAGGATCCTTTTGATGTCTGTCCGCTTAGGCATTGGAGTGATGTTCCATCATCTTCACAAATTCTGCAAAGAGGTCTTGTGTATCGTGGGGCCCCGGAGAGGCCTCGGGGTGGTACTGGACGGAAAAGATCGGAAATCGCTTATGCCTCATCCCTTCCACGGTTTGGTCGTTGAGGTTGATCTGGGTTAACTCGACCTCTGTTGGGTTCAATGAATTGGGATCAACGCAAAACCCATGATTCTGGGACGTGATCATCACCTTACCCGTTTTTAGATCCTTAACCGGTTGATTGGCGCCCCGATGGCCAAATTTCAACTTAAACGTTTTCCCTCCAAGGGCTAGCCCCAAGAGCTGGTGCCCCAGGCAGATTCCGAAAATCGGTTTTTTCCCGATCAGCTGGCGAAGGGTTTCGATCGCATAGGGAATCCCCTCAGGGTCTCCCGGACCGTTGGACAGAAGAATGCCGTCCGGATGACAGGAGAGAATGGTTTCTGCCGAGGAAGAGGCGGGAAGAACAGTCACTTCACAGTTCCAATCGCAAAGGGAGCGAAGGATATTATATTTGACGCCATAATCCAACGCGACCACTTTGGGTCGAAAGCGGAAGGTGGAGGGCGGAGAGGGCTGGCTCAAAAATTGGGATTCATTCCCGCTCGTCCACGGGAGAGATTTTTCGCAAGTCACCTCCTTCACCAGATCCCGACCGAGCAAACCCGGAGAGGTTTTCGCCTTCTCGATCAGGCGATCTCGATCGAAGTCCTCCGTCGAAAGGATGGCTTTCATGGCACCTGCCAAACGAATATGACGGGTGATCGCCCGAGTATCCATGCCTTCCACCCCCATGATGCGGTGGTTGGCCAAATAGTCGGACAGCGAAGAGACCCCGCGCCAATTGCTGAAAATGAGACTATTCTCTTTGACGATGAACCCTTCTACCTTCGGTCCTCGAGATTCGACATCCTCCTGAGTGATTCCGTAGTTTCCGATCAGGGGATAGGTCATGGTGACGATCTGGCCTTTATAAGAAGGGTCGGTGAGAATTTCCTGGTAGCCGGTCATGCTGGTATTGAACACGACTTCTCCTGTCTTCTCTCCTGAAAACCCGAAAGACCACCCCTCAAATATAGCCCCATCTTCTAAAGCCAAAATGGCTTTCTGCTTCGATTTCATTCTGCCGTCCTGGGTTAACCTGCTTGGGTGAGACTCCGATGGGAATGATCGTCACATCATAAAAAAAAGCCCCCGATCCCGGCTGAGCAGGATCGAGGGCCCTTTAGTTGTCTCACTTGTTTGATCATATCAAGTCTTCTTCACTGCATTTTCGTTTTTTTTAGCACAACCAATTTCAAATGTCAACTCTGAAGCGAATGGATCATACTCCTTTTTAATGGTAGCCTTCCAATTCTCCCTTGGGTAGAATCCATCGGAAACTCTCGGGGGTGATCGTTTTCAGTTCTCCGTCGATCAAGGCTCTGAGATGTCCGTTTTCTCGTGAGAAACCCAGGCCAAAGATATTTTCCAATTTCATCAGGCGTCCCATGATCTCGTCCCACTTAGGATCACTGACGGGTTGCACAGCACAACTCTTGTATTGACCTTCCTCCAATCTTTTTTGCGGGTCGTAGAAGATCACCTCTCCGGCAGAGGCGCCTGCCAAGATCTTGGCGCCGCCATAAGGGGAATCCATTTGACGAAGCATCCCGTCATATCCCCGGAAGAGGCCAAGTAGGATGACGGACCCACCCATGAGGGCCTGGCAAAGGTGCTCGTACGCAGTCCCTACGATGTTGACCTCAAGGCCAGGGCCTCGAGGGTCGCTCACGGCGCAGACCCATCCCCGGTCTACCACGTTGCCGAGGATATTGAATGTCCCTCCCTTGGCAGAGTATCCCGTCACCTTTCCCACGTCCCCATGGACTTCGAGTGTTCCAGAGTGCATGACCATTCCGGTGAAGTTCTGAGCATGGCCATGGACGCGAACCAAGGTTCCCATGTTGAATGCGCCACAATATTCACCCGGGCTTCCGTAAACGTCCATGGTGGTGTCCAGGGTCAGGCCGGACCCCATCCCCATGCCAATACCCCGTTGGCCCTCCGCTCGGTAAACGATGAATTTTCTCCATCCCATCCGATGGGCATGATCGAGAAAACAGCTGAGCACCTTCGACGGATCGATTCCTTCGGGCCGAAACCCACGGCTGTCGACGACTAAGGTCTGTCCTGTTCCCTCAGGTTTTTTGAGCTTTCCGGCATCGGCCAAGCCTACGCGGACGATTCCTTTTTCACCGTTCACGCGATCCAAAGTCGAGTGGATATGGTCTTGGAGGATATGTTGAAGCGTCCCTCTGTCTTTATCTCCGGTCTTCCAACCCGGCAGATAGTCGTAAATTCGTGTCAGTTCCTTGACGGCCTGCATTGTTGAAGCGTTCCTTGTTATCTGTCCTAAGGCCGTTTTGAATTCGCCAAACCCCCATCGGGATAGCCGATCCCGGACAAAGGCGGAGGGATCGGAACTCGTCTCGATTCCCGTCGAGCCGGCCGCAGAGGGCAGCGGCTCCGCGGATGGATACGTCCCGTGGGGAATATCGAGCCGTTTGCCAAATTTGTCTAGTACCTCATGGCCTGTTATTTTTCCCTTATCGTCGTAGAAGACCCGGCTCACCATGCCTGTGTTGACCGTGAACGTTAAAGGCGAAATGGTGCTCCGCATGATTCCGAGACGATGGAGCTCCTGCATGCCCGCGTCGCTTCCCTGCTTCTCGGAACAGATGATGCTCACGAAATGGTCTCCGTCGTCATAGAGCATCGCCACGTTGGGCCGAAGCAAGGATGGGTCGATAATGTCCAACCGCTCGATGACCCGGCGATAGGGGTCGATCCGACCGCAAAGGTACTGGTACGGACCATCCGGGGCACTTTCCAACTCGACCTCCTGGACATGTTCAAACCGGTTCCTTATCTCAGGGGGCAGTTGGGTCAGCTTCCACCCTGTCGTGGGTGAAAAGGATTCGACCAAGGCGTCGAAGGGATAATGCAAGTATTGGCTGAGCAGGTGGAGTTTAAGAGACGCCACAGCCGTATCGGTTTGAGCCAAAGGCGTCAAGTTGAACTGTGAGACCCGGTTCAGCATCGTGCGATAATTGGTCGTCTCCCCATTATGGGTCAGGGCTGTATGAAGCTCGGCAAAAGGGTGGGCATTCATCTGATCTACGACAGACCCTGTGGCAAGCCGGCGATGGATCACATTGACGGGCGCTTCAGGAAGCTCCCACGGGATATCCCGGCCGTCGCTCTTCCAGCAGCCGGAGTTTTTACCACACGACATCACCGCCGCCTTTTTCTGTGGAGCCTCTGCGTAGTTTTCCCGTGTGATCTTGCGCGAAAGCCGGTAGATGCTCTCGTCTTCAGCCTCCTGCAGAAATTCTATATTCGTTTTGTAATTCTCAACAGTCAGACCTCGATAACGCATCCGTCGCGGTGGCCAGACCGAATCATTCAATAAATCATTTTCGATAAAACGATAGAGTTCCTCCGGACGAACCCGGACGAAGAATCGAAATACATCACCGGGGTCTTTCTCGCCAAAGAGCCGGAAATCCTGTTCGTGACCTTCCTGATCGAGGCGATACGGGAAGCGGCTCTTCTCCAGGTCGCCGCTAAAATCGGCCAGTTCAACCCCTGCGAAATAGCGGTCGATGATTTCTTTCATGATATGGCGGCGTTTGGCCAACACCTCCTGCCTGGCCCGCCGGCGAATTTCTACCGGGTCGAGATCCGGCTCTCTGGAGGTATATTCCTGTTCTACGTCGGATTGAAGGACGCCCTTGACTAAGACGTGCAGGGCGTAATAATCCATATGAGAGGGGTAACAGCCTCCTTTCCAAATTCCAACACCGTCCATGCCTCGGTTACCCATGCGATCGAGCATCAAGTCCATGACATGACTCGGGATGAATTGGTTGGAGACAATGGCAGCGACTCCACAATCCGAGGGAGCCGGCATCGGATTCGCTGCTCTTTGCTCTGAGGTTTCTCCTTGCCTGCCGAAAGGCCGAGCGAATGAAACTTCAGCCCTACGACGGCGACGCTCCCGGACCCTCTCTTCAAGGAGTGGCCATTGGACAAAGTCATAGCGTCCCCGAAGTTCCCGGATATCTTTCATGCCCAGGGCAGCGATCGCCCTGGCGGTCTGGGCCTGGAGAATGGCCCGGAAATTAATAATCTGCTGGGCATTTAATTCGACATTGCGCAGCAGCTGCATCTTCGGTTCAATCGTAGAGATGCCACTCCGGCACCCCGACTCGCAGTTGCGGTCCCGAACGCAGCCGATGGCAACGAGATCTGCCGTACCGAGGACGACTCCGTCGAGCCCCAGGGCGATCCCTTTGACGATGTCTCCCCATGTGCGAAATCCGCCGCTTCCCATGAAGACAACGTAATCTCTGAGTCCGTCATCCATCAATTTTTCATGGCAGATGGGGATGGCGTACTCCATGTGCATTCCCATCTGGCCCTTGATGATGTCCGGAGCTGCGCCTGTGCCTCCCCGGGGACCATCCAACCAAACCTCGATCCCCATCCCGTTATCCTTGGCGATGCGGGCGAGACCGGAAACGATGAATTCAATGTCAGGAGACGGAGAGACCTTAATGCAGATGGTCGTACGACGGTTGATCATGCGGACGGCGTCGATGAAGGCCTTCACATCTTCAATCGAGTAGCAATTGTGAAAAGGGAAGGGGGAGATGAGGCTGACCCCTTCGGCGACTCCCCGCAGCCTCGATACCAGACCAAAAACTTTTCTTCCCAGCAGGTGACCGCCGACACCTTGTTTGGCTCCCTGGCTATAAGCGATCACCACCCGGCGGGCGCGCCGGATACTCTCCTTGGTCACTCCAAAGAGCCCTGTTTTGAGCTGGGTGGAGACATAAGGCTCGTCTTCAGGCGTGACGATGGGAACGTACTGGACGGGCATCGAAGCCGGATATTTTCCCAGCGCTTCCAGCAATCCTTGATATTCAGGGGATTCGTCCAGCTCCTGGCGGACCCTTTTGATCAACTCCTCCACGGGAACGAGTTTTCTCTCTTCCATGAGAGAGCCCAGCAGGGTGACCTGCTGGTCGGCTAAATCGAGAGGGTTCCACTTCGAATCAAGGATGAAAAAAGTCGGGTATCCGCCCTCGCCGGTATCCATTTGAGTTCCAAGGGTGCGTGAAGCCAGGACACGAGCACGCCATGTCCCGGGGCCGATCGACCCAATCGACATCCCGGCTCCCAGGAAGGGCGCCTTCAACCGAAGTTGGGACGAAATCTGAAGTCCGGTCGATACCGCATTCAGCCTTTCCTCGGAGAGGCTGTCAGGATTTTCCTGGAATAGAATGTTGATAAAATCGAAACCGTCTCCCAGATTTCCGCGCTCCTCGGTATGGCCAAGCATCAAGGTTTCGTGATCGCCGCTGGCCATCCGGCCAACAGAGGCAATCAACGAAGCCGGCCACACATAGTCACGGTCGAAGATGCGGTAGCAGGAGGGACTGAGGTGGCAATTGTAAAATTGGTGCGGATGCTGCGCGGGTCGGATCAGCTCCTTGAGTTGATTGTACCGCCATCCCAAACCGTCTCCCTCTCTCTGGAGTCGGGCCCGATTGGACTGGTTGTTTCGGTCCAGGCGGCGTTGGTTCTTAAAAATGTCGTAAACCCGTTCCTCAAGGTCGTCAAAAATGATCAGCCGATTCTCTTCCCCCACGGTTTTTCTGATCTCCTTGAACCCGGAGGCCCCAAGAACCTCAAGGATCTGAACGTTCCATACCCGGATGAGGTTAGTGATTCGTTTTGCCAGTGCGGGAAGATCGAATGAAATCCGGATCGCCTCGCCCTTGAGAAATCTCTGCCGCGCCATTGGATCGGCGGTCAACAGCACCGGCCAATCGACCTTTATTCCGTTGGCGCCTCGCTGGATCGTCTTTTGCGAATCCGCCGCAGAGCGGATCCCTCCGGCAGCAAGGATTGAAAATCGGTGACGCAGTTTCTGCTCGACCAAAAATCGATGAACCGCGGGCACCGCATCCGTGGTCGGGTAATATCCTTTGTCCGGGTCGTAATCCGACGTGAGGCACAGAACGTCAAAAGGCGACCGGAATAAGGATTCCAGCTTTTGCTGGAATGCCGGCGTCGGCCTTAGCTCCGAATCCACATCATCCTTTTTAATCTTGATGACAGCGGAGAGAACAGCGGACCCAGGGAAGAGACGTTTCAATTCATCGATTCGTTCTAGAACCCTGTCGTCCAGTTCAATTTCTATTAGATCGCAGGGATGATTCTGGAAGACCTCCGGCCATTTCTTCCCCGCGGCCAGATTCCTAACGTCGTCTGCGGTCAACCGGAGAATCAGAGAAGGGAGAAGATCCCTGATCCTGAGCCCGACCTTCTCCAGTTCTTCTAACCGGAGGGTGAGACGGGTCCCCATGGTTCGGACCGCCTCCAGCATGGAGTCCAATAAAGTTTCTCCCCCATCCACCGGCATGACGTCGAGAATGAGAGGCGTTTTCAGCCCGATCAGGCGCGGGGCGGGAGTCCCGATCCCGTGTCCGTTGAAGGTCAGATATTTAGGCCTCTGGCCGAGTTGGACGACGATCGCGTCCGCGGAGCTTTCATAGAGGAGATTCTGCGCAGGTCCTACGATGTGGAAATGACCGAAGCGAATCCCGTCGTTTCCCGACCCCCGATGCGGATCGCCCTGGCCTGTTCCGGAGACAGGAATCTTGCCAGTGGTTGCCTCGAGGTCGATCCGGGCGATGACCTCGCCTTTCCAATACGGGTCATCCATGCTGAGATAGTCTGGATGCAGCTCCACCGTCGTGGCTGGCAGTCCTGCGGCGACCTGTGGGCACCGTTCCAGGCAGGCCCCACAGCCGCGACAAAGGGATTCGTCCGCGATCACAACCTTTCGGGGATCGGACTCATCACGCTTCCGCACGCTGTACATGCAGGCATCGACACACGTCCCGCAATGGAGGCAGTATTCCTCGTCAATCCGGACACGGTACCTCGGGAAAGTCTGACGTTGTTCATGAATCTTCTGGTCAAAACCCGTCCGGATCACGTCGAGAAATCGATAGAACTCCGGGCTTCTCTCCACTTCCTGGACAAAGTCTGTTACTTGTTGAATGGGAAAATCGATGGTTCGGGATAGAAATTTCTCCAGTTGATCGTAAAGTTCTCGGTGTTTTAGGTTCACCTGGCACCCTTCATCGCAGCGTCCACAGTGGAGACAGAAGTAAAGGGGCAGGAGCTTCGATAACTCGGTCTTTTTTGTTTCCAGGGCCCGCTTGACGGTGAGGAGCTTTCCTCTCGCGGTGAGAGTTTCATCTCCAGTGGCACGGTAAACGGGACACCGGCTAACGCAGTTTCCGCACTGGGCGCAGGATAGGACATCCTTCTCGATCCCTTCGAGCCCTTCCGGAGCAACCGGGATATGTTGTCGGAGCGTCTTCTCGGGGATGACCGCAAAGAGTTTGAAAAGGAGCCATTGGGTTGCAGAGAGTTCGAGATTAAAGACATTAGACTGGAAAAGCATTTTCTGGAGAGGCCCCAGTCTTCCTGAAACGCTGAAGAACTTTCCCGGATTGAGGATGCCGGCCGGGTCCACCTTTTTCTTATATTGAACCAGTTCCTTCAGCTCTTCCTTCGAATAGAGGTCGCGCAGGAAAGGCGTGTTCCAGATTCCCAACCCATAGGGTTTCCCTTGATAAAACTGAATAGCGAGCCTGACCATCATCGGGACAAGCATCAGATCAATGTAAAAAACAGCCTTCCGGTGATCAGAGGTTACCATGGCAAGGAAGAGGACTTGATCACGGCTGACAAGATGGGAGGATGGGTAAAAAGTGACCCCTAAGCGTTTGCCCCATTCGCTGATTTTTTCAAAATAGGCGGCCACTTGATCCAGAGGGAGAAGTACCTCCGTGGCCAGGAGAGACGGCCCAAGATGCTTGATGGACATGGGAAGGAACCGCTCTTCCCAGAGGTAACGGGCCGAGGTCTCATCCGCCATTGGAAGGCCTTGCTGATTCAGATAATCCTTGAACGTGCTGGCTTGGCCGGCATCGGCAAATGCTAACAGGACTGCGTTCTTGTCCTCAATCGACATTTTCCCATTGGATTGTTCCTTGAGGACGCGCGTCAATTCGGTGTGGTACACAACAAGGTCATGCGGCTTTAGCGAAGGATGAAGGGAAAGTTTCCTCGCCCAGTCGTACGCATGAGAGGCTTTTTCAAAGGTCAGCAGGAACGGAAACCACTGGGAAGGCCGTTGCCCCACCTTAAGCGTGGCCTTCACAATAATTCCCATCTGGCCTTCGGTGGAAAGGAAGTGGCCAATCTGCGGATCTTCAGCTCTTAAATCCAGAACCTTTCCGTCAGGGGTGATCACACGGAGGGAGATCAGCTGTTCCCGTACGGTACCGTGGTGAAAGGTGCCAAATCCCATGCCGCCCGTAGCCATCCATCCCGCGAGGGTTCCGCCCTTTCCTGAGGTCATACTGAGGAGCGTAAGGCCATGGCGTTCGAGTTCGCGATGGATGTCGAGAAACCGGACCCCCGGACCGACGGTCAGCTGAAGCGTAGCCGGGTTGATCTCAATCTTGTCCATGAACCCCAGATCAATCAAGATGCCTCCCCGGGTGGGTACGGCTCCCCCGTAGCCCCAGGTTCCAGCGCCCCGAACGGTTACCGGGATTTTATGATCTCGGGCAAAGGCAAAGATCTCCAGCAGGTGCTCTTCGGCGGCGGGCTGGAAGATGATATCCGGCAAGCTCTTCAGCATGAGGTCCCGGATCAGGGGAGGAAGATCGACGTTCAGGTCATTGCGGTAGTATTCGAGCTTCTTCGGATCATCGATCATCTTCAGGCCGGGATTCCTGCCCAAGAACGCTTCGAGAGATTTCATCCAGGCCAATTTAGGTTTCTTCTCATTCACTTTACCGATATCCTCGCTTTGTGGTTGATGGTGTTACTTGGGATAAACTAAGCCACGCTCCTTGGGATTCACAAGGAGCGTGGGCTAAAACAACAAATTAATTATAATAGATTGGGTTTGCAAATTCATCACCCAATCCCCCACCGTGGTTGACCTACAGGATCGGCAGATATTTATCCAGTTCGAATTGGGAGACATGGGTCCGATATTGATCCCATTCGATCTTTTTGTTCTCAATAAATTTTTGGAAAATATGATCTCCGAGTGTTTCTTTAACCAGCTCACTTTTTTCTGTCAGTTGGATCGCTTCCAACAAATTTCCTGGAAGAGAGTCGATTCCGTGTTTCTTCCTCGACGCCTCAGACATCTCGAAGATATCTTCTTCGACAGGAGGTGCAAGTTCATATCCCTTTTCAATCCCCTTTAAGCCCGCGGCCAGCATGACGGCAAACGCCAGATAGGGATTGCAGGCGGGGTCAGGGGACCGGTATTCCATCCGGGTGGCTTTTTCTTTTCCCGGTTTATACATAGGGACTCGAACGAGGGCTGACCGATTCCTGCGCGCCCAGGAGATATAGACGGGCGCTTCGTAGCCCGGGACAAGCCTTTTGTAAGAGTTCACCCATTGAGAAGTGATGGAAGTAATTTCCTTGGAGTGTTTCAAAACCCCGGCCATATAAGACTTGCCAATCTTGGAAAGATGGAATTCATCTTTTGGGTCGAAAAAGGCGTTCTTATTGCCTTTAAAAAGAGATTGGTGCGTGTGCATGCCACTTCCATTCTGGCCGAAGATGGGTTTGGGCATGAAGGTCGCATAGACACCATGCTTCAAAGCAATTTCCTTAACAACGAGTCGATAGGTCATCGCATTGTCCGCCATGGTCAGGGCATCCGTAAAGCGGAGGTCAATTTCATGCTGGCTGGGAGCGACTTCATGATGGCTGTATTCCACATGAATTCCCATGGCCTCCAAGGTTAAAATCGTTTCTCGCCGAAGCTCGGTTGCCACATCCAGGGGAGTAAGATCAAAATAGCCTCCTTTGTCAAGAAACTCTGGCACTCCTTCACTGCTCTTGAAATAGAAGTACTCCAGCTCAGGACCGACGTAAAGGGTGTAACCCAGGTCTTGAGCCTTTTTGAGCGCCCTTTTCAACGCCCATCGGGGATCTCCTTTGTAGGGGGTTCCGTCGGGTTCAAGGACATCTGCGAACATCCTGCCTACCGCATTCTCTTTGGGTCTCCAGGGAACGATCTGAAAGGTTTTTGGATCAGGTTTGGCGATCATATCGCTCTCATCGATGCGGGCATAGCCCTGAATCGAGGAGCCGTCGAACCCCATGCCCTCCTCAAGAGCACCTTCCAGCTCGTCAATGGTGATTGCGAACCCCTTTAAAAACCCGAGAATGTCCGTGAACCAGAGGCGAATAAACTTGACATCGTTCTCCTTTGCCATCTTCAACACATTTTCCTTTTCTTTATCCATCTCTTCCTCCTTTACCCTCGTCTCCTATCTCCCCGTGGGGAGAGGCATACGGTGAGGGGCGATAGAAATTGCAAAAGGCACCCTTTACTTCAGATTAGATGCCTCTGTCCTCTTAATACCCTAAGAATCGGAGGAAATAAACAGCAAATAATATGCCACTTATAACCATTTCAGCCAGGAAGTCTCATGTTTTTAACTTATTGAATTTACATGCAATTGCTCTGGCGTAGAAAACAGTGATCTCCTAAAGGAGGTATTGAGGTTGAGAACAAATGATGGATTTTAAGCAGGCTGTTTAAAAAAAGGCAAAGGTCGCTGAGCAAGAAGCTTTGGGTCCATCATTTGTAAGGAAGCCCGGGAGGGATTTGACCGGACAAACAAAGAAGTTCAAAAGTTTAACATAAAAGAATTGACAAATAGAATCCGTTTTCATAAATTTAATACTGAGGACAAATCACGGGATGAGGAGAAAATTCTTATGGAAATTGAGAAATTTCTAGAATTGACCCGGGGATTGGAAAAAAAGAAGAAGGCGAAGCAGGAAGAGTTGGAGAAATTTAAAAGGCTCTTCGAGCGATTTCACAACTTGAACCGTGCCTACCTGGACAAAGAGACCTTTGAAAAGGCCGAGGAATCCATCTCCGCCATGTCAGAGGCGGTTGCCAGCACGATTCAATATTTGGATGCTGAGATTACCCGGTTGAGAAATAAACGAATGAAGCTGCCCCTGGAAAATGTGGAATTGGGCGAAATGCAAAAAGTCCAGAACAGAAACGAAATGTTGATCAAA
>Ga0335084_10001004_pt1 | contig 25539 bp, 29 predicted proteins | sample Lox_Sample_44_FD_206721 | JGI IMG/M metagenome (GOLD analysis project Ga0335084, IMG submission 206721) | Soil microbial communities from Loxahatchee National Wildlife Refuge, Florida, United States - Lox_Sample_4.4 | ecosystem: Environmental > Terrestrial > Soil > Wetlands | place: USA... | reverse complement strand
AAGACCGAGCGTGCGCGGCCGCGGTCCCCACTGCTCGAGGCTCTCGGTCAGCGACCGCGCCATCGACGCGAACACGCGATACGCATCCCAGCGCTCGCGCAGCCATGGCCGTTCGCCCCGCACCTGGCGCTGGTTGCGCAGGACGGCCTCGCGCTGCCGGCGTCCGATCGCGTAGATGATGGCCGCGATGACGGGCGGCGAGCCCCGCTTCCACCACTCGGGCGCGTAGATGGAGCCGAGCTCGGCGAAGCGCCGCCAGCCGCCGCTGTCGAAGCGCAGCGCGGCGCGCACCGTGCCGTCGTCGTCCATCGGCCGTCTCTTATCGAAGGCCTCTGCTCGCAACAACCACGGCCGGCTTGCGGTCGCGCAGCGCATCTCGTAGCGCCGTCCCGTGACGGCGACCACTCGCCTCTTCCTCTACGGGACGCTCCTCGAGGAGATCGACGCGCCCGCGCTCGCCGCGTTCGACGCGTACGAGGACGAAGGACGTCTCTACGTACGGCGGGACGCCGTCGTCACCGTCGACGGGGCGCCGGTGCGCTGCCAGGTGTACCAAGCACGGCGGCCGCCCGGCTGAAGACGGCGTCGAGCATCGGCCGCGTGAGACGGCCGGTGAACGTGTTCTGCTGGCTCGGATGGTACGAGCACAGGAGCACCAGGCCGGACGGCAGCCGGTGCTCGGCTCCGTGCGCGAAGCGCGGAGCCGGCCGCTGCACGTCGTGGCCGCGCGCACGCTCGGCGGCGAGGAAGCCGTCGTGCGCGATCTTCCCGAGCACCACCACGACCGCGAGGCGCGGCAGGCTTCGCAGCTCCGCCAGCAGGAACGGCCGGCACCTGGCGATCTCGGCCGGCGTCGGGCGATTTCCCGGCGGCGCGCAGCGCGCGATCGCCGTCACGTACGCGCCCGCGAGACGGAGCCCGTCGTCGCGATGCGTGGAGGTGGGTTGGTTCGCGAAGCCGGCGGCGTGGAGCGCCCGGTAGAGCCAGTTGCCGCTCTCGTCGCCGGTGAAGACGCGGCCGGTACGGTTGCCTCCGTGGGCGGCGGGCGCGAGCCCTACGACCAGCAGGCGCGCCTGCGGGTCGCCGAAGCCGGGGACGGGACGCCCCCAGTAGGTCTGGTCGCGAAAACGGGCGACGCGCTCCGCGGCGACGCGCTCGCGATGCGCGACCAGGCGCGGGCACGCGCGGCAACGCGCGATGCGGCGCGCGAGGCGCCCGAGGGCATCACTCGCCGCAGAGGACGCCGGCGGTGAGGAAGAGCGCGTGGGTGTCACGGACCATGCCGGTCATGACCGGCCCCTCTCCGGCCGGCTCGACCGCGCGCACCGAGATGCCCCAGGCGTGCGGCGCCGCGCCGACGTCGGGCGGCGCGTAGCCGTCGGGATAGCGGAAGGCGGTCTCCAGGTGATCGCCCGGCGCGAGATCCGCGGCCGCGACGGCCGCCATGCCCGTGCGGAAGAACGGGTGTCCGCTCGCCACCACGACCGCGTGCCCCGAGTCGAGCACCACGCGCACGAGCGGCGCGGCGTCGTGCGTCACGACCTTGATCAGCTGCCGGAACCCGAGCTCGCCCGACGGCAGGCGGGTCAAGACGGCGAATCCCTTGTTGGGCGTCTCCACCATCGCGACCGGGCCCTCGGCGGTTTCGACCAGACACGTGGTCGCGAGCCCGCGCGGCCGCTCACCCGTACTCATCGTGGTCGCACCCTACCGCGCAGCGCACGACCGTCGCAACGCATCCGTCGAGGTGCGCCGATGCGGATGGCCGAGAGCCGATCCTCAGCCGCCGATGGGGAGCGAGAGCTGACGGCGATCGCGCGCGCTCGCGGCGCGGCGGACGGGTGCGGTCCGACGGCCGGCGCGGATGATGCGGACCGCCTCTTCGACGGTGGTGCCGGTCGAGCGGCAGTGGCGTTGCACGGCGGCGCCGAGCCCGAGCACTTCGGCGTCGCCGCCCCACAGCGCGACCATCGCCTTCACCCGCCGCCACGGTGGCACGAGCCGGCCGTGCATCCAGCGGCGGACGACCGATTGGCTGACCCGGAGCGCGCGCGCCATCTCCGTGACCGTGAGGCCGTGAACCGTGCGCACGGCCGTCAAGTAGCCCGGCACCGTCAGGATCGGCGGGCGTGAGGGCGCGCGGATGCCCATCAGGCGCGTACGGCTCGCTTCGTCGCCCGCCGGCGCCGCTCGAGACCGCCCACGTGGCGCTCGATGAGCGCGTCGGCCCGCGCCAGCAGCCGCTCGTTCTTGGTGTGGCGCTCGACCATGTAGGACAGGTCGCCGAGATCGTGGATCAGCATCTGGATCGCGCGCTCCCGCCAGCGCGGGCTCCGCACGAGGCCCAGCATCTCGACGACCACGTCCTCGAGCTCCGAGGCCTCGATGTCGATCGCCATCTCGAAGGCGCGCTCGAGCGTGACGTCGCCGCTCTTCACCTCGCGCAGGTACCCGACGAGCAGGCTTCGCAGCCGGGCGACCGTCGCCTCGTCGAGCCAGACCTTCGACTCCTCGCCGCGCTCGGGATCGGTCTGCACGATGCTCTCGACGAGGGCGAGCGCGCCGCAGTGACCCGCTTCGTGGCGCGCCATCCCGAACCAGAAGTTCCGGACCTCTTCGGGTCGCGGGAACGCCTTCACGAACGACACGTAGAGCGCCATCGTCTTCTTCTCGAGCTCGATGGCGGTGTCGAGGACCTCGCGAACGGTCACGCGCCGGGCGCGCTGCCGGGCCGGCATGCCGGCCTTCTTAGCAAAGCACGTCGCGGCTTGTAAAAGGACGACGACGTGGACGACGACGTCGCCAGCCGTCTCGAGGAAGCGGTCGCCGAGCTCGGCACGCTGCTCCTGCAGATGGAGAAGTTCGCGGCCGGGCGCGGCGGCGACGCCGCTGCGCTGCGAGCCGCGAGCCTCAGCATCGGCGACCGTGCGCGCCGGGCCCATCGTCACGGCGTCCTCGACCCGGCCCTCGCGGGGGCGCTGCTGGCCGATGCCGAGGCGTCGCGCACGGGCCTCGAGGCATGGCTCGCCGGCGCGCGCGGCAGCGCCTCGTACCGCGCGGCGGCTGCCGCCGTCGCCGGCGGCGATCGCGACGCCGTGGCGCGGGCGATCGTCGACGTCTTCGACGGCGCCGCCGTCGCGCCGCCGCCGGACGCGCTCTACCACCCCGTCACGTGGCAGCGCCGGGGCCGCCCACGCCCGGCGGCGGACATCGCGGCCGGGGTCGCCGAGCTCCGCCGCAGCGGGCTCGTGGGCGAGAATGATCCCGCCGCCTTCGGCGTCGATCCGGCGCTGCCCGCCGTCGTCCTGCATCGGGCCCCGCCGCAGGGCGCGCCCCTGGCCCTCGTACTGCGAGGGGCCGCCCTGCCGGCGTGGGTCATGACGCTTCCCGTGACCGACGACGTCTTCGTTCCCGGCGCGCGCTTCGTCACGCCGTTCGCGGTCGCGCTCGCCGCGCTCGGCGACGACATCGACGATTGGGTCCTCGATCCCGAGGAGCTGCAGCGGAGCCTTCGCGCCGCGCTCGGCGCGCACGGCGTCCCGATCGTCGCGTCCTGACGGCCCCGCGAGGGTGGCTACCCGCAGCCCCGTCCGTGCGGCTGCGGGAGCCCGCGGCCCCTCCCTGGACCGCGTGCCGTGATCACCCTCAGGATCCGAGCCGCGATTCCAACACGGCGACGGTCGAGCGCAGGTCCTCGTCGGCCGCCAGCCGGCGCTCGATCGCGCCCAGGGCGTGGACCACCGTCGAGTGGTCGCGGCCGCCCAGCTCGGCGCCGATCGCCTGCAGCGGCGCCTCGGTGTGGCGGCGACAGAGGTACATGGCCACCTGACGCGGGATCGAAACGCGCGCCGTCCGTCGCGGCGAGATCAGCTCGGCGCGCGTCAGGTGATAGTGGCGGCAGACCTCGCCGAGGATGCGGGCGACCGAGGCGTGCTCGGTGGTCCGGTTGCGCCGCAGGTACGGCGCGAGGGCGTCACGGGCGACGGCGAGCGTCACCGGCTTGCCGGCGAGGCTCGCGAAGGCGCCGAGACGCGTGAGCGCGCCCTCCAGCTCGCGGACGTTCTGGCACCACTCCTCGGCGAGATAGCGCACGACCGGCGGCTGCAGGACCACCCCGAGTGCGGCGCCCTTGCGTTCGACCAGCGCCCGGCGGAGCGCCGGGTCGGGCGGGCGTACGTCGACCAGCAGCCCCGACGCGAACCGGTTGCGCAGCGTGTCCTCCATGTCCGGTAGCTCGTAGGGCGGCCGATCCGACGCGAGGACGATCTGCTTTCGCAGCTCGTGCAGGGCGTTGAAGGTGTGGGCGAACTCCTCCTGGGATCGCTTCTTGCCGCCCAGGAACTGGACGTCGTCGACGATCAGCGTGCCGATCCCCCGGTAGCGCTGGCGGAACCGGTCCATCTGATCGCGCCGGAGCGCCGCGATCATCTCGTTCACGAAATGTTCCGCCGTGACGCACACGACGCCGCCCGCCCGCCGTCCGTTGCGGGCGATTGCGTCGGCGAGCGCATACGAGAGGTGGGTCTTGCCGAGCCCGAAGGCCCCATGCACGAAGAGCGGGTTGTACCGCTCGCCCGGCGCCTCCACGACGGCCTGGGCGGCGCGGTAGGCGACCGCATTGCTCTCGCCGACGACGAAATTCTGGAAGGTATAGCGCCCCTCGGCCCGGGTCGCGGTGTCGGTCACCGCCGCCGGCATGCGCTGCGGCGTCTTGCGCTCCGGCAGGGTCGACGAGAGCTGGCGGTTCACGACCAGGCGCACCCGCGCGTCGCGTCCTGCAGCGAGCCCGACCGCCCGCTCGATCAACGCGAGGTGCTCCTTGCCTATCCAGTCGCGGGCGAACTGGCTTGCGACCTCGAGCGTGAGCTCGTTCGCCTCCCACCCCGTCGCGCGCAGTGGCGCGATCCAGAATTCGTAGTCCGTGACGGGCAACGCGCCACGGAGTTGCCGCTGCGTCTCCGACCAGATGGTGTCGACCATCCCCCAACCCCTCGTGCGCCCGACCTCATGTCAGGCTCCCGAAGCTCCAACCGCGAGAAGTCTCCACAGCTGGGGATAACGACGGCAGCTCCCCACGCGTGATCGTTCCTCGCGGTTGCGGTCGACATCCCATCCGCCCGCTCCAACCTCCGCCGCCTCCCCGCGTAGAGAAGCGACCGCGTCCAACCCTTCGACTGCCATGAATAAGAAAGCAATATGCTGCGAGAGAGGCGCAGCTTGTACTCCGCTCGCGCGCGCATTGCAAGGAATTTTTTCTCGGATTCGTAACCACGCGCGCACACTCGTCTTCTCGCGCGCCACGTCGGCGCGCGATCACGCGTGCTCCGCACGCCGCGCGTGGATTCGCGCTCGCACGTCGCCGGAGTGCGCGCGAGCGCGCGACTCCGAGCTTCGGACGAGCCCGCGAGGCGTGCGGGCGCTCGCGTCAGCTCTTCGGCAGCGCCGGATCGATGGCGGCCTTGAAGCCTTCCATGCTCCGCTGCTGCAGCCGCTTGCCGTTCACGAAGATCGTCGGCGTCCCGGTGACGTCGGCCGAACGCGCTTCCTGCATCTCCTTGTCGATCTGCGCCTGCACTTCCGGCGAGTTCATGTCCTTCTCGAACTTCGCCACGTCGATGCCGATCTCCTGCGCCCACTTTTTGTAGTTGTCGGGCGAGAGCTCGCGCTGGTTCGTGAAGAGCTTCTTGTGCATCTCCCAGAACTTGCCTTGCTTGCCGGCCGCGACCGCCGCCTTCGACGCGGGTAGCGCATTCGGATGGATGGACGTCAAGGGGAACTGCTTGTAGACGCGCTTCACGTCCTTGGGATACGCCTGCATCACCTGATCGAGGAGCGGCTCCGCCTGGCTGCAGAACGGACACTGGTAGTCCGAGAACTCGACGATCGTGACCTTGGCCTCGCTCGGACCGGCCGTGGGCGACGCTCCGACCTGGAGGTCGTACACTTTGTTGGGATCTACCGCCGGACGTGCGGGCGCCGGCGCGACCGCCTTCTTCTCGAGCACCTCGAGCTTGGCGAGGATCTCCTTCTGCCCCTTCTTCAGCTCCTCGATGTCGGCGGGATTCGGCCCACACCCGACCGCCGCGGCCACCAGCGTCACTCCGATCATCGTCCCCTTGGTCATAGGATTCCTCCCCGGCCGATCGGATTAGGAGTCACCCTTGCGGCTGTCAAGCCGGCTGGTGAACGCACGCGCTCGCGCCTGTCTTCTTGACTCGCGCCCCCCTTTTCGGTTACCGGCTGCGTGCGCTTCAGACTCCCAACTTTCCAGGAGGGACCATGCGGAGGGGAATCGTTGCGAGCGGCCTGGTGGCGGTGCTCACGCTGTCTGGCTGCGCGGCGTTCAAAAATCGCGAGTGGGACGGATGCGCCATCGGGGGTGCCGTGATCGGCGCCACGGTCGGCGGCATCACGGGCGGTGTCGTCGCGAACAACAACGGTGCCGACGACGCGGTCCGCGGTGGCGCCATCGGCGGCGGCATCGTCGGCGGCGCCGCGCTGGGCGCAGTGCTGGGTCACCTCATCTGCGATCCGGTCCCGGAAGAGCCGAAGCCCGCACCGCCGCCTCCGCCGCCGCCTCCGCCGCCGCCTCCGCAGCGCCGCGGCGGCTGATCGTCGGAAGATCAGCGAGCCGACAGCCGAGACGTCGGGATCGTCGTGATCTAGGACGCGTCCGAACGTGACGGTACTCGCGGGGCGGGTGGCCCGATGGACCACCCGCCCCGCTGCATTCTCGGCTTGCGGCAGCGGTGCGCCTTACGTAGAGAGCGCCGCGCGTGTCGCAGTTCGCAGCCTGCTACCTCCTGATCTTCGGGCAGCTCGCGGTGGGTGGGGTGGCCGGTCTCGCCGTCCCCCCCTTCGCCGTCATCGAGCGCGGCTTCTACAAGTCGAGCGCCGGCATCTTCCTCGGCGCCGCGCTCCTCTACCTGGGCGGCAAGGTCGCGCTCACGTTGCGCGCCGACGCCGTACAGCCATCGACCTGGATCGAGCTCGCGCTCTGGACGGCCTTCACGATCGCGACCGCCGTGTACCTCGCCTCACTCTGGGACGAAGAGCAGGCCCGCCGCGCGCGCTGGTATCCGCGCGCCCTCTTCCTCGGGCTCGCGGCGCTCGCCGCCAGCGCGTCGACGTACCGGGTGGGCGGCGCGCTCGGCCCGGGCACCATCCTCTATCCGTTCGCGTTCTTGACGGGCGCGCTCAGCCTCGGGGCGGTCGCAACCGGGATGCTCCTCGGCCACTGGTACCTCATCGACCTCGGTCTCTCGATCCATCCGCTGCAGCGCCTCTTCCGCTACTTCGTCGTGGTGACCGTCCTCCACGTCGTGGTGATCGGCCTCACCCTGGGCGTGCTCGCGCTGTCGGGCGGCGCCGGCGCCGCCGCGGTCGCCCTGCTCTTCGAGCACCACGCGCCGCTGCTCGCCGCGCGCCTGCTCCTGGGACCCGTCGCCGCCCTCGGGATCGCGTACCTCATCCACCGCACCCTCGCGATTCCGCAGACGATGGCAGCGACCGGCCTCTTCTACATCGCGATCCTCTTCGTCCTGGTCGGCGAGATGCTCGGGCGCCTGATCCTCTTCCGGACCGGCCTGCCGCTCTGAGCGGGTCACTCCTCGACGCGGACCACCGTCACCATGAGGCCGCTCGACGTCCATCCGACGTCGAACCCGACGCGCATGCCTTCGCGCAGCCCGTTGACGCGCGGGATCGGCCCGCGGATCTCGACGAACGGCCACTTGAACCGGTACTCGCGCCCGGTCGCGTCGGAGCGCACGAGGCCGGTCTCGCTGCCGTAGTACACGCGGACGATCGTTCCCTGGTAGTAGCGCCCACCCTCTTCGCCCAGCGGGGCGCCGTCGCTCTGCGGCGGGCCCTCGTCGCCCAGCTCGTCGATCACGCTCCGGCCGCCTTGGCGCCGGCTTCGGCGACGGTCGCGAGCCGTGGCAGCCCCACCCGATCGACGAACTCCGGAAAGCGCTCCGCCTTGCGGCGCTCGCGCTCGTAGTAGCGCGCCACGGCCGCGACCGCGGCGGACGCCGCCTCTTCGGGATAGCGCCCGAGCCGCTTGCCGATGCGCCCGCGGCCTTCGCCGACCGAGCCACCGACCAGGATCGAGTAGTACGGGCGCTGGACGCCGTCCTTCTCGGTCACCGTGTGGCCGGTGAGGCCGATGTCGCCCACGTGATGCTGTCCGCACGAGTTCGGGCAGCCGCTGATCTTGACGCCGAAGACGCCGAGCCGCGCCGCGAACTCGTCGCCTTCGTCGAGGAGGTGCGCGCGGATGCGCTCCGCCATGCCCATCGAGCGGGTGATGGCGAGCGAGCAGTAGTCCATGCCCGGGCACGACACGACGTCGTTGATGGTGCTGACGTCGGGGTTGCCGAGCTCGTTCGCGACGAGTGCCGCATGAAGAGCCGGCAGCGACGCCTCGGAGATCCAGGGCAGCACCACGTTCTGATCGTCCGTCGCCCGCAGCGAGCCGTTGCCGAACTCGCGGGCGAGGCGCGCCAGGACGCGCATCTGGTCGGTCGTGAGATCGCCGAGCGGGAGCTGGACCAGCGCAGCGCGGTAGCCCGCCTGGCGCTGGGCGTGGGTGTTCGTCGCTTTCCAGACCGCGAAGCCCGGCGCCGCGTGGCCACCGCCCGGCGGCGTCTCGGCGGGAGCGGGATCGCGATAGAGGTCGACGGCCTCCTGCACCTCGCGGCGCAGCTCCGTACCGCGTTCGGCGGTGACGCGCGCCACCTCCTCGGCCACCACCTGACGGAAGCGCTCGAGGCCCATCTTCTTCACTACGTACTTCATCCGCGCGCGGCTGCGGTTCTTGCGCTCGCCGTGCCGATGCTGGACGCGGACGATCGCTTCGCACCAAATCAACAGGTCGGCGTCGGGGATGAAGTCGGTGAGAAACTGCGCCAGGAAGGGTTGCGAGCCGAGCCCGCCGCCGGCGTACACCATGAAGCCGCGCTGGTCGCCCCGCGTCTTCGCGTAGACGCCGATGTCGTTCACGGGGACCTGGGCACAGTCGAGCGGGCAGCCTTCGACGGCGATCTTGAATTTCCGGGGCAGCGTCAGGTTGAGCGGGTTGAACAGGAAGTACTCGTGCACGGCCAGGATGTACGGCGAGACGTCGAACGGCTCGTCGGGCGAGACGCCGGCGTACGGGCACCCGGTGACGTTGCGGACACTGTCGGCGCACGCGCCGCGGGTCGTGATCCCGACCCGCAGGAGCTGGTCGTACATGTCCATGATCTGCTCGACCGGCACCCAGTGGATCTGCAGGTCCTGGCGCGTGGTGAAGTGGCCGATCCCCCGGCCATAGCGGTCCGACACGTCGGCGAGCACCTCGAGCTGCTCCGCCGACATCCGGCCGCCCGGGAGCTTGATCCGCTGCATGTGGCTCGTGTGATCGAGCTGGTAGTAGAGGCCGTACGACAGGCGGACCGGCCGCCAGGAGTCGGCCGGGAGCGTCCCCTCGAGGTGCCGCGCCAGCCGGTCGGCGTGGAGCCGCAAGGCATCGCGGTGCTGGTGCTCGGTGGGTCGCATTTTCGGCTCGGCGTGGCATTATGCCGACCCCCATTCCGCAGAGTCAACGTCATGCGCCGCGAGACCGGATACATCCTGCTGCCCACCCGACGCCGGGTCGACGTCGCGGCGCTCGCACGCGCGTGCGATGTTCCGTGGCGACCCTGGGCGCGCCGCGGCCTCGCCCGCGCGGAGCACGGCACCGACGGTCGCGTCCATCTCGTCGTGCTGCGACCGTCGCCCGACGGCGTGGTCGTGAGCGTCACCGGCGCCGACGCACGCGACACCGAGGTCCTCGCGCCGATTGCGTCGCGCGTTCGCCATGCGCTCCGCCTGGACTCGCGGCGTGCGACCCGACTGCGGGGGACGTCCGCCTTCGAAGACGCGGCGCTCGAGCTACTCGGGCGCGAGCCCGTGTCGGCGCGTGCGCTCCTCGCCCTCGGGCGGCGGTGTCCGGTGGCACGATCGCTGCGCACGTTCCCGGACGCGGCCACGATCGCGGCAGTGCCGCCGCGTGTGCTGGCGCGCGCCGTCGGCTCGGGGGCGCGGAGCCGCCGCCTTCAGGCGCTGGCGCGCGGATTCGCCGCGCTCGCGCCCGCCGTGCCGAGGACGTCGTAGGCGAGACCGGCGAACGCGCCGCCTTCCGACGCCAGCGCCGCGAACACGGACTCGGCGGCGGGTGCCCCCTCGAACTCGCTGCCTGCGAGGAGATCGGCGAGCGCGCGCCAACCCGTGATGGCGTCGCCGGCCGGCTTCACCGCCTGCCAGAAGCGCTGCACGCGTCCAGCGTGGTTCGTGAAGGTTCCGTCGCTCTCGGCGTAGGTGGCGATCGGCAGCACCACGTCGGCGTACTGCGCCACCTCGCGCTGGTCGCTGTCGAGCACGACGAGGTACGAGAGCTTCTCGAGCCCGCGCTTCGTCCGCTCGTCGGGGAGCCAGGTCGTGAGATCGGCACGCACGAGGACGAGGCCTTTCACGCGCCCCGCCTCGATGCCGGCGAGCACCGCCTCCACGCCCGTCGCGTCGGTGCCGAGCCCCTGCAATGCCAGCCCCCGGGTATTCGGGTTCCGGTCCGCCTTGACGAGGAAGTCGTCGTGGAAGGCGCTGGCCGGCGACCACGAGATGCCCCCGATCGTCGCGTCGAGCCTCCGCGCGAGCTGCCGCGCGAGGAAGACCTCCTCGTTGGACGCCTGCGCCGACACGATGACGGCGACGGACCCGGCGCCGTCCTTCGCGATCTCCCCGAGATGCGCCAGAGTCGCAGCGAGCGCCGCCGACCACTCGGCCGGCGCGAAGCCGCCCGCGCCGCGCACGAGCGGTTGCAGGAGGCGTCCCTCGCCCTGGAGGCCCGCGTAGGACAGGCGTCCCTCGTCGCACATCCAGTACTGGTTCACGTCCGGGTTCGCGCGCGGCTGGAAGCGGAAGATCCGTCCTTCGCGGTGGTAGATCTCGATGTTGCAGCCGTTGGCGCAGCCCCCGCACACCGAGTTCGTCCGCTCGAGGTACCAGACGCGCGCCTTGAAACGGAACTCCTTGCTGGTGAGCGCCCCGACCGGGCAGATGTCGACGACGTTGATCGAGTACGGGTTGTCGAGCGTGCGGCCCGGTGCCAGCTCGATGCGCGAGTGGTCGCCGCGCTCGAAGATCCCGATCTCGCTCGTGTGCGTCACCTCGTCGACGAAGCGCGTGCAGCGCGCGCACAGGATGCAGCGCTCCTGATCGAGCATGACGTGGGGCCCGATCGGGATCGCTTTGCCCTTCTTCACCTTGGCCGCCAGCGGCACGCGGCTGCGCTGGCGATCGTAGTCCATGTAGTACTCTTGCAGCTTGCACTCGCCGGCCTGATCGCAGACGGGGCAGTCGATCGGGTGGTTGATGAGGAGGAACTCAAGGACCGCCTTCTGGGCCGTCTTCGTCTTCTCGCTCGTCGTGTGGACGACCATGCCGTCCGTCACGCGCGTGTTGCAGGCGATCTGCAGCTTCGGCGACTTCTCGATCTCGACCAGGCACATCCGGCAGTTGCCGGAGATCGAGAGCCCCGGGTGCCAGCAGTAATGCGGGATCTCGATCCCCAATCGGTCGGCGGCCTGGATCACCGTGAGGCCGTCCTCGACCTCGACCTTCTTGCCGTCGATCTCAACCGTGGGCATGGGCGCGTGGCTCCGCGGCGCGCAGCTCGGCGCGCGTGTTGAACGGGCACCGACCGAGCCGGGCGTGCTCCTCGAACTCCGCACGGTACTTGGTCACGAAGGCTCGCACGGGCATGGCCGCGGCGTCGGCGAGGGCGCAGATGGTGTTGCCCATCATGTTGTTCGAGATGTTGAGGAGGAGATCCACGTCCTGCGGCGAGGCGTGGCCCTCTTCGAGCCCGTACAGGACGTTCTCGAGCCAGCCGGTTCCCTCGCGACAGGGCGTGCACTGCCCGCACGACTCGTGGCGGAAGAAGTGCGCCAGCGTGAGCGTCGCCCACACCATGCACACGGTGTCGTCCATCACCATGATGCCGGCCGAGCCCAGGAACGAGCCCGCCTTCTGCACCGAGTCCATGTCCATCGCGACGTCGATCTCGTCGGGCGTGAACACCGGCATGGACGCGCCGCCGGGGATGACGCCTTTCAGCGCGCGGCCGTTCGGGATCCCGCCCGCGTGCTCGTAGATGATCTCGCGCAGCGGCGTGCCCATCGGCAGCTCGTACGTCCCCGGACGCACGACGTGTCCCGAGACGCAGAAGAGCTTCGGCCCGGGGCTCTTCTCCGGTCCGATCGACTTGAACCAGTCGGCGCCGCGCGTGACGATGTGCGGCACGCAGGCGAGCGTCTCCACGTTGTTGACGATCGTCGGGCAGCCGAACACCCCGTGGGTCGCCGGGAACGGGGGCTTGATGCGCGGATAGGCGCGCTTGCCTTCGAGCGATTCGATGAGCCCCGTCTCCTCGCCACAGATGTAGGCGCCCGCGCCGCGGTGGACGATGACCTCGAGGTCGAAGCCGGTGCCGAAGATGTTCTTGCCGAGGAAGCCGCCCGCGTTCGCCTCCTGCACCGCCTCCCAGAGCCGCTCGTAGCCGGTCAGCATCTCGCCGCGGATGTAGATGTAGGCGCGGTGACACTTGATGGCGAAGGCGGAGATGAGGACGCCCTCCAGGAGCTGGTGCGGATCGTCCTCCATGATCTCGCGATCCTTGAAGGTCCCGGGCTCGGACTCGTCGGCATTCACGCACAGGTAGACCGGCTTCTCGCTCTGCTTCGGCAGGAAGCTCCACTTCATCCCCGTCGGGAAGCCCGCACCCCCGCGGCCGCGGAGGTTCGACGCCTTCACCATGTCGACCAGCTGCTCCGGCGTGTGCTGGGTGAGCGCCTTTCTGGCGGACTCGTAGCCCCCGTGCTTCAGGTAGACCGGCAGCCGTCGCAGGTCCGGGATGTCCCGGCACCGGAGCAGGATCCGTTCGGGCATGATCCCCGGACTAGCTCGCGGCGTCCTGCGCCGCGGGACCCAACGGATGCCTCGAGCGCTGGATCTTGCGCTGGAGCGCCATGAGACCGTCGAGGACGGCCTCGGGCCGCGGCGGACATCCGGGAACGTAGACGTCGACCGGGACGATCCGATCGATCCCGGGCAGCGTCGCGTAGTTGTCGTAGAAGCCGCCGGTCGACGCGCAGGCACCGAAGGCCATGACCCACTTCGGCTCGGCCATCTGGTCGTACACCCGGCGCAGGATCGGCGCCTGGCGCATGGTGACCGTGCCGATGACCATGAGGAGGTCCGACTGCCGCGGCGTGAACCGTGGCAGGAGCGCGCCGAAGCGATCGATGTCGTACGGAGACATCGACAGCGACATGTACTCCATGGCGCAGCAGGCGGTCGCGAACGGGTACGGGAAGATGGAGTACTTGCGAGCCCAGCCGATGGCGCGATCGAGTCGCGTCACGACGACGGCCTCGGCGAGCAGCGCTTCCTCTCCCGAGGTCGCCCGACGCGGGCGCGCGATCGTCAGCGGCTTCGCCATGGGTTCGCACGAATTCGTACCCGGCCCTCCTCGTGGTGTCAAAGCCTTGCAAACCCGAGACCGGCGGGTTAGCGACGCGACACATGGACCCGTTCACGCGGCTCGTGCATCTGCTCGCGCTCGCGGTGTACCTGGGTGGAACGGTCGCGCTCGCGGCCATCTTCCTGCCGGCCATGGAGGCCATCGACGATCCCGCGCTGCAGCGGCGCGCCCTCGCCCGCGGGCTGCGTCCGTACAACGTGCTCTCGTTCGGCGCCCTTCTGGCCGCGCTCGCATCGGGGTGGAGCGCCATCACCGATCTCAAGGCGGCGTACGGCCCGGCGTTCGGCCAGCTCGTCTGGCTCCTCGCCGGCAAGCTCGGGCTGACCTTCCTGCTGATCATCCTGCCGGCCTCCTACCTTTCCTTCGGCCTCGCCCACCGCCTGGTGCGCGCCGAGCTGGGCGACCTTCCGGTCGAACCCGAAAAGCAGCGCGGCATGCTGCGTCGCATGCGCGGCGCCGCCTGGCTGGCGGTCGCGATCACCGTGTGGGTGGCATGGCTCGGCCTCCGGCTGACACAGACCCTGCACGCGGCGCCGCCGGCGCCCGCGAGCGGCGGGCATTCCGTCTCCTGATGTCGCAGCAGCTGGGCGTTCCGGTCGAGATCCTCGCCGTAGGCCACGAGCTCGTCCGCGGCCACAGGGTCGACACCAACTCCGCCTGGCTCGCGGCTCGCCTCCCCGGTCTCGGGGGACGCGTGACGCGGATCACGGTCGTCGACGACGATCCGCCCGCGATCGCGCGCGAGATCCGGCACGCGCGGGCCAACGGCGCCGCGCTCGTGGTCACGAGCGGCGGACTCGGGCCGACGTTCGACGATCGCACGCTGGTCGGCGTCGCCGCCGGCTTCGGACGCGGCCTGCGCGAGCATCCGACCGCGCTCGCCGCCGTCGCCCGGCGCTACGCCGAGCTGGCGGCGCAAGGTGCGGTCACGGACGGGACACTCACACCCGAGCGGCGCAAGATGGCACAGCTTCCCGAGGGTGCCGACTTCATCGAGAACACGGTCGGCACCGCGCCCGGCGTCCTCCTCGCCACCCCGGCGTTCGCCGTCCTCTGCGTCCCCGGCGTGCCGTTCGAGATGCAGGCGCTCTTCGAGGCGGCGTCCGACCGCATCGCGGCGCGCCTCGGAACGCCCGTGTTCCTCGCGGAGCGCGAGGTCGCCTCCGGGTGCGGCGACGAATCGCGCATCACCACGCTCGCCGAGCGCCTCATGGCGACGCACCCCACCGTGCACGTGAAGTCGCTGCCGACGGCGTTCGCGCCCGAGTGCGACCTGCGGGTACGTCTCACCGCCTGCGGCGGCACGGCGCTCGAGGCCGAGGAGCGCGTCGCCGCCGCGGCCACTGCGCTCACCGCGATGCTGCGGACTTTGAAGGAGTGAGCATGGATCGCTTCGTCCACGTTCCTCAGCGGACGGCCTTCGCCCCGGACAAGATGAAGAAGACGAACCTCGTCGACACGGCGAGTCTGTTCTGCGACGTCTACGGCCTCGAGCCGGGCCAGGCGCAGGCGGGACACAAGCACGCGGTCGGCGACAAGCTCTACTACGTCCTGTCGGGAACCGGCCGCATCCGGGTCGACGCCGACGAGCGCGACGTGCGGCCCGGCGACCTCGTGTGCGCTCCGGCCGGGAGCGATCACGCCGTCCACAATCCCGGCCCCGAGCGCCTCGCGCTGCTCGTCATGATGGCGCCGAAGCCCGGGTGAGTCGGATGGCGCAGGCGACCAGCGACGACGCCGCGGTCCTCGCCGCGAACGACGCCTTCTATCGCGCCTTCGAGAGCCTCGAGATCGATCGCATGCGGGCGCTCTGGCTGCCGAGCGGGCCGATCACGTGCATCCATCCAGGCTGGAACGCGCTCGTCGGCTGGCCCGACGTCATGGAGAGCTGGGAGGAGATCTTCGCGGGAACCCTCGGCATGCGCTTCACGCTCTCCGAGATCACCGTCCGCGTCGTCGGCGACGCGGCGTGGGTCCTGTGCGTGGAGGAGATCGAGACCCGCGAGGTGGACGGCCGGACCGAAGCACGCGTCCAGGCGACGAACGTCTTCGAGCGCCGCGACGGTCGATGGTGGATCGTGCACCATCAGGGTGGTCCGCTCATCGGGCCGCGCACCCGCATCGCCGGCTCGTCGCCCCTGCAGTGAAATTGCGTCCCCGTGCGGCCGATGGTAGTCGGCTGCGGTCATGCAGATGCAGGCGACGCAGCTCCGTGTGGGCAACATCATCGAGCACGAGGGCCAGCTCTGGCGCGTGATGCAGGCGACGCACCGGACGCCCGGCAACAAGCGCGGCTTCATGCAGGTGAAGCTGCGCAACCTGCGCGCCGGTACCCAGACGGAGTATCGCTTCGCCTCGGAAGATCGCGTCGAGCGCGTGAGCCTCGAGCAGCACGTGGCCGAGTACCTCTTCGAGAGCGGCGGCCGCTACACGTTCATGAACACCGACAACTACGAGCAGATCGAGCTCGACCGCGACGCGCTCGGCGACGCCGTCAACTACCTGGTCCCGAACAACCAGATCGAGATCGAGTTCCACGACGGCACGCCGATCGGCGTGAGCCTGCCGAAGACGGTCGACTTGAAGGTCGTCGAGGCCGCGCCCGGCATCAAGACCGCGACCGTGTCGAACGTCCTCAAGCCCGCGAAGACCGAGACCGGCCTCGTCGTCGGCGTACCCAACTTCATCAACGAAGGCGACGTGGTCACGGTCGACACCGAGAGCGGCGAGTACGTCGGCCGCGCCAAGGGCTGAGCGGTGCCTCAGCCGCTCGCGCGCACCTCGAGCGGCGTCTCTGCGAGCGGGCCCATCGCGTCGACGAGCTGCACCCAGTAGGTGCCGGCGGTCGGCAGCTCGAGGTCGACCAGGCGGTGGATCTCCTGCGCGACGCCCCCCGCCGCCGTCGCGATCGGCCGGGTGGTCACGACCGTGCGCCCCGACGGGTCCTCGATCGTGATCCAGGCCTCGCCGGCGCTCGGGAAGCGGCACTTCCAGAACACGGTCAGCTCGCGGTGGACGGCGGGAAACCGTGGCGCCCACAGGACGTCGACCAGGCCCGCGAGCGTGACCTTTCCGCCCGCGTCGACGCTCGCCGAGTCGCAGAGCAGCAGAGCCACCGCCGCAGGTCGCGCCATGCGCGGAACGTAACCGGTCCGATCCGCTGGCGCGAGCCATCCCGCTGCGTGCCCAGGCCGGAGGCATCCCTGCCCAGGGCCTCGGCAGCGTGGAGCGGCCGCCGTCGCCGGCCCGCGTCGGGCGCGGGCGCCCCGGGGCACGCATGTTGCTCCTCTCGGATCGAGACGCCATGTCCCCGCTCGGAGGCACCCCGCTCCCGTCCCGCGCAGCCGACGCGTACGACGAGTTCTACCGGGGCGACGCCGTCCCCCGCGACCACTACCGCCCGCTCTGGGACCACCTCCGCGACGGCGGCCACGCCGCGCTCGCAGCCCGAGCGCGCGCCACCCACGTGGCCCTCCGCTCGGAGGGCGTCACCTTCACGGCCCGGCCGGATGCCGTCGCGGGCGATCGCGTCTGGCCGTTCGATCCCATTCCCCGCATCATCCCCGGCGCGGAATGGGCGCTCGTCGAGGCTGGCGTCGCCCAGCGCATCCGGGCCTTCAACTGCTTCGTTCACGACCTCTACCACACGCAGCGCGTGCTGAAGGACGGCGTGGTGCCGGCGGAGCTGGTCTATGCCAGCCCCGACTTCCGGCGCGACATCGTCGGCGTCGAGCCGCCCCACGGCATCTACACGCACATCGGCGGGATCGACCTCGTGCGTGACGAGAAGGGTCGCTACCTCGTCGCCGAGGACAACCTGCGCATCCCGTCGGGCGTCTCCTTCATGATCGAGAACCGCATCGTGGAGCGCCGCGCCTTCCCGGAGCTCTTCGGTCGCTACCGTGTCCGGCACGTCGAGGACTATCCGGCCGTGCTCCTCCGCGCGCTGCGGAGCCTCTCGCCACGCGGACAGCGCGAGCCCCGGATCGTGGTGCTGACGCCCGGCATGCACAACGCGGCCTATCTCGAGCACGCCTTCCTGGCGCACGAGATGGACGTCGCTCTCGTCGAAGGCCGCGATCTCGTCGTCAGCAACGACGTCGTCCATTTGAAGACGACGCGCGGTCGCGAGCGCGTCGACGTCGTCTACCGGCGCGTGGACGATCTCTTCCTCGATCCGCTCTGCTTCCGCCCCGACTCGCTGGTCGGCGTCGCGGGCATCGTCAACGCCTGGCGGGCGGGCAACGTCGCCATCGTGAACGCGCCCGGAACCGGGATCGCGGACGACAAGGCCATCCATCCCTACGTGCCGGCCATCATCCGCTACTACCTCGGCGAGCCCCCGCTCCTCGACAACGTCCCCACCTATCAGATGACGAATCGCGCCGAGCGCGAATGGGTGCTCGCGAACCTCGACCAGGTGGTGGTGAAGCGCGTCAACGAGTCCGGGGGCTACGGGATGCTCGTCGGTCCCACCGCACCCCCCGAGCTGCGGGAAGCCTTCTCGCGGCGGATCGCCGAGAACCCGCGCAGCTTCGTCGCCCAGGCCGTGGTTCCACCCTCGCGGCATGTGTGCGCCTGCGACGATGCGCTCGAGACGCGCCACGTCGACCTGCGTCCGTTCGTCGTCTACGGCGACGAGCTCGACGTGGTGCCGGGGGGCCTGACCCGCGTCGCGCTCTCTCCCGGCGCGCTCGTCGTCGATGCCGCGCACGGCGGGGGCAGCAAGGACACGTGGGTGCTCGCCGCCGCGCCATGCTGAGCCGCATCGCCGACGCGCTCTACTGGATGGCGCGCTACCTCGAACGCGTGGACGACACCGCCCGCGCGATCCAGACCGATCTGCTGGATCTGCTGGACGCGGACGGGGAAGCCGCGGGGGGACGCCCGCCCCTCCTCACGCCGGAACGGACCTCACCGAGCGCGCTGCGCTCGAGCCTGCGGCTCGCGCGCGACAATGCGCGCGTCGCCCGCGACCGGATCTCCGACGACATGTGGGAGACGCTGCACGAGCTGTGGCTCCACGCCGACCCGCTGCTGGCGCACCCCGACGCCGGCGATCGCATGGAGCCGTTCTGCCGCTTCGTGCGCAACGAGGTCGCGCGTTTCCACGGCGTCGCCTCCGGCACCATGCCGCGCGGCGAAGCCTTCGGGTTCTACGAGCTCGGCACGTCGGTCGAGCGCGCCGACATGACGGCCCGCATCCTCGACATGGAGCACCACCTGGTGTCGCCGCGCGACGACGGTGGGGATTCGGCGATGGACTACTACCAGTGGACCGCGCTGCTGCGGGCGCTGTCGGGATTCGACACCTACCGGCGCAGCCACCACGCCGGCCTCGAGCCCGGCGCGGTCATCGACTTCCTCGTCCTGTCGCCGGAGTTCCCGCGCTCGCTGCGGTTCAGCGTCGAGGCCACCGCGCACGCCCTCGACGCCATCGGCAGCGTGCCGTCCGCGCGCGCCACCCTCGCCGCCGCGGCCACGCTCCGCGCTGCGGTCGTGCAGCTGCCGCGCACCGATGGCGGCAACGGCGTCCTGCACGAGTTTCTGCGCGGCCTGGTCGCCCACGTGGCAGCGTTCGACCGCGCCCTGTGCGAGGAGTTCTTCCAGAGCACGTCCGGAGACGTCGCGTGCGCTACCTGATCCACCACGAGACGCGTCTCGTGTTCCCGGATGCGGTCCGCGAGCACCACTGTGAGCTACGGCTCGTACCGCGTGAGGGGGAGATGCTCCGGGTCTCGAGCACGCGCGTCACCATCGAGCCCGAGGCGCGGCTGCGCAGCTACGTCGACGGCTTCGGCAATCGCGTCTACTACTTCGCGATCCTCGGGCGACACCAGCAGCTCGTGACCAACGTCGAAACGGTGGTGGAAACGCGCCGCGCCGGCGCCGGCTCCGAGAACTGGATCGATCCACGGCGCGGCGCCGCGTGGATCGCAGACGTCCTGCGCATGCATCCGCCCCTCTGGGACTACGTGCTCCACCGCAGTCTCTACACGCCCGACCTCGCCCCGGAGGCGCGCGAGCTCCGCATCCCGCGGCATCCCGCGGGTGCGCCGCTCGGCGACTCGCTGGGCGCGGCGATGGTGCGGGCGGGCGAGCTGCTCTCGTACGACGCGGGCCTCCGCGCGATCGACACGCCCCTCGATGCGGCGCTCGGGCGCGGATCGGGCGGATCGCACGACCTCGCCCACCTGCTCGTCGCGATGGTCCGGATGTGGGGCGTGCCCGCGCGCTACACCATGGGCTACGTCGGCGGCGGGCCCGAGGCGCTGCACGCGTGGGTCGACGTCCTGGTTCCGGGTGCGGGCTGGCGTGGCTTCGATCCCGTGCGACGGCAACCCGTCGACGACACCTACGTGCCCGTCGCGGTCGGACGCGACTCGCGCGATGCCACTCCGCAGCGCGGCACGTTCACGGGCACGGGCCCCGGCACCGTCCCCGACGTCCTGCTCCGCGTCACCCGGTTGGAGGACCCGGTGCGCCCTCACCTCGCGCGATCGCCTGCAGGACCGTCTCGCAGCGAGCGAGCATCTGCTCCATCGTGAAGTGGCGCTCGATCCGCGCCCGCGCCGCGCGTCCCAAGGCGGCGCGCCGTGCCGGAGCGCCGGCGAGCGCCGCGACCGCGTCGGCCAGCGCCACGTGATCCTCGACCGGGACGATGACGCCCGACGCTCCGTCCTCGATCGCCTCGTCGGCTCCGACGGTCGCGGTCGAGACGACGGCACGGCCGGCCGCCATCGCTTCGAGCGTCGTCTGCACCATCACCTCCTGGCGCGACGGCTGCACGAAGACGTCGAGAGCCGCGAGCAACGCCGGAACGTCGTCGCGCTGGCCGAGGAAGCGAACCGCGCCGCCGAGCTTGGCTGCCTCGGCCTCGACGAGCGGCGCGTCACGGCCGCCGCCCACTACCAGGAACCGCGCCCCCGGCACGCGCGATCGGATCGCAGGAATGGCGGCGAAGAACCGGTCGAGGCCCTTCTGCCACGCGAGCCGGCAGACGGTCCCGATCGCGATCTCGTCCTCGCCGAGACCGAGCCCCTCGCGGGTCGCGCTCCGCAGCGCGATCCCCAGGTCGAACGGCGCGAGGTCGACGCCCTTCCAGAAAACGTAGTGCTTCTGCGGCGGGCCGAAGCCGTGCTCGACGTACCAGCGCACCGAGCCGTACGCGATGTCGATGCCGGCATCCACGCGGCGCCAGGTATGGCGGTCGAGCCACCGCTTCGGGTCGAGCTCGCCCGTCAGCCCGAAGAAGAGCGCCACGCGCCCGCCGCCGCCGGTGGCACGCGCCCACGACGCCATGCGCGCCACCTTCTTCGCCTTCACGACCACCACGTCGGGGCGTTCGGCGCGGATCGCGCTGCGCAGGCGGAGGACGCGCATGATCCACGCGCCGTAGTGGTCGTCGCGCACGCGGATGCCGCGCGCGCGGGCCGCCGCGGCCCACGGCGCGCGCGGCCGGCCGAGCATCACGCAGGAGTGGCCGCGCGCCGCGAGCCCCGCGGCCGCGTCCATCATCCAGCGCTCGACGCCCCCGAACGTCCGGCTCTGGTTCGTGTTGACGAACAGCACGCGCACGCGCGCGCTTATCGTCCCTTCCAGCGCGGCGCCCGCTTCTCGGCGAACGCGCGCGGCCCCTCGACCACGTCCTCGCTCGCCCACAGTCGATCGACGGCGTGATAGCCCGCGAAGAGCGCATCGGCGAGCGGTCTGCCGAGGCCCTGGAGGGCAGCCTGCTTGGTCGCCTGCACCGAGAGCGGCGAGCACTCGGCGATCGTGCGCGCCCAGCGCTCCGCCGTCGCCAGAAGGTCCTTGCCGGGAACGACCTCGTTCACGAGGCCGATGCGATGCCCCTCGGCCGCGGTGATCGGCTTGCCGGTCAGCATCATGCCCATGGCGATCTTCAACGGAAGCTGTCGCGGCAGGCGGTGCACGCCGCTCGCGGCGGCCATGAGGCCGACGCGCGGCTCGGGCAGGCCGAGCGTCGCGTGCTCGGCGGCGATGATGATGTCGCACGAGAGGGCGATCTCGAGGCCACCGCCCAGGGCGAAGCCGTTGACGGCCGCGATGACCGGCTTCCAGAGGTCGAAGCGCGAGGTGATGCCCGCGAAGCCGCTCTTCGGCATGCGCGGCATCCCGTGCTGCGCCGTCCACTTGAGGTCGTTGCCGGCCGAGAACGCCTTCTCGCCTGCGCCCGTCAGCACGACGACCCACGAGTCGTCGTCGGCGGCGAAATCGTTCCAGCACTGGTCGAGCTCCTCGTGCGCCGGAGGATGGAGCGCATTCATCACCTCGGGTCGATGCATGGTGATGAAGGCGACGTGGTCCCGCTTCTCGTAGCGAACGAACTCGAAGCCCATCGCGCTCCCATACCGCACGGGTCGGCGCATTGACAGGGGGCGAGCTCCGCGGCTAGCTCCCACGCATGGCGCTCGAGCATCGCGTGGTCGAGACGAACGGCGTGCGTTTGCATTGCGCCGTCGACGGCGCGGGCCCGCTCGTGATCTTCCTGCACGGCTTCCCGGAGTGCTGGTACTCGTGGCGCCATCAGCTGGCGGCGCTCGCACCCCGCTTCCGCGTCGTGGCGCCGGACCTCCGCGGCTACGGCGAGAGCGACAAGCCGGCGGGCGTGAAGGCGTACGAGCTCCCGCAGCTCGTCGCCGACGTCGCCGGCCTCGTGCGCGCCTTCGGCGAGCGCGACGCGGTCATCGTCGCGCACGACTGGGGCGGCGGGATCGCGTGGGAGTTCGCGATGGTGCATCCCGAGCTGACGCGCCGGCTCGTGGTCATGAACTGCCCGCACGTCGCGATCTTCCGCCAGCACCTCCAGGGCAACCTGCGTCAGATCGCCAAGAGCTGGTACATGTTCTTCTTCCAGATCCCCTGGCTCCCCGAGACCCTCATCGGCTGGAACAACGCCTGGCTCGTCGGCAACGCCATCCGCAACTCGGCCATCCAGAAGAGCGCGATCACCGAGACGGACCTCCGCATCCTGCGCGAGGCCGCCAGCCGGCCGGGCGCGCTGCGCTCGGCCATCAACTACTACCGCGCGGCCTTCCGGAGCGACGAGGCGGCAGCCGGACTGCCGGAGCCCGTGCGGCGCTTCTTCTACGGCGATCGCACCTTCGCGCCGCCACGCCGCCGCCTCGAAGACTGGCCCGTCATCACCGCGCCCACCATGCTGATCTGGGGCGAGCAGGACGTCGCGCTCCGCAAGGAGCTCAGCTACGGCATGGACCCGTTGTTCTCGACCCCGCCGCGCCTCGAGTACATCGCCGACGCCGGCCACTGGGTGCAGCAGGAAAAGCCGGACGAGGTGAATCGGCTGCTCCTGGACTTCCTGTCCGACCTCGGGGCCGAGCGCGCCGCAGCCCCGCCCGCGCCGCTCGAGTCCGCGAGCCCCCCGCCCGCGAGCTGACTCCGCTCAGCCGAGCGGCTCCTCCGTGCACTTCACCTCGGGGCGCCTCGCGCCTTCGCGGTAGCGCGCTTCGCCCTTGCCGTGGATCCAGAGGCTGGGCCCGCCTTCGACGCCGTAGCGCGCGCCGCTCCCCGATGGCAGCGCCGCGAGCACGACGTGGATGCTCTTGCGGCTGACGTACGCGAGCGGGGGATCGGTCTTGAGGAAGATCACGCTCACGAGGCCATCGGTCTGGTCGCAGCGATAGGCGAATGGACCCAGGCTGATGCCCTTGGCGTCGGCGCTCCGCGTGGCCCGCTGCGAGAGACGCAGCCAGTCGATCCGCTCGATGTAGCGGTCGCGGGCACACGTCTCGGGCTCCGGAGCGGTCGTGCACTTCGCGCGATCGCCGAGCCATTGGCGCTGCTCGTCCTTCAGCACGTCCGCGCCCGCGGCCGGCGCCTTCGACGCCAGCGCATAGAGCCGCGCCGTCTCCGCGTCCAGCAGCGACAGGGTCGGGTTGCGGCAGACGACCTCTTCGATCGCGCCCGCCGTGACGTGCGAGCAGTCGAAGCTCGGACCGGCGGCTCGCGCCACGTCGGCGCCGAGCGCCAGGGCGCACATCGCGATCCATGCGAGTCTCGTCAACGCCGGGCTCCCTCGCGCACGCGGTATAGCGTGCGCGCTTCGGGCCCGCCACGGCGTCCGCCGCGGCTCGCCTCCCACCGCGCCATGGTGTATGACCGAAGCCGTCGACGCGTTTCGATGGTGCCGCGGCACGGGGTGCCCGGGTGGGAGGGGGCGACATGAAGTGGGTGTTCACCGCAGCGCTGGCCGCGTCGTTGCTTCGCGCGTTCGCGAGCCCGGCCGGGGCGGCATGCGTGAGCTCGAAGTGCCCGGACACGGCGTCCATCGACGCCGCGCGTGACGTCGTCCAGGCCGCCTGCGGCTGCACGAGCGACGTCTCCCACGCGACGTACGCGCGCTGCGTGAAGAGCACCCTCCAGCTCGCGAACCTCGTCGCGCTCGTCCCCGACAAGCGGTGCCGCAAGCTGATCCTCACGTGCGAGAAAGCGTCGATCTGCGGGACGGCGGGCGCGGTCGTCTGCTGCAGCCTCAAGAAGAACGGGAAGGTGAAGGCCTCGGTCGTGAGCTCCGCGGCCAAGTGCAAGAAGGGCGCGCCCTGCGACGGGTCCGGCGGCTTCTTCAGCAAGTTCGACGCGTGCAATCCCGACGGCACCTGCGCCGGACCGACCACCACCACGACGAGCACGACCCCGCCTCCCACGACCACGTCCACCACCACGAGCTCGTCCTCGAGCTCGAGCACGTCCACGTCGACCAGCACGACGACCCGCACCACCACGTCGTCCACCACGACCACCAGCACGTCGACGACGACCACCACGACCACGTCGACCTCGACGACCACCACCTCGACCACGACGACGACCTCGACCTCCTCGACCACGACCACGTCGACGTCCACGACCACGACCAGCACCACGTCGACCAACACGTCGTCGACCACGACCACATCGACATCGTCGACGTCGACCTCGTCGTCGACCAACACCACCACCTCGTCGCCGACGACGAGCACCGCGGCCCCGACGACCACGACGGCGGCGCCGACAACCAGCACGGTCGCACCGACCACCACCACCACCGCGGCCCCGACGACGTCCACCACGTCGTCCACGACCTCCTCGACGACCAGCGCACCCACGACCAGCTCGTCGACGACCACGACGCCATCCACGTCGAGCACCTCGTCGAGCTCGGCCCCCACGACGACCAGCTCGTCCACGACGAGCTCGTCGTCGACGTCGTCGTCGAGCACGACCGAGCCGCCGACCACCACCAGCTCGTCGTCGTCCACCACCTCCTCCACCTCGAGCTCCTCGTCGAGCACGACCACGTCGTCGTCGTCGACGACCGAGGCACCGACCACGTCGACGACGTCGACCAGCTCGTCCACGACCTCGTCGACGACGTCTTCGACCTCGACCACCACCGAGCCGCCGACCACCACCAGCTCGTCGTCGTCGACCACCTCGTCGACCTCGAACTCCTCGTCGTCGACCACGACCTCCACCTCGACCACCTCGACGACCACCAGCACGAGCACGACGACGAGCACCCTCCCCGTCGTGACGATCGTGGCGTCGATGCCGAACGCGTCCGAGGCGGGCCCGGTCGCCGGCACGTTCACGCTCACGCGAACCGGCAGCACCGCCGCAACCCTCACGGTGAGCTTCGCGATCGGCGGCACGGCGGCCAACGGCCTCGACTACAGCATCATCAGCTCCCTCGCCGACTTCCCGATCGGCTCGTCGACCGTCGACGTGACGATCACGCCCCTGAACGACGGACTCGTCGAGGGCAACGAAACGGTCACGCTCACACTCGCGGACGGTGCAGCCTACGACCTCGGGACGCCGAGCCAGGACACGGTCACGATCGCGGACATGCCGCCGCCGGTGATCACGGTGCAGGCGACCGACCCGAACGCCTCCGAGGTCGGGCCGGACACGGGCATGTTCACGTTCACCCGCACCGGTGATACGACGTTCGC